>Ga0265331_10003084_pt1 | contig 10933 bp, 8 predicted proteins | sample 41923metaG_FD_202088 | JGI IMG/M metagenome (GOLD analysis project Ga0265331, IMG submission 202088) | Rhizosphere microbial communities from Carex aquatilis grown in University of Washington, Seatle, WA, United States - 4-19-23 metaG | ecosystem: Host-associated > Plants > Roots > Rhizosphere >...
TGTAACCTTGGTAAGGTCAAGAACTTTTTTATTTACCCAAGTTGTGTTGCCAAGCGAGTTGACAAGATATATATACTGGTTTGTTGATACCTGGTCAAGGATCGAGTAATTGAGTTTCTCCAGGTCGCTATCGCTCAGGTTCAGTTCGTCCCATCCAAATCCGCCTATCCATTCATCCGGTTTTGCCGTTTTCACCCGGGCGCTTACAAGTTTAACAATTTCGTCAAGCGACTCGGCATTTCTCAGATCGATTAGGCTAAGCTGTTTTGAAAATTCCATAAGATTGCCTTCTGCATCGATGAAGCCGGGCACAACAGTTTTCCCCTGCAGGTCAACTACCTTAACAGAACTGTATTTTTCTTTCAGTTCGCTTGATTTCCCAAGCGCGATAATCTTCCCTTCTCCAACTGCGATGGCTTCGGCAATATTGTTATCTTTATCCATCGTATAGATCTTTCCGTTAACGTAGATCACATCAGGTTTCTTGCTGCATGAGGCAAGAAACAGGCAAAATATCAAAACAATGATAACTTTTATAGATTTCATTAAAGACGTGGTTTGGCTTGAAAACTCAATAAATTTAGCAAATATAGAGAAATATAGGGGTAGATTCAATTTAGAAGGGATTCACCAGTTACTTCTTAAACTCGTCAATAAAAGCGCTCATATTTAGCATTTCAGCCACTAGAACAGAATAATTTGTCCTGATTTCAAGATCTTTCATTGAAGGAATATCTTTTACAAATCCCGCCAGGACAATATCATTGTTCTTTAATACGAAACTTTGAACATACAAATTCGCTTTGGGATACTCAACCTTATTTGTTGAAAAAGAAAGGCCGGTAATTTCGCCGGCTTCAACTTTCCTCTCAACATAAGTTTTGATTTCAATCGTTTTTTCGGCAAGAGTTTTCCGGATGGTCTCGTCATAAATCCCGGCGAGCAGCGCTTCTCTTCCCGAAAGCTCAATTTTTGACACGTCCCATTTCATTGAGCGAAAATTCTCATCCAGCAAAAAAAGAAGGTATTCCATGAATGCGAATTCGCTAAGGAATTCCATCTTCAGGCGTTCCATCTCAGGCTCCAACGCGTCTTTAATATGAAGAGAGGAATGCCTGTGAAGGATTTTCTGCACTGCGAAATATTCCGCGCTGGTATCCCTCTCTTTGTTATACGTTATAATTACAAAGTCGCGCTCTGTAACCATGTTTTAGTTTGTTACTCCTATTGCTGAAAACTTTTCAACTTTGTTTTTTACCGGTTTCACCGTTCTGAGGAAATCATACATAGCTCCAAGGTCCTCGGTTGTCATTCCTGCATAGTATGTCCATGGCATCCACGTATTAAATGTGCCGGGTGATACCGGAACATTATTCTGATCGGCCGGCTTATCAAATACTTTAAACTTTGTTATGAATTGTTCTTTTGTCCATTTACCTATGCCTGTTTCATCTTCGGGAGTAATGTTTGCTGAACGAACCAGGAAACCATTATCAAAGGGGAACTCAAAACCGCCTGCGAATTCCAATCCTTCTTTTGGCTTTCCTTTCACCTGCTGAGTGTGGCAATCTGTGCAGCTGGCCGAGTTGACTAAATATTTGCCATACTCAACCGTGTTGTTCTTATCCGGCCGCGTTTGAAAATTTGATGCGCAGGGGATAGTTCGTTCGATAAGATTCATCGGGAATCTCGGTTTTGATTTAGGAACATCGTTTGGAATCGGTTTTAAAGTCCTGATATATGCCAGCACGCTCAGAACATCCTCTTTATCCATTTGCCCAAAATGCAGGTATGGCATCATGGGGAACAGCGGTTCGCCGTCTTTATCAACGCCGCATGTAACCGCCCTGAAAAGCTCTCCATCGGTCCAGTTGCCTATTCCTGCAGGGGTTATATTTTTTGCATAAAAGCTTCCGGGAAATCCCTTTGATTCGTCAAAAAGTTCGCCCCCCTTGCCTTCAGTGCCGGGAGCGATTGGACCCGCAAAATACCCGAAATTCCTCTCGCTGTGGCAGCCGATGCAGCCTACAACATGATTGGCAAGGTAATTGCCCCGTTCAAGCCTCGCCGGCGTTACTTCGATCTTCATAGTTGGCGCAGGCTCGACCTTTGGAAACGATTTCATTAAGTAAATATAAAAACCAGCCCCCGCAACGATTAAAAGAATCAATAAAATTCCCAGAATTTTAAATAGTTTTTTCATACTTAATTTGGATGATTTATAAAAATGTCAATAAATATACTTATTTTTTTTGACAAAATCCGTTGAGTGAATTTATTCCGTTTAGATTAACTTTAAATAAAGCTAAATTTGTAGATTATGGATGAAAGCAGGAAAATATTAGCGAAGAAATATGAGAAAATAAAGCTGGTTGTAGGAATAACCGAAGCCATAATTTCTTTCATTCTTCTGGTTCTGTTTGTTTCGCTGGGATACAGCAAAAAACTCGAGTTATTTTCGTATAGTTACACTTCAAGCGCTTACCTTGCGCTGTTGATATTCGGACTGTGCGTTGGAATTACGGCATCGTTACTTTCATTTCCGGTAGATTATATATTCGGATTCAGGCTAGAACATAAATTCGGGCTTTCAAACCAATCGCTTGCGAAATGGTTTATAGATAAACTTAAAACGGCGCTCGTTGGCGCGCTTATCGCGCTGCCGATAGCTTTTCTGTTTTATTATTTAATCAGCAACTACGACCTGTGGTGGTTATATCTTGCGTGTATAGTCTGGGTTTATTCAGCCCTTCTGGCGCAGATAGCCCCAATTATAATTTTCCCGCTGTTCTATAAATTCAAGCCTATCGAAAATGAAACGCTTAGGGAAACAATAATGAATATGTGCCAAAAGGCAGGCTTCAAGGTTAAAGGCGTTTTTAGTTTTGATATGAGCAAGAATACGAAGAAAGCAAACGCCGCGTTTACCGGACTTGGTTCAAGCAGGAGAATTATAATTTCCGATACGCTGATCTCGGGTTTCTCGGATGAAGAGATTGAAACTGTTTTTGCTCATGAACTGGGGCATTATAAAAAAGGACATATAAAAAAGGGAATTCTCATCTCATCGCTGGGGGCGTTTATAGGTTTATTTGTTATGTCGGCTTCCTATAATTTTTTGCTGCCTAAGTTTGGATTTACTCATGCGTGGGAAATTGGGGCGTTGCCTTTGCTTTCATTAATTGCTACAGTATGGGCTTTTATAACGATGCCTATCGGTTCTTCCATATCGCGCAAGTTTGAGTTTGAAGCCGACAGGTTTGCAGTTGAGACCACAAAAAACTTCCCGGCATTTGAATCCACAATGGAGAAACTCTCGTTCCAGAATCTTGCCAACCCTGAACCAAACAAGTTTGTAGAGTTCTGGTCATACTCGCATCCTTCGATTAAACGAAGAATTGATGCCGCAAGGGAATATTCAGTAGGACCTGCTTAACCGCGCTAAAAGATAATATAATTAATTCTGAAGGCTCCGCCAAAATCGTACCCTGAATAAAATAACTTATCGTAGTTAGCAGATAGTTCCAATATCATTTTGGATAAGATATTGTAATCCAGTTCAGCCCTTATTTCATAGCTTGCCAATGCGTTGCCGGCGCTGCCGGTTAATTTAGCCAGATTCAGCTGTCCATGAAAATTAGCCCCCGCAACGCTGTTAATATTATAATACGCATCAAAAGCTCCGCTCATCTTATACGAAAATCGCTCAGTTTCTTTTGAACCCTCAAAAAAAGGAACCAGTTCGTTATTGTAATTGGGGCGCTGGAAATACTGTACCAGTGAAATAGGCGAATGAAAACCATAATCATCGTATTCCAGAAGGTAATTATATTTTCCCGGGATTGTAAAAAATGCAGATCCTAATAATGAAAATTTAGAGTTAATGGGCAGTCCATAGATTGCGCTGAAGGTAGCCGACTTGATATATTCTGTCTGAACCGCATCGTATCCGCTGTTATTATCCATTGTGTAATCAAGTTCAGCCTGTAACTGATATCCTTTATATTTTGGATAAAATATAAATTTAGGATTTGAGAGTGTCTGAAAAAGTTTCAGCGTAGTTCGCGAGCCAAGCGGCGAGTTGATAACTCCTTCGTCGGTCAATAAGCGCTCAACCTGCGTGTAAAATTCAATTTCGGCATCATCTTTATATTTACTGTAAAACTCAGAATCATTTCTTCGGTCAAGTAATTCTATCAATTTCTTCATTACGCCCGCGCTCAATGGTTTTGAAATCACTTTTTGCCTGATTAAAACCTTCTCGAAGTTATCCGCGTCTGTAACCTCCGCGGCATCAACTAGTTTGCCGAATCCAACGGAAGGAAAAAAGTCGGCGGAATAAGCCGGGTATGTTTTGTTAGCAAAATATGCGATAGCATGGGTAAACATGCCTCCGTAAATTTTATTTTTCAGGAAATAGTAAGATGCCCCGGCGCTTAAGTAATTTGAAGAGCTGAGATAAAGCTGTTCATCACTTATATCAGCTTCAATAATTACATCTGTTAAGTTTGATTTATCAAAATACATTTCCGAGGATACGCTAACGGCATAGTTTAATCTATCGGTCAATTTCCAGCAATCATAATTACCGATAAAATCCAAATGGCCGCCGGTTTGGGTAATACCGGAATAAATTGACTTTGATGAACTGAAACTTGAATTAAATGAGACATTCAGGTCAGAGCCTTTTATAACAGCAGGCGGTTCGTAATTCTTTATTTCGTTTTGCGAAAATAAAAAGCGCGGGATGAGTATAACTGAAAGTGCAACAAAAACAAATAATGCTTTCATGATGATCAGGGATTAAATTATATCCAAATTTAACGGTCTGATTTCGTTTGGTTAAGTCAATATTTCGGACATATACGTCTTAACTCATTTCATTGTATATGCTTAACGGAGAGTATATATTTGTCATATGAAAGCGCGAATTTTGATTACTATTGGCGATATTAACGGCATTGGGCCGGAAATTGTTATTAAGACTCTTAAAAATGAGAGGTTTGTTAAAAAATACGACCTGACTGTAATTTCTCCGCTCAACGTTTTGGAACATTATGCAAAGGCGCTGAAGATAAGGTTATGGGCGGATGATTTTAATATAATTCCCATTGCAGCTAAGAATGTAAAAATTAAAACCGGGTATGTTACCGCTGAATCCGGATTTGTATCAGGCGTCGCAATAGCCGAAGCCATTAATTATTGTATGAATGACGACTACGATGCAATTGTTACAGCTCCAATATCGAAAGAGGCGCTGAACCTCGGCGGATTCAGATTTGACGGGCATACTGAAATGCTTACCGCTCTGAGCGGAGCCAAAGATACATGCATGGTAATGCTGGGTAAAGATATAAACATGGGGTTTGCATCTACTCATCCCCCTCTTAAGAAAGCTGCGGGCCTGATAACGGATAAATTGCTGCAAAGTAAAATATCGATTTGTTATAATTCGCTGAAGCTTGATATTGGAGTTAAGAAACCCAGGATGGGTGTGTTGGCTTTGAATCCGCATGCAGGCGACGGGGGATTAATAGGCGATGAAGAAATAAAAATAATTAACCCGGCTCTGAAGAAACTTAGATCAAAATACAAAGACTTATTTTTAAGCGACGCGTACCCGGCTGACGGTTATTTTGCAAGTAAAACGTACGGCAAGTTTGACATGACCTTTGCAATGTATCATGACCAGGGTTTCATTCCGTTTAAAATGATAGCCGGATTAAGCGGCGTGAACTTTACCGCGGGATTGAAGTTTGTGCGAACTTCTCCCGACCACGGAACAGCGTTTGATATTGCCGGGAAAGGAATAGCAAATCCCGCAAGCCTGGTTGAAGCGATAAAAGCGGCTGACAGAATTTATAAAAACAGAATCAGAAAGTAACGGCATAATTTGATATCATTCAGTAATGTAGCGTTTAGTTATCCGAAAAGGGATCTTTTCAGGGAAGTGAACTTCACGATTGAAAAGGGGGAGTTTGCATTTTTAATCGGGGAAAGCGGCTCGGGGAAAACTACAATTCTCAGAATGATCAATATGGAGCTTCCGCCTTCAGCAGGGGAAGTCGGCGTATTTGAATTCAGTTCAAGTACGATAAAGAAACCTGAGATCCCGATATTACGCCGGAAGATAGGATTTGTTTTCCAGGATTATAAGCTGCTTAATGACCGCAATGTATTTGATAACGTGGCATTGCCGCTGTATCTTGGAGGCGATAAGCCCGACATAATAAAGAAAAAAGTTTTTAATATTTTGAATGAAGTCGGGGTTTTTGAATCATACAAGAAGATGCCGAAAGAGCTCTCAGGCGGCGAACAGCAGCGCGTTTCGATAGCGCGGGCAATGGTAAACGAGCCTTATATATTGATAGCAGATGAACCAACAGGAAACCTTGACCCGTTTGTCAGTTTTGAAATTATTAAGCTTCTATTGAATATAAATTACAAAGGCACCGCAGTATTTATGGCGACGCACAATTATGATATTGTAAAAAAGCTGAAAAGTAAGCGTTTAATGCAGATAAAAGATAAAAAAGTTTTTGACGTTATAATAAAAGAGTAGTATTTTGTTCTATTCGTCCCTTGAGATTAAAAACTGAAGTACTTTTTCCCAATCCCTTTCAAAATCATATTCAAATCTATCGGACGGCGAAAGCAGAAAGCCTGTTTCAAGCTCCATGATACCTTCTTCAGTATCGCCGGTGAGGAAATGCAGCTTCGCTTTGGAATAGTGCGGTTCGCTCCAATCAGGCTGATGTTTTATTAATTCATCAAGCGCAGGTGCGGCAAGCTCGTATTCTTCGGTTTCGATCAGCGTATCGCAGAGGTCAAGCGACGCATCATAGTTTTTTGAATCAAGCGCCATTACCTTCCAGTAGCTCTCGATTGATTCATGGATCAAGCCAAGATTATATTCAGCGTCTGCTTTTGCATACCACAGGTCCGCGTTATCTGCATATAAAGTTATTGCAAAATCATAGTCATCCATAGCTTTTTTATATTCGCTAAGATGATAATAACAGTTTCCTCTTCCGAAATATGATTCAAAATGGTTAGCATCGGTCCTTATGGCCCTTGAAAATGTAGCAATCGCCTCATCATACTTCCCAAGCTGTTCATAAGCATTGGCAAGGTTATACAGAGCAAATACGTCTTTATTATTATAGGTAAGCGATTGCAGGTAGTCTTCCATAGCGCGGGTATAAATACCTATGCCGGCGTGTGCATTACCCCTGTTGTACCATGCCGAGGCAAACCGGCTGTTTATAGAAAGAGCCATATCATAACTCTCGATGGCCGAGTAGCATCTGCCCATCCTGCTTTGAACGACCCCGCGGTTATACCATGCGTTATAGTTGAACGGTGCAAATTCGATGTGTTTATCGTATGCTTCAAGCGCCTTATCAAGCTGGTCAAGAAAATCGAATGAATATCCAAGCTCATAATAAGCGTCTTTGTGGCGCGGTTCCAGAGTTATTATCTTTTCGAAACAGCCAATAGCATCGGCAAAGTTATCAGTTTTCTCAAGAATTAAGCCTTTGTTAAAAAGTGCGTCTATGCTGCAGGGGTCAATCTCTAAAACGCGGTTAAAACAGTATAAAGCTTCATCAAAATCGCCTGAATTATCCAGCGTAATGCCTTTATTTAAAATGGCTTCTTCATCGGTTGGGTTTAGGCTGATTGCCTTATCAAAACAGAGGATGGCGTTCTGAAAGTCGCCTTTGTTATCATAAATTATAGCTTTACGCTGCCAAATTTCATTTGAGTAAGGGAAGAACTGTAAAAGAGAATCAATACAATTTATAGCTTTAATGTGTTGATTCTTTTCCAGCAGGTAGTTTATGAGCTCGTCGATCGATTCCAGGTCCAGGTCCGCAATGTAGCTCTCACCCTTGTTCAACAGCGCTTCAATCAGCTCTTCTTTATCGCGTTTTTTCTCATGAGAATTATCTTCGAAATCAATATCGTCGAAGTACCCCATATCTAAACTCCTCCCAAAGTTTAGTATCAATCTAAAATAATTTTATTGTTATGTCAAGAGATATTGACGGAAAACTTTAGGAAAAAATTTTTACCCTTAAACAGCAGGTTTTAGCTATAATTAAAAAATCCGGACTCATTTGGAATCCGGATTTTCTGTAATAGCTGTCTTCAATATTTTATTTGATCAAAACCATCTTCCTGCTCTTAACATAGTCGCCTGCTGTTATTCTGTAAATATATACTCCAGTCGCACAATTGTTAGCGTTCCAGTTAATTTCGTATCTTCCTGCTTTTTTGAATTCATTATTAACTAGCCTTGTTACTTCCTGCCCAAGCAGGTTGTATACTTTAATTGTAACATTAACATCTTTCGGCAAGTCGTATTTAATAACTGTAACAGGGTTAAACGGATTCGGGAAATTCTGGTACAGATTAAATACATTTGGAACAGTCGCGTTAACATTTTCTTTTCTTCCGTCATGCCAGAATACTTTTTTCATCTGTCCAGGCTTTCCTAAACCACCGCTGCCGCCAGCTCCGCCATCGCCGCCTAATCCTCCGCCAGCCGCTATTCCAACATGAATTGTATCAATTCTAAGATTCACATAAAAACTATCCGCTCCTCCCGGAATTTGAGTAATAACATAACCATCAAGATACTCAAGGTGAATTGTATCGTTAACATGCAGCGTATCATGTACAAGATTTTGGAACAATTCACCGTTAGTATGCTTCAGGTCAACCCAGTATTCTATTCCTGTAAAAGATCCGGCTGAGTCACTTGGCAAATAATAACCGTCTCTTCCCAATACCAAAGTATCATTTTCGGAAAGCCGGAAATTATTCGAATGCATAATGTTGTTAACATCTTTAGTGTTATTTAGCGTCGTATCAATGTTAAATCCAAAATCAATTAAATTATTATTGATCATGACAGAATTGAGATTGAATGAGTATTGCAAATTATCAACTACAACAACTCCTGTTACGCCATCGAAACTTTCATCGGTTCCGGATTGTGGTATGTTTGTAATTGAAAACGGTTGCTTAACAAGTGTGTTAACATTTCCAGTAGAAGTAAGTTCCATCAAATATTGGGCAGATGACGAAGCATCAACCAAGCCACTTTTTACAAATTTAGCGTCTTTTCCGGAAAAACTGGTTATTGTAGAAAAATAACCGCTCAAGCCGTTCCATTTAGGAACCCGTTGAAAGAATGTGTTGTCGTTTTGAGAATAGTTGACCAAATAAGAATCCTTTGTTTTTGAACCATCTATCCCAGGATTTTGTTGAGGCGTTGTCGAATTATAACTATACGAATTCGAATTCCATGAACCGTCGGCTCTACGCTCTTTAATTATTATTGGATAATTATAAGTTGTTACATAGTCATAACCGTCAATTCCATTTCCATTTGGGACAATAATTCTCACAACCTGCTGGCCCTGATATGTCACAACTGGCTGCATATGAACGTAGCCGTTGGCCGGATTATTTGATGCATTTCTTAAAGTAATATCAGGTGTCTTGCGATATAACTGTGCATCGCCCGATGAAAGGGATAAATATTCCGGAGTGTTAACCGCATAAAAATGCCAATATGCAATAGAAGGATAGAATTCACAATGTTTATAGGAAATTGTATTGTTCAAGTTATATGCCAAATGTATGTCGAATTGATGATCATTATTCCAGGTAAAGAAAAAAGCAGCTGAATATTCAATAATATTTGCTGCAGCAACTAAAGTCTGAGGGGTCCCCTGAACCTGGTCCTGAATGCAATACACAGCCTGAATTTATTTGTTATTGTTATCTTCCGGCTTTAAGTAAGTTATGATATAACGGTCACTTGGATCATATCCGCCAAGATGAGCCTGGACAATTTTAGGGAAGCACTTGAAACCAACCGGAGCATTTGGAATTGTAACAACAACATGGCTTCCCCAATAATGGTAATCGTTCATAATAGATCTTCCAGCCCACAGAATTTTTATATCATTTCCTTCCCTTCTTTCCCAAACTATGGCTACATTTCTTTCCGGGTCAACTTCATTTTGCCCGCCAGCCCATGGTTTTACATCTGTTATATATGGATTTGTATTGTTAAAAGTTGCATAACCGGCGGATCCCGCTCCAGTTCCGCTTACTGGTTCTTCACTTTTAAATTTACCATTCTTGCCGGATCCATTCAAAGTGCGTGTAAAGAAAATCCCTCCCATAGATTCATAGGCTAAATTTATGTATCCTCCAACAGTTCCTCCTTGAACTGGGATAACCGAATCGGTTACAGCTTTTGTTTGGTTTGGATATTTCAAAGCATCCGGTGTGTTTGGATCCGTATTAGATATCAAATAGGATTTGTAATCAGCGTTAATATTTAAATCTTTATATATTAAATTCGTTTGAAGGCTATTAATAGGATTCATACTGCCGTTTAAATTCCCACCCCAATAATAAAAAATTGAAGCTGTGTCAGAACTATTTGGTTTATAAATTACAGGGTAAGCGGAGATGATGCAATCTCCTCCAGTATAGAACCCTGTATATGGAGCAGCTGTGCTATGATCAGTACCATCCACATTGATTATCCCGGGTATCCCGCCCTGCCAATCGAAATTTGTGTGAAAAAGGCCTTCGATTTGACGAGTATACAATTGCCCTACTCCGGTTGCAGCATAACAAACATCACCGAAAGATTTGACTCTGTGATGAGCAATATCAGAATATACACTGTAGTTGAAATCGCCTTCATGCGTCCAGCTATTACCAGAATTAGTCGTTACATATGCTTTTGTACCAACAGTCACAAATCCTGTAGTTTGATCGCTGAAAGACAGACCTCCAACGCTATTGAAATCAGTCTGTTGGTCAATCACAATTGAATTTTCAGGTTGATTAAATGCGCCATAAAATCTTGTTCCAGGGAAATAGTTGTTATCCTGTTGAACTC
>Ga0265331_10003085_pt1 | contig 10926 bp, 13 predicted proteins | sample 41923metaG_FD_202088 | JGI IMG/M metagenome (GOLD analysis project Ga0265331, IMG submission 202088) | Rhizosphere microbial communities from Carex aquatilis grown in University of Washington, Seatle, WA, United States - 4-19-23 metaG | ecosystem: Host-associated > Plants > Roots > Rhizosphere...
CGCCCGGCTTGAATCCATCGGCGCGCGACTCGACGACCTCCCCAACGGCGCCACCCTCCAGTGGCTTGCCTATCTCAAAGGGAGGTACATACGATTTCCCGCTGTTCATGCGACCGCGCATGTATGGGTCCACCGACATGTAGCGATTGCGGACCAGCACCTGGCCGTCTCGCGGTGGCGCCAGCTCTATCCGCGCCATGCTAAAGTTATCTGCGGTTGGAATCCCTTTCGGGCGCGAGATCAGGCGCATCTCTCGGCTCGTAGCTTTTGACATAATGTTATTCTGGTTTGCCAAATCCATGAACGGCGCCAGACACTGATTCATGATTAGTTTTGGCTCCGACCACTGTCTCTGTAATTGGCATTCGCGATTTATACATGTTAGGCCTTCGCCTGTGTTGGAGTCGCGATGTCAGGGGAATCAATGTCCTGGTACGCCCGGCGAATTTCTTCCACGTGTGCCCTGTCGTTTTCCGCGTCACCGAAATCGAAGAAGTTTTTGTATCGGCTGTGGGCGCATTTTACGCAACCTGCATGCTTGATCGGACAGCAATGTTGTGCCGTCCGGGCGGCGATCTCGGTGAAATAGGCGAAGATGCCGTTGACGTAGGCACAATAATCGCAATTCAGCTTCTCGGCAAAGTTGAGATAGCTTAGGCGATGGCGGTCGAAGACAAGGTATTCCCTGCGATGAACCTTCGGTTTTCCACAAATCGGGAAACAAATCGCTTGGTACATGGAGCCGATCAGGTCGGCGAGAAGGATGGCGATGTTGCACAGCCAAATGCCCGGCGACGTCAGGAGAACCAGAAAGCGGGAACTTAGCAGATAGCGGTGAAAGCCGAGCCGGAGTCCCTTGTGTCGAGCATTTGCCGCTTCGGTAAACTGAACCTTCTTGCCGTGAATCTCATAGCAAAACTCCACCTTCTTTTTGTGAGCCTCAAGGATCAGCTCTTTTTCTAGATTCTGTATCTGGCCAAGCAGCGCGTCGAGTCTGCCATTCATGCTAACGCGCGTTGTGTTCCGAACTGACGCCAGTCCGTCTCCTTCATCTGTATATCGAAATGGTTAGCGGCTTTTTTAATGTTGGAAAACGCGAGATCCCGTTCGGAATCCGTGCCGGCCTCAACCTGATTGAACCTCGCCATCGCACCGCGAACATGCGTTGCATCTGTCATCGGCTCTTTGCGTGTGCGGGGGAATGCGAAGGCAGTTGTCGGCAGCGAATCTTTCTCCGCCGTGGAAAGGCGGCCATGCGCAGCGGAGCTATAAGGTTTCCAAGTCGGTTCTGGCGTAGCTTCACCTTTCATTATCGGTTTCTGGTTCTTCAACACGCTGTGCTATTACAATGCCCCGTCGTCGTGAGATCGCTGCAAGCAACGCGTCGAGACCATCCCCGCCATCGCGATGCTCGGTTTGGTCACTGAATCCCCACATGATGATTTACCTCCCGCTCCGCCCGGAGCCGGTCTCCGACCTGATTGCCGGATTGGCCGACACGCGCTCCAAAGATTTCGTGAGCCCGGCGGCGGATAGGTTCCGGCGTTGACTCATGGGAGGAGATGTCCGCGGTGTATAAAAGACTTCTTGGGGTCGTCAATTGAACCTCGCGTTTCCTAAAGTCCTCGGAAATTGCTTTGAGGTCGAATTCATTTTCCCTCGTTTTCCTGCTTCGCGGCTGCCTGTGTGGCTTGATCCATCTGGTCGAGTTCCGCCCCGGCTATGCCTTCATCCACCAACCTTTCATTATCGCTTCGCCCCTCTTCATCCTCATCTTCGCTGGGAGCCGCGGACACTTTGTGGCCGGCGGAGCCAGGCACCGGATCCCAGCGTTCGGATTCGGGTGCGGATTCGAGCATGGCCTCTTTCGGATCTATGTCGGGTTGCCCCGTCAATTCCCGCTTGGCCTGTTGCCAATCAGATTTCGACACCTGCTGTGCGGAACGGTCATTCATGATCGCAAGTTCAACCGCGCGCTCCCGCAACATCTTGCGGGTTATCGTGCCAATACCAGCGGATTTTTCGATCAGGACACCGTCCTTCAGTAGATTTGGTTCCATGGGTTAAATATTTCCGTGCGGAAATGTCCGTGGGTTATGCGACGTTTTCATCTGGCGCGAGCCACGATCCTCGCGCAAGTCGCGGGATCTGGAATATATGTCGTGTCGCTTTGGGCGCTTTGGACTTGGAGTGACCGTCTCGGAATTCGGCCGCAATCGGTGTAACGTCTTGGGGAAAACAGGGGGCTGGCTCATAGTACCTCGGGTTAGCGACCGCTATTTTGTGGCCTGGGAATGAGCTTCCACAAACCACAACCATTTATCTATTCCGCGCGAGATTTCGGTGAAGAGATCCGCCGTGCAGGCATCATCCAGTTCGTCCGCTTCGTTGATCGTGCCGCGGACTTCGTGTCCGAAGGTGGAGAGCGCTCGGGCAACTGCTTCGACGTGGGCTAGGCCGTCGGCAATCGTTAGTGGATACTCTTCCAATTGCGAGCGCGACGCGGCAACGCGCGCTGTGCCCTCAGCGATTCCACCCAGTTGTACAATGCGCTCGGCAATCATGTCCACGTAGGACTCGACGGCTTCGTCCACCTTGTCAAAGAGTTCGTGCAGGCCGATGAAGCTCGGACCTTTTACGTTCCAATGCGCCTGCTTCATCTGCGTTTGCAGATCCACTGCGGACGCCAGCCGCTGGTTCATCAGCGCGTTCATTTCCGACCGGCGCTTTTCCGAGATGTCGTTCTCCGTCTCATACATTTTAGGTGGTTCCGCGAGTGGCCGATTCATGGTTTTCATATAATTGTCCTGCTTTCGTTTTGTGTTTGGTGATTGGTATCTTTGGCCATCAACTTGGTTCGTCAGTATCTCCACCTCTTTATCGGAAGACCGCCTAACAGTTTTGAAGACCGGTTGCCGTATTACAGTCGAATTGGTGGGTGCGGTGAGCTTCTGCCTCGCGGCAATGATCGCCGAGGCTTGTGTCGCGTTCCCGAAGGAGGTCCTAACAAGATCTCGCGAGGGGTCATATGGAACAGGGTGCCGTCGCTGGTTCTAAGAACACGGGTACGCTTGTTCAACAAGATGAGCCAGATGGTGGCCGAGGTCACTTGGACGGAGACACCGCGATGAGAGGTACCATTGAACCCGGGACGGCGGGTGCTTAGGTGTGGTCGAAGGTCTCATAAATTCTGTTTGCGCAGCCCGACTATAACGATCCGCGAATGCCATTTCCAATCGGGGGAATCCCCAGTGCAGGTGTGCAAAACCGGATCATATCCATTAAATGGAAATCAATGGGAGCGCATAATGATCCTTACCCACCGTGTCTGGCGTGCCCCCATGAATCAACAGGCGCAAGAGCCAAATGTAGCTGTCGAGGCCGAATTGCGAGGTGTATCTGGGTTTAACCTTGATTTCGCACAGTTATGGCCGCTTCCTTCCCGGAGTTCGTAGGATGGCGGGCGTCCTGTAAGATCACAGTCGTCCGCGGGAACGGCATCCCAATTCCGTCCAGAGCAAAGCGTTTCACGGTTTGCTCAAGAAGATCGCACTTAAGCGTGATCGCGGAGGTAGCATCGGCACACCACACATCGAGAGTGAGGACCAAGCCCGAGGCGCCCAACTGCGTGAGTGGGCATCCGGAAACTTCCTTCGCCTTTGGGTGCTTGCCGGCCAAATCGAGCAGGATAGCGCGCGCTTTGTCGATGTCCGAATCGTAACTGATGCCGATCGGCACAGAGCAAATCACGCGGGGGTCGTTGCCGGTAAGATTGATTGTGGTCTGGCTGGCCATAAGGCTGTTGGGAACTACCACCCGGCGATTGTCATCGGTTTTGAGTAAGGTGTAACCAAGTGTAAGGCTTTCCACGATGCCAGTTTCCAGTCCACTCGGGGCTGTCACCTGCAAGCGGTCGCCGAGCTTAAAGGGTCGATACAACAGCAGAGAGATGCCGGCAATGAGATTGCCAAGGGTGTTTTGTGCTGCCAGGCCTAGGATTACGGAAATGACGCTGACACTGGCCAGCGACGCAGTGCCCAGGCCAGAGAGAGCCGGGACGAAGTGTGCGTATGAAATAAACGCAAAAATGTAAACCCCGTATCGGACCAGTTTTGCCAGGAACTTAACGGCCATCCGGTCAACGTGGTCATGTTTGTCCTGAATCAGCACTCGCTGGACAGCCAAACGCAACGTGCGCCCGATGAGCCAGGCGAAGAAAGCGAAAATGATGCCAAAGACAACAGCGCCCTGAGGAGTCGACGCATCAGCAAATCCCCCGCGTTCGATTTGATCAAAGATATTCATAACTGAACTATCGATCTGGCTTAATCCTCACGGTCGCGGTGCGGTCTTGGCCTCGGAAGGGTGGGCAGGGATCTCGGCTTCCGCCGGAAGCTCCGCGGCAACCGCTCCGCTCGCGTCGGCGATGGCGGCACTTAGGCGCTGGGCCATCTGGCCGTAATCCTTCCCGTCCCAGGCCAGCAGGTGAGCGGTGAAGGCACCGCGCTTGGTGAGGGTCAAATCCATCCCGATCGGTCTCACTTCCCACCTCAGCGCGAAACGGACGGAGCTGTTTCCAGGTGCACCTCGAACTCCCTCGCAGGCTAGTACCCGCAAGGTAACCTCGTAGTCCAGGCCCTCGCCCCCATGAGAGTTCAAGGTCACGCTCTCCACGTTGTCCGCCAGGCTGAGGGTTTCTTTCATCAAGCGGCTGATGCCCTGGTCGAGCGGCTCGGCCCAACGGTCGAAATCCGCGAATTGAATCTCGTTGGCGCCCGTTTCGACAACCATGGACTTGGTTCGCAGATAGGCCGGCAGCTCGACGGGTCTCAACCCTATCCTCCACCTCTTGGACAGGCGTTCAGCCGTTTTCGCTGGAGGGGCACTCGGAACGGTCAGCAAATAGAAGCGTGTGGGATCCTCGCGGGGCCGCAACAAAGTACAACCGTTCAGAAGGCAGGCCGCGCAAGCGCAAATAAGCAGGGAGAACCATCGGCACGATGAGATTTTCCGGGACATGCTCCGGCCGGCATTCGCCAGAAAGAACATCCGCGGGATTCCAAAGACGCCGGACTGTGTTGGCTTGGTGAACTGGATATGGAAACTTGCTGGTTGCGTCATCGAAGGATGGGGGTGGCTGACGGTTCCTTGCCGGGACGAATTCTACCTGTGATCAAGGCGTTGGGGTTTCGTTCCAGAAAATCCGCCAACTGTTGCAGCGATGCAGCCGCCTCGGTAACCTGCCGGAGTGTCCTGGCCGCTTCCTCGCCCAGGCCGCTTTGCGGGCCGAGAAGGCCGCGCACACTCTCGGCCGTGTCCTGGAAAGAGCGCAGCGTTCGGATTAGTTCCGCCCGCACCGGCTCCACCTGGGTGTCGAGCTTGGCCACCAAAGCCTGCAGTCTGGCGGCGGTCTGGTTGAAGTTGGCGAATGCTTCCTTGGCTTCGGGGGAGCCCGCGAAGGCCTCAATGGACTCGGCCGCGGCGGTTGCTTTAGCCACCATCTTCTTGAGTTCCAAGCCGGCAACTTGCTGGTTCGCGTTGGTGAGCAGCGATTTGAGCTCGCGTGAGAGGCCGGCGACATCAGCTTTATTCAGATTGCTCACGATCTTGGAAAGGTTGGCCACCAGTTCGGACATCCCAGAGCGCAACGTCGGGACGATGGGATCATGGATCCCCGCCTCCAAGCTCGGCGCAGGGAATTGCTGGGGATCAAGGAAGTCCAACTCCACAAATTGCAGACCGGTGATGCCTACCAAGTCGATCTTGGCGCAGAGACCTTGTTTGATCAGGGCTTGAAGTGTGGCGCGATCGGTGATGGGAACAATCTGGCCAGCACGGTCGCTGACGACGTTCTGGTCCAGCTCACCGGCGACGACGACCTGCGGCTGTCGAGTTTTAGAATCGTAGAGAATCCGGATGCTCAGGACTCGGCCGACCCGGACTCCACGCAGTTTCACCGCGCTGCCGACGTCCAATCCTTGCACCGACTCGTTGAAATAGGCCACAAAGCGGCCTGGTTTGGAAAACAGATGGCAGGAGCGAAAGGAGAGGAGCACCGCGACAACCACCACAAAGGCACCGATGACGAGAGTGCCAGCGGTGGCCGGGTTGAGTTTGGTTTTCATTTCGAGAAACCGTCGAGCCGGCCTGAGGCGGGCTGCCTCATTCGCTTTGGCGAATCATCGTCCCGGTTCAGGAGATCGCGCACGCGCGGGTCGGCGCTGGTGATCGCCAATTCGGTTGGGGGCCCTTCAGCGACGATCCCTTTGGTTTCCCGGCTCAGCACAATGACTCGATCGGCCAGTCGGAAAATGCTGGAAAGCTGGTGGGACACGATCACCATGGTTGTGCCCAGAGTTTCGCGGACTCGCAGAATTAAGCGATCGATCTCACGCGAGGTGATAGGATCCAAGCCCTCGGAAGGCTCGTCGAAAAACACGATTTGCGGGTCGAGCGCCAGGGCTCGGGCCAGAGCCGCGCGCTTCTGCATTCCGCCACTGAGTTCCGACGGGTAGAGTTCGCCCGAGCCGGATAAGCCCACCTCTGCCAGTTTCAACGCCACGATTTCCTCACGATCCTTCCGTGACAAAGAGGTGTGCTCCTCCAGCGGCAGGGACACATTCTCCGCCAGTGTCATCGAACTCCACAGCGCGTTGTTTTGGTAGAGAACGCCGAACGTTTTTAATATCTCGCGTCGCTGGCCCGGATCAGCGGCGGTAAAGTTTTCTCCAAAATAGGAAACATCTCCCTGTAATGGTTTCAACAATCCGATCAAGCACCGGAGCAAGGTGCTCTTGCCGCAGCCGCTTCCACCGATGACGAAAAGCATCTCTTGGGGATGAACCCCAAAAGAGATCTCCCGCAAGACCACCGTCTCACCGTAACCGCAGGTCAAGTGCTTGACTTGGATCACATTTTCTGGTGGTTCGCCGTTCATGGGTTGGTCAGATTCCCAGCACATTGAAAATCATGGCAAACAGGGCGTCGACAACCACAATGAGCATGATACCGGTCACGACGGCCGATGAGGTCGCGGTGCCGACGCCAGCAGCGCTGCGGTCACATTTCATTCCCCGAAGACAGCCGGCCAGGCCCACGGCCAGGCCGAAGAAAACGCTCTTGGTCAGCCCGCTGGCGACATCGGAAAGACCCACCCGATTCTGAGTTTCGATCCAGTAGGCGGCGGACGGGATATCGAGCATGGTAGCCGAAACAAACATTCCGCCCAAAATGCCCAGGACGTTGCCGTACAGAGCGAGGAGGGGCATCATTATGGTCACTGCCATCAACCTGGGCAGCGCCAGGAAATCCACGGACGAGATGCCCAGGGTCTCGAGGGCATCGATTTCCTCGTCCACCTTCATGTTGCCAAGCTGGGCGGCAAACCCTGCCCCTGTGCCGCCGGCCACTATGACCGCAGCCATCATCGGCCCCATCTCGCGCACCACGGCGAGGCCGACCAGGTCGGCAACAAAGACGGCGGCGCCGAATTGGCGCAACTGAATCGCGGCCTGAAACGCCAGGATCACACCCACCAAAAAGCTGACTAAAGTTACTATCGGAAACGAGGATGCCCAACACTGCTGCATTTCTATCAGACAATCCCTCCAACGAAACCTGCGCGGTTTCCGGATGGAGTTGACGAAACCGAGAGTGCATTCCCCAACGAATGAGATAATCACCTTTGCATGGCTCGCCCAGGTTCCTGCCAGGGCAGCTGCAAAATCCCAACTCGATCTGACGATGGGCTTGTCTATGGGTCCTGGCGTGCTCGTTTCCGCGACTAGCTTCAGTAACGTTTGTAACTTCTCGGGCAGGGCTTCGGCATGGAGGTCGTGTTTGGACTGCGCACACCAAGCACGGCCATGCACCAGGAACAGCACCAGGGAGGTGTCCCACTTTCCCAACCCCTCCGGAACCACGCGCACGCTCGCCGCAGCCCTCTGCTCCAACGTAGCACTCCACGAAGGAACAGGTCCGCTCAGCCGCCAATCACCTCCGATTTTTATCAGACACTCACTGCCCGGCGGGCCGGTTTCCAGCTTAGCCGTAGCGGCTTGGGGCTGTGTGCTGACGCCGGGCGATTGCAGACCGTCTTTCATAGATCGTGAATCGGCATCTGGAGAGAGGAGATCTGAAACGCGTTCACCGCCTCCAGAATCTCGGGAACGTCCTGCGTGATCGGGACACCGAACGGAGGGAAACGACCGATGGCTGAGAGGACCGGGTCCTTGGCCCATCGGCAGGGCGGGTGGAGTTCGCCAGGAATGACGGTTGGGCCACCCCTGGACGAGACGGATGCGAAGGCAGATGCACCCGGCTATGTAAGACACTCTCGCATGAACCGTTTTTGGTGTTTTAACTCAGCTTTCGCCTCTATTTCGCCTCTAGTCTGCGGTGGCGCATAGACGGTTATTCACCAAAAACCCACGACCAGGCCACTTTGAGCTGGTTGTCCACCGAGTACACTCCCGGCGCGGCCCAGGCGATTCGCTCGGCCTCGTCTCGCTCGGTATAATTCTGAACCTTGCCGCGGAGGGTGACTTTGTTTCCGGAAGTTTCCACTTTGATTTTGTTGGCATCCAGGAGCGCACTACGTTCGAACGCCCCTTGGATGGCGGACTCGATCTGAGCAGGGGCCAGCCTGGGTTTGATCGTGATCATATTAGTGACGCCCTTGACGCCAGCCAAATACTGAACAGCGGATTCGGCGGCGGTCTTTTGATACCCCCACTCCAGCTCGCCATCGAGTGTGACCCAGCCCTCGCGAACGGTTACCCCAGCGGTTCCGCTGGGAATGCTTGTGCACCAGTTGATCTGATGCGCCGCGGCAGTGGCAATGTCTCCATCCGTTCGCCGTAGGGAATCCGGCTGTTTGACTTGGATGTCGTCGGCGATCGCATTCACTCCAGCTACCCGTCTAGCCGCGCGAACAGCATCCCATTTCTCGCCATAGCTAGTAACGTAGCCATTGAGTGTCACCGTCCCATCCTTCACTGTGACGCCAATGTCTGTAACCTTCACGCTCGGCTCATAATTGAGCTCGGCGAGAACGTCCGTTTTGAGTTGTGGGTCCGTCTTATTCTCGTTGCTTCTCATAATTGATATGTTTTGTAGTCTGTTAGCGGCCGTTCGTTGATTGAGTCCCAGTGCTTTTCCCTCTACTTCCCCGATTTGCGGGGACCAGGAGGTAAGCAGTGGATTCATGGGCCGCCTTTCACACCATGAGATGATCGCCCGAAAACAGTGCGAGCACCATTGGGGGGTACCCCCAATGAGAGTTGTCTCCCCTCGCTCACCACTCAGCTCACAGACACACCGAGGATCCGACCGATCAGGGCGGTCACTGCCATTGCCAGGGCGCCTCCCAGGGTAACCCGCAACGACGCACGACCGAGGGGCGCGCCACCGAGGTACCCTCCAAACGCACCTAGGCCCGCGAGACTCGCCAGGCACACCGCGGCGATCGCGGGAATACGGAGTGAGGCAGGGGCCACGAGCAGGGCTACAATCGGAACCACGGCGAAGAAAGCAAAGCTGGCGGCGGATATCCACGCCGCTTGCATCGGACGCGAAAGGGATGCCTGATCGATCCCCAGCTCATCACGCATGTGAGCGCCGAGCTGATCATGGGCGCTGAGCTGGGCCGCGACCTGCATCGCGAGATCCTTCTCAAGACCTCGTTTCTCATAGATCTTCGCAAGCTCCTGCATTTCGCCTTTCGGGTCAGCGGCAAGTTCTCCGCGCTCACGCCCCATGTCTGCCTGCTCCGCGTCGCGTTGAGAACTAACCGAAACGTATTCACCGACGGCCATCGACATTGCTCCGGCAACCAGGCCCGCCACTCCAGCGACCATGATCGCCCGTTTTGACGCGGAGGCGGCCGCGACGCCAATCATGAGACTCGCGGTCGATACGATCGCGTCGTCCGACCCGAGCACCGCGGCGCGCAACCAGCCTGCCCGGCCGCTTCGGTGCATTTCCCTCCGGTCAGTGGGAACGACAGGTTTGGTGATCACAACAGTTGATGTGCTGGCGCCGCCGCGAGTGCGGCAGACGATCGAGAGTGCTCGTCGGTGCATCCGCACGACCGCCGGCTCGGTGGCTCACTGAGCAGCCAGCGATGGTTTTCGCAACCCGGCTTCAACATTGATGAGAACATCCACGCTGTTACCAACCAGGCCTTGGTCCGCCACGATGCCGAAATCGCGGCGATCGAGAGTGACCGAAGCCTCCCAGCCGGAGATGGCGGCCCCTTTCATGCCAGGGCCGAAGCCCAGGGACTTAACCTGGAGCACGACTCCTTTTGCCACGCCTTTCATCGTGAGATTACCCGTTACGGCATAAGTGTCGGAACCTATGCTCTTCCACGACTTGCTCCTGAAGGTCATGGTGGGAAACGCTGCGGCGGCGAAGAAATTAGTGGAGCGCAGGTCGTCGTCACGCATGCGGGTGTTGGTCGTGATACTGGCCACATCAATGACCGCTTCAACGGTGGAGTTTTCCAAGTGTTCCCGATCAGCGACGATTGTCCCCTTCACTTTGCCGAAATAGCCGGGCACCTTGGTGAAGAAGTGAGGGACAGAGAAGCCCACCCAGGTATGGACTGGGTCGATGTCGTACGTTTCGACGGACGCCTGCGCGGGCCCAGCGGAACTGAGCGCCAGACCGGCAAGGACGAGGGCGAGTAAGGATCGTTTCATGGGGAAACTTTCGGTGTTGAAGTGAGTCGTGGAGTTAAGTTGCTTAACTTGGTTATGGGAAAGACCGTCAGTCTTGGACCACCTCGTTTGGCAAGTCGTTGCGGTCATCGAGTCCAGGCGGAAAATGCCGGGCGAGCATTTGGCCGACGGACAGCACGGATTCTTCGACAGCTTCGGCGAACCGATCGGCCTTCAGGAGCGGAGATAGGTTGGCAGCGATCGT
>Ga0265331_10003087_pt1 | contig 10925 bp, 5 predicted proteins | sample 41923metaG_FD_202088 | JGI IMG/M metagenome (GOLD analysis project Ga0265331, IMG submission 202088) | Rhizosphere microbial communities from Carex aquatilis grown in University of Washington, Seatle, WA, United States - 4-19-23 metaG | ecosystem: Host-associated > Plants > Roots > Rhizosphere >...
TCAGTAAAGATTGTTGCATTATCATACGTTGAGGCTTGACCTAAACGCGAGCAACCCTTTTGCGCCGTATCGCAGAACTTTGTTTTGTCATACACAACATTAACCATCGAATCATTAGCCACCGCGACACAACCCGTTTCACCAGGATCACACACACCATTATTATTGGTGTCATTATATAATTTCTTTTGCGCGCTGTTTGAGTTATGCGTGTCAATCATTTGCTCACAACCTGCGGCGCTGTCCTGACACAGTTGGCTAAAGCTATGGATATTTACTGTATTTTTGTCGGCATCAGTATATTGACTACAGCCAAGCATATAGTGGAGTGAAAAGCCGCCACTAATATCTTGATCACATTCGTCCGGCGTTTGCCATGAATTCTTTAAAAGATAATAACGATTTGGAACTTCTGTTAAACGAATATTATCAATATATACTGGAGAACTAAAATTAATTTGCAATTTTTCGCCAATACCTGTGCCCGGACTATTGCCTCCGGAACCTGGAACAGCGGTTACATCATGATCAAGATTTGCCAAATTAAAAGTATATAATTTCCAATCAGTATTATTTACTGCTGCGCCCGAGGTATCAAAATTTGCCGTTTGATTATCTTGATTCACAAAATCAATTCCATTTAACGTCGTCGAACCACTTTGCGCTTTTGCTAAGAAACTCACGGTATACGAAAGACCACGCGATACTTGATCGCCAACAGTATTAGATAAACTACTTCCGAGTAACGAATGTCCACCTAAGTTAAGCGCGGTGTTACTCGGCGCTCCCCCTGTCCAACCATCAGTCGGATTTGAAGTATTTTCAAACGTGCTAACTAAAATATCGCGCACATTTCCGGCAATGTTGCCGGTATATTCCTGACAGCCAACTTCTGAGGCTGAGCAGGTTGTTCCCTCGCTTGGAATAGCGTAATAGAGACAACGACTCTGAGACGCGTCCCAAGCTCCTCCGCCACTCGTACATTCGGCGGCGCTCGCTACTTCTCGGCGGTACGGATGACAATCAGCCGAACAACTAATGGTCTTACTATACAAATGATATGATACTGTCCCATCGCGAGCGTAAAATTCTCGACAATCAAAATTATATCCTGGGTCCGCTGGAGTCTTTTTAAAAATATCAGCGTTACATAATTGTGCTTCTTGCACTGGGTCTATAGTACTCGCTGGTTCAGAGCCATTTTTCTTTAAGGAGAAAACTCTTAGCTGATAACCAGAGTCATCTGAACCTTCCCAAGAATAAAACTGGTCACAACTTAAAGCATCAGGTTTAATGCACGTACGTAAGTCAGTATAATATTCAACCGCTTCACCGCCGGCTGCCAACTTATCAAGATTAGTAAAGGCTGTACATCCAACCGCTTGCGCCGAGCATGAGCGTGCGGTGCTCGGAATAAAGTACGCACTTTGCATGGCATTGAAGTTATTGACTTGCTGAACAAAAACGTTATAACCAACACAGCTTGTTGGACAAAAATCTTTTGGTTTGGCTTTAGCCGTCACATCAATTCCGCTCACGCTGGAAATATATTTCTTACAACCAACTTCATCAGCATTACATTTTCTAACAAAGTTATTACAAATTGTCGGCGCGTTTGGTTTAAGCGTGTAATCTGTGCCTGGGTCTTGATAGCAACTTGTTTCTAAATACGGCGGTAATAACTTTTCATAAATAACATTGTTGGAAAGATAATCGTTATACGCTGTGTTGGCATTACCAATAGTTAACTTAACGCTATCAATATAAAAAGTTGTGCTTGGATCAGTACCTTCAATATAAATGTTATCAGCGATACTTGTTTGTGGCCCGTAATAGGTTACGACTAAGTTCTGCCATGAGCCAGTAGTGTTTGATTCAGCAAATTGTCCAGCGTTGGAGCCTAAGCCAAAACCAACACGCGCGGTACCAGTGGTAACAAAGACTGAAGCAGACAATGTATAGAAACGATCAGCTTCAAAGCTAAAACCGGCTGGTAAGAGTTGCGCTCCGGCGCCGGTAGTTGAATATAATCCGCCTTGTCCTTGAACAAATAAACTATTTTGTGTGCCATTATCAGCTTGATCTGTAGAAATTCCAGCTTTAACCGTACCGTTGGAAACATGAATATACCAATGATCATTCGGGCTTGGTAAGTAGCCTGAATTAGTAAACGTTGTCATGGTACAACCCAAACTAACTTGAGCATTAGCCGAATTAATAAATGGATTTAATTTATCTGGTAATTTTGTACCATTTGAATTATTAATGCAGGTAGAATTTTCAAAACTGCCATCAGCAATTAAGTTCGTATCAAGATTATCTGCGGTACGAACAAACTGATGACAACCTTCAGAGGCTGGATCGCAACTAGTCATATTCTGATTGTAGTAATGTTGACTTTGCGCATGTGTATCCCAAGCTACTTTATTGGAAACTGCATCATACACACCGGTCATGGAATACTGACGGCAACCAACTTGGTTGGCGCCACAACTTTGATAATTCAAAGTATTTTCAAGATAAGATACTTGTGCACCAGAGTCAGTACGGAAGGAATCACAGGTATTGTTACGAGCCTCGCAACTATTATCTTGCGCTTGAGTAAACACCCAGCGTCGTTTTTCCTGAGTACAATATCCGTAATAAGCACAGGAACCATTATTATTTTCTTTAATACACGATTGTTCATCAGCACAATATGAATTATTTCGTACAACTTGAACATCACGTCCAACCGTAAAGTTACACTTTGGGTAAGTAGGATCTATCTTAGAGCACTCTGTGCTACTTGGATCAGTGCTTGTGCACGGTTGGTTATTTGTAGCACAGTTACCGCTCGTTGAACCGCTACAATTATCCGCCGTTTTAGCACAATAACCGGAATCTGATGGAGTGACAGTCGCACTCATGATTTCCGGACCATAGCCTTGCATACCGCAATACATTTTTGGAACTTTTAGTGGCCAATTTGGATCAATTAAACCCTGGCACCAGGCTTGGGAATATCCAGGATAGGTTTGATCTGTACTCGAAAAACAGGCGACTAAATCTCCTAAGGTAACATCTTTGGTTTCCTGCGGATGATCTTTCATATATTGCGCTGCCACTTCCCAACCAACTGGCAAAATTCTATATTTACGCAAAATAATTAAAGAGCGATACGGATAACCATCACGATAACTCATTTCATTACCTTGTTGATCAAAACCAATGCGCTTATTTTTATCAAGTAAATTATGTTCAATTGCTTGACCGACAGTCATGTTGCCGCTAATCGCTTGTGAAAATTGCTGTGTGATAACGCAATTGGTTGGGCCCGGGTTTGTTTCGCTTGAACATGAAGAAAGCTGCGCGAGAATATCATAATCAGTTAGATCATTAAATTGCGCTTGTAAAATAGTACTGGCCCGTTGTTGAATTTCATTAACTCCACCACTGTTATTTCCTTGAGCATTAAAGTTAGCAACGTTAGAGCTGCTACTGGAGGATTTACCTAAACTTGCAATTAAACGATTAAAAGCTGACAAAGCTAATTGATTTAAGAAAATGTTAGCTGCGTCAGCAAAAATATTACCTGTTTGTTTGCCAAAATTATTAGTAACGATTGTGTCAGCTGTTGATAAACGTCTTTGCGCATCACCCGGCGGCGCCGTACTGTTGCCAGAAATTGTGCTGGTTGGGTTAATCCAACCCTGCGCTTCAGTACGAACCAACTGACTGGCGTTTTGATTAGAGGTAATAGTGTCGGTATAGGCACCAAAAATAGTAAAAGCCGCTCCAACATCAGTAGTGGCTGGGCTAAATGAAGATAAAGCTAAATTTTTTAAATAGGCCGCTCGAGCGTCAGGACTGCCATATAGTTGTTGATACTGGCCCTGCACATCTTTATAAATTTTGCTTAATGAACAATCGGATTGTAGACCAGCGCCGGCATTAGCTTCATTAGTCAAACCTAAGGAAATTCTGGCCGTAACATTTAAGTCAGGGGCGCAGATATTAAATTTAGAAGCAAAAATAGTATCAACGACTCCTCCTTGTCCGTCGCCTGACTGTTGTCGTGCGGCAGCAAAGGATTCTATAAAATTACCGGCCGCTTTATCACCTTGTTGTAACAGCCATTTATCAAATGGCTCAGTATAAAATAACGGTTTTTGACCAGTGCCGCCAGAGCCAATATAGGTAGCAGTATCATAGGCGATTTGATTAACTACCGCGCGTAACGAAGATAAAAAACTAACCTGCGCCGCTTTTTCCAACGATTGTAAAATTGTGTCTTTAGCATTTTTTACTGCACCCGGAATATCAGCAACAACGGTCGAAGCCGTTGCTAACTGCGCGTGTGTTGTTGAAGCTGAACTGACAAATAAAAATAAGGCAACAAAAACTACACCGAGTAAACGAAGTGAAAAAATGTTTGAAAATATTTTACGCTTCATAAAACTTATTTAAGCATACCGTTAAGCGTATCAAGAATTTGCTGATCGCTTAATGCGTCAAGAGTTTTTTTATCCATACCAAGTTGCAAGAGTAATTGTCGAATGGTTGTTGGATCATTTATTTTATCACCGAGTGTTTGTTTGATAGCGGCTTTTTCATCAGCACTTAAACCAGTGGTCGAAGGTTGCGTCGCTGGAGTGACCGTGGCGGTCGGAGATTGTAACAATGATGAATCTAAAATTGAACCATTAGAAAGTTGCTCACTGCCTTGCGCCGTCTGATCTGAATTCACAAAACAATTTTGTCCCTGCGGACAATTTGGATCAGTACCATTTTTTATTTCTTCAGCATCGGAAATTCCATCACCATCAGTATCGGCCAAGTACGGCGAGGTATGATAGACATACAATTCGTCCCAATCACTTAATCCGTCATGATCAGTGTCGCGAGATTTTAATGTTGCTTCATCCGCAGTTGTTGTTTGTGAATTTTGTGATGAAGCCGCCACTTGCGCTTCTAAAACTTTTGGATCAACGCCACCATAGAGCGGATAAATAATATTTTTTTGCAATTGAACAATCCACAAAATAAATATGGTAATTGCTAAAATAATTATGACAATAAACACCTTTTTGTGGCGCTTATCAAAATCATCAAGACCAAAGCGTTCGGCTACACGGTCAAAGAATCCTGGTTTATTACTTAAGGACATGATATGGGGCTAATAATGCTTTTATTATACCAGTCTAACTAAAATACGGCAATAATTTTAGCCACTCTTCGAGGCTTAATTCCTGGGCCCTGGCGCTTGGATTAAGACCAAGCAATGAAAAATGTTCGGTAATTTTGTCAACCCCTAGCTTAAAGCCGGCGGCCAGGTTTGCTTTGAGCATTTTGCGTCGTGCTGAAAAACCAATGCGTACCAAGCGCATTAATTGCTCATCGCTCAAATTTTTTGAATGCAATTTTTTTAACCATTGATCATTTCGTTCAATTACAAGTACGGCGCTATCCACCTTTGGTACTGGCCAAAATAATTTTTTTGAAACATAGTGAACGATACGAGCGCTGGCATAGAGCTGAATCGAAATTGCTAAAATACTCATCTGACCCGCTTCGGCTGTTATACGCTCAGCCACTTCTTTTTGTAACATCAACACAAAACGATTTGGTAAAATATTCATTTTATTTCCACTGACAAAAAATCTAAGAAACGTCGACGTAATTGTGTACGGCAAATTTGCGACGACTAACAATTTTTCGTTCGGAATCCGCGAAACCTTTGTTGCCCAAGGCAAAGCAAAGTTCATGATATCCCCTGTTTCGGTTTCGACATTGTTTATTTTTTCAAGTTGTAAACGATTGTGCAACGCCGCAAAAAGTTTTCTATCAAGCTCAACAGTAATTACTTTTTTAGCAACATGAGAAAGTTCTAAGGTTAAAAATCCTAAACCTGGTCCAACTTCTAAAACTATTTCATCATTTTTTATCTGTGCCGCCTCAACAATTGTTTTATAGGTTGCTTCGTCAATTAAAAAATTTTGCCCACGATTACTCGTGGGTTTAACGCCATACAATTTTGATAGATTAATTGTTTCGGCCAGTAACGACATACTAGATAACGATATTAATAATTTTCCCTTTGACCACAATAATTTTTTTTATTTCCTGACCATCAATCCATTTTTTTGTTGAAGGTCTGTTAAGCGCCGTATGTTTAATTATTTCTTCACTGGCGTCGTGCGCAATTTCAAACGTATCGCGCATACGACCATTCACTTGTACGGCAATCGTTACCACTTGATTAATTAAATATTTTTCTTCGTATCGCGGCCAGGTTGAACTAAAAATCGAATCTTTATTTCCTAATTCATTCCATAATTCTTCGGCCATATGCGGCGCGATTGGCGCCAGCAGTTGAGCAAACTTTTCAAAAACTTCTTTGGAAATTTCTTCTTCATCACTAAGAGCATTAGCACATATCATTAAGGCTGAAACTGCTGTATTAAATCTAAAGTTATGTAAATCATCACCAACTTTTTTTATAGTTTGATGTATTAAAGCGGTAATTTCAGGAGAAGATTTTACGTTTTCTTGAACTTTTTCCGCAATAAGACCAATTCTATTTAAAAATGATTTAGCCGCCGCGACACCATTTTCTAGAAATGCGGCCGGTTGAGCAAAGGGCCCAATAAACATCATATATATGCGAAGCGCATCGGTGCCATATTTATTAACCATTTCGTCCGGATTAACAACATTGCCCCAGCGTTTACTCATCTTTTTCCCGTCACTGGCTAAAATCAAGCCGACCGTTTTAAGTTCCTTAAATGGTTCAATGGTCGAAACAACTCCAATGTCATATAAAAATTTATGCCAGAAACGAGCGTAAATTAAATGACGTGTGATATGTTCATTGCCGCCAATATACATATCAACGTTCATCCATTGTTTTTCTTTAACAGGGTCAACTAACGCCTGGCCATTATTCGGATCAATATAACGTAAATAATACCAACTTGAGCCTGCCCATTGCGGCATGGTATTGGTTTCTCGTTTTCCTTTTCCGCCACACTTTGGACATTCCACATTTACCCATTCCGAAATATTGGCCAGTGGCGATTCGCCTGAGTCATTTGGTTCATATGATTCTACTTCGGGTAACACCACTGGTAAGTCTTTTTCTGGCACTGGTACTGAACCACACTTTTCACAATGAATAATTGGAATTGGTTCGCCCCAATAACGCTGACGTGAAAAAACCCAGTCGCGAAGTTTATAGCGAGTCTTTGGCTGACCAAATTTTTTTATATTTTCTTCTTTGATTGATTCAGAAACTTCAACGTCTTTTTGCGGTAAATGATATTTTTCGGCAAACTCAAAATCTCGTTCATCGTGCGTCGGTACGGCCATGACTGCCCCTGTTCCATAATCTCCTAAAACATAATCAGCCACCCATATTGGAATTTCTTCATTGGTGCCAGGATTAATGGCCATAATGCCTTTTAATTCAACGCCGGTTTTTTCTTTGCCTTCGGCTGTTCTATCTATCTCAGTTTTCTTTGCTGCCGCTTCAACATAGGCTTTGACTTCAGAAATATTTTGAATCTTATCTTCAAGTTTATGAATAAATTCATGTTCAGGAGCCAGCACAACGTAAGTCGCACCAAATAACGTATCGGCTCGCGTTGTAAAGACAGTAATTTTTTCCGTGCTGTCCTTAATTGCAAAGTTAATTTCCGCGCCTTCTGATTTTCCGATCCAATTACGCTGGCCTTCTTTTGCCGACTCTGCCCAATGTAATGGTTCTAAGTCACTAAGTAATGCTTCTGCATAATCTGTAATGCGTAAAACCCATTGTCGCATTGGTCTTTTTTCAACAATCGAACCACAACGCTCACAACGTCCATTTTCCAAATCTTCGTTAGCTAATCCGGTTTTACAGGTTGGACACCAATTAATTGGTTCATTTGATTCAAAGGCTAAACCGCGCTCAAACATCTTGATAAACGTCCATTGGGTCCACTTATAAAATTTCGGATCTGTGGTATTAATTTCTCTTTCCCAATCATAGGAAAAAGCCAAACTTTTCATTTGTTCCTTGAAACGGGCAGTATTTTTTTCTACGGCAATACGGGGATGTATTTTATTTTTTATGGCATATTGTTCAGCTGGTAAACCAAAAGCGTCCCAACCAGTTGGATGTAAGACCGCAAAATTATTCATTTTTTTATAACGCGCAAAAACATCACTCGCCGTATAAATGCGAGCATGACCCATATGCAGACCTTCACCTGAAGGATACGAAAACATATCAAGTGAATAATACTTGATTTTTTCGCCTGGCTCCTGTGTCAGATCAATCTTATTTTCTTGCCAAAACTTTTGCCATTTTTCTTCAATTGTTTTTGGATTATATTTCATCTTATGTTAATTCAATGCCTACCGGACAATGATCAGAGCCTAATACTTTATCAAGAATAAAAGCATTTTTTAGAGATTTCATCATCTTAGCCGAAACAAAAAAATAGTCAATGCGCCAACCGACATTTCTCGCCCGCGCGTTCATGCGTTGACTCCACCATGAATACTGTACTTTATCAGGATTAAAATGCCTAAACGTATCAACGAGTCCTGCTTTAATAAACTTGTCACCCCACGCTCGTTCTTCTTTAGAAAAACCTGGACTAAATTCATTTTCTTTAGGACGCGCCAAATCTATTTCTTTATGAGCGACATTAAAATCTCCACAAATAATCACTGGCTTCTTTTTTTCTAATTTTTTTATATATTTTAAAATTGCCGCATTAAAAGCTTCTTTATAATCAAGGCGAACTAATTCGGGGCGGGCATTGGGAAAATAACAATTGATAAAATAAAATTTTGGAAATTCTAAGGTCTGTACTCGTCCTTCGTCATCAAATTTCGGTAAGCCAAAACCATTAATAATTTTTAATGGTTTAATTTTAGTAAAAATTGCCGTACCGCTATAACCCGGGCGCTTAGCTGGATGCCATATTTCCTGATACGGCTTAAAATCAAAGTCATGTTTTGCGCGACTGACGTCATCAATTTTAATTTCTTGCAAAGCAATAATATCGGGTTTGTTAGCACGCAAAAAATCGCTAAAGCCTTTGCGGACTGCAGCGCGAATACCATTGACGTTCCATGAGACTAATTTCATAATTTGTACCCCTATGGGTTAACAGTGTATAATAAAGTATATCTGACCAGCGCATTATTCGCAATAAAATGCTTCCTACTGACCCAATTCGACATCATCGTATTAAGAAAATTATCATTACGATTATCATCGTTCCGATTGTTTTGTTTTTAATGTTACTGATCGTTGGTTTTGTCGCCAATGTGCTGGATCGCAGTCGCCGAATTTCACAAGGAGATTATTCACTTAACGCCACGGCACCGCAAGTCGTTAGCGATTATAGCGGAGCGCAAAAAACCTTAATTGAAGGCGTGGGTACGCAGTCTGTTGGCGCCACTAACCCAAAACTAACCATTGTTGAATTTGCTGACTTTCAGTGTCCTTATTGTTTAGCTTCATTTCCGGCCATGCGCGCGGCGTCTGTTAAATACAAAGACAGTATTAAAATAATTTTTCGAGATTGGCCGGGGCATACCAATTCAATTGCTTTAGCCGAAGCTGCGTACTGCGCCGGCGAACAAAATAAATTCTGGGAAATGCATGATAAATTGTATGAACATCAATCTGATACGTTTGGTGCTAATAAAAATGATTTAGCACAACTCGCAAGTGAGCTTGGAATTTATAATACACAATTTCAAACCTGTTTTGACACGCAAAAATATTTACCTTTAATTCAGAAAAATTTCGCTGATTCGCAAACGCTCGGTGTACGCGGAACACCAACCTGGTTTTTTAACGGTAAAAAAGCCGAAGGAGCAATTACCGGTACTGATTTTGATACTATTGTCGAATCGTATTTGAAATAAATTTATGCAAAAAAGAATCGCCATATTTTTTTTCCTGCAAATTATTCTACTCTTTGGTTTTTCATTTTTTCTCCCACACAATGTTTTTGCTGTAGAAAAAGGAATTTGTAAAGTCACCTACTTTAATACTGGAAATAGTGTTAATTGTTGTCTTTGGAATGGAACTCCTAATAACGGGACCTGGACAGTACAACCAAATCCGGGTGATAAGAATCTCTGGTGCGGATTGCCTCTACGATCAAACGAAGAAACCAGTTGGCCTTGTTACTGCGAACAAATAAAAAAAACAGTAAACTCAGCAGCAGATAACGGAGCAGGGCAAGGAGCCTCAACTTCAAAAACTACTTTTACTCCTTCTGTTACTATCCCCGGCAATAACGTTTTTTTCGCCAATAACAGCGTGACCGTACCGGCGAGTACTCAGCTTCTTGCGGATTATATTATTGCTATTTTTAAATACGCCACCGGTGTTGTTGGCATCATTGCGACGATTGTTATTATGTTTGGCGGAGTACGTTGGTTAACCGCCGGCGGCGGACCAGCCGTGAGCGAAGCAAAATCAATGATTATTGGTGGCTTATCTGGCTTGTTATTAACACTTGGATCATTTCTCATGCTTTCCACTATTAGTACGAGCTTAGTAAACTTTAAAATTCAGCCCATAACGCAAATTACAAAAATTGATTTATTTCAAATTGGTTGTTGTATGAAGGTAGCTCAAGATGGCACTGTGACAACAGAAAATCTTAAGGATGTTGATTGCCAGGCCCTCAAGGGATATAAAAATGTTTCCTTTGAATTTGGACAAGTTGCCAACGCAAATAAATGTGAGCTTGATCCAAAAAAACAAGCTTGCTGCTTATATAATTTTGATAAAAATAATAATCTTGCCACTGCTTGCATGAGTAAAAATATGGGCTCAATTGACGCGGTTGATATTTTTAGAAATGCCTGCACCACTGAAGCCAATAAAGCTGATGTGAGTAAATATATTAAAGGTAAAATTGATTTGCAAG
>Ga0265331_10003089_pt1 | contig 10922 bp, 4 predicted proteins | sample 41923metaG_FD_202088 | JGI IMG/M metagenome (GOLD analysis project Ga0265331, IMG submission 202088) | Rhizosphere microbial communities from Carex aquatilis grown in University of Washington, Seatle, WA, United States - 4-19-23 metaG | ecosystem: Host-associated > Plants > Roots > Rhizosphere >...
AAATATCCAATAAATCGATGCCCACGGAAGCGCCGGCGTCGTAATGCCGCCGAGGACTGCGTAGAAGCCCGTAAGATCGTGATGCGCGGGATCGAGGTGCCACACCAGATTGGAATAGACCAGAGGACTTATGAAGGAAGCGGCGCCGAAGATGAGCTGCGCGAACGCCGAGTTGAATGCAAAGTGCTCCTCCCCCCCGGCCACACGCAACAAGGGATTGATCGCCACCTGCAGTACGGCCATTCCCGCGCCGATCACAAAGAGCGAAGTCACCGCCATTGAATAACTGGGGAAGGCCGCGAAGCTTGTCGCGCCGAGGGTCGCCGCGACGAAGGAGGCGACCATGAGTCGCTTTTCTCCCCAGCGCTGCATCGCAAAGCCCGCTGGAATCGACATCACCCCGTAGGCGATGAAAAACGCGAACGGCAGGATCCCGGCCATCGTCAGCGACACATGGAAGCCGACGATGATGTCCGGCACCAATGGCCCGAGGATATTCGTGAGAAAGGAGATCACGAAGAACACAAAGAACACGACCCCAACCAGGAATCGGCTTCTGCCGCCAGTTCCGGCGCGCACTGTCGATGTCATCGTCATTCTATCGAGCCTCTCTGACCTGGACGGGCAACTACACGACGGGCACTTGGCTGATGTTGTTCTTCGGGTCCATCCAAAACGATTCGTTCACGAAGCGGCCGAAGATTTCGCGCGGCAGGATCGGGGTGCGCTCGATCGGCTCCACCTTCGGGCGCACAGTGTGCAGGCCCGGCATGCCGACTCGGGCGTCGAACTCGTCCGCGTTGTAGGAGATGTGGTCGAAGTCATGTTCGAACCAGGGCTCGCCGATGAACTGATAGACCGCGCGCATGGCCGCCGATGGGTTGCGCGCCAGGCTTTCATAGGTCAGCAGCAGCAAGTGGCCCGGGGCATATTGTCCGTAGAACGCATCCTTGGTGGCCTGGAAGGAAAACCCTACCATGCCGCGCGGATCGGTCAGGGCCTCGACACGCGAGTACACCGTGGTATTGGTGTCGAACCGGAACACTTTGCTGACGCCGACCGGGTGCCTGCGCACCAACCGTTCCATGCTGTCCAGCACCCAGGACAGCTGGCGCACGCACGCGATGACCTTCGCCTCAGGAAACAGCGTCTCGAGTAACTGCATCCGGCTACACCACAGGCGGCTGGTATCGAACACGACGTCCCCGCTGGGGGTTCCCTCGCTGACCGCTCGGTCGCTGGCCGCTCGGTCGGCGGCATCCGCTTGTCCTGCGTAGAAATTCTCGACCAGACCGCGCAGCATTGCGACGCGCTGGTCGTCGGAGACATCGAACGAAAAATCGTTCTTGCTGCTCGCCTCCGCAATCACCACTCCCATGATATCGGCAAGGGGGCTGGTCATGCCCGCGCGGAAACGGGGGTTCTGGTTGAGAATGGCGGCCAGGAGCGTGCTGCCCGCGCGCGGCAGTCCGGAAATGAAGTGGAACCTCCTGGCTGACATGTAGGACCTCTTCTAGTGACTCATATCCTGCGATGCGGCCGGGCGGCTCTCGACCGCGATAGGGACACTCTGCGTTGGAACGTTCCAGCCGCTAACTTCGATGACCGAGCGGTCAGCGAGGGAACCCCCAGCGGGGGCGAGGGAGCCCCCAGCAGGGACGACTTTCGTTTCAGTACCCGGCATGGCGAAACGCGCCGTCAAGGTAACCGATTCACCGGGCCACAGCGTAATGTCGTTGCCGCTCCACAGGATCGGCAGTAGGGGCTCACCACCCGCTGATCGCTTGAGCGACACATGCTGGAACAGGGCCACGGCTTTGGATGATGGGGGTATCGTTAGTGTGACCGTGGCGATGTTCTCGGCTCCGTCGTGCCGCATCGTGACCCGGACCTCGCTAGTCGCGGTTGGCAAGGACTGCAACGGAGTCAGGTCCGCGTATCGCGTCACTGGCGTGAGATACCAGTTCGAATGTGCCCAGTCGAGCTCGTCCATCTGCGTGGAGAGCCAGTAGACATTGCGGCTGATCGACTTGCCGTTGGCAGAAACGAGCTCGAGCTCGATGAAGTAGGTTCGCGACAGGCCAGCCAGCGCCGGCAGCATATCCAGTTGCCGTGCACTGTTTCCGGCGAGCTCGATGTCCTGCAGGCGCCGCTCGTACGGCACGCTTCCATCCAGGTTGCGTACACGGATGATCGCTCGCAATCCGCGTTCACTGCTGAGCGTGTGATTGACCAACATGACCGCGCGCGTATCGTATGAGTACTGGATGTGCACCGGCTCGTTGGCGATCTTGGCGCCGAAGTAGGCGCCGGACGGATTCAGGAAATAATCGTACAGATGCCAGTGCAGTGAGGGCCAGGCGTTGTTGAGCATCCAGTAGATGACGCCGGTCGAGGGATTGGCCGCATCCATGTGCGCATTGAACGCCTCGAATTGCGCTCGGACGTTATCGTAGTTTTCGAGTTGGGACTTGGTAACATAGTCCGCGAGGCTCGTAGGTGCGCCATACCGCTTGGCCAGAGCGACATCGAACGGCGTGATTCTCGCGAATACCGACCAGGCGGCAGAGGCGTGATACTGCCGTAGTTGCGGGTATTTCCACAGCGCGTCCAACTCCTGCGGCGAGAGCATGCGGGTCAGGTCCTCCAGCGGCGGAATAACCGCCCCTGCGCTGACTTCAGAATCGAAGCCGAATGCGCCCCCCAGCTTGTCGGCATACCAATAAGCTGGGGGAATCCACGAGTAGGGACCGGCCATCTTCATGCCGGATGGTCCGGTCTGGGCCGTAGCCTGATCTACCGCTGCCGCGATGATCGGCAGCGGCCAGTCTTCGGCATGCAACGTATCGACGTACATCTTCGCGATTGCCGCTGGTGGCGCGTTGTCGCTGCCGATCAGAAATCCAATCACGGAGGGATGGTTCCGCAGCAGACGCGCCTCACTCGCCATCGAGGCTGCGGCCACCTTCTCGTCTGCAGCGTCCCATGGCTCACCACCCGTCTTGGCCCACGCTTCCCACTTGTCGCAGCACTCCCAGCCGGCGAGGACCATGATGCCATCGCGATCGGCGAGGTCGTAGAAGCGTGCGTCCTCCAGCTTGCCCTCGCTGCGAATGGTGTTGAGTCCGAGGTTGCGGATATAACTGAACTCGGCCTCCATGCGCTTCGCATCGTCTCGCAGGAACATGTCCGGCGCCCAGCCCGCACCGCGAATCAGGAGAGGCTTGCCGTTGATGACGAACTGGAGATACCCCTGCCGGGTCAGGTGGGAGCTGACGGTGCGTATGCCGAATGTTACGCTGTCCTGGTCGGAGATCGCATCGCCGACGGCGGCATTCACCTCCAGGCGGTAGAGCTGATGCTCTCCCATACCGATCGGCCACCAGACATGAGGATGATTGAGATCGAGGGCCGGATCGCTCTTGGGAGAAAATAGCACCGCCTGAGTTTCACCGGGGGCGAGGTGGACCGTTCGCCGCAGTGAAACGCCAGCCACGGTGCCCGAGATCGTTGCGTCGTGTGCGGACGCATCGAGGTTTCGTGCCTCCAGCTTTACGGTCAACGCCGCGTGCGCAAGCTCAGGAAGGGATAGAGCCGACATCACCTGCGGAAAACGTATCTCGACCGGACCCGTCCTCACGATCTCAACACCTCGCCACGGACCCATGTTGTTGTCCGGAGGCGTAGGGTTCCAGTCGACCCAACCCATCGACAGGCTCGTCCTCGGGTCGCCCGGGTGCACACGCAAAGCGAGAGTATTGGTGCCTGCGTGTACCCAGCGGGTCACGTCGAGCTCGTGCACGGGATAAGCGCCGGCCACGGCTGCCTGGTCGGCGATCAACTGCCCATTCAGCCACACGTCTGCGCTCGGGATCATACCGTTGATACGCAACAGCGTATGTATCGTTTGTGCCCCCGCAACGACCGTGAACACGGTGCGATACCACCAGGGGGTCACGAACAGGGTGCCGCTGGCATCGGGTTCCTCGACCGCACGGAGATTGTCGCTGTAGAACACGTTCTCGTACTTGCCGTTCTCCAGCAGCCCTGCCATCACGGTCGCGCGGCCGCTCACCGGGTACCAACCACTAGTTGAAAAGCCGGCAGAGGAAACATCGGCGCCACTATGCTGGGCTTTGGCGCTGGACTGAATCTGCCAATGGGCAATGGGAGTTACGGACCCGGGGCTACCGTCCACTCGAGTAGGCGCGAAGACGCTTGCGGCGCACGCGTGCGACGTGGCCGCGAGAACGGCCAGCGCCGCCATCACCCCCCGGAATGTGGGAATGCCCAGGATTTGTGTCATGTCACGACTTCCGCAGACCCCGCTCACCACTGGCCACGCACGCCGAACGTGTACATGCGTTCGGAGAAATTCGAATGCCCCGGCTGGTCGGGCCAGACGAGATAGAACCGCTGGTATTCATTGGTAAGGTTGGTGCCATTGACGAACAGCTCGGCGTACTTGCTGACCTTGTAGGCGATCGAGGCGTCCAGGTATTTCTGCGGCGCCTCGTACATTTCCATGCCGGCGATGCCGCCCACGCTGTCCTCAAAGGCGCGCCGCGAGCGATAGTTGTACGCGAGGCGGGTCTGGAATCGCTTGCTCTGGTACCACAGGATGAAATTCCCCGACTCGGTCGAGTTGTCCTGGAACGGAATCTTGTGTCCGGCCAGATCGGTTTGTCCCGTGTTGCTGGGCGCGTACGTGAAGTTGAGCTCCATTCCGGTATTGGCCAGCAACCCCGGTAGGAATGTGAACCCCTGGCGGTAGTCGAATTCCGCGCCCTGGATGCTGTTGCCCGAGCCCTGAATCGGCTCGGTGATCGCAATGCAATGATTGCGGACCACACCGTCCTGATCCGGCAGAGCGCAATTGGTCACGCTGCCGTTCTTGATGAAGCTCTGCACGTTGATGCGAAACAGCTCGAGGTTGACCATGCTCGTGGGATTGATGTAGTACTCGAACGAAGCACCGTAGTTCGTGGAGCGCCACGGGTCGAGCCGCGGATTGCCCGTCGAAGTGCCCGTCGCGACCTGGTATATCGGACCGTCCTTGGTTTCCAACAGCGAGTAGTTCAGCTGCAGGCCGCCGCCCCACTGGCTCAGATTCAGAGGCATCATATTTTTCGAGACGGCGAGGCGAAAGGTCAGCTTGTCGGTCATATTCAGCGAGAAGTTGGCAGCCGGCAGGACGTCGGTGTAGCTGCGGCGGGTGACCTCGGTGCCGGCATCGGCGGGCTCGGTGCCATATTGACCCGGATCGCCGGCCAGATCCTGGCTGACGTTGAGGTTGGTATGAATCACGCGCACACCCACGTTCCCGCTATACGACATGCCGCCCATGCGGCCGCTGAAGTTGGTTTGCAGATAACCCGTCGTTTCCTTCAGAGACACGGCCCAGGTGATGCCGGGCGCGTTCTGGCGCATGGTGCCGGGATAGAGCGACTTCCAGAATCCTTCCGGATCGTCCAGGGCGCGTGGATCGATCGCCCAGAAGTTGATTCCCGACCCGAGCAGGTTGTTGTATGGCTTCCAGTTGTTGGCGAGCGGCGCAGGGGCGTTCGGCAGCTGCAGCGCCGAGATCGGGCCGCCGCGGAAGGATCCTTGGTCGTTGCCCGCGGTACACCAGGTACCCGCTTCATTGCCGCTCAGGATCACATCCGCGCCGGCATAACGCACCAGGCAGCCATTAGGGTCGCTGGCGCCCATGCCGGCGTACACGGGCGTGACCAACGTGAAGCCGTCGTTATGGGCAGTGCGGATGCTGTTGCGCACGCCGAAATCGAGGTGGAAGCCGTCGTTGACGTCGTAGTGCCCATCGAAGCGCAGCGCGGTGATTCCGGTTCTGCGCTCGTAATCATCGGCGGACTCCAGCGTCTTCATCGTCCAGCCGTTCGGGTCGGCGAAGGCGCTGGTGAGTGAGGCAGGCATGCCGATCGCAAGATTGCGGCCGCCGAAACTTGCGGTGATGGGAATAGTGTTCTGGGGAATGCCATTGGCATTGAATACGCGATTCCCGCCCAGTTGATCGGGAAACACGAAGGTGCCACAGGGCAAGGCGCTGGCGGGGTCGGCCCACAGGCAGCCGTCGGAATCGGAAATATTGGTATCGGTCTCTATGTATGACTGCCGGGCCGTTTCACGGATGCCCCGCACGCTTGCCTTGAAGGGGCCGCCATTGTTGAAATCGAGCTGGAGATTGAAGTTCTGCGCGGTGGACTGCCTGCGGATGACCTGCGAGAACGATTCGACATCGCCCGGCCATTTTTCGTACACCTGCGTGGTGTAGATGTGCGAGCCGGCCCAGGCCGGGTCGGGCGGCGGCGTGTTGTACTGACTCAGAGCAGTGCTGCCGGTGTCTCTCGACTGCAAGGGCACGTAGGTCGCACCTTGCCAATTGGTGGAATTGAACTGGAGGCCGACGGAGCGGTCGTACTGATTCTGGTGCGCGTAAAAGTAGTCGCTGGTCACCGTGAGTCCGTGATCGAGGTCCACCTGGAACGATACATTCGCGGCCTGCCGCTTTCGTTGAGTTGTAGTGTCGTAAAGGCTGATATCCTCGCTACCGATGAACGCGCCGTTGGACTTCCCGTCACCGTTCACGTCCACACTACCATCCGCATTCTGCGCGATCCGGGAAGGAATCGGCGCGCCGTTCCATGCCCCAAGGAAGCCGTTGTAGGCGGCCGCGCTCGCCGCATTCTCGCCGTGGAGGATAACGTTATACTGGTCCAGGCCCTCGGTCGAGTTCGCGCGCGTGGTATCGGAGAAATCACCGGAAATCTGCAGGCCCCAGCGACCATCGGCGTTGTACGCGACCAGGCCGCTGCCCTCCGGTCCAGTTTTGCGAGCGGCGCTGCCGCGTTCCGCGTCGGCGGAATAGCTGTATGTGAATCCATGCGGCAGATCCCAGGGCCGGTAGGTGTGCAGATTGAGCGAGCCGCTGATGCCGCTCTCGGTCTGGCTGGCGGTGGGCGATTTGATGACGTCCACCTGGTTGAACAGCGTGGCCGGCAACGTAGTGAAGTCGGGTTGTTGCGAGTCGATCTGATCCGGCGTGATGAATACTTCACCGTTCAGCATGGTGCCAACTTGAGGCAGGCCGCGCACGTCCACCGAGGTTCCGACACCCGCGTCCCGGTTGATTTGCACTCCGGTTATGCGCTGCAACGCGTCCGTGATGGTCACGTCGGGCAATTGGCCGATGCTCTCCGCCGAGATGCTGTCCTGGATATTCGGAGCCAGGCGCTTCAGCTCGATCGCGCGGATCTGCGACTGACGTACGCCGACGACGGTGACAGTCAACTCCTTTGACTCGTCCGCATCTTGCTGCGGAGGTCGCTGCGCACCCGCGTTCTCTGCAGGGGCACCCGTGGGCTCCGCTGCCATGGCTGAGGCCGCCGCGGCGGCGGCGAGCAATGCCATGGAAACGGCGACTGACACGGGGTGCTTGAGATATACGTTGGACACGGGCTTTACCTCTGAATTGGTATCTTCCGAATCTCTGTTGCTCTGTAATTCGCGTCTCGCGTGCGGCCTATTTCGAAAATGTCACTCGCGCCAAGACCCATTGGCCATCGCGTGGATCGCCAGTGGCGACAATGCACAGGTCATGAGTCTCAACCAGCTTCGACGTCGAAACTGTTGCGTTGAGTTCGGTTTGGCCGCTCCCCCGCACAGCAGGCGCCAGCGGCAATCTGGCGAGCAATGGCCCCTTGCAGGAATCGGCATGGAGCTCGAACTCGCCGGCCGCGCTGGCCTTGGGGCGTACGACGGCTCCCTGAGCCTCATCGCCGAAACGCCATGCCACGCGGCCGACGGTCAAGGTGACGTGTTCGACTCCTTGCAGCGGCGCACGGGACCACAGCCAGCACATATTGCCTGCGTTCAGCTTGTAAACCTGGGTCGGACTCTGTGCACCCTGATCGCGGTCCAAGCGCATTCCCGGCTCGTTTGAGCAGGATCCAAGCTCGCTGCCGTTGCGGCCGAGCAGAGTCGAGGCATCCAACACGCGCGTGCGTGGAGCGGCGAGATCGAACCCGCCGGGCTCGAAAGTCGCTGCGCGCAATGTCATCGAGCCTTGCGCGGAAAACTCGAGCGGTCGGACATACATCGGAGACTTCGAAGTCGGCACAGAGCCGTCCGTGGTGAAGCGAATCTCGCCGAAGTTGGTCTGGTTGGAAAGCGCGACACGCAGCATCCCCTTGCGACCCGCAGTCACATCAAACGCTGGTGTAAACGCCGTGTCGGCATAGCCGATGCCGAGTGCGCGGTAACGCGCGAGCTCAGCGGGCAGGCGCTGCAGGAAGCCGTTCCAGTCATGTGCGCCCGCCGCCGACCACCCGAGCTCTGCCAACGCTGCAATTCGCGGGAACAACGCATGTTGGTCGCGCGCGAAGCTCGGCATAAACTCTGTCCAAAGATCGCCCTGCACGCCGATGACGTGCTTCGCCTCCGCGACGGTTGCACCCCTTGGGATAACGGCTGTGTCATAGGCCTGCTGCAGCGTTGTCATGGGCGGCTGCCCCGGCCATTCGTCGGGAAGATCCGATTGGTAGTGATCGAAGTACAGAGATTCCTGGGGCGTGAGGACGACATCGTGGCCTTGCGCAGTCGCATCGAGTGCAACGTGCTCCTCATCGCTGCCGTGCCAGGACATCACCACTTCCGAGGCGGGAAGCTTCGCGCCCGCAACCAACTCGTCGTCCCAACCGACGGGCGTGCGACCATGCTCGACTAGATGGTCGGCGACCCGGCTGGTGAACCAGCCCTGAAGCTGATCCATATTCGCAAGCCCGAGCCGCCGCATCCGCTCACGCAGTTCAGGCGACGCGTTCCATTGCCGCTTGTCAGCTTCATCGCCGCCGATCGAGATGTATCGCGACGGGAAAAGCTGCATCGCCTCGTCGAGCACATCGTCGACGAACTTCAATGCCTGCTCGTCGGGTTTCAGCAACCAGGGACTGATCCCCCAGTCCGTCCACACGGACGGGCGCTCGCCGGTGACCCCGAGCCACGGATACGCAGCCACTGCCGCTTGCGAGTGTCCGGGAAGGTCGATTTCCGGCACGACGGTGATGAAACGGGCGGCGGCATACCGCACGATGTCGCGCACCTCGGCTTCGGAATAGAAACCGCAGTAGGGTTTGTCAGGGGCGCCGGTCAACTCGATCTCGAGGCCCACAGCCTTGCGGCACGCACCGGTTTTCGTGAGCGCGGGGTACTTGGGGATCTCGAGGCGCCACCCTTGGTCCTCGGTCAGGTGCCAGAGCAACACGTTGAGCTTGTCGAGCGACATCCAGTCGATCAGTTTCTCGATGTCGGCCACGCTCTGAAAATGACGTCCTGAATCGAGTAGCAGCGCGCGCCACGCGAATCGCGGGTGGTCGTCGATGACGCCTGCGGCAATCTCGGCCGCCGCGCCGCGAATCCACCCCGGCGGCGTCAGCAACTGCCAAAGAGTGACGCCCCCGTAGAACGCGCCACCCGGCGAGCGCGCGATAACTCGGATTCCATGGACGTCGACTACGATGCGATAACCGGTGTCTCCAACAACATCGGCGTGGGGATCCACCTCGAACGTGATTGCGGGTTGCGTGTCAGCCGCAGTCCCAGCACCAGGCGCCGCGTGTAATTGCAGCCCGCGCGTGTTTGCCACCAACTGCATGAACCGGTCGGCTATGGGCTGGACTTGCTGGCGGTCCGAGCCACGCACCGCGACCAGGGCGCCATCCGCGACCTTCATCACGCCCGACCCGGCCAGCCGCGCGTCGGCGGGCTGAGGCAACAGCGACCAGGGGGAGTCTGTTGGCGTTGCAATTGCCATCCCCATTGTCGCAAGCCAAACGAGCGCAATCGCGAGCCCATGCGGTACCGTACCCGGCAGTCGGAACATCGACGCGAGACGCGCAGGCGTGCCATTGACGTCCGTCGCCAGCAATAGCGCCGTCGAGCCTCCCGCTTGTCGACCCCGATGACCGGTTGCCGCGCGCATCTATGTCCCAGCGCCTATTTATTCGGTCGATTGACGAATCAATGGTGCATTGAAGCGTCATTTTGGTCAAGCATTGTGGTCTTATGGGTTCTTTCGGCTATGATAGTTCGGATAGATGACGAATCAAAAGAGAACGCCCATGTCTTCATCGTCACCGTCACAGACACCGTCAACGCCGATGGCCAGCGTGACCCGCCAGCTGTCGCGACGGAGCGTTTTCGAAGCCCTTCTGCATCGCAGCCCCATCTCTCGGGCGGACCTTGCCAAGGCGACCGGCCTGTCGAAACAGACGATGTCGGAGGTCATTGACGCGTTCGAGCAGCAGGGATTGGTTCACCAGGTCGGACGGACGAGCGGCAATGTCGGGCGGACCGCCGTGTTGTACGAATTGAGCCCGGGAGGCGGTCACGTGCTCGGCATCGACCTGGGAGCCCGACGACTGACAGTCGCCCTCGCCGATATCGCAGGCAGAGTTCTGGCCGAGGCCGACGAGCCCACCGACAGTCGCGGTGGGGCCTGGGTGCTGGACCAGATCGCCCGGCTCTCCGACCGTCTGGCGCGTGACAACCACACACACCCCAGCCGGATTCGCTCCATCGTGTTGGCCACCCCCGGGGTAGTGAACCCCAAGAGCGGCGCCATCGACATGGCTCCTAACATCACCGGCCTGGGTCATCTCAACGTCGTGGGACTACTGGGTGAGAAACTCGGCAGTCCCGTCGTCTTCGAAAATGACATCAATCTCGCGCTGCTCGGGGAAATATGGCATGGCTGCGCGCAAAACGTCGCCAACGTAGCCTTTCTCGCACTCGGTAGCGGCGTCGGACTGGGACTCTATGTCAACGGCCAACTCGTTCGCGGCGAGCACGGCGCCGCCGGTGAGATCGGCTATCTGCCCATTGGTGGCGATCCGTTGCAAGCTGAA
>Ga0265331_10003093_pt1 | contig 10906 bp, 5 predicted proteins | sample 41923metaG_FD_202088 | JGI IMG/M metagenome (GOLD analysis project Ga0265331, IMG submission 202088) | Rhizosphere microbial communities from Carex aquatilis grown in University of Washington, Seatle, WA, United States - 4-19-23 metaG | ecosystem: Host-associated > Plants > Roots > Rhizosphere >...
CTGGATGGGGTGCGTCTACTTTCTCTTGCTCGCGATCAACCGGGAGCAGCCGAAGCTGCTGCTGTGGTGCGGCGTGCTGCTGGGTCTGGGGATGGAGAACAAGCACTCGACGGTGTTCTTCCTGGGCGCGCTGTTGGTAGGCCTGCTGGCGACCTCGCATCGACGTCTGATCGCCACGCGGTGGTTCTGGGTGGCCGCCGGGATCGCCTTCCTCATCGCGCTGCCGAACGCCATCTGGCAGTACGCGTATCACTTCCCTACGTTGCAGGATCTGCGGAACGTGAAGGCGATGCATAAGAACGTCGAGCTGCCGCCGCTGCCATTTCTGAGGCAGCAGATCATGATGCTTCTGCCCGCCAGCGCCCTGGTGTGGATCGCGGGGCTTGGCTTTCTGCTATTCCACCGCGACGGGAAGAAGTACCGCGTCCTGGGTGTGACTTACTTGGCTTTCCTGGCGATCCTGATGGCGCTCAAGGGGAAGGATTATTACCTGGCACCGATTTACCCAATGTTATACGCCGCGGGCGGAGTGCTGTGGGAAAAGTGGGCGGAATCGCGGCCCTGGCTTCGCTGGCTGCGTGTCGCTGTCCCCGCCGTAGTAACTGCCATGGGACTTATCGCGGCGCCGCTGGTTATTCCTATCCTTCCGCCCGAGCGGATCGTGCCGTACATGGACAGGCTGGGGATCAAGGTCGCGCAAGGGGAGACCGGCGCGCGCGCGGTGCTGCCGCAGCACTTCGCCGATGAGTTCGGATGGCCCGAGATGGTCCAGGCGGTGGCTGGCGTCTATAACGCGCTGCCGCCGGAGCAGCGTGCGAAAACGGCGATCCTGGCGGGCAATTACGGAGAGGCTGGCGCGATCGACTTCTTCGGCCCGCGCTACGGCCTCCCGAAAGCCATCAGCGGCCACCAGAACTACTACTATTGGGGACCGCGACAGTACACCGGCGAAAGCATCATCCTGCTGGAGTGGAGCCTCAAGCGCGCCCAGCGCTGGTGCCGCAGCGTGGACCAGGGCCCCGCCATCGCGCCTTACTACGGCATGGGCTGGGAGTATTACAACGTTCTGACCTGTCACGACCTCAAGAAGCCGCTTTCGGAAGCGTGGCCGGAATTCAAGTTCTGGAATTGAACGCAGAAAAGTCTTGCGAGAAACGAATTGCCGTGGTAATCTGACAAGGTTGTCCCATCTTTCAGGGAAAGGAGGCCAGCTTTTGCGATACGACTATGAATACCTAAGTCAAAGTTACCGGTTGCTTCCGGCAATGGACGCGCTCGAAGTGGGCCTGCTTCCCGATCCCCTTCCGCACGTCTAATCTAGCTCAACTAAGTTACTAACGCCCGGAGTGTCTCTCCGTGGTGCGAGTTCGATGTAGGTCGATGTGTGTCTGGTCATGGAGATTATGGAGATGGAGAACGAAATCAGCCTGACGCCCGCACAGCAGAAGGCCGCTCGGGGCCTGCTGGGCGGGATCCAAAAAGGCAATGTCCTGGTGCTGAAGTCCGAGTGCGGCCTGGGCAAAACGACCGCTCTGCGCAAGGTGCATGCCACCGTGGGCGGAGCTTTCATCGGCGTGCGGGAATTCATGCAAAGCCTGATGGCTGGGCAGCCGGCGGGCATCGAGGAAGCCTTCGTCGAGACCGTCGGCAAGGCTCTCGCGAGCCACGACGTGGTGATCCTGGACGACCTGCATCTGGTTACCAACGTGACCAACGGCTGCGACTACCCCCGCGCCTATCTGCTGAACGCGGCGCTGACGGCCATTCTCGACGACGCGGCGGCGCGACGGAAGAAGCTGGTCTTCGCCGTAGACGAGTGCGGCCCTCCTCCGCCGGTTGAGTGCCGCGCGTACTCCTGGACCATCGCCCCGTTTACTGCCGCGGACTACGAGTGCGTCTGCCGGGCGCACCTGGCCCAGGCGGCGGACAGGCTCGACTACGGCAAGATCCACCGCTTCGCGCCGGGGCTCAACGCATACCAGCTCAGAGCCGCCTGCATCTGGCTCGGCCAGGACGCGGAGCTCGACACCGCGCGTTTCACCGAGTATTTGCGCTCGCAGAACATGGCGAGCAACGTCGAGCTGGAGGAGGTCCCGCCTGTGGACTGGAACGACCTGAAAGGCGTCGCCGAAGTGATCGAGGCGCTCGAGGCGAAAATCGCCCTGCCTTTCGAGAACGATGCGCTGGCGGCGGAACTGGGGCTCAAGCCAAAGCGCGGTGTCCTTCTGGCGGGCCCGCCAGAGCCAGTCACATGATGCCTATGTTTTCGAGCGTGTAACGGTGCATTACCGTTGGCTCGCTCTCCACGGCGTTTCCCTTGAGTGCCAGCGCCGCGTTTCCCTTCCAGACGGTGAGTACCTCCACTGTGAGTTGCCGGATGGGGCGTTGGGCGCAATTCCAGTTTGGATGACGGATCCGGTGACCTGTGCCGAGTTGTCTTTCGGCGAGCCACGAGTCTCGGTTGAAGCACTCACGAGTCTGCGGGATCTGCTCGACTCCTTGGCCTTCGGTTCGCCGAGGAGAGCCCGCGAGGGCGAGGCCGTCGCCAGCGGCGTCGCCAAGGAAGCCGCCACAGATTCCAAGGAGAGTTCATCGGCCAGTTGTGCGCCCGATGCCAGGAAGGACCGCCGGACGTGAGGGAGCGCGCTACGTTGAAGTGCAATGGCTCGGGCGTCGAGTCCGGCGCCATACACGGGTCGCTGCCACGGAGCTTTCTCCGGCCGCTTCGGTCAGAGTCGCGCCTCCGTCCGCTCCGCTCGTATCGCCTGAAACCGGTCCGTGCAGTTCCGTCAGTGAGATCCTCGCTCATGCTGCTAAGGAGTCTCTATCATTGCGGGGAGGCGCCGATGGCATCCGGCGCCCCGCGATTCCAGGGACGAATACTCAAGGAGAAACTCAGCAGCATGACTCGGAACCTCACGCCGCCAGCGACCCGCCAGCGATTGCTTTTTCCTCCAGCAGCTCCACAACGGCTGGATCTGCCCACAGACAAACAGCGGGAGCTCCAGGCGGCAGTAGCAGAACTTTTGTTGAACGCGATCATGGGCGACCAGACGAACGCCAATGGAGGAAACGATGACGAGTCCCAAGCTCACGCCTGAACATCTGCGCCGCAAGGCGATTGTCTACATCCGCCAGTCGACGCCGGGTCAGGTGCTGCACAACAAGGAGAGCCAGCGGCGGCAATACGGACTCGCCGATCGTGCCCGCGAAATGGGTTTCCAAGAGGTAGAAATTATCGATGGAGATCTGGGCCGTTCTGCTTGTGGCCTGGTCGAACGGCCCGGCTACGAGCACTTGGTTGCCGAGATCTGTTCCGGGCAGGTCGGCGCCGTGTTCTGCATCGAAGCCTCGCGCCTGGCCCGGAATGGAAGAGAGTGGCACCACCTGATCGAGATGTGCGGCCTGATCAATGCCCTGGTCATCGACGCGGAGGGGGTCTACGACCCTCGTCTGGTCAATGATCGCTTACTGCTGGGGCTCCGCGGAACCATGAGCGAGTACGAGCTGAATCTATTCCGGCAGCGCTCCGTGGAAGCCATTCGTCAGAAAGCCCGGCGCGGCGAGTTGCAGTTTGGTCTGCCGGTTGGTTTCTGCTGGAGCGCGGCTGGCAAGATCGAGGTCGATCCGGACCTCCGAGTGCAGCAAGCCATCCGCCTGGTGTTCGACAAGCTGATCGAGATGGGCAGCGTGCGGCAGGTATTTCTGGGCTTCCATCGCGAAGGCGTCTTGCTGCCCTCGTTGAGTTTTGGCGACGCGACGGGGCCAAGGATATGCTGGAAGCCGGCGCGGTACAACGCCGTTCTGAAGATCGTAAGCAACCCGATGTACGCAGGCGCGTATGCGTTTGGCAAGACGGAAGCACGGACCACGGTGGTGGATGCCCGAGCACGCAAGACCGCGGGGCATCGGAAACCGCAACAAAACTGGGAGGTCTTGATTCGGGACCATCATCCCGGTTACATTTCTTGGGAGCGGTTTGAACGCAATCAGTTACTGCTCAGCGAGAACGCCTTCATGAAATCGCGCATGGGCCGCAAGTCAGGACGTGGGGGAAAGAGCCTGCTGGCAGGGTTGCTGCGATGTGGCCGCTGCGGGCGCATGCTGAACGTCTCCTATACCGGCCCCGGCGGCAACACGCCACGCTTCGATTGCCGGGCGCTGGTCAATCACGGCTTGAAGGGCTGCGTCGGCTTTACCGGCTGGAGACCGGACCGAGCTATATCCGGAGAGATCCTGCGTGCGATCGAAGGCAGTGCCATAGAGGCCGCGCTGAAGGCAGCCGATCGCGTGGTGCAGCAAAACTTGGAATGGCGCCGCGCTCTGGACCTGGAGTTGGAGCAGGCGCGCTACGAAGCGCGTTTGGCAGCCCGCCGGTATGAGGCCGTAGATTGCGACAACCGACTGGTGGCGAGCGAACTCGAAGCGCGCTGGAATGCGGCGCTGGAAAAAGTGCGAGTCCTGGAGCACCGGCTGCAGGAAACAGAGGCCGCTGCCAGCTTCAGACCGCCTCCGGACCGGGAGGCCTTGCTGGCGCTGGCGGACGATCTGCCGTCGGTGTGGAATGCTCCGGAAGCCGACATGAAGCTGAAGCAGCGGATCGCGCGGCTACTGATCGAAGAAATCGTGGCCGACGTAGACGCAAAGGCCAACGAGATTGTCTTGATTATTCACTGGCAGGGAGGCCGCCACTCGGAGCTGCGTGTCGCAAGGAACAAGATCGGCTACAACGGAACGACCACCAAGATCGAGGTTCTGGACCTGATCCGCCAAATGGCAGGGCAGTATCCCGACGATCAAATCGCCGTCACTCTGAACCGGCTTGGGCTGCGGACGGGCAAGGACAACAGTTGGGATAAGTTCCGCATCCGCGATCTGCGCAACAAAATGCATATTGCCGGTTACGATCCGACGCGCCCGGGTCCGACCATGTTGAGCTTGGAGCAGGCCGCCGCCCAGCTCGGCACTTGCCGCACGCTGGTGAAGCGCCTGATCCACGCGAAGATTCTCCCGGGCTCCCAAGCCGTCCCTTGCGCGCCGTGGCAGATTCCGGAAGACGCGATCCAATCGCAAAGCGTGATCGACGCAGTGAAGAAAATGCAGGAACGTGGCAGTGCTCCGCGGCCACGGAATGTGGATATCCAGCAGCTAACGTTTTCAATGCCATAGCAGGGAGTAGCACAATGTCGCGGGCCCGCCGGGCACGGGAAAGACCACGATCGGGCGGGCGCTGGCCCACCGGCTCAAGAGTAAGTTCTTCCTGATTGACGGAACCGTGGTTGCCGGTTCGAACGATTTCTACCGCGAGATCCGGCAGGTCTTCGGTGCCGCCAAGCGCAACGCACCCTCGGTCATTTTCATCGACGACGCCGATGTCATCTTCGAGACGGCCGGCGAGCCCGGCTTCTACCGCTATCTTCTGACGATGCTCGATGGGCTTGAAAGCGCCAAGGCCGAGCGCGTCTGCGTGATGATCACGGCCATGAACGTCAGCAGCCTGCCGGCGGCCATGGTGCGCTCGGGCAGGATCGAGCTGTGGCTCGAAATGCGGGCGCCGGACGAAGAGGCGCGTGCGGCCATTCTCCGCGAGCGCGTTTCCAGGTTGCCGCACCCGATCGGGGCGGCCGACGTGGCGGCGCTGGCATTGGCCAGCCGCGGGCTTACGGGCGCCGACCTGAAGGCGGTGGTGGAGGATGGCAAACTGCTATTCGCTCATGACAAGGTTCGCGGCGAGCCGCTGCGCCCGGCTGAAGACTACTTTCTCGAGGCCATCGATACGGTCCGCGCCAACCGGCGGAACTACTTCAGGACCAGGCCGGAGCGGCCGCTCGAGGTGGTGAAACTGGGCTTCGCGGCGGAGTGAGTCGCATCGGCGGAGCGGGGCGGGCAATTACGGGAAGCCCGCCCGATCCGAGGAGGTCTGAGTCTGGGAAAGATCGTGCCAGGTGGGCGCTAAACATCGATATTGAAGAAGGGCATGGCTGAAGAAATGAAAGAGTATGCGGTCTTCTTTGAGAAGGCCGGTCACAACTGGGCCGCCTATGTGCCGGACCTTCCTGGATGCGCAACGACGGGCCGCACCCTCGATGAGACGCGCCACCTGATCGCGGAAGCGATCGAGTTTCATATCGAAGGGATGCGCATGCGCGGCGAGCAGGTTCCCGAGCCAACCACGGTGGCAGAGTCGGTAGGCATCCGGGCGGCGTAACCGGACGGCCTGTCCCAGAACCGGACACTCGGGGCCCGCTGGACGCGCAAACGGGCTTGTGTTTCCTGCGCGTTACGGATGGCACCGCGCGTGCGTCTTGATGAGCAACGCTATGCTGAACGACCTTCGCTTCGCACTGAGGACATTCCGGCGCAGTCCCGGGTTCGTGCTGATCGCCATCGCCTCGCTGGCGCTGGGCATCGGCGCCAACACCGCCATATTCTCGCTGTTCAACCAGGTGCTCCTGCGGTCGCTGCCGGTGACCGATCCGGGCCGGCTGGTTTTGTTCCATAGCGAGGGTGAGGATCCCGGCTGGGCCATGGCCGATAATTTCGAGACTGTGTACTCCTACCCGATGTACAAGGATTTCCGGGATCGGAGCCAGGTCTTCGACGGCGTGATTGCCCGGTCGGGCGGATCGGCCACGGTGATGGAGCCGGCCGGGGCTGCGCACGCGGGCGTCAACGTGGTCTCGGGGAATTTCTTCGACGTCCTGGGAGTGCACGCGGCGATGGGCAGGACGATCGCGCCTTCCGACGACGGCGCGCCGGGCGCAAACCCGGTGGTCGTGCTCAGCGGCGGCTACTGGAGTGGCCATTTCGGCTCCGATCCCAAGGTGCTCAACAGCCGCATTCTGGTGAACGGCCATCCAATGACCGTGATCGGCATCCTCGATCCACAGTTTCTGGGGGTGCAGAGCGGGCAGTCGCCGGACCTCTACGTCCCCGTGGCGATGAAGCAGCAGATCAGCCCGGGCTTCGACTCCTTCGCCGACGTGAGCGGGCGCTGGCTGAACGTCTTCGCGCGGCTCAAGCCCGGTGTTTCGCCCGAGAAGGCGCAGGCCGCAAGCAGGGTCCTGTTCAAGGCCGTGCGCAACGAGGACCTCCCTCGCGTCGAGAAAATGGACCCCCCTACGCTCGCCGACTACAACAAGCGGAGCCTGGACCTACACCCAGCCGCCGATGGCATCAACCTGATGGGCTTCTTCTGGCGGAAGCCGCTCCAGGTGCTGATGGCGATGGTGGGCTTGGTGCTGCTGATCGCGTGCGCCAACCTCGCCAACCTGCTCGTCGCGCGTGCCGCTGCGCGTGAGCGCGAAATGGCGGTGCGGACCGCCATTGGAGCCAGCCGCGCGGCGATCCTGCGCCAACTTCTTACTGAGAGCCTGACGCTGACCCTGGCGGCCGGGTTTGTCGGGCTGTTCCTGGCGACCTGGGCGGTCTCCGGCCTGCTGTGGCTGATCTCCGAGGACGGCGACCATGCGTGGCTCAGCTCTCATCTCGATCTGCAGTTGTTCGCCTACGCCCTGGCCGTATCCGCGCTGGCCGGCCTGGTGTTCGGCTGCGCGCCCCTGCTCCAGACCTGGAAGCTGGACCTGGTGACGGCGCTCAAGGATCAGGCCGGAACCACCTCTTCATCCTCGCGGCAGCGGGTCCGGAAGGTGCTGGTGGCGGCTCAGATGGCCCTGGCGCTGGTCCTGCTGGCGGGCGCCGCCCTATTCACCCAGACCCTGGTCAACCTGAAGAACACCAATCCCGGCTTCCAGCCGGCCAACGTGCTGAGGTTCGCCATCGAGCCGCGGCTCAACGGCTACGACAAGCCGCGCGCGGCGGCTCTGGTGCGGACTGTGCGGGAACGCCTGGCAGCGCTGCCTGGTGTCGAGACGGTGGGCTATGCGGGCCTGGGGCCGTTCTCGGACGGCGACATGGGCACCGGGGTTTATGTGGACGGGCGCACGCCTTCCACCACCGACGAGGCCAGTACCGACAGCCTGAGCCCGGGCTTCTTCCACGCGATGCGCATTCCAATCGTTGCCGGGCGCGAGTTCAGCGAGCACGACAACACGGCGGCGGCCAAGGTCGCCATCATCAACCAGGCGTTCGCCAAGGAGTATTTTCCCGGACGGAACCCGCTGGGGCTGCGGGTGGGGACGTCGCGATCGCACATCGAGTACGAAGTGGCCGGCGTCGCGCGCGACATGGCGCACGGATCGCTTCGAGAACCGGCCAAGCCGTTCCTTTACTTCCCGTGGGAAGGGCACCCGCTGGACCGCACCGTGGTCTATGTCCGCGGCTACGGGACGCAGCTGGGGCCGGCCGTGCGCGCCGCGCTGCGGCAGATCGATGCCAACCTGCCGGTCATGGACATGGCGACCATGCAGTCGCGCGTGGACCGCTCGGTGTCGATCGAGCGATCGATCGCCACGCTGGCGGCCGGGTTCGGGCTGCTGGCCACGCTGCTCGCCGCGGTGGGGCTCTACGGCGTGGTGTCGTACGCGGTGGCGCGACGCACGGTGGAGATCGGAGTGCGGATGGCGCTGGGGGCCGCCCGGGCGGACGTGTACCGGATCGTTCTGAAAGAGGTCGGCGTGCTGCTATTGGCAGGCGCAGCCGTGGGACTGCCGGTCGCTCTGGCGTTGGGCAAGGTGATTGAATCGCAACTCTACGGAGTGAAACCGCGCGACCCGATGCTGCTGGCCGCGGCGGTGACGGCCCTGGCGGCGGTGGCGCTTGCCGCGGCCTTCGTGCCGGCGCGGCGCGCCGCGTCGATCGATCCCGTGCGGGCGCTGCGCGGCGAGTAGGCCACAGGCTCACTTGCTGAACAGAATCGTGATGGTCCCGCTGGCGCTGTTGCCGTCGCCGTTGAGCTCAGCCACCGCGAGGCCGGACCAGCCGGTCTCCTTGGCGGTGCATCCGCCCAGATCCAGAGGGTCGCGACTTCCAACAGCAGAAGGGGCGCCGCGATCTTCACGGGGTCACTTGCCGGGCGTGGGAATCGTGGAGGGGCTCGAACTCGACAGCCCCACCCTCTTCTCGGTCCCCGGGACCGGAAGCATGAATAGCAGCCGCTTGCGCCGGGTCCGCATGGCCACCTCTTCCTTGGTGACCGTCTGAGGTTTCAGCTTCTGCACGGCCTGCCAGCTGGTGTCCTTGCCCGGCGCCGCCCCCGAATCCACGTAGCCCGCCTTGATCTGCAGGAACGCCTCCTGCCGCAGCTTGGTCAGATACGCCCGCAGCGCCGGCTGCATTTTCGGCTGGTACATACGGTCCATAATCTCGTTCTCCACCGCGTCGAACGGTTGCAGTCCGGCCGCATCGTGCTGCACCAACCGCAGGATCAGAAACCCGTTCGCCTGACGGATCGGATCCATCACGAAGCCTTTGGTCTGCTGGAAAACCACATCCTCGATCTCTTTCTTCAGCAGCCCGCGCTTGAAGGCCGGCAGGTTGCCGCCGCCCTCCGCCGTCTCGGCGTCCGAGTTGTCGCGCGCCAGTGTGCTGAAGTTCTCGCCCTTGCGCGCGCGGTTCACCAGGTCCTGCGCCTTCTTCTCCGCCGCCGCCACGCCCTTTTCGTCTTTGTCCCTGGTGGAGATCAGGATCTCCTGCAACCACACCTGCTCTTCGCGCACGAACTCGTTCTTGTGGTCTTCGTAATACTTCTGCTCTTCGGCTTTGGAGATGGTGAGTCGCCCGCCCACCTCGCGGCGCACCACGTCCTGGGTCAGAAGATTGTCCTTGGCTTGCTCCTTGTAATCCTCGAAGGACATGCCACTCTGCTCGCGCACCCACTCGTGGAACTTGTCGGTGTCGGTGATCCCGCTCTTGAGTTGCAGGGTGGCAATCTGCTTACTCAACTCCTGGTCCACCTTTAGGTCCAGTTCCTTGGCCTTGGCGACCATGAGCAACTGGTCGATGCGGTCGCGCAGCAGGTCCCTTTCCGCTTGCTTGAGGGCCTCCTGGGCCCGCACGGCATTCAACCCCTGGTGGGCGATCTCGCCCTCGACCATGCGGCGGAATTTGTCCATTTCGCCGCGAGTCACGATCTCGTTATTGACCTTGGCGACGATCTCCTCGACTATGTTGGGGCCGGCCGCGTCGGCAGCCGCGGCAGGGGCTGGCATCGGCTCGGGCGCAGGGGTTGCGGCAGGTGCGGGCGCCGGGACTGACGCTGCCGGCTCCGGCGAAGCGACGGGCGCCGGCGCTGGCGGTTCAGGCGCAGCCACGGGCGCGGGCGTCGGGGTCGGCGCTGCCGGCTCGGGGGCCGCCATGGGCGCTGGCGTCGGCGTCGGTGTCGGCGCTGCTGGTTCAGGCGCGGGGGTCGGAGGCGCTGGCAACGGAGGCCGATTAGGCGCTCTCGGCTCGGACACTACAACGTCCGGGTTGGCCTCGGGTACTGCCGGCTCGGGCGCATGGACCGCGGCTGCGGCGGGTGTTGGCGCTGCGCTGCCGGCGGCGCGCACATCGATGACCAGCCGGTCCGGGTCGCTCAGCCGCAAGACGGAATACTCGACGCCCGGTTCGACGTCGAGAACGATGCGCGTGACTCCCGCCTCCTTTGGGGATACCCGGATCTGCCTCAGCAGCTTGCCGCCGACGGGGATCACGCGCGGGCCCGTAGTGGCGCTCACGCCCTTGAGATCGAAATAGATGCGGTCGGGAGCGCTCAGGCGGGCGGCGTGGTACGGCAACTTCCCGGCGGTCTCGATCACGACACGAGTCAACTGATCTTCGGTGGTGAACTTGATTTGGCGAATGGAGACATCGGCCGTCGGTGGCGCGCCAGCCGTAAGGGCAAGAGAGCTTGTGAGTGCCAGAAGGATCCGGATGTACATAGTAGTGATACGCACCGCCGCAGTCAGGAGTATACACCCGCCAAGGGGGTGTTTCAGGCCGGGGGCCCCTGCCACTGTCCAATGCC
>Ga0265331_10003095_pt1 | contig 10905 bp, 9 predicted proteins | sample 41923metaG_FD_202088 | JGI IMG/M metagenome (GOLD analysis project Ga0265331, IMG submission 202088) | Rhizosphere microbial communities from Carex aquatilis grown in University of Washington, Seatle, WA, United States - 4-19-23 metaG | ecosystem: Host-associated > Plants > Roots > Rhizosphere >...
CAGAACCCGCTGGAGCAGGAGGGCGCCTATCCGCTGCCCGAGGCGCAGCTCGACCGCTTCCTCCTGCAGATCGACGTGACCTATCCCGAGCGCTCGGCGGAGCGGCGCATGCTGCTCGAAACCACGGGCGAGGCGCAGGCCGCCCCCGCGCAGGCCCTGACGGCCGAGGAGTTTTTGGCGGCGCAGCGGCTCGTGCGCCGGCTCCCCGTCGGCGAGAAAATCGTCGACGCGATCCTCGATCTCGTCCGCGCGGCGCGTCCGGAGGGCGGCGACGCCGAGATCGCGCCCTACATCTCCTGGGGCCCGGGTCCGCGCGCGGCGCAGGCGCTAATGCTCGCCACGCGCGCGCGGGCGCTGGCTCAGGGGCGCTTGTCGCCAACTATCGACGACGTGGCGGCGCTCGCCGCGCCAGCGCTGCGCCACCGCATGGCGCTCACCTTCCGCGCGCGCCAGGAGGTGTCCTTGGCCGAGGTCATCGCCAGACTGGTTGCGAGACTTAGCTGAGCATGGCCGAAAATCCCGCGACCGAGTGGTTCGATCCGCGCCGCACGCCTGCGTCGGGCTTTGAAGCGACAAGGGCCGCCGAGCTCGCGCATCGCCTGCCGCTCATTTTCACCAAGGCGCGCGACATCGCCGCAAGCCTCGTGCATGGCGCGCACGGCCGCCGGCGCGCCGGAATGGGCGACACCTTTTGGCAATATCGCCCTTTCGCGAGCGGCGAGCAGGCGCAACGCATCGACTGGCGCCGCTCGGCGCGCTCCGACCAGCTCTTCGTGCGCGAGCGCGAATGGGAGGCCGCGCACAACTGCTTCGTCTGGATCGACGTCACGGCGTCTATGGCGTTCAGATCGGCGCTGGCCGGCGATTTCAAGATCGACCGCGCCGCCATTCTGGGGCTCGCCTTAGCCGATGCGCTGGTGAACGGCGGCGAGCGCGTCGGTGCGCTGGGCCTCTCGACGCCCACAGCGGCGCGCAACGTCATGATTCGCCTGGGCGAGCTTTTCGCCAAAGAGGCGAGCTCGGGAGAGGCGGACAAATTGCCTCCCTCGGTTTCGCTGCCGCCACGCGCGCGCGCGGTGCTGATCTCGGATTTCTTCTGCGATCCGGAGGCGCTGGAAACGCGCCTCTCGGCCTATAGCGACAGCGGGGCGCGCGGGGCGCTGCTCATGGTGATCGACCCGGCGGAGGAAACCTTCCCCTTCGCGGGCGAGACGCTGTTTCGCGATCCGCTCGGCGGCGAGGCTTTTCGCGCCGGCGAGGCGCGCGCGCTGCGCGAGGACTATGCCGCGAAGCTTGCAGAGCATTTGGAGGCCTTGCGCGCGGCCGCGCGTCGCGCGGGCTTCCTGTTTCTCCTGCATCACACGGATCGCCCGCCCGCTGAGGCTGCGCTCGCGTTGTTGATGGGCCTCGGTGAGGGCGGGGAGGCGACGCGATGGGCCTGACCTTCGCCGCGCCGCTCGCGCTTCTGGGCCTTCTCGCGCTGCCGCTCATTTACTGGCTCTTGCGCCTCACTCCTCCTGCGCCGCGCGAGATCGTCTTCGCGCCGATCGAGATTTTACGAAAGCTCGGCGTGCGCGAGCGCGCGAGCGCCGTCACGCCCTGGCCGCTCTTACTGCTGCGCCTCGCGGTCGCCGCGGCCGCGGCCCTCGCAATGGCGGGACCGGTCTGGAATTTCTTTCCGGCGTCGATCACCAACGCGCCGCTCCTCCTCGTGGTCGACGATGGCTGGGATGCGGCGCCGACCTGGGAGCGTCGCATCGAGACGGCGGGCGCGCTCATCGACGAGGCGCAGCGTGGCGGCGAAAGCGTCGCGTTGCTTGCGGTTTCCGAAGCCGCGCTCGCGCCCGAGCCGATTTTGGCGGCGCGCGCGGCGGAGCAGCTTGCAGCCCTGCGGCCCAAGCCCTTTCTCCCGCCGCGCGGCGCAGCCGGCAAGCGCATCGCGGACTTCGCCGAAGCGCGAAAGAACGTGCATATCGTCTGGATCGCGGGCGCGCTCGCGGGGGAACAAGACTCACCCCTGCTGGACGCCCTGCGCAACGCCTCGCGCCAGGGCGCGCAGGTCGAGCTTCTGGCCGACGCGCGCCGCCCGCTCGCCCTCACCGACGTCTCGAACGGGGCCAGCGCGCTGGAAGTCTCGGCGCTTTCCGACGGCGCCGCCGCTTCGGGCGTCGTCGAGGCGCTCGACGACAAGGGCCGTCCGGTCGCGAAGCAGCCCTTTGCGATTTCCCCCGGCCAGCCCGCCAAAGCGCGTTTCGAGCTGCCGCCGGAACTGCGAAACCAGATCAGCCTGCTGCGTATCGCCGATGAAACGTCGGCGGGCGCCGTGGCGCTGCTCGACGCAAGCCAGCGCGTGCGCCGCGTCGCCATCGTCGCCGGCGGCTCGATCAATCGCGCGCAGCCGCTGCTTTCGCCGACGCATTATCTCGAGCGCGCGCTGGCGCCCTTCTCTCAGCTCTCCATTCCTTCGGGGGCGGACGAAGACCCGGCGCTCGCGGCGCTCGACGAGCGCCCCGACATGCTGATCCTTGCGGACGCCAAGGTCGCACCGGGCGAAGCCTATGAGCGTCTTTCGGATTTCATCGAGAAGGGCGGCGTGCTTCTGCGTTTCGCGGGCCCGCGTCTCGTCAATGATCCCGATGGCCTCACGCCGGCAAGGCTTCGCCGCAACGGGCGCGTGCTCGGCGGCGCCATGTCCTGGGAGGAGCCCAAGCGCCTCGCGCCCTTCGATGAGACGAGCCCCTTCTTCGGCCTTGCAATCCCGCAGGACGTGTCGGTCTCGCGACAGATCCTCGCCGAGCCCGATCCGGGGCTTTCCGAGCGCACCTGGGCGCGGCTTGCGGACGGCACGCCGCTCGTCACCTTCGAGCGCCGCGGCGAAGGCCTGATCGTGATGTTTCACGTGTCCGCCGATCCGTCATGGTCCAATCTGCCGATGTCCGGCCTCTTCGTCGAAATGCTGCGCCGGATTTCGGCGCAGGCGCGCGAGAGCGCGGGTTCTGCTGCGAGCGTCGACCGCAGCGCGGCGCTTCCCCCCTGGCGTTCGCTCGACGGCTTCGGGGCGATCGTTTCGCCGCCGCCGACCGCGAAGCCGATCGCGCTCGATTTCACCGGCCCCGTCGACGCCGACCATCCGCCGGGCTTCTACGGCGCGCCGGGTGGATTGCATGCGCTGCAGACGCTCGCGCCCGGCGCGACGTTGCGCGCGCTCGATCTCGCCGGCTTGGGCGCGCCGATACGGCCGCTCGACGCTGCGCGCGGTGCGCTCGATTTGCGCGCTCCGCTGCTCGTCGCCGTCGTCGTGATGCTGCTCCTGGATTGGCTCGCGCTGCTGTGGCTCTCCGGCCGGCTGCGATGGGCGCCCGTCGCGCTTGCGCTCCTCTGCGGCTTCGCCCTCGTGCTGGCGTCCGAAGCGCCGCGCGCCGAGACGACGGCGCATGCGCCGCTGGCGCGCGAGCGCGAGGCGGCCTTGAAGACGCGTCTCGCCTATGTCTTGAGCGGCGATGCGCGCATTGACGAGGCGACGAGACTCGGGCTCGAGACGCTGACGCGCGTGCTCGAGCAGCGCACCTCCTTTTCGGGCGGAGATCCCGTGGCCGTCGATCCGGCGCGTGACACGCTCACGCTCTATCCCATGATCTATTGGCCGATCTCGCCTTCGGCGCCGCAGCCCTCCGCGCAGGCCAAGGCGCGCCTCGCAGCCTATATGAAGCAGGGCGGTATGATCGTCTTCGACACGCGCGATGCGTTGACAGCGCGCGCCAATGCGCAGCCGACGCCGGAAGCGCTGTGGCTGCGCGAGCTCGCGCGCGGCCTCGACATCCCGGAGCTCGAGGTCGCGCCGCACGATCACGTGATCACCAAGACTTTCTATCTCTTGGACAGCTTCGTCGGCCGCTACACGAATGGCGAGACCTATGTCGAGGCGCTTGCGCCCGAGCCCGAGGAGCCGGGCGTCTCGCGGCCCGTGCGCGCGACCGACAGCGTGTCGCCGGTCGTCATCGTCTCAAACGACCTCGCCGGCGCCTGGGCGGAGGACAAGAACGGCGATCCGCTCTATCCACTCACGCCCGGCGCGCCGCGACAGCGCGAGATGGCGTTGCGCGGCGGCGTCAATCTCGTGATGTACACGCTGACCGGCAACTACAAGTCCGATCAGGTGCATGTGCACGATCTGCTGCAGCGACTGGGGCAGTAAGGCCGGACGCTAAACCCAATTCTCCACTCTCAAACCGGGCATCCGAGCGAATTCTCTCATATTGTTGGTCACCACGATCAGCCCCTCGCTGCGGGCATGACCGCCGATCTGCATGTCGTGCGGGCCGCACGGCGTTCCAGCCCGCTCCAGTTCGGCCCGCAGCTGTCCGTAATGAGCCGCGGCCTTGTCCGTGAATGGCAGCACTTGCAAGCGCGCCACGAAATGCGCGATGGCCGTCAGATTCTCAACTCGTCGCGCCGATTTTTCCGCGCCGTAATGTAGCTCGCCAAGCGTGACGGTTGATATGCATAGCTGCTCCGCCATCGCATTGAATTTGTCGCGAAGGGCAGGCGGGTAGGTCTTCATCACATAAATGCAGATATTGGTGTCGAGCATATAATTGAGCATCAGAACGGCTCGCGCTCCTCTGCCAAAGGCTGCTCGCGCTCGACCATGAAATCGTCGCTGGCCCGCGGCCCGGTCAGGAATAGATCGTCCCACCTTTTGCCTTGGGGCACGATCACGCGGCTGCGGCCGATCTTGAGGATATCCACGTGATGCACGCCCTCGGGGAAAGCGACGGCCTTGGGAAGGCGAACGGCCTGGCTGCGATTGCTGGTGAACACGGTCGAACTGGTCATGAGCCATGCTCCCGTCTGTGATATCCAACTGGGATATACGTATCGCGATCGGATGAAAAAGGCAAGGGCGAAGCGGGGCGTCGCCGGCTCTCGCGCAACGGCTAAGCTCGGCGCAGCGAGCCCGTCTTCGCCCCGCTCCCTTGGAGGCAAAACGCCGCGATCCATATTCGGATCGCACGGCGCGCCGCCGTTTTGGCAAAGCCTCGGCAGTTAGGACGCAGTCATGACGAACGTGCTTTCGGAAGCTGAAAGAACGCAGATCGACGCTTTTTGGCGCGCGGCGAACTACCTGTCCGTCGGCCAGATCTATCTCTACGACAATCCCTTGCTGCGAAAGCCCCTGCAAAAGGAGCACATCAAGCCGCGGCTCCTCGGCCATTGGGGCACGACGCCCGGCCTGAATTTCATCTATGCGCATCTCGACCGGCTCATAAAGAAGCGCGACCTGGACATGTTCTGCATCACCGGTCCCGGTCACGGCGGGCCTGCGCTCGTCGCCAATGCCTATCTCGAAGGAACCTACAGCGAAATCTATCCCAATGTTTCGCTGGATGAGGAGGGGATGAAGCGGCTCTTCACCCAGTTCTCCTTTCCCGGCGGCATTCCGAGCCACGCTTCGCCCGAAACGCCCGGCTCCATTCACGAGGGAGGCGAGCTCGGCTATGCGCTTTCTCACGCTTTCGGCGCCGCCTTCGACAACCCCGATCTGATTGTCGCCTGCATCGTCGGCGACGGCGAGGCGGAAACCGGGGCGCTGGCCACGAGCTGGCACTCCAACAAGTTTCTCAATCCCGCCACGGATGGCGCGGTCCTGCCCATACTGCACCTCAACGGATATAAGATCGCCAGTCCGACGGTCCTGGCCCGCATCCCGAAGCAAGAGCTCGAGCAGCTCTTCAGGGGGCTTGGCTACACGCCTTATTTCGTCGAAGGCGACGAACCGCTCACGATGCATGAGCAGATGGCGGCGACGCTCGACGCGGTGATCGGGGAGATCCAACGCATCAAGAGCGATGCGCGCGCCAATGCTTCGTTTCAACGCCCGGCATGGCCGATGATCGTGCTGCGAACGCCGAAGGGATGGACCTGTCCAAAGGAGATCGACGGCAAGCGAGTCGAGGGTTCCTGGCGCGCTCATCAAGTCCCCATGGGCGAGATGCAGAAGAACCCGGAGCATGTCCGCCTCCTCGAGGCGTGGATGCGCAGCTATCGGCCGGAGGAGCTCTTCGATGCGAACGGGCGGCCTTGCGAGGAGCTGCTGGCTTTTCCGCCGAAGGGAGCGCGCCGGCTGAGCGCCAATCCTCACGCCAATGGCGGGAGCCTTCTCCACGATCTGAAGCTTCCGGATTTTCGCGAATACGCCGTGAAGCTCGATGCGCCCGGAACCGTCGCCGCCGAAGCGACCCGCGAGATGGGAAAATTCCTGCGCGACGTCATGAAATGCAATTTGGAGGCGCGGAACTTCCGGCTGTTCAGCCCGGATGAGAACAACTCGAATCGTTGGCAGGACGTTCTCGACGTCACCAACCGTTGCTGGGTCGCGGAGACTCTTCCCTGGGACGATCACCTCGCACCGGACGGCCGCGTCATGGAGATGCTGAGCGAGCACCAGTGCCAGGGCTGGCTGGAGGGCTATCTGCTGACGGGCCGGCACGGCTTCTTCTCCTGCTACGAAGCCTTCATCCACATCGTCGACTCGATGTTCAACCAGCATGCGAAATGGCTGAAGGTCTGCAATGAAATCCGGTGGCGTCGCCCGATCGCCTCCTTGAACTATCTGCTGTCGAGCCATGTGTGGCGTCAGGATCACAACGGGTTCAGCCATCAGGATCCGGGCTTCATCGATCATGTCGTGAATAAGAAGGCGACCGTCGTCCGCGTCTTTCTACCCCCGGACGCCAACAGCCTGCTCTGGGTGACCGACCAGTGCCTGCGCAGCCGCAACAAGGTGAATGTGATCGTCGCAGGCAAGCAGCCGGCGCCGCAATGGCTCACGATGGATCAGGCGATCAAGCATTGCAGCGCAGGAATCGGCATTTGGGAGTGGGCGAGCAATGATCGCGGAAGCAAGCCGGACGTCGTGATGGCCTGCTGCGGCGACGTTCCGACCATGGAGACCTTGGCGGCGGTCGAGCTCCTGCGACGCTACGCGCCGGAACTGAATATCCGCGTCGTCAATGTCGTGGACCTGATGAAGCTGCAACCGCCGAGCGAGCATCCGGAGGGATTGCCCGACAGCGACTTCGATGTGCTGTTTTCAACCGACCGTCCGATAATTTTTGCGTTCCACGGCTATCCCTGGCTCATCCATCGATTGACCTATCGGCGGGCCGGGCACGACAATCTGCATGTGCGCGGCTACAAGGAGGAAGGCACGACGAGCACGCCTTTCGATATGTGCGTAGTGAACGATCTGGACCGGTTCCATCTCGCAAATGACGTCATCGACCGAGTCCCCGGCCTCGCCGCCAAGGCCGCTTACGCCAAGCAAGAGATCCGCGACAAGCTCACCGAGCATCGCGAATATATCCGCCGTTACGGCGACGACATGCCGGAGATCAAGAATTGGGTCTGGAACAGTCAGGCAAGCACAAAGGCCACGAGCTCGACCGAGGCCGACAACGTCTGATGACCGCTTGTCGGCTCACGCTTGGGGCTTGGGCTTTTTCTTTTGCGGGTCCTTCCCCCGGAAGATGATGAACAAAGCGAGGATCCCCGCCGCGAGTAAGAGATAGTAGGGCAGGCGCGCGCGATAGGGCTGCGCGACCGTGAAGGGAAAATACGCCTCCCAATGCTCGCCATGCGCGCCGTCGACGGTCACGAGCCCCGCATAATCTCCGGGCTCCTTGAAGTCATTAGAGAGGCCGACGCTTCCCGTGGAATGGACGCGCGGCGGCTCATAGGCGAGCGTCGCGGCCTCGATCGCCGCCGGATCGGCGTTTTCGCCGATGTTGCGCAGGATGCGGAATGAGACCTTCATCGCGCGCATTTCGCTTTGCGCGAAATCGATGGCGAAGACGGTGACCCCGGTGGTGGGCGCCTCCTCGCATTAGCACTTCTTCGGCTTTTGCGGATCATAGGCGGAGAAATAGGCGTAGTCGGGCCCGATACAGAGCAGGCAGACGTCCTGATTGAGCGAGAGCGCGCCGCGCGCGTCGGCCTTTTCCCCCGCGCCCGCAAGCGCGAGAACCGCCGCCACAAGCGCCGCAGCGAGAAAGTTTCGCAAAGCCATTCTGTACTTCCCCGCCCCGCTCCCGCCGCCATTTCCGATATTTTCGGCGGAGCCGTCAATGAGCGGATGGCTTCGCCGTCTTGTCAAAGGGGGCAAATTGGCGGATTGTCCCGATCGCGGCTATTGGGCGAAATCACTTTGAGCATTGGGGAGCATTGACCATGGGTTCGGGCGATGAGGCGCCTGCGAAGGGCGGCTGGATGACAACGTTACCCGGCATTTTGTCGGGAATTGCCGCTTTGATCGGCGCCATAGCCAGCATTGTCGTTCTGTTGCGACCCGCGAGCGACAAGCCGGCGGCCGACCCGCCCAAGCCTCAGCCGGTCTATGTCACCTCCTATGACTGCAACAGCGCGACCTCAAAAGTCTCTCTGCTGATCTGCCACGATGCGACGCTCGCGCAGCTCGACGTCAAGCTCGGCGAGCAATATGCGTCCCTCTTGAGCGAGCTTGCCGGCGCCAACTCCTCCGCGATCGACAAGCTGAGGCTGGAGCAGACCCTCTGGCTGCACAAGCGCGAGGCTTGCTCCGACCAAAGCCAGGACTTCGAGGTATACAGTTGCGTGAAGGAAGATTTTACTCAGCGGATCGCGGAGTTGGAGCGTTATCCGCGGCCGACGACGCCCGATTCCGGTAGCGCGAGCGCCCCGAGCGTCGCCGCCTCACAAAGCGCTTCATCCTCCCCGTCCCCTGTCAAAAAGCCGCTGCAGCCTCCCCGCAAGAAGTGAGGCGGGGCCGTCAAGGCGTCGGCGCGTCATTGCGCAAGAAGACCACATAGCCGAGGAAGTGCGGGTCGCGCGCCAGCGTCGCGGGCGCCGACCAGGCGGCGCCCTCGGCAAGGCCTAAGCGAAACGGAACATGCAGCCGGCCGAGTCGCGCGAGATAGGCGTCTATGTCCTTGACCGTCTCGCGGCCGCGATAGGTCTGGAAGATCAGCTCGTCCACGGTTCCCGACAGCCTGTCTATGTCCTCGAGCGACGCCTGCGAGGCCCAGTCCATGAGTCCCGTCACGCTCAGCCCGCAACCTTCCGGCAGCGCCTTGCGAAGCTCGGCGAGGAAGGCCGCATAGCGCTCTAAGCCATGCGTCGAGGCGTCGAAGTCGATCTGCACGCCGGCGACGCGCGTTGCGTCGCGCCAGCGTGCGAGACGACGATTGAGCGCCGCGAAAATTTCCGGCGTCCAGTCGAGGCCGCGCACGCGATAGACGAGCCACAGCGCCGGCGCATGCGGCCCGGGCTCGGTTGCGCCCTGCGCCTTCAACCGGATCGCGCCGAAGCGATCCGGCCCGATCTCGCCTTGCAGCAGATAGAGGGTCTTGGCCTTCTCAAGCTCGGGCCGCGCCTTCACGCCCGCCCAGAGCCAATAGGCGTCGTAATCTCGCGCGCGCACACTCTCGCTGGCCAAGCTCGGCCCCGCCGCGCAGAGCAGCAGCAGAGCCGAGAGAAGGCGCAACCGCTTCACCAATAGAATTTCAGGCTCTTCGCCCAGGGCGTTCCGCCATAGCGCGATTTCAGCAGATCGTACCAGGCCTTGCGCTGGGCGAGGTCCACATCCTTGCCGCCGCAGGTGTTGTTGCCGGCCGGCGCGTAGCAGTTGACGAGGCGAAAGAGCGCATAGGCCTTGTCGCGCTCCGGCGTCGAGGCCTCGGCGAAGAGCTTCTTGTAAATTTCGCCGCGCGAGAAAGGCTCGCCGGGGAAGATCGACTTCGATCCGCCCAGCTCCTCGGCCGGGGGGTGCGTTGAATCGAATCCGTCGAGATCGGTCACGCGCATGAATTCGCCGAGGCACAGCAGGCCGTGCGGCGAATTGGCGTTGGCGGAAAGCTCCTTGATGACCTCGTGCAGCGCGGGGCAGGGATAGGGCGTTTTCGATCCGGGCCAGAGCAGCAGCGTGGACTTGTAGGAGTCCATGAGCGAATGGGCTTCGGCCTCGTCCTTGCGCAGCCCCTCGGCGTTATAGTCCTGCAGGAAGTTCGCGTATTGGCCGCGCGTCGCCTGCTTGAAGAGCAGCACGAAGCGCGCAAGCCGCCGCTCGGCCGGCGTACTGTCGGGATTCTCGACCGCCATGCGCAGCAGGATCGGTCCCGCGACATTGCCGAGCAGGATGGCGCGGATGCGCGGCGAGTCGATGCGCGTCTCCGGCAGGAAGACCTTGTTGACGGTTCCGAGCCGCTCCCAGCTCATCGCGAGGCCGAGCTCGACCGCTTCCTTCTGCCAGGGATCGGCGGCGAGCGGCAGCAGGCGGCGCCATTGCTCCGCCGCCTTCTCATATTGGCCCTGCGCCATCAGCGCCTGCCCCCGCAATGTCTCGCGGCTGAAGGCGAGATAAAGCGGGGACAGGGCGCCGGGAGAAGGCTCGCCGAGGAGCTTCAATGTTTGCGCGAAGTCGCCGTCGACGTAATAGGCGCGCGCGGCTTTCAGATAGTCGAAGAGCGCCTCGCGCCCCGCGAAATCCTTGGCCTGCGCCTCCAGATCTTTTGCGGGAAAATCCGGCTTCTTGTCGCCGCTCACGCGCATGCGCATCAGGTCGGCGACGGCGAGAAGCGTGGGATCGCGGCTCTCGCCTTTCTCGCCGATGAATTTGAGGTCGATCTCATCGGCGAGATCGGGAATGGCCGAGGCGGCGCGCGCTTCGCCCGCATGAGGAAGGAGCGAAGCATATGCGGCGCCGAGCTTCGCCTTGTCGCGTGCGAGCCAATAGATGCGGCGCATGAGTCCTTGCGCCGATGCGGCGTAACGCCCCGTGGGATAGTCCGCGAGATAGGCCTTGAAGGCGTTCTCCGCCTCGGCAAGCGACGTCTTGTCGGAGATTTTCGGTTCGGCCGTTCCGTCGAAATC
>Ga0265331_10003096_pt1 | contig 10902 bp, 7 predicted proteins | sample 41923metaG_FD_202088 | JGI IMG/M metagenome (GOLD analysis project Ga0265331, IMG submission 202088) | Rhizosphere microbial communities from Carex aquatilis grown in University of Washington, Seatle, WA, United States - 4-19-23 metaG | ecosystem: Host-associated > Plants > Roots > Rhizosphere >...
CTGTCCGGTTTCAGAATCGATCCGATCGACCGCATCCCGCAGCGGCCTCCTTCTTGCCACCTGCGGCCTGTGGAACGCGAATGGGATGAAGGCGGGGCCGGATTCGGCGAAGCAACGGCCTCTGCTACATTGGCCGCAGGCCGCATCGAGCAACAACCGCGTCAAACGCCAGCCAGGTCTGATCCGCCTTCTCGCTTCCCGGTGAGCAACAGATCTTAGTTCGGGCCGTGTTGAATGAACGGCGGCGCGGCCGGCGGTCCGCCACCCGGCACGGTTTCGACGGTCGAAAGACGTCGCGCCATTTCCGCCCAGTAGGCCGCCTCGCGCTCGCGCCGGAGGAGCATCCGGTATTCAGCGTCCCCGGCGAAGAAGATGAAGGTAAACAGCACGCCGGCCAGGGTGCGCTGCAGATAGAAAAAGCACGCCCCGGCCAGAACCAGGGCCAGGATCTTGCCAATCATCGCGGCCCAATAAGTGGCGCGAAGATAGGGCATCTTGCGAGCGAGCAGCGCACGGAAGATCCGCCCGCCGTCCATGGGAAAGACCGGCAGCAGGTTGAAAAGCCCCATGACCAGATTCCAATTCAGCAGAATCTGAGCCAGCCCTCTCAACGAATCGGGATAGTCGGCATGCCACGGCCACCCGGCCGGAAGGCCGACCACGAGCCAGAGGATGGCGGCAATGGCGAAATTCACCGCGGGGCCCGCCAGGGTGATCAGGAGCTCGGCGGCTGGTTGCCGCGGGATATGATCGAATTCCGCCATGCCGCCGATCGGCATCAGCAGGATGCGCGGCACCCGGACCCCATAGCGGCGGGCGGTGAGCGAATGTCCGAGTTCGTGCAACACGACACAGGCAAAGAAGACGACAATCAGCCCCACATTGAGCAGCAGTCCGGCGGAGCCATCTTCCTTCCAGCCTTCGAAGCCTACATAGGCCAGCAACAGGAAAAAACTGGCGTGAACCGCCAGTTGGATCCCAAAGACGCGAAACAAGTTAATTGACCATCCGAGCATGCGGGGTAAGTAGAACCACGTTTGGCGAAAGCGCTAACCATTTTCACATGACCGTCGAAACCCAGGCCCCCCTCATCCTTGTCATCGATGACGACACGGAAGTGCGCTATTCGCTCAATCGCGTCCTTTCCTCCCAGCACTACCGGGTGCAGGAGGCCGCGAGCGGCGAGGAGGGCGTGGCGTCGGTCAAGAAGCAGGTGCCCGACGTCGTCCTGCTCGACAATCGCATGACCGGCATTTCGGGGGTGGAGACCCTCCAGCATATCCGCGCGGCCAACCCGAAACAGCTGGTGATCTTCATGACCGCCTTCGGCACGGCCCAGACGGCCATCGAGGCGATGAAGTACGGCGCGTACGATTACGTGGTGAAGCCCTTCGACCCGCCGAAGCTCCTGGCCTTGGTGGAAAGCGCCCTGCGCACCCAGGCGGACAGCAAATCCGCCGCCGGCTACCAGCCCGTGATCAATACCGACGAGCACAAGGAGGGCATCGTCGGCACCTCGCCGGCCATGCAACAGGTGTTCAAGATCATCGGCCAGTTCGCCGCCAGCGACGCCTCCGTCATGATCACCGGCGAAAGCGGCACCGGCAAGGAGCTCGTCGCCCGCAGCCTCCACCGGCACAGCCACCGCTCCGCCAAGCCCTTCGTGGCGGTCAACTGCGCCGCGATCCCGGAGAATCTCATCGAAAGCGAACTTTTCGGCCACGAGCGCGGCTCGTTCACCGGCGCCACCGCCCAGCGGCTCGGCAAATTCGAAATCTGCGACGGGGGCACCATCTTCCTCGACGAAATCGGCGACATGACTCCCACCACCCAGACCAAAATCCTGCGGGTCTTGCAGGAGGGCGAAATCCAGCGGGTCGGCGGCGTCGAGACGATCAAAGTCAACGTGCGCGTGATCGCCGCCACCAACAAGGACCTCGAAGATCTGGTCCGGGAGAAAAAGTTTCGCGAAGATCTTTATTACCGGCTCAACGTGGTCCGGGTGAGACTGCCGCCGCTCCGCGAGCGCGAGGAGGACGTGCCCCAGATCGTCGACTTTTTTGTGCAGAACCTTTCCAAGGCGAAAAAGGTCAAGGCCCGCAAGGTTTCGCCGGAAGCGCTGGAATTGTTCTGCCGCCATCGCTGGCCGGGCAATGTCCGGGAGCTGGAGAACGTGGTCTACCGGAGCGCCGTCGCGGCCACCGGCGACACCATCCTGCCGAAGGACCTGCCCGACGAGGTGCGCGATCCCTCCGGGATGTCCGCCTCCGGTGAGTCACTCGAGGATCTGTTTGACCGGCTCGCCAAGGCCTTGCGGGCGCAACACCCCGGCGAGGAAAAGAAGACGCTGCTCGCGGCCATGGCCGCGCGGCTTCCCGACGGCGAAACCAAACCGGCGCCCCTCGTCAGAAAAACGAAGAAACACTCCTGAGGCCGGGATCATACGGTCGAGACTGCTTTCCCCGCGAGATTGCCTTCCTGAAGGTGGAGCCCGACCTCCGGGTGGGCTGATGCGGTCACGCCAGGGAAAACCGGCCACGGAGGTCCGGTTCCACCTCACTTCAGCTGCACGATTGCAGCTTACGGACGCCGCTCCTACCGGCTCCGCAGATTTTGCGCGAGGCGGAGGATGTCGGCCAGCACTCCGGCTGCGGTGACATCTCCCCCGGCTCCGGCGCCGCGCACCACCAGCGGATATTGCCGGTAGCGGTCGGTGTGGAACGCCACGAAGGCCTCGGCGCCGCGCAACGAGGCGGCGGGATGGCTGGCGTCCACGGCAACCGGGGCCACGGTGATTTTCGGGCCGGTCGCTTCGGGTTCGATCCGGGCGAGATAACGGAGGAATTTGCCCTCGGCCTTCATCGCGTTCACCCGGGCGGCCATCTCGTCGTCGATGCCGGTCAGCGATTGGAGAAATTTTTCCGGATCGTTCTCCGCCAGATGTTCCTTCGGCACAAACGGCTCCAGCGCCACGTCCTCCAGCTCCAGCGCCAGGCCGAGCTCGCGGGCGAGAATCAGCGCCTTGCGCGCGACGTCGAGGCCGGACAGATCGTCCCGCGGGTGCGGTTCGGTGTAGCCCAGTTCCTTGGCCCGGCGGACCGTCGCGGCAAGGCGCTCTCCGGAGACGAGCTGTTCGCAAAGATAGCCCAGCGTGCCCGAGAACGCGCCTTCGATCCGGATGACCCGGTCGCCGGTGCGGACAAGATTCTTCAGGGTTTCGATGATGGGCAGCGCCGCCCCGACGGTGGTCTCGTAATGATAGGCGCGGTAGTGCCGGCGCGCGGCCGCCAGCAGCGCATCGCGTTTGGCCGACGGCAGCGCCAGCGGGATTTTGTTGGCCGAGACGACGTTGATGCCATGGGCGAAGGCCGCGGCGTAAACCTCCTCCATCCCGGGCGATCCGGTGCAATCGACCACGACGGGATTGGGTCGCTGGGCGAGGGCGGGCAGCAGATCCTTGACGTGGGCCAGGGCCTTGCCGTCGGCGAGGGCCTTGTCGAGCTGGCCGGCCGCCTCGGCGGCGGAGAATCCATGCGCGGCGAGGACTCCGCCGCGGCTGCCGGCGAGTCCGACGAGGCGGACCTGCACGTCGTGATGGGCGCGCAGGGCGTTCTCCTGGGCGGCCAGCTGGCGCAGCAGGCTGCCGCCGACGATGCCCTTGCCCAGCAGCAGCACGCTTAGCTCGGCGTGGGCCAGGTTGAACGCGGCATGCACGGTGCGGACGGCGAGGGTGGTGTTGTCGGCATCGACGACGCACGAAATGCTGCGCGCCGAGGCGCCCTGCGCGAGGGCGCGCACCTGGATGCCGACGCTGCCGATCGAGTTGAGCATGCGTCCGGCGACGTTTGGCTTCCGGCCCATGGACTCGGCGACGAGGGTGACGAGGGAGACCGGGGAGAGGATCGGCCCGAGGGAAAGGTCGCCGTGGAGCAATTCCGGGGCGAGCGCTTTTTGCAGGATCTGGTTGGCGCGCTCCTCGTCGGCCAGCGGAATCACCACGGAAAACGTCTGCCCGAGCGTGGACTCGGTGGTGAGCCACACGCGGACGCTGGCGCCGTCCAGGGCGTTGAGGATGCGGCTGGCGATCGGTCGCCCGGGACCGGTGCGGCGGGACTGCACGCCGATCAGGGAAAGCTGTTCCAAGCTCGTCACGCAGGTCGGGCGGCTCGGATCGGGATGGCCGGTGGCATCGATCCGGGTGCCGGGCGCGGAGGGCTGCGTGGTGCTGCGAATGACCAGCGCCGCGCCGCAATCGCGCAGGGGGATGATCGTGCGCGGGTGAAACATCCGCGTGCCGAAATAAGCCAGCTCCAGCGCCTCGTCGTAGGAAAGGCGGTCGACGGGCGCGGCCTCGCGCACCAGCGCGGGATCGGCGGTCATGACGCCCAGCACGTCGGTCCAGACCGTCACCGCCTCCGCCCTGAGCAGGGAGGTGACCAGCGTGGCGGTGTAGTCCGAGCCGTTGCGTCCGAGCGTCGTCGTATGGCCGTCGCGGGTGCGGCCGATGAAACCGGTGATCACCGGAATCGCGGCCGGGCCCCAGCCGGCGGAAAGGGTGGCGAACTTCTCGGCCGTCGGCGCCGGCTCGACCGAGGCGGCGCCATAGTGGGCGTCGGTGACGACAAACTCCCGGGCGTCGATCGCGACCGACGACACGCCTTTTTCCACCAAGGAGCGGGACACCAGGCTGGCGGAGATCCGCTCGCCCGCGCTGATGACGGAGTCGAGGGAGCGCGGCGAGCATTCGCGGGTGAGCTCGATGCCCGAGAGGAGACGCTCGACCGGCATGAGCACCTCGTCCAGGTCGGCCTTGAAGGCGCGGAGGGCGTGGGCGGAAAAAAGCGGACGAGCGGTGTTCATGGCCAGCTCGCGCACCCGCCCGAGCTCGCTGCGAGCGTGGGCGATTTCACCGTCCGCGGCGGCGCGCGCGGCGAGGATGAGCCAGTCGGTCGTGTCGCCGAGGGCGGACACCACGACGGCGAGCGGGCGCGGTCCGGCCGTGATGAGCTCCAGCACGCGCGGCAGGCGCCCGGGCGTGCCCAGCGAGGTGCCGCCAAATTTGTAGACTTGCCAGGAATTACTCATGAACAGGGGCAGGAAGGCGCATGGCCCGGGTCACAATGGCAGAGAGCTGCTCCCATTCAATGAGGAAGGCGTCATGCCCGTGCGGGCTGTGCAGCGTGGCGGAGTGCACGCGGGCGCGGCCGGCCGCCAGCTGGCTGGCCAGCTCGGCGGATTGCCCCGGGGTGAAAAGCTGGTCGGAGTCGACGTGGACGACGAGCGTCGAGGCGCGGATGCGGGCGAGGGCGGGGCCGCGTTGTCCCGCCAGGGGGCGCAGGAGGTCATGATGGTCCATCGCGTCGAGCAGGAGTTCGTAGCAATGGGCGGTGAAGCGGTTCTTGAGTTTGCGGCCGTGATGTTCGAGGTAGCTTTGCACCCGGTAGCCCTTGAAGCGCCGGATGGGCGGCAGGCTGCGGTGCTGGGTGGACTCCAGGCCCGGTTCCGCCCGGTAGGTGAGCATGGCCAGCTGGCGGGCGAGCTCCAAACCGCGGCCAACGTGGTGGGGATACCCCGGATCAAGCCGCAGGATTTCGCGGGCCACGTGGTTCCAGCCCACGACCCACGCGCTGGCGGCGGCACAGGTGGCGATCGGGAGAAGCCGTTCAAAGCGCCTGGGATCGAGCGCGCCGAGGGCCAGCACCACCATGCCGCCCAATGATCCGCCGGCCGACAGATGCACGCGCCGGAGGTCGAGTTGTTCGAGACCCTGAATGATCGAACGGGCGAGATCGAGCGAGGTCAGCGTGATGCGCGCGCCGCGGGGAAATCCCGGCATGCCCGGGGCGCTGCTGCCGTAGAACGACCCGAGATTGTTGAAACACAGGATCCGGCACGAGGCCGGGTCGAGCGCGCGGCCGGGGCCGATCAACGGTTCCCACCAGCCGCCTGGGCCGCCGGCCTGGGCCCCCCCGGTGAGCGCATGCACGAGCAGAACGGTGGGCACGTCCGGTATCTGCGCATGCGGCAAATCCCCCGGGGGGCCCCACCACCAGCCGTGCAACCGGTGGTTGCGCACCGTTCCTCCCCGCTCCAGCGCGAGATCGGAAAGCCGCAGGTCGAAGACATGCGGGTGGGAGACGGTGGAACGAGGACGGGAAGGCGACATGGGACGGACGGAAAAATAGACGGGCCGGAACGACGGCGGCTGGGAAAACCTGCGCAGGCGCACACGCGCCCGCATCGGCCAGCAGACCGACAACCGGCCCGACCGGGCAATCCCACCGCGCGTCATAGCCCGGAGCAAACCCGAACTTCCGTGTCATATTTCGGTGCCAGTTCAATCCCGGGCCGGCGCCCCCGGCGGATCCGGCCCGGGATTCTTTTTTCGCGCGAAGGCGGGTCCGTCAGGCGAGGTCGGGCGGCACGTTCGCGATCGCCTCTTCCATGGTGGTCAGTCCCATTTTGACCTTGAGCATGGAATCTTGGTGGAGGGTCTTCATCCCGGTCTTCATCGCCACGCGCTTGATCTCGGCGGCCTCGGCCTCCCGGTTGATCGTCTCGGTCAGTTCCTCCGAATTGACCATCAATTCGTGGATGCCGACGCGGCCCTTGTAGCCGTTGCCGTTGCAGATGTGGCAGCCGCTGGGGGCGGCCTTGAACACCTCGCCACTCCAGCCGAGAGCCTTTTCCAAAATCAATTTTTCGCGTCCCTCGGGCTCGTACTTGACCTTGCAATTCTTGCAGACGCGGCGCAGCAGGCGCTGGGCGCACACGCACACGAGGCTGGCGGAGAGATTGAACACCTCGATGCCCATCTCCTTGAGGCGGGTCACGGTCGACGGGGCGTCGTTCGTGTGCAGGGTCGAGACGAGCAGGTGCCCCGTGAGCGCGGCCTCGGTGGCGATGCCGGCGGTCTCCTCGTCGCGGATTTCGCCGACGAGAATGACATCGGGATCCATGCGGAGGAAGCAGCGCAGGGCCCGGGCGAAGGTGAGGCCGATCTGCCGGTTCATCTGCATCTGGTTCAAGCCGGGCAGGGTGTACTCGATCGGATCCTCCGCGGTCTGGATGTTCATGTCCGGGGTGTTCACCTCGGCGAGCGCGGAATAGAGCGTCATCGATTTGCCCGAGCCGGTGGGACCGCAGTGCAAGATCATGCCGTACGGCTGGCGGATGCATTCGCGGTATTTGGCCAGGTTTTCCTCTGAAAAACCGAGGGCGGGCAGGGGCAGGGTGGACTTCTGCTTGTCGAGGATGCGCATGACCACCTTCTCGCCGAAATTCATCGGACCGGTGGCCACGCGCAGGTCGATGTCGATGTTCTTCTTCGTGTATTTCTTGAAGACAATGCGTCCGTCCTGCGGCAGGCGACGCTCCGAGATGTCCAGGTTGCACATGATCTTGAGGCGGGAGATCATGGCGTTTGTGACCTGCTTGGGGAGCCGGAGTTTTTCCTGGCATACGCCGTCAATGCGGTACCGGATCAACAGGTCCTTTTCCATCGGCTCAACGTGGATGTCGGACGCGCCGGAGATGTAGGCATCTTCGATGATGCGGTTCGTGAGCTGGATGATCGGCGCGGAATCCTCGTTTTCCAGGTCGGCGGTCTTGACCTCCCCGCCGTGCTCCGTGTACGCGTTGCCGATGAGGTCGGCGACCTCGTCGATGTCGACGTCGCCGGCTTCCGGCAGTTTGGAAACCTGCCTGGCTTCCTTGAAAAACTTCCCCACCAGGACGTCGAGGTAGGTGGAGGGAATGACGCGGACGTCCTCGATGTGCAGTTCGGTGGCCTGTTGAAAGGCCTCGCGCCGGGCGTAGTCCAGCGGATTGACCATCAGGACCGACACGCCGTTGTTGCCGACTTTCTTGACCGGGAAAATACCCTCGCGACGGATCAGGGCGTCGCCGGTCACCTCGACCAGTTTCTCGTCAAACTCCGCCTCGTCCACGGCGGAGACCAGCGGCAGGTCGGTGAATTTGGAGATGAATTTCGCCGTGTCCTCGGGGCTGGGCTGGAATTTCGGATCCAGCATGCGCTGGATGAGCGAGGAGGTGTATTCCGCGACCTCCTGCAGGATCGTCAGATCCTTGGGCGTGAACAGGCCGTTGGTGCCCGCCGACGGATCCTTGTTCAACACCTGGATGGCGCCGATGACGATGCTCGTTTTGAGCGGGACGGTCAGCATCGAATGCACGTCGAAGCCGAGGTTCATCGCCTTGAGCGAAGCCCCCTCGGCGTCCTTGCTGCTGAAGAGCAGCGGTTCGCCCGTCTGGATGACCTTGCCGACGTTCCCGGTGCCGGCGGGAAGTTTGATTCCGAGCAGTTTCTGCGCGGTCTCCTTGAATTGTTTTTCCTTGTCCTTGTCGGAGCCCCAGAGCGCGGGGGCGTAGTAAACGTGTTTGAACGTGATCTCCCCGCCTTCCACGAGGTATACCGTCAGGGACCGGGCCTGCAGCGCCTCGACCACCTTGCTGGCGGTCAGCTCGAGCACCGAGTCGACATCCTCGCGGGTGGGGGTCGGCTTGGAAATGACCTTGATGAGAAGGGAACGTCGCAGCGTGCCGGTGAGGTTGCTTCGGGTGGCCATGAGGATCGAGTGGTGGTCCGCCTCCGTGAAACCGGTCCGCGAGCGGGACGCGCGGCAGGCGGGTATTTCCACTTGCCTGTAATTCAATAATTCGGCGTGGTCGAGGGCGAACTTTCCCGTGTATGATTTCCTGGCTCAAAAAGATCTGGCAGCAGCTCCGGCCGGAGGCCGCCGCGAACGCCGCGGCCGCGGCCGGCTCTCGCGGCGAACAGGCGGCGGCGGATTTTTTGCAGCACCGGCACGGCTTTGTGCTCATCGCCCGGAACTGGCGCAGTCCGCGTGACCACCGGGATGAGATCGATCTCGTGGCGCACGACGCCGACGTGCTGGTTTTCGTGGAGGTCAAGGCGCGCGAAGTCGGGGCGCTGGTCCCCGGCTATTACACGGTCAACGAGCGGAAAAAACGCGTCCTGCGCCGCGCGGTGCACGCGTACCTCACCGCGCTGCCTTCCCCGCCGCTGACGTTCCGTTTCGACGTGGTCGAGGTCTCCTTGAGCGACCGCCTGCCCCCGCAATGCCTGCATTTTGAGAACGTGCCCCTGTTTCCGAAGGGCTATCACGTGGCCCGGCAGACCGGTGCGCTTGGGGCGATGCCCTCGCGCGACTGACGGGCCCGCCGGGATCAGGGCCGGAGTGTGTCACCGGGAATTAATTACTTGCTGACCACTCCGACGTGGGGAATCTATATTCGCCCTATGGCCGACAACTCCCGCCATCCTTTTCTCCACGGCCTCAGCAAGCACCGCGGGTCGCCGCCGACCGTCGTGGTGATCTTTGGCGCGTCGGGCGACCTCACCGCCCGCAAGCTGATCCCCGCCATCTACAACCTGGCCTTCGATGGCCTCCTCCCGGCCGATTTCTATCTGGTCGGTTTCGGCCGCAAGCCGATTCCCGATGCCGAATTCCAGAAGATCGCGGCGGATGCCATCCGGGAGTTCTCCCGCCGCGAACTGCAGGAGGATGTCTGGGCGCGCCTGGCCGCCCGCACGCTCTACGTGAGCGGGGGCTACGACGAAAAGCCCGCCTTCGACCGCCTGGCCGACCGCCTCGCCGGGCTCGAAAAGGAAATCGGCCAGCAGCTGCAAACACTGTTCTACATTTCCACCCCCCCGACGGTGTTTGCCCCGATCATCCAGAACCTCGGCGCCAGCGGCCTCGCCGCGCGCTACCAGGGCCAGGCGATCCAGTCGAAGGTCATCATCGAGAAACCCTTTGGCCGCGACCTCGCCAGCGCGCAGGCCCTGAACCGCGAGCTGACCTCTGTCTTCGAGGAATCGCAGGTTTACCGCATCGACCATTATCTCGGCAAGGAGACCGTGCAGGACCTGCTCGTGCAGCGCTTCGCCAATTCGATCTTCGAGCCGCTCTGGAACCGCAATTACGTCGATCACGTCCAGATCACCGTGGCCGAGGAGGTCGGCGTCGGCACCCGCGCGGGTTACTACGAGCAAAGCGGCTGTCTGCGCGACATGATTCAGAACCACACAATGCAGCTCCTCGCCCTCACCGCGATGGAGCCGCCGGTCTCTCTCGACGCAGAGTCCGTGCGCGATGAGAAGGTGAAGGTCTTGAGCGCGATCCAGCCGCTGCGACTGGGCGGACCGCAGAGCGATGTGGCGCGGGCGCAATACACGGAGGGCGTCATGGGCGGCAAGCCCGTGATCGGTTACCTGCAGGAAAAGGACATCGCCCCGGCGTCCTCCACCGAGGCCTACGCGGCCCTCCGCCTGAGCATCAACAACTGGCGGTGGCACGGCGTGCCGTTCTACCTCCGCTCCGGCAAGCGCATGGCGCGCCGCGTCTCGGAGATCGCCGTCCGTTTCAAAAACGCCCCGGGCAGCCTCTTCGCCGAGTCCGAGCGCTTCCAGCTCGCCGCCAACACGCTGGCATTCCAGATCCAGCCGGACGAGGGCCTGAGCCTCGTCCTGAACGCGAAGATCCCCGGCCTCGAGACGCGCACCCAGCCGGTGAAGATGAATTTCAAATACGCCACCACCTTCGGTTCCAACACCCCGGAGGCTTACGAACGGCTCGTGCTCGATGCCATGATCGGCGACGGCACGCTGTTTATCCGCGGCGACGAAACCGAGCAGTCGTGGAAGCTGATCACGCCGATCCACGAATATTGGGCCACGCAGGGCCGCACCGGCCTCGACACCTACGCCGCCGGTTCCTGGGGCCCCGCCTCGTCCGCCGCCCTGCTCGCCGCCAACGGCCACGCCTGGCGCGAACCCTGAGCGCACCGGAGCCGAAAAATCCAAATCTCAAACCACAAAGAAATTTCAATGAAAGGCATCCTCCCGCAGTCTTTCCG
>Ga0265331_10003097_pt1 | contig 10901 bp, 10 predicted proteins | sample 41923metaG_FD_202088 | JGI IMG/M metagenome (GOLD analysis project Ga0265331, IMG submission 202088) | Rhizosphere microbial communities from Carex aquatilis grown in University of Washington, Seatle, WA, United States - 4-19-23 metaG | ecosystem: Host-associated > Plants > Roots > Rhizosphere...
CGCTGACGGAAGCGAAGATCCGGCTTGAACGCCACGTGGACGCGCAGGGCCGGCCGAGCGACCGGGTGCTGGAACTTGCGTATCTCAACAGTTTTTTCGAGACCGGGCTCAAGAGCCCGCTCGATGAAGCGATTCTCGACCATCAAAATATCGATTCCGGCGCATGGAAAAAAATCGACGAAGTCCCGTTCGATTTTGAAAGGCGCCGGGTGTCCGTGCTGCTCGACAACGGCGAGACTCGCTTGCTCGTCGTGAAGGGCGCGCCCGATGACATCGTAGGGCTTTGCACTTCGTGCGAGGAGGGGGCGCCGGACCAGCAATGCCCGGTCAACGCCGCCGCACTCGAGCGGATACGAAAGCAATATAACGGACTGGAAAGCGAAGGCTTTCGCGTGCTGGGCATCGCGTGGCGCCACGTGCCGCTCGACCATCCGCACGCAGTCATCGGCGACGAAACGGAACTGATCCTGGCGGGTTTCGCGGCATTTCTCGATCCGCCCAAAGCGAGCGCCGGCGCGGCGCTCGCCGCGCTCGCCGCGAGCGGTGTTGCGATCAAGATAGTCACCGGCGACAGCGAACTGGTGACGCAGCATATCTGCGGTGAACTCAAGATTCCCGTCACCGGCGTGATCACGGGCAAGGACATCGCGCAAATGGACGACATGGCGCTGCGCGCGCGCGTGGAAACCGCGAACCTGTTTTGCCGCGTCAATCCGGCGCAGAAGGACCGCGTGATCCTCGCCTTGAAGGCGCGCGGCCACGTCGTCGGTTATCTCGGCGACGGCATCAACGATGCGCCGTCGCTGCACTCCGCGGACGTCGGCATATCGGTGGAGTCCGCCGTGGACGTCGCCAAGGAGGCGGCCGACATCATTCTGCTGGAGCAGGACCTGCAGGTCCTGCGCGAGGGGGTGGTGGAAGGCCGGCGCACATTCGCCAACATCATGAAGTACATCATGATGGGCACGAGTTCCAACTTCGGCAACATGTTCAGCATGGCGGGCGCATCGCTGTTCCTGCCGTTTCTGCCGATGCTGCCGACGCAGATACTGCTCAACAACATCCTGTACGACATTTCGGAAATCCCGATCCCGCTCGACAATGTCGACACCGAGGAGGTGCGCAGTCCGCGCGTGCTCGACATGAACTTTATCCGCAATTTCATGCTCGTGATCGGCCCCATCAGCTCGCTGTTTGATTTTCTGACTTTTTACGTGCTGCTCAGCGTGTTGAAGGCCGACGAGATGCTGTTTCAGACCGGCTGGTTCGTCGAATCGCTGACTACCCAGGTGCTCGTGATCTTCATCATCCGCACGCGCGGCAATCCGTTCAAGAGCCGCGCGCACCCGGTGCTGGTCGCGACGTCGCTGGCAGTGGTGGCGCTCGCGGCGGTGCTTCCGTTCACGCCGGTGGGGACCTATTTCGGGTTCGTGCCGCCGCCCGCCAAGTTTTATTCGATCCTCGGCCTGATGGTGGTTGCTTATCTCCTGATTGTCGAACTGGCGAAACGCTACTTTTACCGCCGCTTCCACTATCAGTTGCGCTAGTCCATTTGCAGCACTGCTGCGCCGGTGATCCTGCCGTCGCGCAACCGCGCGAGCGCGTTGTTGGCGTCCGCGAGCCGGAACGTCTCGACCGTGGTCTTTACCGGGATTTTCGGTGCGAGTGCCAGAAATTCCACCGCGTCCTTGCGCGTGAGATTCGCGACCGATACGATCCGCCGCTCGCCCCACAGTATTTCGTAAGGAAAGGACGGGATGTCGCTCATGTGGATACCCGCGCAAACGACCGTGCCGCCTTTCGCGGTCGCGCGCAATGCGGCCGGCACGAGCGAACCCACCGGCGCGAACAGGATTGCGGCGTCGAGCAGTTCGGGTGGCGAGGCCGTCGAGTCGCCGGCCCAATCAGCGCCCAGTTCGCGTGCAAATCGTTGCGCTTCGACATCGCCGGGACGCGTGAAAGCGTAAATCTGCCGGCCCTGGAATTTCGCCACTTGCGCGACGATGTGCGCCGCGGCGCCGAAACCATAGATGCCGATGCGCCGCGCATTACCGGCCATGACGAGTGCGCGATAGCCGATCAGGCCTGCGCACAGCAGCGGCGCCGCTTCGGCATCGCTGTAGCCGGCGGGCAGCCGGAAACAATAACGGCTGTCGGCGACGACGTATTCCGCGTATCCGCCATCGAGCTGATAGCCCGTGAACCGCGCTTCGTCGCAGAGATTTTCCCGGCCCGTTGTGCAGTAATCGCAACGCCCGCACGTCCAGCCGAGCCATGGGATGCCGACGCGTTCGTCGATACGAAAATTTTGGACGCCCGGCCCGAGCGCGGCGACGCGGCCCACGATTTCGTGTCCGGGCACCACCGGGTGGCCGAGTGCAGGCAGTTCGCCATCGACGATGTGCAGATCGGTGCGGCAGACGCCGCACGCCGCAACACGCACCAGGATTTGTCCGGGGCCCGGTGTGCCGCAATTGCGGTCCACGAATTGCAGCGGTTCGCCCGGAACCGCAAGTTGCATGGCGCGCATGGACCTTTGGTTCCGGCGGAGAGCGGAGCGTGGGGTGGATCTAGTTTTTCGCGGGGCGCTGGTAGATCGTGTAGTAAACCAGCGCGACCAGCACGCTGCCGCCGACGATATTGCCGAGCGTTACCGGAATCAGGTTGTCGACGAAACCATGCCAATTGACGGTGGCGAGATTGACGCCGGCCGGTGCGGCATCGCCGGCCAGGAAAATGCCGAGCGGAATGAAATACATGTTGGCAACGCTGTGCTCGAAGCCAGCCGCCACGAACGCGGAAATCGGGAACACGATGGCAAGCACCTTGTCGGTTACGCTGCGCCCGGCCAGCGCGAGCCAGACGGCGAGGCACACCAGCAAATTGCACAGCACACCCTTGAAAAAAGCTTCGCCGAACGGCAGCGCGGTTTTGGCCGCGGCGATTTTCAGATATGTCAATCCCACCGCGCCGCCATTCATGCCGGTGTGGTGCGAGAGATATACAACGGCGGCGAGTCCAATCGCGCCTGCAGCATTGGCGACATACACCAGTACCCAGTTGCGCAGCAGCTCCGCAAGGGTAATTTTGCGGTCGGCCCAGGCCATGACGAGCAGATTGTTGCCGGTAAACAATTCGGCGCCGGCCACGACGACGAGTATCAGGCCCAGCGAGAAGACGACGCCGCCCAGCACGCGCGCAACCCCGAACGAGAGCTGCGCGTCGCTGATCACGAGCGTGTAGTAAAGCGCGCCGAGCCCGATGAACCCGCCGGCCACCATGCCGAGCATGACGGTCTGCAGCGTCGGCAGGTGCGCTTTGGCAACCCCGACGGTTTCGACTTTCTCCGCGATTTCCTTGGGCGAGAAAGGGTCAAAATTCATACGCCGGTCGTCCATTGATTTCCCTTTTCAAGGCGCGAACGCCGGGTGGATTATTTTTTCTTGCGTGCCTTGACTTCGGGCGACCTGACCATGAGCACGGGCACCGGCGAATTGCGCAGCACGCCTTCCGCGTCGCTGCCCAGCACCATGCGGTTGAAACCGCGCCGGCCGTGCGTGCCCATGACGATCAGGTCCGCCTTCCACTTCTTCGCTTCGCGCACGATGATGTCCGCAACGCGGTCGCCGACCGTTTCGAACGTCGCCGCCTCCACCTTGAGGTCGTGCTTGTGCACGAGTGCCAGCGCATTCTTGATCGCTTTTTCGCCCGAATCGCGCAACGCATCGATCAGTTCGCCGGCGTTGATCAGGCCTTCGAAGTTCTGCGCAATGACGAGTTCGTCCACCACGCTGACCAGCTTGAGGTGCGCGCGCTGGTCGATGGCGATGCGGATTGCTTCCTGCAGGCCCAGCGTCGAGGTGTGGCTGCCGTCCACGGGAACCAGAATTCGTTGATACATGACGACTCCTTTGCAAGTTTCGGCGGAGCGTGTCCGCCGTCGAATCGATAACTATCCCGATGACCTATTTAACACCCTACGGGATACCGCTTCGTTTGATTTAAGTCAAGACCGCCGTCATGCGGAGGTTCAAAGTTGAACCAGACAAGTCTAGACAGAGGAGCACATCATGCAAACGTTGACTGTTGTCGCACCCGGAATAGCGCCCGGCGTCGCTCAGGCGCCCGCATCCCTCGGCAAGCGCTGGGGATTGTGGGTTGCGGCTGCGGCTCTGATCGTCGTGATGGTTTTGCCCCCGGCGGAAGGATTGCCCGTTGCGGGTCAGTACATGCTCGGCGTGCTGTTGTTCGCCGTGATCGTCTGGATGACCGAGGCGGTGGATTATGCAATCAGCGCCGTCATCATCGCCGCCTTGATGGCGTTGCTGCTCGGCATGGCGCCCGATGTCGCCAAACCGGCCCAGTTGCTCGGCACCACGGCCGCTCTGACACTGGCGTTGGGCGGATTCGCCAATACCGCGCTCGCGCTGGTGGCGGCGGCGCTGTTCATCGCCGCGGCGATGACGGTGACCGGCCTCGATAAACGCATTGCGCTGTGGATTCTGTCCAAGGTCGGCGCCAGCACGCGGCGCGTGGTGATCGGCGGCATCCTGGTCGGCTTCGTGCTCGCGTTTTTCGTGCCGAGCGCGACCGCGCGTTTTGCGTGTGTTGCGCCCATCATCCTGGGGATCATTCTCGCATTCGGGGCCGGCCAGAAAAGCCGGTTTGCCGGACTGCTGATGATCACCGCGGCGCAAACCGTCAGCATCTGGAACGTCGGCATCAAGACCGCCGCCGCCCAGAACATGATTGCAGTCGGATTTATCGACAAGATATTGAAGGGCACCATTACGTGGCTCGACTGGTTCATCGCGGCGGCGCCATTTTCGGTCTGCATGTCGATCGCGCTTTATTTCATCATGACGCGCATGATGCCGCCGGAGGCCGAGGAAATGGCGGGCGGCAGGGAAGCGATCGGCAAGGCGCTCGGCGAACTCGGTCCGATGAAGGGCTCCGAGATCAAGCTGATGGTGATCTCGCTCGTACTGCTCGGCTTCTGGGCCACGGAGCAGGTGCTGCACAAGTTCGACACGTCGACGACCACGATCACCGCGATCGCGATCATGTTCCTGCCCGTGATCGGGATCATGAACTGGAAAGACGTGCAGAACAAAATTCCCTGGGGGACCGTGATTCTCTTCGGTATCGGCATCAGCCTCGGTACGGCCCTGCTGCAAACCAAGGCCGCGGGCTGGCTTGCCAACCTGATCGTGGTGAATCTCGGGCTGCAGTCTATGTCGGCCTTCGGAATTCTCGCGGTGATGTCGGCCTTCCTGATCGTGGTGCATCTCGGTTTCGCCAGCGCCACGGCGCTGGCGTCGGCGATGATCCCGATCGTCATCAGCGTGCTCCAGCAGGTGCACACGCCGGGCATCAACGTGATCGGCATGACCATGGTGCTGCAATTCGTGGTGAGCTTCGGTTTCATCCTGCCGGTGAACGCGCCGCAGAACATGGTCGCCTACGGCACCGATACGTTCGATGCGCGCGACTTCGTGCGCACCGGCATCGTGATCACGGTGGTCGGTTATCTGCTCGTGCTGGCGATGGGCGCGACGTACTGGACGTGGCTCGGCTATGTATAAGGCGGCGCAAGCCGTTTCGTGATTTGAACTGCAATGACGACTAAGGAAGACCGCAATGAAAACTTTTACCGTAACCCAGCTTGCCAGCGTAACCGCCGCAATCGACGCGCGCGACCGCCAGTTGCGCGACGAACTCCGCGCCGAACTCGTACAGTCCGGCGTGGAAAAGTACATCGATCTCGCCGGCTCGGTGCACGATTTGGGCGACGAAGCGGTCGCCAGTGAATTGATCGACATGGAAAATGCGTTGATCCAGCGGCACGTGCGCGAATTGCGTGAAATCGAGATCACGCGCGCGCGTCTCGCCGAAGGCAAAGTCGACGAGTGCCTAGATTGCGGAGACGAGATCGGGTTCAAGCGCCTGTTGGCAAATCCGGTCGCCGTGCGTTGCATCGAATGCCAGGGCAGGCTCGAAAAAACCCATGCGCACGAAGCGACTCCCAGCATGTAGGACGCACCCGGTGCGGCGGGCCGAACGCTCTCGTGGAATGCGCCCATGACGTCCGCCGCCGTGCCTCATCACCGCATCGAATTGCATTTGCGCGAGCTCGCGCAATTGTTCAATTCGATGGACCCGACGCCGTTTCACCACAAGGACCTCGACCTCGACGCCGAGGAGTTCATCAAGAGTTGGGCGCTGGAATTTCCCTCCGACAGCCGCTTTCAGATTGCCATCCATCTCGATCACCCGCCGCCGGAGGGCGATCCGTCGAACCTGGTCACCGAGGCGATCCACAATTATTTCGCCTACGAGGCCGAGCTTGTCCGCCGCGAACTCGCGCGGTTGTTGTGGCAGGGGCGCATCAGCCTCGCCATCGGTTTGTGTTTTCTCGCGTCGTGCCTGGTGATCGCCGATACGCTGGGAAGACTGGCGGCGGCCGGCACGTTTCTGACCGTCGTGCGGGAGAGCCTGACGATCGGCGGCTGGGTCGCGCTGTGGCGTCCGCTCGAGATTTTCCTGTACGACTGGTGGCCGCTGCTGCGCCGGCGCCGCATTTGCGCCAATCTCTCGCGCGCGCAGGTTCGCGTCACGACCGGACCCTGAGGCGCTTTTGATAATTTATGGTACTTGATAAATCAGTAGCAGCACTTGCCAATTTCATTTTCAACCTGTCTCGGTCACCCTTTGGGCACACACAGGGTTGGCTGGACACATACCCCGTAATTTGATCGGCCAACGACCGCTATCGACCAATCTCGCACGGTCGAGTTTCTCCAAAGCAGACGTCCGCGGCCTTACTCAAAATCGCATTGTCGCCAAGCAATGCAATTGCGACCATTACATGTCCATTAATCGCTTGGCGCAGCGAGATTTTTTGACCTGGATCAAGCCGCATATCCGCCCGCTGCTTAATATTGGCCGTAATGTGTGCCGGTAAAATGGAATGTGCCGAGCATTGTCCGCAATGAGATGACCGCGGCCGGAATGCCGGCGCGGCGTTAACACTTCTGGGGAAATGCCACCGTGAAAGCCTCAACCATAGGTACAGCACTTTTCGGCGTGGCCATGGCGTTCGCTTCCATGGCCACTTGTTCCCAGACGACGTCGAATTTCGGCAAGCGGCTATATGACGGGAACTGCGCCATTTGTCATGGGCCAAAAGGCAAGGGCGACGGTCCGTACAAATCATATCTTACGCAGAGTCCGGCTGACATAACGGTCCTAGCGAACAACAACAACGGGGTTTTCCCCTTGGAACGGGTCTATCAGGTGATCGACGGCCGGTGGGAGGTCGGCGCCCACGGACCACGAGAGATGCCCATCTGGGGTTATGGCTATATTTTCAAGCCAGCTGAAGCAAATGCGGAATCCCCGTTCGAAATGGAATCATCCGTGCGCGCGCGGATACTTGCGTTGATCGAGTTTATCTATCGCCTGCAATCGAAATAGGAACGAATGCGGTATGTCCGGAAATTTGGATAGGCCATTCAAACTCGGACGTGACCAAGGATGTATTGATGAGCAAAGATCCATCGAAGATCAAGCGGTGCCCGGAATGCACCTGCATGGTTGGCGCAATGACAATGCGGCCAGTAGCACGGACATCACCGAACAGAGTTCATTTTGTGTGTTTGCCTTGCTTCGGCCGGGCGATGCATACCGAGGCGGTGGTCGGGATCGCGCAAGGCACATAGCGTACGATCACCATTTGAGCAAGTGCGATGCCGGTACTGGATAAGGAGCAAAGTCGTGCCACCGCACTGAAAACCAACGCGATAATTTCTTTGCAAATTCTGCAAATTTAATTGTTATAGGAGAACGGCCATGACCTGGATCATCGTAGAGAGCGCCTGGATCGACGCACGAGGAAGAATCAAAGAGCAATGGAGCATGTTGACCGACGAAGATCTGGACGCGATTGCCGGCCGACGCGATGCGCTGCTGACAAAATTGCAAGAGAGTCAGCGCGTGACACCGCAGGAGGCGGATCGCCAGGTCGAAGAATGGGAATCGAAGAACCGTGATTTGTTCGCCGAAACGGCAGAACAGATCAAGCCGTATCTGGGCATCGCGAAGCAGTGACGTCTCCCCGATCGTCGCTGAGCTGCGTCGCGGGAAGGCCTTGAGCTTCAAGCCCCTGTCTGCAAGAAAGGAAAGTGTTGCGTCGACCGGTTGAGCCCACAGCCGAAAGCGGACCTCGGACTCAATTAACTAGGTTCGTTTTGAGCGGATGACCAAAGCATAAAACGGGTCACCCGAAGATAAGCCGCCGCGATTTCTGAACCAGCGGACGAGATTTCGGGCTGCGACCATAGCGTTATGAGCCGCGCGCTGCGCCATTATGGGTAAAGGCCGCGCAGACGCCGTGCATTCAGAATGCGTTCGCAGCCGACGACATAAGCCGCAGTGCGCAAATTCGTCTTGTGCAGAACAGCGACTTCGGATATCGCGCGGTATGCATCCACCATTAACTTGTCGAGCCGTCCGTTGATTTCGTCTTCCGACCAGAAGAAGCTCGAGATGTCCTGCACCCACTCGAAATAGCTGACCGTTACGCCGCCGGCATTCGCAAGCACGTCGGGGACCACCAGCACGCCGTTGCCGTCGAGGATGTCGTCGGCTTCGGGTGTGACCGGCCCGTTAGCGCCTTCGATCACGATCCTGGCGCGGATTCCCGGGGCGTTGCTGCGAGTGATTTGTTCTTCGAGCGCGGCCGGCACCATGAACTCCGCATCGGTGCGCCAGAACTCCGCGGCACTCAACGGTTCCGATCCGGGAAACCCGGCGACGCCGCCGCTTGCCTTGATGTGGTCGTTGAGCTTGTCGGGGTCAAGCCCGAGCGCGCTGAATATCGCGCCGCGCGAGGTTTGCACCGCGACGACTTTGCAGCCGTGCTGATGAAACAGGCGTGCCGCCTCGTAACCGACGTTGCCGAACCCCTGGATCGCGCAGCGTGACGAGGCGAGCGCCATATTGCGAACTTTTGCGGCCTCGGCAGCAATAATGAACACGCCGCGTCCGGTCGCATCGCGACGGCCGAGGCTGCCGCCCAGAGACAACGGCTTGCCGGTGACGACGCCCATCGCGGAGTGGCCTTCGTTCATCGAATAGGTGTCCATCATCCACGCCATGATTTGCTCGTTGGTATTGACGTCCGGGGCGGGAATGTCGCGGTCGGGCCCGATCATGAAGCCGATTTCGCTCGTGTAACGGCGCGTCATTCTTTCGAGCTCGGCCAGCGACAGGTTGCGCGGGTTCACCCGCACGCCGCCCTTGGCGCCGCCGAACGGCAGATTGACCGCGGCGTTCTTGACCGACATCCAGGCGGCCAGCGCCATGATTTCCGACAGCGTCACGTCGGGATGAAAACGCACGCCGCCCTTGCCGGGGCCGCGCGCCGTGTCGTGCTGCACGCGGTAACCTTCGAAATGCGCCATCGAGCCGTCGTCGAGGCGGATCGGCACGTCGACGATCAGAATCCGTTTGGGATGTACCAGCGTATGCGCGAGCTCGCTCAAGGGCCCGAGATGAGGGGTGACCCGTTTAATCTGTTCAAGATAAACCGCCCACGAGCCGAGACGGTCCGGGGCGAGAAAAGACGGTGCGCTGATATCGTTCATTTCATTTGGCGTGACAAGCGTCGGCCGTCGCGCGCGCAGCGCATGAATGGCGTGGAATTGTTAATGCGCGCCGGCGGGATAACCGACGCTTTGCGCGAGGACGACGCGCTGGGTCGGACGCAGCCTCATGAGCTTGGCGAGTTCTTGGCGCGGCACCATCCCGCGCACGACCGTGGCGAGGCCTTCGGCGGCACAATACAGGCACACGTTCTGGCTGATGAAACCGGCATCGGCGGCTGAATACAGGACGCAGTCCGATTCCGCCGCTTCCACCATGCGCGAGTGGTCGGCGACGTACACGAGATTCAGGGGAGCGTCGGCGACGAATGACTGCAAGCCGGTTTTGATGCGGATATCCTGCGCAAGCACCAGCCGCAAGGCGTGGCCGCGCGCATCGTACAGGTAAAGTCCGTCGGGGGTTGCCACATAGACGTCGATCTCGTGCCACTCGTGGGCCGATGGTGCCGTACGGCCGCCGCCCGCGCGGTTGATGCCGAACGCCGCCCACAACAAGTTCGAAATCACTGTCATCGGCACCGCCTTCGCGCTGAATTCGCGCGACGTATGCCTGTCCTGCAGCGCCTGCATCAACGATTTGCCGCTTCCCAGGTCGGGGGCGGGCAGCTTGATCGTTTCCGGCGCGTTTATCTTCATGCGCGCTTCGGTTCGAAGCAGCGCGCCACCGTCCGGTTCCGTGTGCAGCATGGTTGTGCTCCTTTGCCGTTAAATTGCGAATGACCGTGTGCTCGCGCGGGCGTAAGTTGAAGTTTGCGCCGCGGCGGCGGCGCCGATTTGACGCACGTCAACCTTTGTTCCCGGAGCCTTCGCGTTCAGTTTGCGTACATGTAGTCGCGAGTCAGCGGCAGCGGCGCGGCCAGCGTGTTTTTCGACTTGCAGGCAAGCACTTGATAGATATTTATCCAGCCGTTGGCGAAGCCGTAAGCGCAGCCGGCCAGATAGATCTGCCAGATCCGCAGCCGGCGGTCGCCGGCGATAGCGGCGGCGCGGTCGCGCCGGGATTCGAGGCGGCTGGCCCATTCATGGCAGGTGCGCGCGTAATGACGCCGCAGCGATTCGCTATCGGTGACTTCCAGGCCGGCCCGCGCCATATCCGCCAACACCAGGCTGATATGCGGCAATTCGCCGTCAGGAAATACATAGTGATCGATGAACTCGCCGGCGCCCAGCCCTATCCAGCTGCTGTCGGCATTGCTCGAAGTGATGCCGTGATTCAACACGAGCCCGTCGTCCCCG
>Ga0265331_10003100_pt1 | contig 10890 bp, 7 predicted proteins | sample 41923metaG_FD_202088 | JGI IMG/M metagenome (GOLD analysis project Ga0265331, IMG submission 202088) | Rhizosphere microbial communities from Carex aquatilis grown in University of Washington, Seatle, WA, United States - 4-19-23 metaG | ecosystem: Host-associated > Plants > Roots > Rhizosphere >...
GCGTCGCCTTTCTCAATAGCCACACCTCTGCCTCTGCCGCCGGAATTGGCGTCTGTCTTCTGTAAGCTGCCGATAGCATTGGATTTCTGAAAGTAATACGGCAAGGCAGAATTATAGAACGACGAAACAACCATTTTGGAGTTTACACGGCCATTGCAGAGCTGAACAGCCTGGCCTGACGTATTGAGAGAATTTACCGGCACATTCCCCCAAACACGATTGGACCAGTTACCATTATTGATATTCTGGCTCCAGGCGACATAATAATTAGAAGCGTTGTCTGTATTCATTGAAACCGATTGCACACCCGCACTGTTTCTCTGGTAAATAGTCGGTTGGTCAATATCGCATGCCAGAGCGCTGACGTTCATCCAAGTGCCGGTGCCGTCTACGTCTCCTATCCAGCAGCATTCTTCATGATCATTAGGCAGAGCGACAATTGATGGCTGATAATTCTTGGAAAACGAACTGCTTGAGATTGTTTCTATTGACCTGCGGCGATATATTGTGTATAAACGTTTACAAAATGGCTGGTGGATCTTGGAATCTCGCCTTCAAAACCAGGATTTCTCCAATCAACTCTGCGACTGGGGTCAATAATGGTTCCAATTTGCGGATACAGGGGCAAGCAAAGAGTGAATATAAAAAAAATAACGGTATAATATTTTTTTGCGTCGCGCGGGTTTTGCATGGTGGTTCCCTCCCTTTTGAATAGAAGTTAAATTCATAACAGGAAGAAGATTACTATTATTTGTAGTTGTAAGATGAGGTTTTGGAGTTCGAGAGAGAAGATTCGCCTGGAACTAAAACCCCGGACGCCCTTTGGCTACGATTATATATAGATTGTTTCTGTAAAGCGGACGGTATAAAAGATTTTCGAGTTGTTGTAATTTAAATATGGAAAATTGATTGGATTATTCGCAGGGCCCTGTTGATAGGCTTGATTTGGTCTTACACTTGCAAGACTATTATTAACCAGGTTGTATACTTCAATTCGATTGTAAAGATTATCGGTAAAAATCAACCGTGTCTCATCGTAAGACCAATTGATATAGTCATAGATGGAATTTAAATAAAGCGTGTAGGGAATTGTCTTTCTTCCGAAGCTATTAACATTTAGAACTGTTATTCCATTCTTGTAATAAAATATCTCTCCCTTGGGATTAATGGCGGGGAAAACAGAATCGTAAGTACTTACAGTGTCAAGAATCGTTGTTTGGGATGTATCGTTTAAATCGACTAACCGTAAATACGAATTAGTTGTAGTAGTGTCGATCCTCTCAAAAAATAATGCCTGACTGCTACTTGGAACAAATAGGGGGGAAGAACAGTATAGATTTATCCCTTCTTTAACCTTTGTTTTCTCTAGTGTTGACGTGTTAATTAAATACAACGTCGATGCCTTGGGTTCCGGTCGTATCACATTACACATTATCTGTGATCCATCGGACGAAACTCCAATGTTTTCCATTCCTATCGAACCGCTGTCCTGTGCTATTTGTTTAACCTCTCCTGTTGAGATTGAAAGAGAATACAAAATGAAATTATCCGGGTAGCCGGATGGAAATTTCAGAAAAATGGCGGTCTGTTCATCTTGAGTCACGATCAGATATTTCGAATAGATGGGCGAGAGGGAAATATATCCTTGTGATAATAGACGCCTCTGACTTCCGTCAGAATTCTCTAGAAAAATTTCATCACCCTGGACAAACAGGATCTTATCGCTCTTAGGTAAATATTGAAAAAAGGCGTGGTTCATCTTCTCAGTGGTTAATTGCGTTGATCCCGTTCCGTCCATATTCATTGAGTAAATTTCAAAGTAATCTTTAGTCGTAGGAAAATTATCACTCCCTGTCGAAGTTGAGCAGCACTCAATAAACAAACAGCAAAAAAGAATACATATTACATTTTTCATGACTTCTCCTATCACTCATCGTTGAATAGTGAAATCTGAACTATTGCCAACATCGTCGTTGAAAGGGGAACCTTATTATGCTTTTCGAAAAACAAATATCGAATTGCGCCTTCGCTGATGTCCAAAAACTGTTCAATCAGAATCCGGTGTCAGGTGATCGATGCAATGATGTTTTGGTGGACGTCAAGGTGTCCTCACCTCAAGGTAAATAGTTCTTCTATTTGATCATTACGAGTTCTTTCGTTTCATCAAATGTACCTGCTCGAAGACGATAGAAATAAACGCCGCTCGGCATCCTGGATGCGTCCCAAATGCGTGAATATACGCCGGGAGAGAGTCTCTCGGATGAAAGAGTTGCCACCTCTCTCGACCAATTGCATCATAGATTTTCAGAGCAACTGTTGTTGAATCTGGGAGTCCAAATCCAATCTCTGTTCCTGCCAGCAATCGAGGTATTGGAGAAGCAATGCCAATGTCATTTTGATAGATGCACTTATTCACGATGTCCATGTTCCATAAGTACCTCTTTTCAATTGCAAGCCCTTTTTGCACGTCAGCGCAGAGAGGCAAAAAGAACAAGCAGGAAAAATAAAAACGCTTTCATCTTGAGAATTTGATTTAAGGACTGGAGGTGTTTAAGAAATGCATCCCCGCCAACCTTAGTAAAAAAGATATTCATTGTCAATAGCATATCCAAGAATGTTTGCGTGTGTAAAATTGGAACGAAGCAGGATTGGCGAGGTTGCTCATGCTCATGTATCCCGTGAGATCGTCACTATGGGGTTTTTGACCTGACGAATTCTATTTGCACTTCTGGATATGGGGTTCGGTACGTATCTTGGAGGCAACACGGATCGAATCCAACTTCGACAGTTCACTATAGATGTTGGCGAGATGCGAAAAAGGTCAATACGACTACTCATATTCACGAAAAAAACGAAATTAATCAGAATCCATCTTCGAGATCAATGTATCCTACCGGTTCCATCCTAAAATTGTCTTCAAAACTTCGGGATCTTTCTCCCGCACTCTAATAGATTGAAATAATTGCATGCGAATTATCGAGCAAAAGCAATTTTTAGTGCTGAACCGACTCTCTGATTGAATTTTCGCCTCAATTTTTCTATACTATGGCCAGGGTACGCATATTTATTCAGCGATCTTCGATGACGCCGTCCAAACTATCTTCTTCACCGAAACTATCAAACGTTTCACTTCAACACGTTAAATCAATTGAAAAGATTTTTTTCAACGCGGGTATGGGTGAACATGCGCCCACGTTCTTCTCAGCCCTGGAAACTCAGCTTTCCCGCTCCGCCGACGATGCAATGGCATCAACAAATCTCCTTCGTTTTATTGAATCAAGCTTTAATCAAACAACGCTCCTTCACGACCTCAGCGATCATCCCGTGCTGCTCGAAACGCTGGTGTTAATCTTCGGCGTGTCCCAGTATTTTTCGGACATCCTTATCCGCGACCCGGAGCTGTTCCGATGGCTGACCGCCACGAACATCCTCGATCATTCGCGAACGAAAGACGAGTTCCTGACCGCATCGCTGCAAAGCATCGAGCCGTTTCAGTCGCAATCACGGAAACTCAATGTCTTGAAGCGGTTTCAGCGGCGTGAAATGCTGCGCATCGGCGTAAGAGATATCCTCCGGCTTGCCGATTTGGAAACTACAACGCGCGAGCTTTCCCACCTTGCCGATGCAATGACCGTACGAATTGCAGAACTCACCTGGAATGAATTGAAAAATCAATACGGCGGAGAACCGAAAACTCAGTGGGCGATCATCGGTCTGGGCAAGCTGGGCGGAGAAGAGTTAAACTACAGTTCCGATATCGACATCATGGCGGTCTTCGAAGCTGACGGGGAAATGGAATCAACGTCGTCCTTCACTACGACCCACGGCGAATTCTTTGTCCGTTTTATCGAAGATATCGTCCGCAGTCTTTCTCATCCTACTGAAGAGGGATATTTCTACAGGGTTGACATGCGTCTCCGGCCGGACGGAAAAGCGGGGACGCTTATTCGCTCGTATGACTCTGCAATTGCATACTATGAATCACGCGGTGAATTATGGGAACGGCAAATGCTGATCAAAGCGCGATGCGTTGCAGGAAGCGAACCGTTTGCTCAGAAATTTCTCGGTGCACTCTCACCGTTCATCTATCCCAGAACTTTTTTCGAAAACCCGATAGAAGCAATTTCAAGAATCAAGACACGCATCGAATCGGATTCCGACGACCGAAACATCAAGCTCCGGGCTGGAGGAATCCGCGATATTGAATTCATCGTCCAGGCGCTGCAATTGTTGAACGGAGGGAAAAACGTCATCCTCCAAAACAGAAATACGCTCGCGGCGATTACTCTTCTTCAAACCGCTCTCTTGCTGTCGCAACGCGAGGCAGCCCGGCTCCGGAAGGCCTATATCTTTCTCAGGGTTCTTGAGCATCGACTGCAAATGCTCGAGTACGCGCAGACACACTCCCTCCCGGAAAATAAGCACGACAGAAAGAAGATCGCCGTACGAATGGCTATGTCTCCGGATTTCTTCGAAAAGCTTCTCGCCGAACAGTTGCACAATGTCCGGGGGATTTTCAACACGGTCTTCACAAAAAAAACTCTGCAGCAAGATTCAAGTATCGAACGGTTTGTCGACGGGAAGCCGGGGTCCGAATTTTCTAAAATTTTTGCCGGGCGCTACGGTTTAGAGAACAACGAGAAAGCCGTCCGCACGCTTCGGAGGATGATCTACGGAACGAATCTTCTGGGGAAAAAGGAATACCCTGAGCGAACAAGAATGTTGTTCAAGAACATCGCAGAGCCGCTGCTGGAGGATATTGGATCCTCTGCGGCCCCGGACCAGGCTCTTGCTCATTGTGAACGGATTTTTTCGTCGTTTTCTTCCCCGGATGTTATGTATTCCCTTTGCTCTGAAAAAAATTTCCGCAAATCGTTGGTGAGCATTTGCGCCCAGAGTGCCATGCTCGCAAAACAGTTCGCACTTTCTCCCGGCCTCGCCGAAACGCTCCTTACCGGCATCGATGCTGTTCTCCGCGATGATTCAGCCCCCGTTCCGCCCGCAGAAAACGTTCACGAATGGAAGGTTCGTGAGGAATGTAAGTCGGCGGTGAGGTACATTCTCGGCACGATTGACGAGCCTGAACTGTTCCGTTCGCTTTCAGGAATTGCTTCCTCTGCCCTTTCGTTTCTATATGAGGAAGAGCGAAAAAAATTAAGAATTCCCGCTGCAGCACAGTTCTGTATCGTCGGGCTCGGAAAGCTCGGCGGGTATGAAATGAACTTTGGGTCGGACCTCGACGTTCTGTTCCTTTTTAAAGGGAGCCGAAAATCCGATGCGGAAAAGTGCGAGCAGCTTGCCGCGAAGATCATGACTGCATGTTCGCGCACGGGGTCCTCGGGAAAATTGTATGACATCGATGCACGCCTTCGGCCCGAGGGAAAAAATGCCCCCCTCGCTGTTGCGGAAAAGCAGTATCTCGAGTATCTTCAACAGCGTGCGTCGTTATGGGAGCGTCAATCGTTGACACGAGCAAGAGTGATTTCGGGCGACGAAGATTTTTCTGCCGGGGTCATGGAATCCATTCGCAATTCAATCTACCGGTCCCCTTTGCCGAATGGTTGGACGGAAGAAATTCTTTCGATGCGCAGGAAGACGGAGTCGAGAAGCCGTACCTCCTCATCCGAATTCCTCAACATTAAACTGGGCGCCGGAGGATTGATGGATGCCGAATTTGCACTCCAAGCTCTCCAACTTTCTCGCGGGAAAAGCGCGGTTCCTTCGACAAATATGTACGCATTATTGGATTTCTATTCACAGAATGCTCCGGACCCGGAACGGATTGTAACATTGGGCGATCATTACAAACTGCTCCGCCGCGTCGAAACCGCCCTCCGGCTCGGGCTTGACATGAAAACGCACCTTATTCCGGCTGATGACGAATCGCTTCAGTACCTTGCACGGCTGCTGAGGTATCCATCGAGCAAAGAACTTCTTTCGTCGCTCCGCATTTGCATGAAAGAAACGCGTACGATGTTCGAATCAATTCTCCGATCGCTTCAATGAAATCATTTTTCAAAAATAAGTATCGAGACCATATCGTCGCTTTTTCTCTCTGGGCGGCGGTCTTTATCGTTTACCTTCAGACTATCGCGACAACGGTAGGATTCATCGACAGCGGGGAGCTTGCGACCGTGCCGTACGTGCTCGGCATTGCCCATCCGACGGGTTATCCTCTCTGGACGCTCGTCACGCACATTTTTTCTTTACTGCCGATTGCAAAAGAGGAAATCGTACGGCTGAATATTTTTTCAGCTCTCGCAACTTCTTCGGCTGCGGTAATATTTTTTTATGCCATGCTCCTTCTGCTCCGTTCCGGGAAGAAGCCGGAGGATTCGTCTCATGCACTCATACCCGCTTCATTCTCGGCTCTTGTACTCGCATTTTCACAGACATTCTGGGATCAATCAACATCGATTGAAGTGTACGCTTTTCATCTTTTCTTATTGAGCGCAACACTCCTGTTTTTTCTTCGTGCAGTCTTTAGTTTTATCGAAGAGCAGGTAATCGACCAGCGCAAATGGCTGCTCTTTGCATTCGCGCTCGGATTAAGCTTCACCAACCATCTGACAACAATCTTGCTGGCGCCGGGTTTTCTCTATCTTTATTTCTCGGCCTTTAAGCTTACCAAAGAAGGGATCCGGCAGCTTTTTATTCTTGCCGTTCCTTTCATTGCAGGCCTTTCGGTCTACATATATTTCCCCATCCGAGCGGTACAGCAGCCGGTATTGAACTGGGGATATCCCGCAACGCTCGAAAGAATTATGTGGCATATTTCCGGCAAACAATACCGCGTCTGGATGTTTTCGTCCTCGGCGTCAGCGACGAAACAGTGGGACCATTTTTTAAACGCAGTGCCGAAAGAATTCTATTATATCCCGCTCCTTTTTTCACTCCTCGGCGCATGGAGACTGCTGATGCAGCAACGTCGGATCTTTGCATTTGTTTTTTTGCTGCTGGGAGGATGTATCGCGTACGCAGTCAACTATAGCATCCATGACATCGACTCGTATTTTCTCCTTGCATATGTAGCGCTGGCAATGTTTGCGGGATTCGGAGCATTTGAAGCGGGAATGATCTTTAAAAAAATGGCCGGGAAGATTGCCTTTGGTGCGATTCTATTCGCGGTCGTCATCGCCGAGCTCTCGGCAAATTGGTCGGAGGTCGATGCGAGCGGCAATTATCTGGTGCAAGATTACACTGCAACAATCCTGACCAATCTAAAACCAAACGCGGTCATTATTTCGTACCAGTGGGATTATTTTGTTTCCGCATCGTATTATTTCCAATACGTCAAGGGTGTTCGGGACGACGTGACGGTCATCGACAAGGAACTGCTCCGGCGGTCATGGTACTACCTTCAGATGAAAAAAAACCATCCTGGTTTGTACGAAAAATCGAGGACTGAAATTGAAAGTTTTTTGGGAGAGTTGTATAAATTCGAACACGAAATACCGTATGACCCTGCCGTGATCGAGGCAAGGTATAATCGAATGATCGACAGCTTCATCAATCATAACGTCGACAGCGTAGCGGTGTATGTAACGGGCGAAATTGAACCTCATCTCGCCTCGCACTACCTCCGTGTGCCTGAAGGGTTGGCATACCGGCTTTACAAAGATTCGACGTACCACCCGCTAGATTTCCCCGCAATCATGTACCGCCCATATCGTAAAAAGGACATGTACACGGAGCAGCTTCGAGCAATGTACACCAGAATGCTGTCACAGCGTGCAGTGTATGAAGAGTCGTTCGGCAAAAGCGATCTTGCGCAAAGCTATGCGCGGAAAGCATATGAGATCGACCCAAATCCGCTTACACTCCAAATGCTGCGCAGAATTTCAGGGCCAACATTGCCGTAGCCTCAGAACGAATACCCGGATTCACCGTGCTGACTCAGATCCAAGCCTTCCATTTCTTCAATATCCTTAACACGGACACCCATTGTCGCATCGAGGATTTTCAGGATAACCCACGTAACCACGAATGAATAGGCGATAGCGGCTCCCACACTCAATGCCTGAATGCCGAGAAGAGAGGCATTGCCGAAAAACAAACCGTCGCTGCCTGCCGCGTTGACCGCTTTGGAAGCGAACAAACCGGTAGCCAGCGCTCCAAGCGTTCCGCCGACGCCGTGCACGCCCACTGCATCAAGTGAATCATCATATCCGAGTCTCGTCTTCATGCCGACGGCGACATAGCATACCATTCCTGCCAAGAGCCCGATGACAATGGCGGGCATCGGTCCGACAAATCCCGATGCGGGTGTAATAGCAACAAGCCCTGCAACAGACCCCGACGCAGCACCGAGTACTGTGGGTTTGCCGCGGTGCCACCATTCAGTGAAGAGCCATGAAAGTGTTGCAGCCGCTGCGGCAAGATGCGTAGCAGTAAAAGCCGATGTTGCAAGCGCGCCCGAAGCAAGAGCACTTCCCCCGTTAAACCCGAACCAACCGAACCACAAGAGCGCTGCACCAAGGAGTGTCAGAGTCAGATTATGCGGCGGCATCAATTCTCCGCTGTGCCCTCTTCTCTTGCCGATAATTATTGCCGCAACGAGAGCCGAAATTCCCGAGCTGATGTGAACAACAAGCCCTCCTGCAAAATCAAGTGCGCCCATATTATGAATCCACCCGCCGACTCCCCAAACCCAGTGGGCAATCGGGGCGTAGACAAACGTGGACCACAGTACAATAAACACAAGGTAAGTCTTGAACCGAAATCGTTCCGCAAATGCGCCTGTGATCAGGGCGGGTGTTATCACCGCAAACATCATCTGAAACATCATGAACGCCAGATGGGGAACAGTGGCAGCATAATCGGGATTCGGTTCTAATCCAACTCCCCGCAGCCCTGCCCACTGCAGCCCGCCGATAACGTGCCCGATATCCGGTCCGAATGCAAGGCTGTAACCGAACAATACCCATAGGATGGAGATGACGCCGAGAGCCACAAAACTTTGCATCACTGTTCCCAGGACGTTCTTTCTCCGCACCATGCCCCCGTAGAAGAGGGCAAGGCCCGGCGTCATGAGCATCACCAGCGCAGTGGAGATCAGCAGCCATGCCGTGTCGCCGGCGTCAATTTTTTGAATTGGAGCTGCAGGTTGATTTTGTGCCACCATAAATGCCGGCGTGAGCAAGATAAGACACAATAGAATTGAAACAGATACACGTCTCATTGTAGACCTCTTTTTATTCGTTGGAATATTACTGCACATCATCCCCCATATCTTCCGCCTGAATCCAGATGTTGCTTCTATTACACAACCATTTCCGGTATGCGTAATGGTTTTTTATGTTTCAGAATTGTGCGGACAGTTTTTCAACTTTCTCGTAGAATATCCAGAACAAGATGCCGTTGATGAATTGTTAGTTAACTAATTAGGAAAATTTTCGCAGCAAGATAAGTATTTTAGGAATTATTTCAAATAGTCTTTATTAAATAACTCGCCTCCCCCAGATTTCTTTTTCTTGTCTTTCGGCGTGCGATTTCCTATTTTTGTTCCGGACAATAGCTCCGGTCATTTCGTTCCTTTATTTAAAGGCCGGGAGCGTCTGGGGAAAGAAACCAGTGCCGGGCGGACATTACACATCACAATCAGCAGACGAATGAAAAATACATTTTACAATGAATTCGACATGCAGTGTTTGACCAAAGAACGAGCCGCGGACTATCGCTCGTCGTTCGAGATCGACCGCGACAGGATCATTCATACGTCCGCCTTCCGAAGATTGCAGGCGAAAACGCAGGTTTTTCTCTCGGGAGAATACGACTTCTACAGAACCCGGCTGACGCATTCGCTGGAAGTCGCCCAAATAGGAAGGTCCATTTGCCAGTTCCTTCAGCACGAAAGCCAACGGCTGTCTGCTGAGTTCAGCATCGACTCGAACCTTGTCGAAGCAATTTGCCTCTCGCATGACCTCGGTCATCCTCCTTTCGGACACGCCGGAGAACGAACACTCAATGAACTAATGAAACCGTTCGGCGGCTTCGAAGGAAACGCTCAGACACTCCGCCTTATCACCGAGACCATCTATTCTTCCGGCGGCGAGCGGCAAGGGATGAATCCGACACGATCATTTCTCGACGGCATACTGAAATACAAAACCGTGCACGGAGACTTGGAAGACCCGGAGAATCATTTCATCTACGATGAACAGCGGAGGTATGCAGATTTCGCTTTCGGCGGAGCCCCTGTGCCGCAGGAACTGACCCCGGGGAAGAAACTCAACTCGTTCCGAAGTATTGAGTGCCAGATCATGGACTGGTCTGATGATGCGGCGTATTCACTCAACGACCTCGCCGACGGCATTCATTCAGGCATCATCAATAAAGAGAAAATTGAACGGTGGGCAGGAGAGCGTTCGTTATCGCACGATGAGAGCGGTTCGCTTGAGGAAATTATTGGCGCCGTTTCTACCGGACAACTGGAAAAAATTGTTGCGGGAAAGATCGGACACTTTATTCAGGCATGCAGTCTCAGCGAATGGAAAAACTTTATGAGCGGTCTGACGAATCGTTATCGCTTTCACCTGGAGATCGACCAAGCGGTGCAGAAGGAAGCGGAGCTGTTCAAGAACATCTCCATAGACCTGGTCTTTCGCTCGCCGCAGCTTCATCAGCTTGAGCACAAAGGGGCGTACATTCTGAGGAACATATTCAAGGCTTTTGAAGAAAACTATCTCGGAAAAGAAAATTCAAAAACAAATCTGCTCCCGCGAGACACCGAAAGCGTTGTGCGGAACGCCGCAGACCCGAACGTACGCATGCGTTTGTTGTGCGATTACATTGCCGGCATGACGTACGGCTTTGCAATCCGCACATACAAGCGGCTTTTTGATGCTGAATTCGGTTCGCTGGCAGATTTGATTTAACTTCAATGCCCTG
>Ga0265331_10003102_pt1 | contig 10884 bp, 9 predicted proteins | sample 41923metaG_FD_202088 | JGI IMG/M metagenome (GOLD analysis project Ga0265331, IMG submission 202088) | Rhizosphere microbial communities from Carex aquatilis grown in University of Washington, Seatle, WA, United States - 4-19-23 metaG | ecosystem: Host-associated > Plants > Roots > Rhizosphere >...
CTCCGAGGCGCCTTCGCTGATGCGCCGTAGCCTCCCCGTGATGTAGCCGCCGGCCGCAAAGCTGGAGACGGCGACGAAGATCATCCACAGGCCGAGCGCGACGTAAAAGACAATGGGTTGCGGTCCTTTGTAGGGCGACGTCGCGGAAACGCCGATCGCCGAACCGAAAGTCGCGGCGATGAAAGAAACCGGCACGGCCACCGTGGCGCCGGTGAAGATCGCGGGCCAATCGACGCAGGATAACGCATAGATTCTTTGCGGCTGCGCCAGCGCCGTTGACGGGGGCGCATCGACGATGTCGGTCATCGCAGATCCTTTCTCCTTGCGGGCCTCATCAACGGAAGCCGAGGAACGAAAGAATGGTCATCAAGATGACGACCATGCCCACGAGATAAATAATGCCGTCCATGGGCGCGCTCCCTTCGCATCAAGGCCGAAGCGTGATGCGCGCCGAGTTCCGCCGCCCACACCATCAATTGAGGTTTCAAGCTCAACGGCAATGGCGAATGTTCCAGCGTGCCGTAAAAATTGAGCAGCGCCGACGATGGCCGTCAGCCATGAGGCAACGGCTACGTCCGCAATTAAAAAGCCGAGCGGTTTAACGTTGAGCAGTCGGAGCAGCCACCGTTGCCGACGGAAGACGAGCCCGCGCCATCCGGGCCAAAGACTGAGCCCGAACCCACTCCCGAGCCGCCATTCCCCATACCGCCGCTGGAGCCAGCGCCGCCGACATTACGAGCTCGACTTCGACTTGATCACGCTCGGCTCCTCCGGCTTCCGCGAAGCGTACGCCCCAGGGAGTTAAGCAGTGGGTCAAATCTCGCCCGTGTTCCATTAAGCAAGCGTGGCGTCATTCATTTCGTTCGCCGGCGATCAGCTCATGCAATCCGATTGACACAAGCAGTCATTCGGCGGCGCGCGCGCTTCCTTCGAGTCTTCGCGCGTTTTCTTGCACCAGCTTGATCACAAATTCGATTTTTCGAGCGACCTTGGGAGAAAGCACGAAAGGATAAAGATCCGACTGTCCCATCGATCGATTCAGGGTGTTGACCGCAAACGCGAGGCGCAGGCATGTCTCGACGAGATCTCGCACATCGACGGCACGTTAGGGATCGAAAGCGACAGCAAGCTCCGTTTTGTTGAAGGGCCGTAGCGAAACGCCCATCGCTCGCGCCGTTTCAAGCGTGTCGGCGATGTGCAAGTAATGAGCGAAGGTTTTTGCAAAATCCTCCCACGGATGGCTCGTGGCGTAGGCGCTGATGAAGCCATCGCTTGGCTCGACGACGCCGCGGTCGTAGTAGCTTTTTAAAGCCGCGGCGCAGTCCGTCCTTTCGTCGCCAAAGAGGGAACGAAAGGACTCTTGCTGGCCGCCGTCCCGAAGGAGAAGGTCCCAATCATAGTGCCCGATCTCGTGGCGGAAATGACCGAGCAACGTGCGGTAAGGCTCGCCCATGGCGTTGTGATGCCCCTCGCGAGTCGCGTCATCGCCCTCCTCCACCGGTATCGTGATGACTCCATTATCGTGACCCATCAAGAGCTTCGGAGCGACGGCGGTGCGAGCCACGAAATCGAAGATGAGAGGCGCTTGCATGGTCTCGAGCGGCAGGCGCGGCCGCAAAAGGCTGTAAGAGAGGCGCCGCTTGGCTTGCTCGGTCTTCTGCCACATGCGATGGCGGCGAGCGTCCGAGAGGTGCGGGATCGTGCGATTGTGCCGGCGCGCGAGGTTTGGCTGCTCACCGACAGTATCGGGATTGACGATGAAAATTGCGCAAATCTCGCCGCTGATGGAGAGCGTGCCGCCGACGCTTTATGGAGGCACGGAAGAGCTGGTGCGCCTGGGCCATGAGGTGACGCTTTTCGCAAGCGGCGGCTCTATAATCTCCGCGGAGCTCGTAGCGAGCGCGCCGCAGCTTTTAGGGCTCGCGCAGGTCCGTGATCCTTCGCCTTATAACGTGTTGCGACTGGAGCATGTGCGCCGGCGAATCGAGGATTTCGACATTCTGCACTTCCACACCGACCATACGCACTTTCCGATGGTCCGCGATTCGGCTGCGCCCGCGGTGACGACAGAGCCCGCCCCGGTTTTCGTTCTGGCCGAGGAGCCTTATGCGTGTCGAGATTGATCGACATCTCTGTACTCCTCCCTCCAAGTCGCCTGACACGCCCGTGTTGACGGCATCGATCCCTCCCCTTGAAGAAAGGGGCGCTGAAGGAATGCGAAATTGTGAGAGCTACCGGTACGCAGGTACGTATTTGCGGCGCCGCCTCAGCCAGGCTCGCGATGTCAACCGAAGGTCGCGCAGCCTCTTTCGCCGCTCATGGCCGAATGTATAAGCGAAGGAGAAATTTGTTGCCGCGAGCTAAGCCGGCCGCTAGAAAATGCTAGTCGCGTTGGGCAGGTCGTCGGCGGGGGAGGCCCCCGTCCTTGGGAATTCGCCACGGGCGGCTGTGTGGCTAGTGGGGGTTCCGATGCACAAATCCGCGAGGCTCGCTCTGGCGTTCGCTCTGGCGCTCGCTTTCCCGGCTCCGGGACATGCGCTCATCGACGTGCGGCCAGATGGCTTGAAGTTCTATTCCTGGTGCGTGAACCAAGCCAAGGACGCGGGCACGGCCTACGTGCTCGACCGGCACATTCTCTATCGCTGCCACGATGATGTTGCGGTTTCCTATTTCAACTATCTTGGCGACCGTCGCGTGCATGACGAGGTCGGCGACGAGCCGGACGGGACTTTCGTCTACCGTCACATCAGCGGCGTCGGGCGCTGCTGGAACAAGATCTCCGACGCCTTCGGCAATCCTGTCTCCACCTATGGCTGCGATATTTACGTCGCCATCTAAGTGATCGATCCGCAGGGGCGGCCTGCGGCCTCACGGTCAGCCTTGCGCTTTTTGCAGGGCCTCGCGCTTGGACACGGCCATCGACACCGCTTCCGCGTCGCCGGGCTCGACGAGGTCGAAGAGATCGAACGCGCCTCGCTTCGCCTCCTCGACTGGCGCCGCCTCGGCCTCGGCGGTCGATTCGAGCGGGCTCCCCTCCCCTCCGCTGGCGCCGCTCGAGAGCGCCAGAACTTTATCCTTCTTTCGCATGAGGGAGGCGAGCCGGTTCAAATCGCCGGCGTTCGCCGCGACGCCTGCAGCCGCGGACGCCGAGGCCTGCGGCGCCCCGTCGGCCGGCGCGGAAGGGGGCCTCGACGCTGCGCCCCGTTGCGCTTCGCGCCCAGACGTCAGAATCGAACTCCCCCTTTCCATCGGCGCGGCCTTCGCTTCCACGTCGATCTCGGCCTGGAGACCGGCGTCTCTCTCGCTCTTACGGCTGAGGCGCGATTTCAGGGCCAATAATTTTGCAACCAGCTTTTCCCGCCATGCGGAAAAACGGGCTTTCGGTTTCGCGGTCGGCGAAGGCCCCGTCTTCTCGATGGGCTTGGCTCGCGCCGCGACGAGGCGCGCTTGCGCCGGCACCCTGTCAAACAGGCGACGCAATCCGCCGCGCGCCGCCCACAAGGCGGCTTTCCAAAACGGCATCTGGACCACCGGGCGCGACGCATCGGCTTCTTGCGCGCCCTGGGGTCGATTCCGCAGGAACCAGTGTGTTCCGAGCGCCGCGGCGATCAGCGCGGTCAGGAGCGCTTCCCAATAGCCGAGAATTCTGTAGAGCAGCAGATCCTGAGCCTTGCCGGCCCCAGCGGCGGCCACCGGCGGCGCGATGCTTTTCAGTCCCACCATGCCGCCAGCAAGAGAGACGAGCCCGTAACCAGCGTCGTCATCCACGCCGGGGAGGTAGCGCTCATAAGCGGCGGCAGGGTCGTAGCTGATCTTTTCGCCCAGCGCGGCGGCTTCCCTCTCGAAGGAGACCAGATTGGGAAGCGCGCCAGCAACCAGAATCTTGATCGCGCCACGACGGCCGAGCGAGAGCGACGCGCAATTGACCAAACGGGCCTGCAGATCGAAGGCGGCGCCGTCGACGACGCTCAGGCAGGAGATCAGGCTGTGTTTAGACGGCAGATACTTCGGGACCGCGATCCAATCTCTGACAGTGAGCGGCGCCAGTCCGTTGCGCGCTCGCTCGACGTTTTGCGCCGTTGTAGCGGTCGCTAGGGCCGCCAGCAGCGTTGCCGGCGCGAGCGCTTTGGCGTCGTCCTCCTTGATGTGACCCTGCTCGATCAAGTCGACATAGGCCATCCAGGTCGGCGCTCGCGTCGACGGCAGGATCACGCCGAAATTGCCTTCATCGAGCGCCCCCTCCTCGCCGTCCAGGAGATCGCGCGCTTTCTCGGCGTCGAGAAAGACATAGCCGAAGGGGAGCCAAAGCGTCGCGCGATCGCCGATGCGCAACCGCATGGGACCGCGCACGCCCTCCTGGAGCAAGGCGGCATAGGCCCGTTCCGCCGGAGTTTCCGGCGCCCCGCCAACAAGCAGCATGAAGGCCCTTAGCAGCTTGGATTGCCCCGCCGCTTCTTCGGGCTTGCCGCCCGCCTGCACCTGGGCGAGGCGCCGCCAAAACTGAGACTTGCGCTCCGGTTCCGCTTTTCAGGCGCTTCGATCCTCGCCTTCGGCTGAGGGTTGGCTCGCCTTGATTTCAGGCTCTGCAGCGGAAGGGGCCGCCGGCTCACCCGACGGCCGGCTGAGCCACGCCCTCGGCAACTGAAGGCTCTCCCCACTCGGTTCCCAGGCTTTGGGATCTCCCGATGGACCCGCGCCTGCGTCGCCAGCCGCAGACTTGGGCGCTGGCATAGGCGGGATGACGTTCGAGACCAGCTGAACGTCTTTTGCAAAGGCGGAAAGAGCCGGGGACCGTTTCGATCTGCGGGCCTCGCCATAGAGAGCGGTAGGATAAGGAGTCGACGCGGCCGCGCTGCCCGGCTCCGCGACGGCCTCGCTGCCGGAATCGCGTGGCGAGGCGCGAGTGGGAATGGCCGCCGCGGGAGCAGCCGCCTCCATTTCTCCGACGACGCGGGGGTTTGGCGCCGACGGTCCCGTCAACGTCAGGTTTTCCGGGACGGCTGTTACGTCAAGCGCTAGAGCTTGCGTCTCGACGGAAGCTGGGCTTTGCTTGACGTCGAGGTCGAGGCCCAGTCGTTCCGCGGGGGCCTTGCCGGCAGCTGGCGGATAGATCCATTGGGCCCTCGCCGACGGGACCAAGACCATCGAGCCTTTGCCCGCCGGCCCCGCGGCATTCTCGGACGGCTGGCCGTTCGGCACGGCCTGGGCTGCAGCCGACCCCATTCGCGGCGTCTCTCCGGGCGAAGCGGTCACGGGCGCAGGATCGAGCAACGCCTTCTCCCCGCTAGCCTTCCTTTCGGGACCGGTTTCGGCTGATTGCCTCGATCGATCGGCGGCGGCGACGCCCTTCGCCAGGTCTTTCGGAGGCTCGGCTGCGCCCGGCAAAGCGGCCGCCCTTGTCGGAGGGCCCTCCAGGGGTTGCAAAGGCGCGATGTCGACAATGATGCTTCGATGCGCGCGAGCCTCTACGGGCCGGACCGATAGGCAGCAGCTCGCCAACAGGGCGCCGAAGCCAGCAAGAAGCCGACAACACGACCAGAAAGAGGACATCAGACTGCTCCGACTCTTAGAATCTCGGAGAGCCTGTAACCATAGGTTGAAAAAAGGCTTTAATATCGCGCCCTGGGCGAGGCCGGCACAGCTTTAGAGTGAATGAATCAGCTCTGGAATTCCTAAGGCGCGCCGGAAAGGGCGGAAGCCTATCCGGCGCCCACCGACGCAGGCGTGAGCGTCACGCTCTCTCCGCAGCCGCAGCTCGCCGTTTCATTCGGGTTTTCAAACACGAAGGACGAGGAAAAACGGTCGGTTTTCACGTCCATGCGCGTGCCCAGGAGATAGAGCACGGCCCCGGCGTCGACGATGACGCGGGCCCCGCCCTGCTCAACGACATCGTCGCCCGGCTCGGGTCTCGCGAGCTCCATCTTATAGCTCATGCCCGCGCAGCCGCCCTTCTCGACGCTGATGCGCAAACCGATCTCGGCGCTTTCCGCCTTGACGAGCAGGCCGCGGATGCGGTCGATGGCGGCGTCGCTCAGACTGATGACCGCAGGCGCGTTGAAGCTCATTTTCCAGTCTCCTTGCCGCTGGCGTCTCTCGGCAAAACCCGTGCCGATCCCTATGTCGGGTCACGAACGACCTTTTTGTAGGGGTTGCTGACGGAGCTTCCCGAGCCTGACGCAGCCGCGTTTTCTTTTCGCTCAAAAGGTGGACATAAGTCAAAGCCGTCGGAGACGGGAGCAGCGCAGCATGGCCGGTTCGCGCGTCTATATGGACTACAACGCCACCGCGCCCTTACGGCCCGCGGCGCGCGACGCCACGCTCGCGGCCATGGAGGCGCTCGGCAACCCGTCGTCGATCCACGCCGAAGGCCGCGCCGCAAGAACCGTCTTGGAGGAGGCGCGCTCGCGCCTCGCTGCGAGAATCGGCGCCGCGCCGGAGAACATCGTGTTCACGAGCGGCGCCACCGAATGCGCCAATCTCGCGCTGACGCCCGAGCTTCTCGCCGGCGGAGAGACGCAGCCTTTGGAAGGGCTGCTCATCGCCGGCGGCGAGCACCCTTGCGTGCTGAACGGCTCGCGCTTTCCCGCTGGATCGATCAGCACACTCCCGCTCGAGGCGGAAGGCGTGCTCTCGCTCGAAAGGCTCGCCGAGGCGCTGCAGAAGCTCTCCGGCAAGCGGGTCATGGTCGCGCTGCAGGCGGCCAACCACGAGACGGGAGTCCTGCAGCCCGTCCGGGAGGCCGCCGAGCTCGTTCATGCAGCGGGAGGCCTGCTCGTCTGCGACGCCTCCCAGGCCATGGGCCGTCGAGAGACGACATTCGAGACGTCGCAGGCCGACCTTCTGTTCTTTTCTTCCCACAAGATCGGCGGGCCCGCCGGAGCCGGCGTTCTGGCCTTCGCCCGGGAGAGTATCCATATAAGCGATGCGCTCCTGCGAGGCGGCGGTCAGGAGAGCGGGCGGCGCGCGGGGACCGAGAACGTCGCCGCTGTCGCGGGGCTCGCCGTCGCGCTGGATGAAGCCTGCGGCGCGCTCGCGCAGGAGGCGGATCGCCTGGGCGCATTGCGCGACGAGGTCGAACGCCGAATTCTCGAAACGCTGCCGCAAGCGCGAATTCTAGGCAGAGGCGCCGAGAGGCTGCCGAACACGACGGCGTGGGTCGCCGACGGCTTCGAGGCCCGCACGCTCGCCATGGCGCTCGATCTCGAAGGCCTCGCCGTCTCGCCGGGCGCAGCCTGCTCTTCGGGCAAGACCTCGGCTTCGACAGTGCTCGCCGCCATGGGAATGCGCGACGCGGCAAGCGTGAGAGCGAGTCTGGGTTGGCGCACCGATGCAAAGGATGTAGAATTGTTCGGCATTGCTCTTGCAAGGGTCGTCGCGCGAATTCGATCGCGAAGGACGGCGGCCTGAGCAAGGCGGTGCGCCATCGGCCGACGGGCCTTGACCCCGTCGTGACGAGGAGAGGATGAATGGCGGCTCTGAAGGAGACCGTGGACGTTGTCGAGTCGATAGACGTCGACGCGTATAAGTATGGCTTCGTCACCGAGATTGAGTCGGAGAAGGCGCCGAAGGGTCTCTCGGAGGAGATCGTCCGGTTTATTTCGGCGAAGAAGAACGAGCCGGAGTGGCTGACGGAGTGGCGTCTTGCGGCCTATCGGCGCTGGCTGACGATGGACGAGCCGCGCTGGGCGCGGGTCGAGCATCCGCCGATCGACTATCAGGACCTTTATTATTATTCCGCGCCGAAATCGACGCCGGGTCCGGCCTCGCTCGAGGACGTCGACCCCGAGCTCTTGCGCACGTACGAGAAGCTCGGCATTCCGCTGCGCGAGCAGGAGATTCTGGCGGGCGTCGAGACGCGCAAGATCGCGGTCGACGCGGTGTTCGACAGCGTGTCGGTTGCGACGACCTTCAAGGAGGAGCTGGCGAAGGCGGGCGTGATCTTCTGCCCGATCTCTGAGGCGGTGCGCACGCATCCCGAGCTTGTGCAGAAATATCTGGGCTCGGTCGTGCCGGTCACCGACAATTTCTTCGCGACGCTCAACTCGGCGGTTTATTCCGACGGCTCCTTCGTCTATGTGCCGAAGGGCGTGCGCTGCCCGATGGAGCTCTCGACCTATTTCCGCATCAACGAGAAGAACACGGGCCAGTTCGAGCGCACGCTGATCATTGCGGACGAAGGCGCCTATGTCAGCTATCTCGAGGGCTGCACGGCCCCCAAGCGCGACGAGAACCAGCTGCATGCGGCGGTGGTCGAGCTCGTGGCGCTCGACGACGCGGAGATCAAATATTCGACGGTGCAGAACTGGTATCCCGGCGACAGCGAGGGCAAGGGCGGCATCTATAATTTCGTGACGAAGCGCGGCGACTGCCGCGGGAAGAACTCGCACATCAGCTGGACACAGGTGGAGACCGGCTCGGCGATCACCTGGAAATATCCCTCCTGCATCCTGCGCGGCGACGGCTCGCAGGGCGAGTTCTACTCGATCGCGGTGTCGAACGGCCGCCAGCAGGTCGACAGCGGCACGAAGATGATCCATCTGGGGAAGAACACCAAGAGCCGCATCATCTCCAAGGGCATATCGGCGGGTCGCTCGCAGAACACTTATCGCGGGCAGGTGTCGGCGCATCGCAAGGCGGAAGGCGCGCGCAACTTCACCAATTGCGACAGCCTGCTCATCGGCGACCGCTGCGGGGCGCATACCGTGCCCTATATCGAGAGCAAGAACCCCAGCGCGCAGATCGAGCATGAGGCGACGACCTCGAAGATCAGCGAGGATCAGCTGTTTTACGCCATGCAGCGCGGACTTTCGGCGGAAGAGGCGACGGCGCTGATCGTCAATGGTTTCGTGCGCGACGTGCTGCAGCAGCTGCCCATGGAGTTTGCGGTCGAGGCGCAGAAGCTGATCTCGATCTCGCTCGAAGGGAGCGTGGGCTAAAGCTCTTTCTTTAAGCCTCGCGCTCGAATGCGACGCTAAACTGGGATAAGCCATGCTGGAAATCAAAAACCTTCACGTCTCGATCGGCGAGCGCAAGATTCTCGATGGGCTCAACCTCACCGTGGCGGACGGCGAGGTCGCCGCCATCATGGGCCCGAACGGCACGGGCAAGTCGACCTTGTCCTATGTCACCGCCGGGCGCGCGGGCTATGACGTCACGCAGGGCGAGATCCTGCTCGACGGCGAGAATCTGCTCGGTCTCGCGCCCTGGGAGCGCGCGGCCAAGGGCGTGTTCCTCGCCTTTCAATATCCGGTCGAGATTCCGGGCGTCGCGACGATGACCTTCCTCAAGGCCGCGCTGAACGCGCAGCGGCGGGCGCGCGGCGAGGAGGAGATGCAGACCCCTGAGCTGATGAAGCGCGTCAACGCCGCGGCCGAGAAGCTCGGCGTGGGCAAGGAGATGCTTCGCCGTCCCTTGAACAGCGGCTTCTCGGGCGGCGAGAAGAAGCGCATGGACATTCTGCAGATGGCGCTGCTCGAGCCGTCGCTCGGCATATTGGACGAGACCGACTCAGGCCTCGACATCGACGCGCTGCGCGTCGTCTCGGAGGGCGTCAACGCGCTGCGCGACAAGAAGCGCAGCTTCCTCGTCATCACCCACTATCAGCGCCTGCTCGACTACATCAAGCCGGACACGGTGCATGTGATGGCCCAGGGCCGCATCCAGCGCAGCGGCGGGCCGGAGCTCGCTCTCGAGCTGGAGGAGAGCGGCTATAAGGACTACATCGGCGAGGCGGCGTGACCATGGCGAATCCGGCTCTTTCCGCCGCCGAGGCGGGCTTCGCCTCGATTTTCGAGAAGAGGAAGAACGAGGGCGCGCGCGATCTGCGCGAGCGGAGCTGGCTCGCCTTCCAGCGCGACGGCTTGCCCAATCGGCGCCGCGAGAGCTGGCATTACACGGATCTGCGCGGCGCGCTGCGCGACTTTGCGCCCTCGCCCGCGCAAAGCTCTGCTCCTGTCGAGGTCGGCGCCCTGCCCGCGGGCGTGACGCAGCTTTCGCTGAGCGAAGCCTTGCAGCGGCTGGACGAGGACGCGCTTGCGGCGCTTGCGCCCCGCGTCGACGACCCCGCCGTCGCGCTCAACGGCGCCCTGATGACGGATGGCGTGGCGCTGTTCGTGCCGCCAGGGGCCGAGATCGCGGCGCCGCTTTCGCTCTTTCGCCGTTTCTCGGGAGCGGGGCTTTCGGTGACGCGCTCGCTCATCGTGGTGGGTGCGGGCGCGCGGGTGTCGATCGTCGAGCATGCGGCGGCCGGCGAGGAGACGGGCGGCTTCGAGAACGACGTCTTGATCCTGGCGCTCGGCGCGGGCGCGAAGGTCGAGCATTGCCTCGTCAGCGAGGCGCGCGCTTCGGGCGCGGCCAGCGTCCTGAGCCTCGTCGCTTCGCTGGAGGAGGAGGCTTCGCTCGACTCCTTCGCGCTGATCGAGGGCGGCGGGCTTTTGCGCCGGCAGATCTTCGCCAGGCTCACGGGCGCGCGGGCGCGGGTGCGCTTCAACGGCGCCTCCCTGTTGCGCGGGACGAGCTTCGCCGACACGACGCTCGTCGTCGAGCATCTCGCGCCGCAGGGCGAGAGCCGGGAGGCGTTCCGCTCGATCGTCGACGATACGGCGACGAGCGTGTTCCAGGGCAAGATCAGCGTCGCGCGCGAGGCGCAGAAGACGGACGGGTCGATGCAGTCCAAGGCGCTGCTGCTTTCGGACACGGCGACGATGAACAACAAGCCGGAGCTCGAGATTTTCGCCGACGACGTCGCCTGCGGGCACGGCGCGACCTGCGGGCGTCTCGACGCGGATCAGCTCTTCTATCTCACGGCGCGCGGCATCCCCGAGGCGCAGGCCGAGGCGCTGCTGATCGAAGGCTTCGCCAATGAGGCTTTTGCGCAATTGCAGC
>Ga0265331_10003103_pt1 | contig 10881 bp, 8 predicted proteins | sample 41923metaG_FD_202088 | JGI IMG/M metagenome (GOLD analysis project Ga0265331, IMG submission 202088) | Rhizosphere microbial communities from Carex aquatilis grown in University of Washington, Seatle, WA, United States - 4-19-23 metaG | ecosystem: Host-associated > Plants > Roots > Rhizosphere >...
CTCGCAGCCAACATCTTCCGCCGCGCCACGCTGCTCCCCGGCGCGCATCAGGCGGCGGCGTAACACCACCGCCCGGTCTCACGCACTTTCCGTTCCGGACCGACCACGCCGTTCCCCGAACGGATACAGGTCGACGCGTCGGGCACCCAATGATCACGTTGTTTACCGCCGTGAGAATCTCGTCGATCGTGATCTCGCCGTCGTGGTTCGGATCACCGGCAGGGCACGCGCCGACTGCTGAGTCGCTCAAGGAGATCGTCACCATCGTTAAGACTTCATCGACGCTTACCTGTTGGTCGGCATGGCAGTCGCCTACACAAACGGACACACGATCCTGCGGCTGCGCCTCGTATGCGCCGATATCCACATGCTCGCTCGATAGACGCGGCTGACCACGTTGATCGGTAGTGATATTGAGCAGCGGTCCGGTCACCGCATCATCTCCGGCGTCGATGGCTGGACTCGCACCCGTGCACGTCGGATCAGGAATACCGGGTGCCGTGCACAACGCGATCGTCTGGGTTTGTCCACCGTAGTATCCAAGAGGAGCCAGCCGTGGGTCGATATTGATGTTGGGTGTGGAGAAGCAGGTACTGTCGCTACTCATGTTGTGACCGGCGTCGACCATGGACCCTGTGCAGTTCTGGCTGAAGACGACGAGCCCGTGGTCGAGAACATCAGCGGAGGCGGTGTTGTTTGCGACAATTGTGTTGGTCAGTATTGCCAAGCCGCGATTGGCTATGCCACCGCCGTCGCCGCCACCACACGAGTCGCCTGCAGCGTTGCCGGTGACTGTACAATTGGTCAGGGTGAGCATCGCGTCGTTGGAAATTCCCGCACCACCCTCAGCTGAATTTCCGCTGATGGTGCAGTTGGTTAACGTTGCCACTCCACCATTGCCATTGTAGATACCGCCACCAGCAACGTACTGAACTCCGCTGTTGTTGCTCACCGTGCTGGTGGTCACTGTCAATGTTCCGAGGTTGGAGATGGCTCCTCCTGGCGACTCGTTTGCTTGGTTGCCACTCAGCGTGCAGTTGCTTAGGATGGCAGTGCCCGTATTGAGCATGCCGCCTCCACTCTCTGCGAAGTTGCCCTCCACAATCGAGTTCGTCAGCGTGACCATCCCACCATTCTCGATCGCGCCGCCATCTCCGTCGCTGGAGTTGTCGTTGATCACGCAGTTAATGAGCGCCATTATGCCGCGATTTTTGATCCCGCCTCCTCCGCCGCAATCTTCCCCATTATCGGCACATGAGTTGCCATTCTGAATGCACACGTTCGTGATCCGCACGGTTCCAGCCGTGACCTCAAAGATTCGTGTTGCACCATTTCCATCAACCGCCAGCACGCCTTCAGCCGGTCCACTGATGGTCACATTCCTGCTGATGGTCAACTCAGCGTTCATGGTCAGCGTGATCGTCGCCGGAAGGGTCAGGCTGAACACGATGGCATCACCCGTACCGTTGCCAGCAACACAATCGCCGCTGGTCGTATCACCCGCGGCATTCACATTGGCGATCGCCTCACGCAGCGTGCACGTCGCGTCGCCAGCCGTCGTGTTGTCAGCAGTGGTGTTCACTGTGATCGTGGCGGCTTCTGCGGGTTGAAGCCTGACCCCAATTCCAGCGATGCCCAGCAGCAGGACGACCGCACCAGCCCTTACGCGTCTCGAACTCCTTCTCAGCATCATCACGTCTGTCTTTCTGCCGCCCGCCTGCAACAATCCGGTTTCCCCTTTACCGGGTTCAGCAAAGCACATGCCGCCCGACCAAACAGATGCGGACGCGACTTAGTGTGTGGCAAGGAATGGGGAGCCTTGCAGGACAGCAAGACTCTCGCACCGGTGCCAAGCGCAAAACCGTCAGAGACGTGGAAGGTAGAGGATCAACTGCCGGAGCAGCCGGCGGCATCAGCTCCTCGAGCGCCTGGTGGCTGCGGAACTGCACGTCAGTGGAGTACTCCGTTGCGTCATGACCCAGTAGTGGTGATCCAGCCGCCGGCCCACCACCGTTGACAGAGACCTGAATCACAGTGGCGGCGTTGAGCCGCCCGGGCGCGAGTCGGTGCCCTCCTTCAACAGACTCGCGCCCGGGCGGTTGGACTCCCGAACGAGCGGCGCGGAGCGCTCTTAATTCGTGGTCGTGGTGGTCGCCGCGGCCGCGGCCACCGGCGCACTATCTGCGGCGGCAGTGGCCGCCGCCGCCTTCGTTTGCCGCCGCGGCGCCCGCTCCGTCGTACTGGCGCTGAACCAGGCGCGCAGCTTGTCGGGGTTGCGCGTGTACTTGTTGTTCATGATGGCGTCCAGGTAGGTGACTTCCTTCATCCCGGCGCGGATCAGGCGGCCGATGGCGGCGGTACTGGTGACCCCATTGTTCTGGGCGCCCTCGTGGGCGTCCTGCGCCTCTGCAATCGCCTGGCGATCCTCGCGCAGCTGTGTGACCAGATCGGCGGGCAGCTCATGGGCGATGAATTTGGCGGCGACCCCGGGTTTGCTCACCTCGGCGAGCATCACGTCGGCGGCGGTGAGCAGCGCCGTTTGGCTGGGGCTGTCGGGCAGGCGGAATCTATCGGCGAAGCCCGGTTCATCCTGCGCGATGGCGCGTGCCGTGCGCGCCAGGTTTTGGAGGTCCAGGCGGAGCGAGTCGAGCATGACTTCCTTGGCGGTGGCGCCGCCGGCCTGCTGGTTGGCCTTGGCGGCATCGAGGTTGCCAATGATCTCGGTGATGTTGGCAAAGCGGAGCTTTGCTTGGCTCTTGGCGGCGAAATCGGCGGCGTTGTTCTTGCCAAAGGTTTCGACACGGCCAAGCATGGCATAGCGGCGGGTTTCGCGTTCGGTCATTGCAAGGTCCTCCATGTGCGGTGGCGCCGCGTCGCACGCGGCGATTGACGAACACTGGCGGCAAGGAGAAGCCGCGACCCCGGGCCTGCTCAGCGATAGGTATCCATAGTCAGGGAAGGATGAACGATCCCCGTCGATCACAGCGCCGCTCGCGGTAGACCGTCAACTGCCCCGGGCTGCCTTTACCGGAAGCATGGCTTACCTGACAAGTAAAAAAGTCTAATTTCCATGCGCCAGAAGATAACGATACGTGACCGGGCCTTCGCGGCCATATCCAAGGCCGGATTGACGGTGGGCGAGAGTGGACCGGCCGTGACAGAAACCGCAATGGTGGGGACCAAGACAGAGGTACCATCACCCTAGACTCCTCTGTCACCACCTACGCCTCGTCTTTCACCGCCCGAGGTCGGTCTGACGCGGCCCACGGGGCATCTGCCAGCACCGAAGGCTCTGCTGACATCGCCCGAGGCTCGACAGCCAGCACCGAAGGGTGCGTTGACACTGGCCCAAGGGTCATCTGCCATCACCCCAGGCTGCCTGACAGGCCTCGAAACTCGTCTGCCACCAGCGAAGACTTGCCTGACACCATCCCGGGCCTGTCTGACACCTCCCGGGCTCGTCTGACACCGCCCCGGGCTTGTCTGACACCGTCCCGGGCTCGTCTGACACCGCCCTGGGCTCGTCTGACACCCTCCGGGGCCCGTCTGACAGGGCAGCGTATAGGGTCAAACCGACAGAACGGCGTATTTGGAAATCGGAGGGTGTAGCTGTAGAGCACTTGAGGTTACGCGCTCTTTGGTCTTCTGCGCGATTGCCACACCGGCTTTCGGCTGGCGTGGCGTCAGAGCTTGCCCTGCCAGTTGCCGTCGTCGTACCCGTCCATCAGATCGCTCAGCCGGACGAACAGCTTCTGCAAGTCCCGGCGCAACTTCCTGTCCGCGGTGTGGTTCGCTGCCGCCGCGATGAAGCCGCACAGTTCCTCGATGTCGTACAGCGTGAAAGGCACGCGCAGCTGGTCGTCCTTCTGATCAGCCGCAGCGAGGGGATCAGTCAGACTTGGATCAGCGAACGCATGATCGAGAATCAAGGTGCGCTCGCGGATCGTGAACGGCACGTCGATGGGTTGATCCTCTTCGATCGTGATCCGTTTTATCAAGCTCACTTTCCACCACACCCATACAGCGCGTTGTTGTACGCGACCACCAGTTCCTCGATCGTCACCGCACCGTCTCCGTTGATGTCCATCGCCGCACAGGCATCCAGCGGCACGATCTCCTGGGCGATGTTGATGCCGGTGATGAGCTCGTCGATGGTGACCTGTCCGTCGCTGTTGCAGTCGCCGGAACAGATCGGCGGCAGGACAGTAACAGTTCCGCTGTGGCAGGACGCGTTCTGGACTTTTGTGCCATCCCGGCGACCCATGATCGTGCCATCACAGGTCAAGGGGTAGTCACCTGGAGTTGCCGTGGCACCGATCGTTACGTTGCAGGTGTAGAGCACCGCCCCGTCGCTGAGCACATCAGCAGAATCGACAGTAGGCGTTTCGTATTGAATGAAGTAGGCACGCAGTCCGTTGCAGTCGACACCGGGCATGCAAGCTTGAGGTCTGAACAGGGCGAAGAACACCCAGTCGTCTGGTTCTTGCTGAATTCCAACGCAATCTGGTCGCCCGTTTATTCCGGCGCGGATCTGGAGCGGCGGATTGAAGTGAAGGTCGTTTTGCGTACCCTGAACCTGATCTCCTTCCGCATTGAGCGACACGGTAATCGTCACGGTCTCACCCGGATGACCATTCGCGTCTGACACGATCAACTCTGGAGGCGGTGGCGGAAGAACTGTGATGATTCCGCTCTTGCAGCCAGCGTTCTCGACTTTCGTGAGATCGTAGCGGCTCAGGATCGTGCGGTCACAAGCCATCGAGTAGTCACCCGGAACTGCGTTGGCGTCGATGGTCACGTTGCAGGTGTAGATGTGTGCCCCGTCATCGAGCAGGCTATTACTCCGGCTATTGTCGTACACGGCACGCATTCCGGTGCAATCGACCCCTGGCGTGCATCCTTGAGGTATGAACGAAGCGCCAAGCTGCCAGTCGTCATACGGTTGCTGATCAACTCCAACGCAATCTGGTCGGCGATTCGTTCCGGCGAAAATTTGGATGAGCGGATCGAAATGAATGTCGTTTAACGTGTTCTGGACCTCGTCACCTTCCTGATTCACCGACACGCTGATCGTCACCGTGTCGCCGGGACGACCACTGGCATCCGAGACGATCAACTCGGCGGCGTACCCGGGAGCAGCCAACGTCCATGCAAAGATCGACACGACCAGAATGCTGAGTCTGCGCATATCGTGACCCCCCGGGGTGCAGCGCGGTATCGCAACGCCGAGCGTGCGTCACTGACCTTTGTGATGCCGCCGCTACCTCACCGTTTCGGCTTCTTCTGAGCGATTTCCAACCCCAAGTTCAACAGCGCAACCACGACGCTGGTCTTGGTCGCGTTCAGCTGCTTTGACAGCCGATCGATTGCGGTGATCGTCTCCACCGGTACCTTCACGTTCATCAGCCGGGACGATCCCGCCGGGGTGCGTTTCTTCAGATCTGAAAGCCTCAAGGTGCTACGGTCCATTGCCATGATCATCTCTCCATGAGTGCCCCGTTGCAATCCACCTACACCGCTGCATGTATCACACATCGCGCCCTTCGGTGAGCCAGGAGCCTGGAGCGAATCGCCAGTAGCTAGGATTCGAATGCTGGAGTAAAGTCCCAATCGGCACGTGGACGAGGTCACGGCAAGTCCACACGTAGACGGCGAAGGGGGTGAGCATGAGTCGTCGAGGCAGTAGATGTCGTGCGATCGAGATGCTGATTCTCGTCGCGGTTGGTCTCGGTGGTGCTGTCACCGCGGCGAACTCTAGTTGGGCGATCGGTGGTCTGACGTGCGTGTCGGATGATGACCACCTGTATTTCATCCTGCGGGGCAATGTGTCCAATAAAGGCACGCAGGTCACCAGTGTGGCGATTACCTCAGAGCGATGCGGGTCGACCTGCATCGAAGCGCCACCTGGTGATGGCATCCTCACCGCGTTCTCAGCTGGACCCGGCGCGTTGCTGCCCAACCGCATGCGCACGACCGTCCTCAACGGCAAAGGGAATTCGTCGATTTCGTGCGCCGACTTCAACCCGAACGCGAATGGCGGAATGGGTCTTCTCACCATGCCCGCGGGTGGCACCGTGAGCGCAGGTGGTGGCACGATACCACTAGTCGATGTTCATACCGCCGACGCCGTCGTTCCCGCGGCGGTGGACTTGGTGTCAGAATCACGGACGATCCCACCGTTCGTGTGCAGCGGCTCGACCATGGTGTTCCCGCTGCCGAATCCACAGCAATCCGGTTGCCCCGGTAGCGGCACGACCCAGGTGGTTGAATCGAGCGTGACGACTGGCGAGCAGGATTGTCAGACCGTGACCTTCGACGAGACCAACCAAAGCCCCATCGGGAATATCGCGGGTGGAACAATCGATCATGCGGTCGGTCCTCATCTGCAGACCGTACCCGATGGCTTCTTGCTGCAAGGCACGTGTAGCAGCGACGCAGACTGCCAGACGATCGTGTTTGTGGCGTGGCGCGGTTCGGCTTCCGACTTTGGGGTAGCAGCAGCTGGATTCAAGATCACTACAACGAACGAGATATTTGGAACGGATGGCTTCTCACCCAACGACTGCTTCCACAACACGCCAACTCCGACACCGACTCCCACGCGGATTCCGATCGCCAACGAGTGCAGCCCGTCAGCGCCCGACAGCTGCCCGGTTGGAAAAACGTGTAACTGCTGCTGTGGCACGTACGTCTGCATGCCGCCGTATCTACCATGCTGTGCGCTTCCCTGTTCGGACGAGACGCCGCTACCGACTCCAACGCCGAACCCGACCTGTCCTCCGCTGCCACCGTTCCAGTGCCTGCCGGATTACGAAAAGGTATGCGAGACCACTGATGGCTGCACGACGTGTCAGTGTGTACTGCGGGCAACGCCCACATCGACGCCGACCGCTCCTGAATGTGACCAGAACTGTAATGGCTCATGCGGCAGCTTCTCGTGCGGACCGGGAGCGTGTGTGGCGATCGACTCGGGGTGTGCCTGTGCGCCTCCGGAATGCCCGACGTTGACCTTCCTACCGACACCAACCCCAACGCCAACCGCCACATCCCGCACCCCGCAATTCTGTGAGCCGACGCCGTGCCCGCCCGGTCTCGTGTGCGTCATTGATCCGCCGTTCCAGAGCCGGGTGTGTGCCTGTGTTGGGGATTGTAACGACGACTATGGCGTAGAGGTGGACGAGTTGGTGACCATGGTGAACATTGCGCTCGGGAACGCTGCGACGTCGACGTGCCGGTTCGGGGATGGAAATGGCGACGGCGAGATCACGGTGGATGAGATTCTGCTGGCAGTGGGGAACGCGCTCTACGGCTGCGGGATGGAACCGACGCCGAAGCCATACCCGTTGCCGACGCCTACGGTACCGCATGGACAAACCTGTTGTGAGTGCCCGATTGCCGCATGTACGGATTTTGCCTGGATGGAGCTGCCGTTTCTGTGTCCGCTCGGCTGTCAGACGTTCATGGATGCCGAGTGTGAGGCGCCCTGTCATGGCGGTGGGCTGAGTGGTCCCGCGATTTGTGTCCCGCTCACACCGTGTACATCCGACGCCGACTGCGACGACGGAAATGGCTGCACGGCGGATCACTGCACGAGTAACGGCTGCGCTCACGACTGCGTGTGCGTGTAGGTGGCAAACGGAGGTGCCCTGTGACCGGCATCACTCGTGACACCCCGACGTTCGGCACAGGTTGGTCAGGACGATTGATCGCTGCGGTCTTGGTAATCGGCATCTTCTGCTTCAGCCGTGTGGTGGTTGCTGATGCTCTGTGCGGCAACGGTATCGTCGAGGCTGGCGAAGATTGTGATGACGGCGGTACCTGCATCGGTGGGTCAAACGCTGGTACGTATTGCACGGCTGAGGTCGACTGTTTCGGGAATGGCGTCTGCGTTGGCGGCGTGAAAGACAGGACGGCGTGCACCAACGATTCCGCATGTCCTGGTGGTCTTTGTCGGCATTGTGTTCCGCAAGGAGGTGACGGCTGTGCGGCGAATTGCACGCTGGAGCAGGAGGTTCCCGTCAACCTGGTTCCGGGCGTTATTCATGCTCTGAGTGCTTTGCCGATTGGAAGTTGCAGCGGAACTGACGCGGCAAAATACGGTCCCGATCAAGTATTTTGCACCGACGATGACCCGCAAAGCGTACGCGGCACGGCGACGACATCGCTGGCTACGACGGGAACCGCGACAGCCTCAGTCACGAATGCCAATCAAACGGACGGCGACAACCTCGGTGGACCGTTCTCGGTGAGCGGTGCGCCGTTCAGTTGCACGGATCTCGCGGCTGGAAGTGCTGCTGGTGCAGGTCTTGCCTACGCCTTCACTCAACTCAATCAGCCGACTGCCGGAGATATCGTGGTGCCCGGTGCGCAGTTCGTCGCAGACTCAATCCTGGTGCCAACCCCCACGCCGCCACCGCTACCTAGTGAATGTATTGGCGACTGTTCGAGAGATTCCACGGTCACCATCGATGAGCTGATCACCATGGTCAACATCGCGCTCGGCAATGCATCGGTGAGCGCGTGTCCCGGCGTCGATCAATGGTGCAATGAAGGCGACCTTGGCGTGACCATTGATTGCATCATCGTCGCGGTAAACAGTGCGCTTGAAGGATGTCCGGGACCGACGCCGACACCGACAAACACCCCCGCATGTGCACCCACCGGCACGCCGTACTGCAGCGACTTTTGTCCTCCCTCGCCCACGCCTGCGCCAGGGTGTCCTTCTCCTGGCGGTTACTGCTTGCAGAACCCGTATTGTTTCAACGGCGAACCTTGTTACCCGCGCGGTCCATATGCCGGATGTTGCGAGTGTGCCGGAACGCCTGCCCTAACGCCGACGCCCACATTTACGCCGACTCCAACAGGGACGTTCCCGGCATGTGATCAATCGACACCGCGTCCCGACGTTCCCTGTCCGGACGATGGTCTACCTTGTGAGGCGCGTAGCCATACCCAGTGCAGGCTTTTCGGTAGAGACGGGGTTTGCAACTGCATCGGCTTCGGCGGTACGTGCGCATGCGACACAGAAGGATCAACGGTGACTGCGACGGCGCTCTGCAGGAACGCCCACGCGTTCCCGGCGCCGCCCAGCGGGTGCTGCGCCAGCGCGCCGGCGATGCGGCGGGGCATCAGGTCAGTCAGCGCTCAAGAGCGAAGACTTCCTTTACTGGCAGTCTGAGCGCCGGGAGCATCTTCGAGGAAACGTGACCTCGTGAGCAGGTCTTCCCGGCGGAAAAGCCACGCGCGGTGCGATCGAAAACGATGATCTCTTTTCGAGTCGCGTCAACGAGCCAGTATTCGTCGACACCATTGGAGGCGTACACCTCCTTCTTTTCGGTGCGGTCGCGTCGCGCCGTGGAGCGCGACAGAATCTCGACGACCAGGTTGGGGACGATCCGCAGGAACTGACCCTCGATCGGCTTGGGACCCGCCGCGAAGCGTTCGTTGCTGATGAACGAAACGTCAGGCTCCAGCGTATCGCCAGACGGCAGGTCGTAACCCGCACTCGATCCCAACACGATTCCAAGCTTCTTCGCTCGGATATGGGCGTCGAGCGCCGCAGAGATGCGTGTCTCGATGCTGCCATGCGGCCAACCAGCCGGAGGCGTCATGACGATCCTCCCATGGATCAGCTCGTAGTGGTTGATGTCGGAGCGTGGGCGCCGATCCAGCCAGCGGCGAAACTCCTCCTGGTCAAACTGCTCCTCGGAACGGAAGGCGGTTTCGACAACCATGCGGTGGACTATATCGCGCCCCGACGAAGCACTGCAAAGGGTGTAGGCGGCTTTGCCGGAAAACCTCCTTGGCGGCGTCTGGTTTCTGGCAAACATGCTGGCCGACCTTCTTCAATGGCTTCTGCGCGCGACACCAAAGGTTTGCGGCCAAGTATCGCGGCGCGGCCAGGGACGTTGCGAGAGATGCCCCAATTCTCTGTTGGTGACCCTGGTGGGATGTGATAGCTGCAAGATCACTCTGGGAAGGAAATCATGCTTCGAAAATCCCTGGTCCGGCCCGCTTGCGTGGGCGCGACGTTTTGGCGATTGCCAGTGCTCTTGTTCTGCGGGCTTCTGGTGGGGGTGGGTCAAGCCGTGGCCGATTGCACGCCGGTGGGCCACTGTGCGGTACAGGTAACGTGTACGAGCCCTTCCGACTCGCAGTGTACTGCGTGCGATATCGGGTACTACCTGTTCGAAGGGGTGGCGGATACGTGCCCGGTGTGTACGGCGGTGCCCAACTGTGCATCGTCGGTGACCTGTACGAGCGCGTCCGACTCGCAATGTACCGCCTGCGCCGCCGGGTACTACCTGACTTCGGTGGCGGGCCAGTCGCAGTGCGTTCCGTGCACCGACGTCGCGCAGTGTGCGCAACCGGAGACATGCACCACCGCCAGCAATTCGCGGTGCCCGCAATGCGCCAGCGGGTATTGGAGAGACAGCTCGGGTCCGGCCGACGTGTGCAGCGCGTGTCCCCCGGTGACGCACTGTACGTCGGCGCTCACCTGTACGAGCGCGTCGAGCTCCCAGTGCACGAGCTGCGCCGCCGGGTTCTATCTGTTCGACGGCTCGCCGGACACCTGTCCGACGTGTACGGCGGTGCCCAACTGTGTGTCGGCGGTGACCTGTACGAGCGCGTCGGACTCGCAATGTACCGCCTGTGCCGCCGGGTACTACCTGACTTCGGTGGCGGGCCAGTCGCAGTGTGTTCCGTGCACCGACGTGGCGCAGTGTGCGCAACCGGAGACGTGCACCACCGCCACCAATTCGCGATGCCCGCAATGCGCCAGCGGGTATTGGAGAGACAGCTCGGGTCCCTCGGACGTGTGTAACGCGTGTACCCCGGTGGCCGAGTGTACGTCGCTGCTCACCTGCACGAGCGCGGCGA
>Ga0265331_10003117_pt1 | contig 10846 bp, 8 predicted proteins | sample 41923metaG_FD_202088 | JGI IMG/M metagenome (GOLD analysis project Ga0265331, IMG submission 202088) | Rhizosphere microbial communities from Carex aquatilis grown in University of Washington, Seatle, WA, United States - 4-19-23 metaG | ecosystem: Host-associated > Plants > Roots > Rhizosphere >...
CCGTACAGTTCAGGAGTTCCGATCTGGAATACGACTTTGGACATGTCACCCAGGGTCGATGAACCCTTGGTAGAAATCAGTGCAAGGTCGGCGCCCAGTTCTTTTGCACGTTTGGCAAAGGCGATCATCGTTTCCGTTTCACCTGAACCGGAAATCACCAGCAAAAGATCACCCTGGCGTATGCTCGGAGTTACGATTTCACCAACGACGAAAACCTCATAGCCGCCATGCATCAGTCTCATTGCAAAAAATTTCGCAACAAGACCCGAACGCCCGGCTCCGGCAACGAAAATACGTTTTGCTCCGTCCAGCAATGTGGTCAAAGACTTGTCATAGCTATCGTCGGTCGCCTTCAATATCCCCGAAATTTTGTCGAAGATAAGCTGCTGATGCATATTAAGCCCCTGCGCGGATAGCAACCGCTTCTACCAGCACGCTGATCTGGCGAGCAGCTTCGGCAGGAGATTTCGCTCCGGTGATGGCGCCGCCGATTACGATGATGGAGGGCTTGGTTGCCGCTACCTGCTCAACCGTGGACTGATTGATGCCGCCGGCAACCGATACCTTGACTTTCAGGCCCAGGGACAACAGAGCCTGCAGATCGGCAAACGGAGTTTTACCTGCCAGCTGCTGGTCGATACCGGTGTGAATACCGATGATGTGCGCACCCAGTCTGGCGGCTTCCTTGGCGACGTGAGCCTTGTCTTCCACGTTGATCAGATCGACCTGGGCTTGCTTGCCGTACTTGTTGGCGACATCGATAACGCCTTTAATGGTGCCGAAATCGGCAGTTCCCAGAACGGTGGTGATATCGGCACCGGCCTTGAAGAAAGGCTCTGCTTCGTAGTAGCCCGCATCCATTGTTTTAAGATCGGCAAAGATCAGTTTGTCGCGATGCTGCACTCTGACAGCTTTGACGATATCCAGACCGTTGTATTTAATGCATGGGGTTCCCAGCTCAATGATGTCGACATAAGGCGCCGCAAGTTTGGCGAGCTTCAGAGTCTGTTCTTTATCCAGGGAGTCGAGTGCCAATTGAATTAATGGTCTTGCCATGTTGTTTTGCCTCATTTATAGGTAGTGAGATAGAAAACGATCCACTTTTATGCAAAAGCGGTCTTGCAGCACATTGCGCCTCGACCGGCACAGCCAGACTGCGCAAGTTTGTTAATATACTATTTACGGTTATTATTAATACACAATTTACAAACTGTAGCTTAGAAAAACCGGCGTGTCAACGCTGCGACTTTTCCTGATCTTGCAGGCGCATTCGACAGAACCCGCTATCGAATGCGCCTGTTTGAACAGAGAGTAAATCAGCCTTCCAGGCTTGCCAGACGCTCTGTCAACAAGACTTCCAGTTTTTCCAATGCCTTGGTAAAACCGTCTATACCTTCTGCAAGCTTCTCATTCGCCATGCGATCAGCTGCGTGCATGCGGTCGAAAGTTTCCTTGTCCACACTGATTTTGGCGATATCGGCACCCTCGGCTTTAGCAGGGTCGAGCTTGCGCGGCAAATCGGCTTCCGTCGCCTGCAGTTCGGACAGCAGGGAAGGCGCGATGGTCAACAGATCGCAGCCGGCCAATTCGGTAATTTCACCGATATTGCGGAAGCTGGCCCCCATTACTTCAGTCTTGTAACCGAATTTTTTGTAATAGTTGTAAATACTGGTGACCGACAGCACGCCCGGATCTTCCGCCGGCTCATAGGATTCACGACCGGTGTCCTTCTTGTACCAGTCAAGAATACGACCGACAAACGGAGAAATCAGCGTAATGCCGTTTTCAGCGCAAGCTATCGCCTGATGAAGGCCGAACAGCAGGGTCAGATTGCAATGTATGCCTTCCTTTTCCAGCACGGCGGCGGCCTGTATGCCTTCCCAGGTCGCGGCGACCTTGATCAGGATGCGTTCTCTGGATACGCCGGCAGCTTCGTACTGCGCAATCAGATCACGTCCCTTGGCAATGGTTGCGTCGATGTCGTAAGACAGACGCGCGTCGACTTCGGTCGAAACCCGGCCCGGAATGATCTCAAGGATTTTCAGACCGAAAGAAACGGCCAGACGGTCAAAAGCCAATGTGGCTACCTGAGAGGCCGACGCGTCATTGCCCAAGGTTGCGCGCGCGCCTTTCAGCGTATCGTCGACTATACCCTGATATTGCGGCATCTGAGCGGCAGCGGTAATCAGCGACGGATTCGTCGTCGCGTCGCGCGGTTTAAACTTTTCGATGGCCTGAATATCGCCCGTGTCAGCGACTACCACCGTCACGTCACGAAGCTGTTCAAGTAAATTTTTGGACATGGTGAACTCCTTGGTTTTATAGGTATTGGCCTTTCGCAGGCACGGCATGGCTCGCAATGGCAAACATTGCGCATGATAGCAACTCCGGACGAGCCATACAATCAGGCCCGGTAGCGGGGCGTGCACCCCGCAAGGCGGTAGCGGCTCGTGCGGGTTCCGGCAATCGCGGGCGTTATTTCAAGGTTTTGATGCCATCAGGGGAAGCCAGTATTGCAATATCGGCCGGACGCATCGCAAAAATCCCGACCGTAACAACCCCAACGATGTCGTTGATCCGCCGTTCCAGTTCGGGTGGATCGATGATTTCCAGATTATACACATCCAGTATAGGGTTGCCGTTATCGCTTATGAATCCTTCGCGCCACTGCGGCTGACCGCCCAGCTTGACTATTTCGCGCGCGACATAGCTGCGCGCCATAGGGATCACTTCTATCGGCAGCGGGAACTTGCCCAGCACCGGCACGTATTTGCTTTCATCCACGATACATACAAATTTGCGGCTGGCGGCCGCAATGATTTTTTCGCGGGTCAGCGCTCCGCCGCCGCCTTTAACCATCTGCAGATGCTCGTTGATTTCATCCGCGCCGTCCACGTACAAATCCAGATCGCCCGCGGAGTTCAGGTCTATCGACGGTATGCCGATTGCTTTCAAACGCGCGGCGGTCGCTTCCGAACTGGAAACAGCCGCTTCTATATCACCCTTGTTGCCGGCAAGCAGATCGATAAAGCAATTGACTGTCGAACCCGTTCCAACTCCAAGAACTGTAACGCCTTTAAGATATTCGAGCGCCGCTTCGGCGGCCTTTTTCTTCAGTTCATCTTGTGTCATTTTTCCTCCAATTTAGAATATTGCCGATCCGGTCTCGATATCGCCCCCGGCTTAAGGGTAGGGTTGCCCTGGCCGCTTAATACGCCGAATCGCACCGTGCCTTGTCCCGCCCCGCCATCAGGCGCTCTATAATGGGACGGAAGATAATTTCCATGGCCAACCCCATCTTGCCGCCCGGAATTACTATCGAGTTATGGCGCGACATAAACGAATCGTGCAGCATCGCAAGTAAATAGGGGAAATCCACATTGAATTTGTTCGGTTCCTTGAAGCGGACGATTACCAGACTCTCGTCCTGGGACGGGATATCGCGCGCAATAAACGGATTCGACGTATCCACCAGCGGCACGCGCTGAAAATTGATATCCGTCTGGGAAAACTGCGGCGTTATGACCTTCACGTAGTCATCCATGCGGCGCAGGATGGTATCGGTTACGTCTTGCGGCTTATAACCGCGCTGAGCGGTATCGCGGTGTATTTTCTGTATCCATTCCAGATTGACGATCGGCACTACGCCAACCAGCAAATCAATGTATTTCGGAATATCCAGATCGCCGGATTTTACGCCGCCATGCAACCCCTCGTAGAACAACAGGTCGGTGTCGGCCGGCGCGTCTTCCCAGGGTGTAAAAGTCCCTGCTTCGTAACCGCCCAGCTCCTCGCCTTCTTCGGCGCTATGGACATAATAACGGCGCTTCGCGGCGCCGGTTTCGCCATATTGCCGAAAAGTATTCTGCAATTCGTCAAGAATGTTGGCTTCCAGGGAAAAATGACTGAAATGCTGCCCTCCTTTTTGGGCCTCATCAACGCGACGCGCCATTTCCTTGCGGTCAAAGCGATGATAGCTGTCGCCTTCGATTACCAGCGCCTGTAGCTCGAGACGGAAAAACAAGTGTTCGAACGCTTTTTTAACTGTAGTAGTACCCGCACCGGATGAACCGGTAACAGCAACGACAGGATACTTTTTCGACATCTGGACTCCTCAGTGTCCGTGCACTCCTGCACAGAAGTTTTTCATTATTATTAACCAATCAACAGCGGCGCTGAATGGAACCGGCAACCCGTCTAGGGCTCGGTCGCGTGCAAACGCTTTAATGCAACGACGTCCAGCAAGCGGCAATCCGGCTCCAGCCGCCCAGCCAGACAGGCCAACGGGAATCCGGGTTCTCCGAGATGATCGACCACGGCGAGCGCGCCGTCAAAATGCTGATGCGCCGTATAATCGTTGAGCGTAACGGCAACAGGAATGGCGGCGCGGCGCGCGGCGCGGAATCCGTTGTCCGAATCCTCTATCGCCAGACATTCCGCCGCATCCAGGCCCAGTTTTGCCAGCACGTAGAGATAAATATCGGGAGCCGGTTTTTTTACCGGAACCATATCTCCCGCACCGATAACTTCGAACCATCCGAGCACGTCCGAGCCGAACGACAGGAGCAGGGCTTCGACATTTTCGTAGGTCGATGTCGTTGCAATAGCCAAACGCAGGCCGCAGCTATGCGCTTCGCGCAACAGGCGCAATACTCCCGGTCTCGGCGCTATTTCACCGCGCCGCACCAGCGTTATGAAATGCCGGGTTTTCGACGCTTGCAAGCCCGCGATAAATCCGTCTATATCGCCGGCGGCGCCATCCGGCAGCGCGGGATGATATTGCGCGATAAAGTGACGCATGCGCTCCTTGCCGCCGGTAACCGACAGCAGCTCGCCGTACAGCGTTTCATCCCAGACCCAATCCAGACCGGCATCGGCAAACGCCCGGTTAAAGGCTACACGGTGGCCGTGCCGCTCGGTATCGGCCAGGGTGCCGTCCACATCGAATATCAGCGCCTCAAGCATCATGATTTACTGCACAACCGGCTTCAGATCGCCGGAAGCATATCGCTTGGACATCTCTTCGAGGCCGAGCGGATGCATGCGCGCCGCATTCCCGGCTGCGCCGAAGGCTTCGAAACGGTCACTGCACAGCGCCGTCATCGCAAGCTGCGCATCCTTGTAAAATTTGCGCGGATCGAAATTCGAACGGTTTTCCGCCAGATTCCTGCGTATCGCGCCGGTCGCGACCATGCGCAGATCGGTATCGATATTCACTTTACGTACGCCGTTACGTATGCCTTCCACAATCTCGGACACCGGCACGCCGTAAGTCTCGGGCATTTCACCGCCATGGCTATTAATGATCTCCCGCCACTCCTCCGGCACCGAGGATGAGCCGTGCATGACCAGATGCACATTCGGCAGCCGTTGATGTATTTCCTTGACGCGATCGATACGTAATACCTGTCCCGTCGGTTTCTTTTTGAATTTATACGCGCCATGGCTGGTGCCGATGGCAATGGCCAGTGCGTCTACACCGGTTTTTTTGACAAAATCAGCCGCCTGTTCCGGGTCCGTCAGCAATTGGGAGTGTTCGAGCGCTCCCTCTGCGCCATGACCGTCCTCTTCGCCCATTCTGCCGGTCTCCAGAGATCCCAGACAACCCAGCTCCCCTTCTACCGACACGCCGCAGGCATGCGCGGTCTCCACCACCTTCAGGGTGGTTTCCACGTTGTATTCGTAGCTGGAAGGGGTTTTCATATCCTCCAGCAGCGAGCCGTCCATCATCACCGAGCTGAAACCCGACTGAATTGCGCGCGCGCATACCGCCGGCGACGCGCCATGGTCCTGATGCATGCAGATGGGAATATGGGGATAACTCTCCAGCGCCGCCAATACCAGGTGACGCAGAAAAGCCTCGCCCGCATAGGCGCGAGCACCGGCGGAGCCTTGTAATATTACCGGCGAATCGGTCCTGGCGGCAGCTTCCATGATGGCTTTGATCTGCTCCATGTTACTGACGTTAAACGCCGGTACGCCGTAGCCGTGCTCAGCCGCATGATCGAGTAATTGACGCAGTGTTATCAAAGCCATGACTCACCTGCTATGAGAATTCTTTACCCTTGCGGGTAGGGGTACGGCATGCCGGAGCATGCCTGATACCGGTATTGTATAACGTTTCGGTCAGGTTGCCGGGCTCTCGCATGGGAGCAACCCGGCTTTCCTGGCTATTTTTCCGATTACAGCGCTTCCACCTGGGCTACAACGTTTTCGACAGTGAAGCCGAATTCCTTGAACAGCAGCGGCGCGGGAGCTGACTCGCCGAAACGGTCCAGACCGACGATGCGACCGGCGGTGCCGGCGTATTTCCACCAGCCATCGGTAACGCCGGCCTCAATGACTACGCGCTTGCTGACGCTGGACGGCAGCACGCTGTCGCGATAAGCCTGATCCTGCGCATCGAACACGTTGGTCGAAGGAATCGAAACTACGCGCACCTTGCGTCCCTTGGCAGTCAGCGCTTCCGCCGACTTAACCGCCAGTTCCACTTCGGAACCGGTAGCGATCAGGATAATTTCAGGCGCGCCTTCGCTATCCTTCAGGATGTAGCCGCCGCGTCTGATGTTCGCAATCTGCGCATCGCTGCGCGTATTATGCGCCAGGTTTTGACGCGAGAAAATCAGTATGGACGGACCGTCCTTGCGCTCGATCGCCGCCTGCCAGGCAACCGCGGATTCGACCGCGTCGCCCGGACGCCATACCTGCATATTCGGAATCAGACGCAGCGTGGCGGTTTGCTCCACCGGCTGGTGGGTAGGGCCGTCTTCGCCCAAGCCGATAGAGTCATGAGTGTAAACGAAAATGCTCGGCACTTTCATCAGCGCCGCCATGCGCAGTGCGTTGCGCGCATATTCGGAGAACATCAGGAAAGTAGCGCCGTAAGGCTTGAAGCCGCCGTGCAGCGCCGCGCCGTTCATAATGGCGGACATGCCGAACTCGCGCACGCCGTAGTAAACGTAATTACCGTTGTGACCTTCGGCATTCACATCCTTGCAGCCCGACCAGATAGTCAGATTGGAACCGGCCAGATCGGCGGAGCCGCCCAACAGTTCCGGCAACAGCGGGCCGAAACCGTTCAGCGCATTCTGCGAAGCTTTGCGGCTGGCAATGGTTTCGCCCTTGGCGTTGACGGCGGCAATATATTCAGCCGATTTTTGCGCCCAATCCGCGGGAAGGTCGCCTGCAATGCGGCGCTCGAACTCTGCGGCCAGCTCAGGATGTTCTCTGCGATAGTTTTCAAAGCGGTCATTCCATGCGGCCTCGTTTTTAGCGCCGATTTCCTTGGCGTCCCAGCCTTCGTAGATGTCTTTCGGAATTTCGAACGCCGGGTAGTCCCAGCCGATGGTCTTGCGCACCAGAGCGACTTCGTCGGTTCCCAGCGCTGCGCCATGGCACTCTTCCTTGCCCTGCTTGTTCGGCGAACCCCAGCCGATAATGGTTTTGCAGCAGATCAGGCTCGGTTTGTCGCTGGCGCGCGCTTCTTCGATTGCCTTTGCAATTGCGGCGCTGTCATGTCCGTCGACATTGCGCACCACATGCCAGCCGTAAGCTTCGAAACGCTTGGGGGTGTCGTCCATGAACCAGCCGGGCGTATTGCCGTGACCGCGCACTTCACCGTCGATGGAGATGTTGTTGTCGTCGTAGAAAGCGATGAGCTTGCCCAGCTTCATCGAACCCGCAAGCGAGCACGCTTCATGGGAGATACCCTCCATCAAACAGCCGTCACCGAGGAATACGTAGGTGTGATGATCGACGATGGCGTGGCCGGGACGGTTGAACTGCCCTGCCAGGGTGCGCTCCGCCAGTGCGAATCCGACGGCGTTGGTGATGCCTTGTCCCAGCGGACCGGTGGTGGTTTCCACGCCTGGCGCGTAGCCGTACTCGGGGTGTCCCGGCGTCTTCGAGTGCAACTGGCGGAAGTTGGCGATTTCTTCGATCGGCAGCTGATATCCGGTCAGATGCAGCAAGGAATACAACAGCATGGAGCCATGTCCGTTGGACAGGATAAAGCGATCGCGATCCGGCCATTTGGGGTTGCTGGGGTTGTGACGCAGGTAGTCGTTCCACAACACTTCTGCAATATCCGCCATGCCCATCGGCGCCCCAGGATGGCCTGAGTTTGCTTTCTGGACTGCATCCATGCTCAGTGCACGGATGGCGTTCGCTAATTCTCGACGGGTCGGCATTTTTTTCTCCTATGATTTTTCTGGTCTAGCAGGGTCAACGAAACAACAAAACGATGATTTTATGCAGTAACCGCGACATTGTCACGAAATTCGTAACTATTCAGCGAGTGTTTTTGAGTCATGACCGAAGCGGTCGGGTTGAGGCACGTCGGTCTGGACTCGCTGCGGGTCCGTCCCCTCGGCTCCCTTCACTACGCTCAGGGCAGGCCACGGAAGCTCCATGCGCCCATCCGGGCGCGAAAGGACTCGCCTGACGCGCCCCGTGGATAGGTTGAATAGTTACCGAAACCCGGTTATACGCTCGCCAATCCGACGATATTGTAACCGGCGTCTACGTACATTATTTCGCCGGTTATGCCGGACGCAAGATCGGAACACAGGAAAGCTGCGGCATTGCCAACCTCGTCAATGCTGACGTTTTTGCGCAACGGCGCGGCATGCTCGGCCTTGCTCAGCATCTCGCGGAAGTTGTTGATGCCCGACGCCGCCAGCGTGCGTATCGGTCCCGCCGAAACCGCATTCACGCGCGTGCCTTCCGGCCCTAGAGATACAGCCATGTAACGCACATTCGCCTCAAGGCTAGCTTTGGCGATCCCCATCACGTTGTAGTTCGGGATAACGCGTTCCGCGCCCAGGTAGCTCAGCGTCAGCAGCGAACCGTTGCGCCCCGCCATCATTTTGCGGCCGGCCTTGGCCAGAGCGGTAAAACTGTAGGAGCTGATATCGTGCGCAATTGCGAAGTTTTCGCGCGTAACCGAATCGACGTAAGACCCGTCCAGCGCCTCGCGCGGCGCGTAAGCCACCGAATGCACGATACTGTCCAGACCATCCCATTCCTTGCCCAGTTCAGTGAAAACCGCTTCGATCTGCTCATCGCTGGCGACATCGCAAGGCAATACGCGCTGCGCGGAACCGCAGCATTCTGCGGCGAGTTTTTCTACGCGCTCTTTCAGCTTGTCTCCCTGATAGGTAAATGCAAGCTCGGCGCCCTCGCGATGCATCGCCGCAGCAATACCGTATGCGATGGAGCGGTTACTGGCTACGCCTACAATCAAAACCCGTTTGCCCTGCAAAAAACCCATATTGCTATCCTCGTACTTGTTATTTTCGGTGACTGTAACTCTTCAGCGTAACCGACGAAGAGGAAGTGAGGCAAGTCAGGCGAAACCTTCTGCGCCCAGGGATGGACTTGCAGCGTGGTTAATGTACCGACACGCTTCCGCGTGTCTCGACTGGCTTGCCTTACTTCCGACGGGCTTCGGTCAGCGCTCAGAAGCACTCGCTGAATAGTTACCGGTGACTTTAAATCGCGACGGCTCTCCGGCCCGTCCGGCGGCTAAAGTCGCTCTCGATCTTTGACTGACAAAGTATCTCCGAGCACCTTCGAACTGTCCAGCATTCAAAGTGAAAACCGATTAAATTAATAGCTTATCTGCACACCCAGCTCGCCGCCGCGTCCCGGCTGAGGCGCCCAGACGCGCATGAACGAAACCGAGTTCCTGATAGTCTGGTTCAGCAGGTTGTTGCCCTTGGCAAATACCGTGACCTCGTATCCTCCGACATTTGCAACCTTGTACTGCGCGTTGAAATTGAGCAAAAGGTAACCCGGCGTCGCGGTATCGTACTCTCCGGCCAGATTCTGCGCATTGGCGCGGGTCAGGCGCAGGTTCATATTGTATTCATCCATGCTATACCCCAACTGCGCCCCATAGCGCAGCGGCGGCATGCGCGGCACGTTGCCGCCGGCGACAAACTGCCCGCGCGTAAAGTCGCTGAACAGATCAAGATCGACATTGCCGTATTGAGATTTGACCACGGGCAAGGTCAGATTGGCTTCGAAACCCATGAATGCCGCATTCTGCTGATTGTATTGGTAAACAGGCGCCGCCGCGCATGTTGGGTCGTTTGGGTCGCAGGTCTGGTTGTACGGGTAGACATTGGTATTGGCATAAACACCGGTGTAGTAACGGTAAATGTAGTTGTTGAACCAATCCTGGAACAGCGTGATGTCCGCCTTCGCCCAATCCGATTTGAATTGGTAACCCAGATCAAGATTGTAGCTGGTCTCCATATTCAGGTTGCTGTTTCCGAGTTCGACGCTGCCGCTCGCGTCATGATAACCGTTGAAATACAGCTCCTGAATTTGCGGCGCGCGCTGCGAACGGCTGGCGGCAAGGCGCACGTGGTGTTCGTCGTTGATCTGCCACAGCGCCGAAGCCGACGCGCTGATGGGAATATAGGTGCGTATCGGATTGTTCTGCGCATTGATCGACGTGCCTTCGACACGCAGCCCTGCTTCGTAGCTGACGGGGCCTGTATCGAATTTTTCGATACCGAACAGCGCATAATCCTGGATATTCGCGTAAGGAGAGATAGGCGGAGCGCCGGCAGGCAGGGCGCCGGGTGCGCTCAATACGCTAAAACGGTTGTTCTGGGTTTGCAGCCCCCAGGTGCCGGTGAACGGACCCAGCGGCTGGTGTTCCATTTCCAGACGGCTATCGAAACCCTGATTGGTAAAAGTGGTATTGGTTTGATTGGCATCCAGCTCGACATGCGTGTAGTCGTTATAAGCGATGCGTAAGCTCAGCTTCTTCGCCAGATCGAAAGGGGTATTTATCTCGTTTTTCCAGGTATAGCGGCTCATGGTCTGGAAGAGA
>Ga0265331_10003118_pt1 | contig 10842 bp, 11 predicted proteins | sample 41923metaG_FD_202088 | JGI IMG/M metagenome (GOLD analysis project Ga0265331, IMG submission 202088) | Rhizosphere microbial communities from Carex aquatilis grown in University of Washington, Seatle, WA, United States - 4-19-23 metaG | ecosystem: Host-associated > Plants > Roots > Rhizosphere...
ACGAGCGGCGGAACGTCCAGATATCGATCACGTGAGAGACCTGCCCCCGCAATTCCTGGTCAGACGCGAATTTAACGGTAATTTCTGCGGCAGACCCCACCAACGCCGCTTCCACAATTTCAGCTTGCCCAACATCAACAACCTGAACTTGCTCTAGGCTTTTGTCTTCCAAGGCCTTCACAAAATTACTAAAGACCTCATCGGAGACCAAGGGCCGAAGCGTCGTGGTATCTCCAATCCTAAAGGCATTGACGATCATGGAAAAAGCGACTTTGGCCCCATTCAAAAATCCGTTGGGATCAAAACTTGGATCGGCGGCCATAACCGCGCCAATGCCGTTTCTGTTTTGTGGAAGCTCGATGATCTGTGCGTTCGCCGGACTATTTGGGGCCTGACCCCAATTAAACGGCTGTTTTTCTTCGCCGGTCCGCCGCCCCAAAACCGAGCGCAAACGCAAAACGATAAAGGCAGCTATCAGCGCCAGAATAAAAATATCGGCTAGGGATGTACTGTCACTCATAAAATCACACATAGGCCGTTGTTTGAAAAAGGGCAAGGCCCTTTAGATAAAGCGATCTTGCCAAGGATTTGTGCCAAAATCGAGGCAAGCGCCTATTGCCCTAAGGGGTGTTCCATGATAGCAGGGCTACACGTCAATTTCACGCATCCGGAGTCCCCATGGTCGATACACCTCAACCCGCCGCTGGAACACAAGAACAGCAGCAGCCCCCGTTGATCGTCAATGGGCAATATATCAAAGACTTATCCTTTGAAGTCCCCGGCGCTCCCGCCATTTTCAGCCAACTGACGGCAGCCCCCGAGATTCCCATTCAAGTGGACATTCGGATCAATAAATTGGCCGACACCACGTTTGAGGTTGTGTTGCGCATCAAAGTCGATGCCACTTTCCAATCCAAGCCGGTCTTTATCGTTGAGTTGGATTATGCCGGTGTGTTCACGGTCAATGCGCCGCCCGAACATCTGGAGCCCTTGCTGACCATCGAAGCGGCTCGGTTGCTGTTCCCCTTCGCCCGCGCCATCATCGCCGACATCACCCGCGAAGGCGGTTTGCCTCCTTTGGTGCTGCAACCCGTGGATTTCGTTCAGGTCTACCGCAATCGTCTGGAACAACAAGCAGCTCAAGCTGGCACCCCCGTCGGTCACGCTTAAAGGGCCAATCGGTACCCGGCTTCTTCGGTTATCACCAAGTCGGACCCCAACTTCTTCCGCAAGGTATGAATGTGGGTTTCGACGGTGTGTGTGCTGATTTGAGCATTGTAGCCGAAGACATCGGTCAAGAGTTCATCCCGCGTTACCAAGCGACCTGCCTGGATCAGATAATCCAGCAGGTCGCTTTCTTTTTGGGTGAGGTAATCGCTTTGCCCCTCCGGCCCTTTTAGCAATCTAATCTTGGGGAAAAACCGCCACGAGCCAACGCGCTGACCATTGCGCTCAACCATCGCTTCAAGCTCTGTCGCTAAGGTCATCACCCGCAGGGGTTTTGGTAAGGTCACTTCAGCAGCGGCGTTTTTTTGGGGTGATAAAACGAGTATCGGAAGGGTCTGATCAAACGCTTTCACACAATCGATAAACGTCGACTGATCCGGTTCATCAATGACGACCGCATGAATCTCACCCTCTAAATCCTTGCTAACCTGATATCCCAAGGTGCTCAAGCTTTCGCCAAGAAGGGATAAAACCGCAGGATCGTTCCCTAAAATAGTCACGGTAAGTGCCAAAACATCTCTCCTTTACCATCATGCATCCTTGCGATTTTGACGACAAGACCCTATGGTGCGCCCCGATGAAATCACTCTCTTCTCCCCTGGTGGCTACTGTTGATCGCGCCATTGCCGAAATTCGGCAAGGGGGCGCTGTTTTGATTAAAAATGGTCACGATCCTGCTGTCGCGATTTTGAGCGCCGAAATTTTGGCCCCCAAAGCCTTGGCCCGAATTTCAGAGGTCAGCATCCAGCCTTTGAGTTTGGCGGTAACGGCGAAACGCGCCGAAGTTTTAGGGTTCAGTCTGCCAGATCCGCGCGCCCGAACTGTTCTTTTGACCATGTCCGGTCCCTTCACGCTTGAGGTTTTGGCCTGGATTGTTGACCCGCAAGCCAATAAACCCGAGACCTCTTTGATTTCAGGGATTCGCGTTCAACCGGTTTTGACCGGTTCTGCCATTGACGCGTCGATCACACTGTTAAAATTGGCCCGGCTTCTGCCCGCCGCTTTGGTTGCCGTATTGCCATCCCGGACAAAGGGCGTTCGGGTCTTAGCCAGCAATATACTGCGGTATCAAAGTGAGTCGGCCCGTACGTTATCCAAAGTCGGTGAAGCCCGGGTTCCCTTAAAGGACGCCGAAAACGCCCGTATCGTCGCATTTCGCCCTGCCGATGGCGGTACCGAACATTTGGCTATCGTGATTGGCGAACCCGATATCACCAAGCCAGTGTTGATCCGGCTGCATTCCGAATGCTTTACCGGCGATTTGCTGGGTTCTTTGCGGTGTGACTGCGGAGATCAATTGCGCGGAGCCATCGCCGAAATTTCCCAAACGGGCAGCGGCATTCTGCTCTATCTCGCTCAAGAAGGCCGGGGCATCGGGTTGGTCAATAAATTGCGAGCCTACGGTCTTCAGGATCAAGGGTTCGATACCATGGATGCCAATCTTCAATTGGGCTTCGATGATGATGAACGGATCTACTTGCCCGCCGCACGGATGCTGGCTTTATTGGGCATCAAGCAGGTACGCCTGATGACCAATAACCCCTACAAAATTGATGCACTTTCCAAGAACGGCATCACCATCGTCGAACGTGTCCCTCATGTTTTCCCGTCCAATGACCATAATGCGGCCTATCTGGAAACCAAGGCCACACGAGGGGGTCATCTTTTCTAGGTAACGGCAAAATTTTCCCTGTTTCAGTTATAAACATCCTTGAAAATAAACGCTTTTTATCTGGCATACGGCTTGCGTACAGATCTACGGTTCACTTTGGGATCTGATCAAGATGACTGTACCAGCATCCTTTGCCAGTGTTGTTTCGGATTTTGAAGCCGTTAAGGCCTCAATACCCGAACCCGATCATCATCTGTCCGCTTATGCGGAGGGGGATGAGGGTCCGTCTTTTAAAGACGTGTTGGATACGATCAATCCCTTGCAACACATCCCAATCATCAGCACCATTTATCGCGAATTGACCGGTGATCAGCCCGGAGCCATTGCCCGGATCGCTGGAAGCGCCCTTTATGGCGGCCCCGTCGGACTGGCTTATGAAATGGTCAACAGTGCGATTGACGATCAAACCGGCAAGGATGTCGGCGGACACGCTTGGGCCACCCTTTTCGAAGATAATAATTCGGATACCGCCGTAAAGGTTGCCACCGCTACGCCCCCTGAAACATCCCCTGCCGTCCCGGATTTGCCGGTGTCACCGCCTCCTGTCGTCGCTCAAGAACCTATTCCTCTTGCAAAGGCTGCCGATGTACAGACACCCGCGGCACCTCAGGCCCAAACTCTGGCGCCCAAAATTCTGGCATCCGCATCTGCTTCCACTACACCGCAAGCCGCCTCTGCGGCTTATACGGCGGTCGGTGGACAAACTCAGCTTCCCCAAGGATTTCTGCCGGTTCCATCCCGCCACTCGATCCAGGTCGTTCCCCCGACACCGCCCAACACGGTTCTTTCGACCAGCAATCAACGATCAAACGCCATGGCCGTTGGCGTTCCACGGGCCAACACCAGCCAAACCGATGCTCGCGGTACTGCCGCAGTAACCATGGCAGGAGCCAAACCAATCCCCGTTCAGGCTCCGGCTTCTCCGCCGCCGATCAATCCCACCAATGCATGGGTTCCCGACGCCATGGCCAAAGCTTTGGATAAATACGAGAAGATGAGCAAGCTAGGTCAGACCGCTCAGATTCAAGAACAACCCGCACCCTAAGAGCATTGCATGGATATCCTTGTCCTTTCAAATTGCACGACAAGCTGGAAGGATCATTCCGTACACTGCGCCCTTGGCCGTAGCGGAATCATTCATAACAAATGGGAAGGCGATGGCGGCACACCCATAGGGCTGTTTCCTTTACGACGGGTTTTTTATCGCCGGGATCGGTTGCGCCCTCCCCTTACATCCTTAGATATTCAACCGATCACTCCAACCATGGGCTGGTGCGACGATCCGAAACATGCAGATTACAACCGCTTGGTCGAGCTTCCCCATCCCGCATCCTGTGAATCTTTGTGGCGCGAAGACGAAATCTACGATGTGATTGTTGTCTTGGGGCACAATGACGACCCTGTTGTTCCCAATATGGGCAGCGCCATCTTTCTTCATCTGGCTCGGCCAGATTTTTCACCGACACAAGGGTGTGTGGCTTTGGCTCTCCCGGATTTGCTGACTCTGCTTGCCGATGCTCAGCCCGGCGATTCCATGATTATCCGTTTATAAAACAGACCGTAAATAGTCGGCTTGTGAGCGCGCTGCCATAATCAGGTGTCCTTGAGCCTCCAAGATCCGGCGCGCTTTGGTATCTTTGACCAGTCGCTTGCACTCTGCTGCAAGGTTATCCAATGGTGTCAGCGCAACCGCATCTTTGATGTCGTCGTCAATTTCAGTCGTGGCCGACCCTTCACTAACCACAGCTTTTGAATTGGCAAGCAGATAAGAAACCCGCACAATTTCAAAAACTTGTGCGTCATGCTTGTGAATATTCAATACCACTTTCGACCGTGCAATAAGGTCGTCACGTTCTTTGCCATAGGCCCCAAAGATGGCGGTCAACTTCACACCGGTTTTTTCCACAGCCTTTAAGACTTTTTTCCGCCGCTCCGTCGCAGCACCATAAAACAGCACATCAATATCTTGCTTTTCTGCGGGTTTGATCCTAGTCATTTCGGAAACGGTTCCAATAGGAACCAGCGCTGAATTGCCCGCCAATCCCCGGGATTTCAACCGCTCTAAATTGCGCGGGCTGTAATCCCATACTTTGAATCGCTCATACAGCGTTGAAAGCACCGGTGCCCAGCGAAACAGGTCATCCTCCACCTGTTCAAGATTATAAAAAATGCTGTTGGCCGGAAGATCGCCCACCGCATCTTCCGCCAACAGATGCCCACCCAAGACGATATTCATGGCATCGGGCGAAAAGATATTCACCGCAGCCTGGGCGGAATGCCCCAAGGCCCGAAACGCAAAAACCAACGTTTCAGCCATTTCAGCAAAAGCTCCGGCGTGCTGATATCCCGGAGGAGAGATTACGACGACACGGTACATAGCATCGTCCTATAAGCCTCTTCCAAATCCCGCACCAAAGTCGGTGTATCAAACAAGGGCAGCTTCAACCGGTTGGTTTCCAAATGTGTCCGGTAGTCTTGCAAACGCTGTGGAGTATCAATTAACTCCAGGGCTGTCGCCTCATAAGCCGCCAGATCCTTGACGATCAAATCTGGCAGTTCTGCTGCACTCACCAAACTGGCCCCTACCCGCGCGGCAAAACTATCCCCTGGACAGGTAAGGACCGGACACCCCATCCACAGGGCATCGCTGCCCGTTGTGTGGGCATTATAGGGCAGAGTGTCCAAGACAAGGTCGACTGTTCCATGCCGGGCTAGGTGCTCTTCTAAGGGCACATGACGGGCAAAGGTGATGCGCCCTTTGAGTCCAAATCCTTTGGCGCGGGCCAAAAGCGCCTTTTCAGCTTCATCCTCTCCCCCCATCAGCCACAAATGGGTGTTTGGTCGAGCCGCCAGCAGCCTCATCCACACATCAAAAACCGCCGGTCCATATTTGTAAGGTGCATTAAAGCAAGCCAGCACCATTCCATCCGCTGGCAATCCATAAGCGTTTCGGCTTAGGGCCTGTGGAATTGGCCGTTTCCGATCATTGCACTGATACGAATTGGGGAGTTGGATGATTTTTTCGGTGTAAAACGGCTGGTCTTCCATAGGCAGCACCCAGCGGTCGCCGATCACGTAATCGATAAAATCCACACCCGTCGTTCCTGGATAACCAATCCACGAAACCTGCACAGGCGCTGGCCTTAAGCCAAACACACCAAGACGACCATCCCGTGTATAGCCTTTTAAATCCACAAGGATATCCACATTGAACCTGGATATTTCCGTGGCAATCTCCTGATCCGTGGCATTTTGAAGGGAATGAAACTGATCGAACGCGGCTTCCAAACGCCGACGAACGGCCGAGTTATCATTTTGACCTGTAGAAAAAGCATGAGTTTCAAAGGCTTGTCTATCATGCAACTCGAACACTTCGGCCATCAACCACGCCGTGGCATGGGTATGGAAATCCGCCGAAACATAGCCGATAACAGGTCGTTCCTTTTTCGTAATAAGTGGTCTTGGGTGTTTAGGAAAAATTGAAGCGGCAGTTTGTGCGGCTTTGAGATGATATCCCTGCCCCATATCCAAAGCCAACAACCGAAAGGGTTGAATGCCGGGTTTGCCCGCATCGATCAAGGTTTCCAAACGCCGAGTTAAAACATCAAGCCCATCCCACTGACACAAGGCCTGACGTCGTCCAATCAAAGCACTTAGAATTGTCGCATCTTGGGGATCAGCCAAGTGTGCCTTTTCATAGGATTGTGCCGCTTGCGCCTGTTTCCCCAAACGGCGCTGAGCATTACCAAGATTGAACCAGGCGCCACTGCTAGGCGCCAAGCGGGTCACCTGTCCCCACGCCTTTGTGGATCGCTCGGCATTGCCCAGATGATCCGCCAATGTCCCCGCCAGCATCCAACCCGCCACGACTTTGGGGGCGCGGGACAAGGCTTTATCCAGAGTTTTTTCCGCGTGCAGCAATTGCCCTTGAGCGGCCAAAGCTTGGGCCAACAGGAATAATAAATCCGGCTGGCCCGGTTTGGTTTTTAGGGCCATACGGCATTGCGCTTCGGCGTCGACGGCGCGACCTGCCTGCAACAATGCCGCGATCAGGTCAGGCACCGCAGCATTTCTTGTATTTTTTGCCCGATCCGCAGGGGCATGGATCATTGCGGCCCACCGCCTTGGTCGCGGTGCGTTGAGCGGGTTTGGGATCAATGGTCCCATCTACATATTTCCAAGCCCCGTCAACCTGACGGAAGCTGGCCAATTCATGATGGTAATGAACCTTCCCGCTCATTTTAAAATGAGCAACAAATTCAACGGTATCGCCTTCAGCTTTGCGAATTTCCAGCTTTTGCCATTGGGCATTGTCGGCCCATTGTTGTGAATCTTCGCGATTGAAATCCTCTTTGGCTTCCGGAGCCAAAGTGCCTTCCAAATAATCGATATTACCCTTGGTAAAGGCCGTATAGCGCGACCGCATCAAGGCTTCTGGACTGGCAGCAGGCGTGCCGGCGATCACCGGTCCACAACATTGATCAAAGGCTTTTGCTGATCCGCAGGGGCACAATTCGGTCATTTGGGTTCCCCTGCCAATTTGGTCAACAGATCATCCAATTGTTCCAACGTGCGATACTGCACGATCAACTCACCACCTTGCCCGGTGCTTTTCAAACTGACTTTCAATCCCAATGACTCCGTTAAATCCCGTTCCAATGCCGCCAGATCAGGGTCTTTATCACCCCCACCTTTCGACTGTCTTTTACTTTGCGGTTTTGCTTTACCGGTCTCGGTGACCAATGCCTCGGTCTGACGGACAGACAACCCTTTTTCCACAACCTGTGCGGCAGCGCGAACAGGATCGGCAGCGGCAACCAGAGCGCGGGCATGACCGGCCGACAATTTTCCGTCATCCACCAAGGCCCGAACCGAGTCCGGCAGTGACAATAGACGCATCATATTGGTGACATGGCTGCGACTTTTGCCCAAAGCCCGCGCCAATTCTTCCTGAGTATGATTGAATTCCTTGAGCAGACGCGTATAGCCTTCGGCTTCTTCCAACGGAGAAAGATCTTTACGTTGTAGATTTTCGACCAAAGCCACTTCGGCGGCTTCCCGGTCGGTAAAATCCTTTACCAGAATAGGCACTTCATGCAGCAAGGCGCGCTGCGCTGCGCGCCATCGCCGCTCACCGGCAATGATCTCGAACAGACCCACTTCTTCGGGGTGAGGCCGCACCAAGATAGGCTGAAGCATCCCCTTGGTGCGAACGGATTCTGCTAATTCCTGAAGCGATTCTTCGTCGAACGTCTTTCTGGGCTGGAACCGCCCCGGTACTAAGGCCGATACCGGCGCAACCGGCAAGGACCGAAGGCCTGGGCTTATTCCAGTGGTGTGCTGAACCGCATCCAATTGACTGGGTGATAGGCCGGATTCGCCCAGTAACGCCGATAATCCCCGGCCTAGACCTTTTCGTTTTTCTTCTGCCACGTTTTACGCCTGTTTTTGGATATCACGTTCGCGTTTTAGCACCTCGCTGGCGAGATGAATATACGCTTCTGCCCCGGTGCTTTTCACATCGTACAACAAGACCGGCTTACCATGTGATGGCGCTTCCGAGATCCGAACATTGCGAGGAATGATGGTTTTGTAAACCTTGTCGCCAAAGTACCCCCGCACATCCGCCGCCACTTGATCCGACAAGTTATTGCGTTTGTCGAACATGGTTAACACAATCCCTTGAAGTTCCAAGACTGGATTGAAGGCCTGACGCACCCGCTCGATGGTCGAAATCAAATGGCTAATTCCCTCCAACGCAAAGAATTCGCATTGCAACGGCACCATGACCGCATGGGCCGCCACTAGGGCGTTAAGGGTCAACAGGGTTAGCGACGGCGGGCAGTCGATCAAGATGTAATCAAAGCCTCTGACAACCGACAAGGCTTCTTTCAAACGCCATTCCCGGCGCTCCATATCCACCAATTCCACCTCGGCACCGGACAAGTCCACACCGCTTGGAACCAAGGACAAGCCTGGAATTCCGGTGGGCAGCACAGCCTCGGCGATTTGAACTTCGCCCAACAAGGCATGATAGGAATTGACCGAACGGGCAGACCGCTCGATTCCCAATCCCGTGCTGGCATTGCCTTGTGGATCGAGATCGATGAGCAAAACAGTTTTATGGGTCGCCGCCATAGCCGTTGCCAAATTGATGGCGGTGGTGGTTTTACCCACTCCGCCCTTTTGATTTGCGACAGCAATAATGCGCGGTTGTGTGCTGGACCTAGGTTCGGCCACGTTGGACCTCTCTCAAGATAAGGATGGATGCAAGTGGATCGGTAACAGACGCCACCCGCTGGATACCCATAATCCATTCTTTCCCGGCTTCGGTCAATTCGTCTTCGGCACCTTTTCCCTTGGGAAAGATGCAAATTCCGCCCTCTACTACATATGGTAGGGCAAGAGGCAATAACCTTACCAAGGGAGCTAAGGCTCGTGCCGTGACCACATCGCCTTGCAATGAATTTAATGTTTCAGCTCTCGACTCATGAAGACTGGCCGAACTTTCCGTCACCCGAATCACTTCCCGCAAGAAAGCAATTTTGCGAGAATCGCTTTCCACCAGATGGACATCGGGCACACCCAAGATCGACAACACCAATCCGGGGAACCCAGCCCCTGATCCCAAATCCACCAACCGCTTGGACTGGACTGGAATCAACGACAGCAATTGAACCGAATCGGCCATATGCCGATGCCACAGATCGGGGATCGTATCGGGTCCAACCAGATTGATTTTAGTCTGCCATTTGACCAACAGCTCAGCATAGGCACTCAGCCGCGCCATGACATCGGTGGATAGATCAAAATGCTTTCGGACATCTTCGGAGGATTGAAAATGTTTCACGTGAAACATTTCTTCTTAACATGCGCCAAAACCGCCGTCACAGCAGCGGGGGTCATCCCGGGAATCCTAGCGGCATCGCCCAATGTTTCCGGTCTGACCATGGACAGTTTTTGCCGTACTTCTGTAGACAACGAGCCTACATCTGCGTAATCCAAACTACTGGGCAACACCAAACCCTCTTCCCGCTTCCAGGCACGAATGTCCGAATCCTGCCTCTTGGCATAAGCTTGGTATTTTCCTTCGATGGCCAATTGCTGAGCGCAGTCAGATGAAATACTGGCAAGCGCAGGCCACATGATGGTCAAACGCTCGATGGTCATGTCCGCATGCGCTAACAATCCCCACGCCGTTCGTGCCACACCATCTTGATTAACGTCGAAGCCATTGACCTTAAGGGCCGTTGGACTGGCGCTCAATCCTGTCAACAAAGCCCGACCGGATTCCAGTTCTGCCGACTTCTTTTGCCACGATACCGTTCGCTCCGACCCAACCACCCCGATCCTAATTCCATCATCGGTTAAACGCTGATCGGCGTTGTCCGCCCTTAAGATCAACCGATATTCGGCCCGCGAGGTGAACATCCGATAGGGTTCTTGGGTTCCTCTGGTCACCAGATCATCCACCATCACACCCAAATAGGATTGAGTGCGATCCGAATAAAACGGCTGACCGCCGCTAACTTTTAAGGCAGCATTGACCCCAGCCAAGAGCCCTAACGCCCCGGCCTCTTCATACCCGGTTGTTCCAATAATTTGCCCGGCCAGAAACAGGCCCTGCACCTTTTTGGTTTCAAGTGACCGCGTCAATTCTCGTGGGTCAACAAAATCGTATTCAATGGCATAGCCAGGCCGAATAATTTTGGCGTGTTCCAACCCAGGGATTGTTGCGATCAAAGCTGCTTGAACATCTTCGGGCAAGGATGTGGAAATGCCATTGGGATAGATTGTGTGATCGTCTAATCCTTCGGGTTCCAAAAAAATTTGGTGGTGTGTCCGATCGGCAAACCTTACCACCTTGTCTTCAATTGAAGGACAATAGCGCGGACCAATGCCTTCGATCTGACCGGAATAAAGCGGAGCTCGCCCCAAATTTT
>Ga0265331_10003119_pt1 | contig 10835 bp, 8 predicted proteins | sample 41923metaG_FD_202088 | JGI IMG/M metagenome (GOLD analysis project Ga0265331, IMG submission 202088) | Rhizosphere microbial communities from Carex aquatilis grown in University of Washington, Seatle, WA, United States - 4-19-23 metaG | ecosystem: Host-associated > Plants > Roots > Rhizosphere >...
TGACAGCCACGGCTTTTCCAGCGACGGCTTGCCGAAATAATAGCCCTGCATCATGTCGACCTTTTCGCGGCGCAGCCAGTCGGCGACATCTTCGGTTTCGACGCCTTCGGCAACGGTTTTCAGGCCAAGCCCGCGCGCCAGTTCGATCAACATGCGCACCAAATGCTGTTGTTCGGCGTTGGTGGTGAGATTGTGCAACAAATCTTTGTCGATCTTCATGATCGACAGCGACAGCGAACGCAAATGGCGGATGGAGGTTGATCCCGCGCCGAAATCATCCAGCGCGACATGGCCGCCAAGCTCGCGCAAACTTTCGACAAAGCGGCGGGTTTCGCCGACATCGACGATGGCTGCGGTTTCGGTGATTTCAATCACCAGACGCCGCGCGACTTCAGGACGTTTGCCCAGCGCACGCTGTACGTAATCAGGCCAATCGGCATGCGCCGCCGTCAGACCCGACACGTTGATGGCGAGGAAAAGATCGGGATATTCTTCCATATCCTTGATCGCGAGGTCGAGGACGAGGCGATCCAGTTCGAATGCCAACCCTAATTGTTCGATCGCCGGAACAAAAAGCGCGGCCGCGATGGGTTCGCCCTTCTCGCTGAACATACGCACCAACGCTTCGTAAAACAGCACCTGACCGCTGGCGGCTTCGATCACCGGCTGGAAGGCCAGACGGAATCCGTCATTCTTAAAGGCGAATTTGATGCGTTCGCTGAGTTCCAGCAACTGCCGGTTTTCCTGCACCCGCGTCGGCGAATCCATATATTCGACGAACAGGTTACGCCCGCGTTGATGCGCGTCATGCAACGCCTGTTCGGCGAAGATCATGCCTTCGGTCGCGCTTTTCGCCTCAGTCGGCAAACGCACGCCGCCGATGGAAACCGTGATATGCAGTGGGGTTACCGATGTCACGACGGGATGATCGCGGAAGCTTTGCAACAAACGCTCTGCCAGAATCTTGGCATCGCCGCCAAGCGGTTCCGGTAACAAAACGCCGAACATATCGCCGCCCACCCGCGCCAGAATGGCGCGTGACGGCATGATTTGTGTCAAACGTTCCGCCACGCCGCGCAGCAGGGCGTCGCCTGCTTCCATGCCGACGGCTTCGTTGACGAAAGACATCTTGTCGATGCCGAGGACGAGATAGGCGGCGGTACGGCGCGACGATTTTGCCGTTTCGATGGCGCGCGCGACATGGGTCAACATATGGGAGCGGTCGAAACAGCCGGTCAGCGCATCGCGTCCGCGCATTTCTGTCTGGACGATTTTATTTTGGGGTTTATCGATCACGCGCAAAATGCCGCGCTGGCGTACCGCTTGCCCGCCTTCCATATCGACGCTGCCGCGTTCATGTACCCAGATCAGCGTGCCGGACGGCAGGCGCAGACGATATTGGCGATCAAGCGTTTTATTTTCGTTGCCAAAAACGCTCGCGCGGTCTTCTTCGTAAACGATGGTGCTGAATTCTTGCCAGTGGGCGGGGGGCGTTATGTTGCCGCCGAACAAAGCCGTGGTTTCGCCCATCCACATAATGCGGTCGGTGCGCAGATCCCATTCATAGGCAACGTCGCCCGTTGCCGTTAAAAGGTCGGATAGCTGAGAAGTGGAAGTCATTACCAAAGCCCAAACTCGAAAAAAGACAACATTTCCCAGATGTTAAGGGAACTGACACGCATGACACCGTGGCAGACCATAGTAGCGGGAAGTATATTAACATTTCCTAAAGCCCAGACCTTTTAGTAAGTTAACGCCTCACGGGACATATCCACGCAACCGGATTTAACAATTCCCTCTCGCGCCAAGATCGATTAAAGAACCTCTATGTCAAAAAGCTTCACAACCCAAAGACTTGCCGACGAACTGGGCGGCCAGCTGGTCGGCGATGGTACGATCCATGTGACTCGCCTCGCACATCCCGCCGATGCGCGTGATGTGGGTGATCTGGCGCTGGCGATGGATGCCAAGCTGTTGCCTTTGCTTGCCAACGGGAAAAGCCGCGTTGCGGTGGTTGCTGGCGATGCCGAAGTACCCGCCGGTTCGGTCGAGGCTTGTATCCGCGTCGCCCGCCCGCGCGTTGTCTTATCCAAACTGACCAATATGTTTTCGGAACCCGTGCCGGTGGCATCGGGCATCCACCCGACCGCGATTATCGAGGCCGGAGCCAGCATCGGCGCGAATGTGACCATCGGTGCGCAAAGCTTCGTCGGCGCGGGCGCGGTCATCGGCGCCAACAGCGTTTTGCATCCCCAAGTTTATATCGCGCCACAGGCGGTGATCGGGGAAAATGCCTTGATCTATTCCGGCGTCAAAGTCGGTGCGGGCGTTCGTATCGGGGCGCGGTTCATTGCACATTTCAATACATCGCTCGGCGCGGACGGTTTCAGTTTCGTCACCCCCCAAACCGGCAGCGTCGAACAGGTAAAAGCGGATGGCGGCGGCGAAGTCACCGCCAGCAACAGCGCGTTTTTGCGTATCGCTTCGCTGGGCGGGTTGGTGATCGGCGATGATGTTGAAATCGGCGCGAACACCTCAATCGACCAAGGCACCATCGCGCCGACACGCATTGGCAATGGCAGCAAAATCGATAATCAAGTGCAAATTGGCCATAACGTGCAGATCGGTGACAATTGCCTGATTTGTGGGCGTGTTGGCATCGCGGGCAGTGTTACAGTCGGCAACCGCGTTGTCCTTGGCGGCGCGGCTGGCGTGGCGGATCATGTCGAAATCGGCGACGATGCCGTGATTATGGCGATGAGCGGCGTGGCGGGTAATGTCCGCCCACGCAGCGTCGTCGGTGGCTTCCCCGCCCGTCCGCGTGAACAATTGCTGGAAAGCTATTTTAACATGAGCCGTTTGAAATCTTTTTTCCGCAAGATCGAAAAGATCATCGAACGCCTCGACCAACTTGAAAAGACACCTAAGGAATAACTATGTCCCAGATTGATGAAATTCTCGACGTCGTCGCGCAAAAAGCTTTGCTGGATCGTGGCACCCTGACGCCGGACGCGAAACTGGCGGATCTGCATGTCAGTTCGCTCGATATGGTCGAAGTGATTTTCGCGCTGGAAGATAAATTCGGCATCGAATTGCCGTTCAACGCTAACGTCAATATCGGCGAATTCAAAACCGTCGGCGACGTTATCGCCATGGTTGAAAAGCAGATGACAGCGAAAAAAACCATTGTCGCAGGTAGCCATTAAACATAATGGCAAAAGAAACCAACAAATCCGGCTGCGAGGTTAAGGACGAAGCAATGACAAGGCTAACAACTTCAGTTTTTGCGTTTACGTTCCTCGTGGTCTTTTGCTTTTCGTCTCTAAGCTATGGACAGGGACGCGTTGATATAGTGCAGATATATGAGAGTTTTTTTGTAAGTCGAGTGGCGGCACTTGAATGTGACGGGATCAACAAGGCCACGGAAGAAAAATTTCTATCAAATCAATTGACGATAACAATACGTGCAACGCAAGCATTGAAAGAACGAAACCCTGATCTTTCTGATTCAGACGTAACGACCAAAATCGGTGAAATCCAAAATCAGTTAAAGAAAAACGTGCAAAATGAGGTCGCCATCAACGGATGCTCCTCAGAACGCATTCAGCAACTTCTAAAAATGTATAAGATGCACTCTACAATGTCTTTGGGAGGGTAATCATGGAAGTTCAATCCTTCATGTTGGGTGCTTTGATCACAGAATTTCATCCAAAAAGATTCTCTCTATGACCCGTCGTATCGTCATCACCGGCATGGGCGTTATCTCGCCTATCGGCCACAGCGTCGCCGCCTTTCGCCAGAATTTGTTTGCGGGCAAGGGCGGGATTGGCACGCTGGATTTTCCTTATCGCGGTGCGAACGTTACTTTTCCTGCCGCGCCGGTGCGCGATTTCAAGCCGGAGAATTGGATTGATCCGAAGAAAGTCGGGCTTCTGGATCGCTTCGCGCAATTTGCCGTCGCGGCGGCTTTGGACGCGTTGACGGATTCCGGTCTGGTGCTAACGCCGGAACTGGCTGAACGCACGGCGGTGATTACCGGCACGGGCGTCGGCGGGATGAATACGCTGGAAGAATCGTATGAAAAACTTCTCGGTGTCGGTACCTCGCCGCGCGTGCATCCGTTCACGATTCCGCGCCTGATGGTCAATGCGGGGTCCAGCCAAATCAGCATGGCCACGGGCATTACCGGCCCGGGCTTTACGGTGGCCTCGGCTTGCGCGTCGGCCATTCATGCGATGGGCGTGACGTTGCACATGCTGCGCTCCGGCTTCATCGATGCGGCGATCACCGGCGGGTCGGAAAGCTGCCTGACCTTCGGCACCTTGAAAGGCTGGGAGGCCTTACGCGTCATGGCGCCCGATGTCTGCCGTCCCTTTTCCAAAGACCGTGCCGGCATGGTTCTGGGTGAAGGCGCGGCGATGTTTATGCTTGAAACATTGGAAAACGCGCAAAAGCGTGGCGCGAAAATCTATGCCGAATTTGCCGGTTTTGGCATGTCGTCGGATGCCAAGGAACTCACCACACCCGATGTCGGCGGCGCATCGCGGGCGATTGCCAACGCCCTGAAAGATACCGGATGGAATCCGGAAGATGTCGATTACATCAACGCCCACGGCACCGGCACGCGGGTCAATGATGTGATGGAAACGGCGGCGGTCAAACAGGTGTTTGGTGCCCATGCGCCAAAACTCGCGCTTTCCTCCAGCAAATCCATGTTCGGGCATGCGCTCGGCGCGGCGGGTGCGCTCGAAATGCTGGCCACGGTTCTGGCCGTCACCGACAATATTGCGCCGCCGACGATCAATTACCTCGGCCTCGACCCTGAATGCGATTTGGATTTTGTGCCGAACCAAGCACGCCCGATGACGATCAACACCGCCTTGAATAATTCTTTCGCCTTCGGCGGTTTGAATGCGGTGGTGGCGGTGAAGAAGGTTACGGGTTAGGCGTTCCGGTCCCCCGCATCTCCCGATAAATCACAAACAATCCTCCGGCAGCGACCAGAGACGCTCCGGCGATCAGATGTAAACTCGGCACATGGTGCCAGATGACATAACCCGCCAACGCGCCCCAGATGATTTGCGTGTACTGAAACGGCGCGACGAGGGCGACGGGTGTGCGGTGATACGCCGTCATCATGCAAATACTGGCAATGCCGCCAAGCGTCCCCGACAGGGCCAAATGGATGATATCCACCATATGCAAATCCGGCCCTCCGCGCAGCAACAACAGACTTGTGCCCATCAGAAATGACACCAAATAGCCGTAGAATGAAAACGACATATTGGTTTCCCCGCCGCGCATGCGGCGGATCATGATGACCGACAGCGCGTAACAAAATACGCTGACGAAGGCGGCGAAGCGTCCCATGATGACGGCACCGTGATGTGCGTCCGGCGCATGGTGTGCCAGGGGGTTAATCACCACCACAATCCCGACAAAGCCCAGCGCAATCGCCAGCCACCGCGCCGGATCGATTTTCTCCCCCAGCCAGAAGGATGCCATGGCGGTGACGACCAAAGGCCCCGCAAAAACAATCGCGTAAAAATCAACCAACGGCAGGCGTGAATAGGCGTACACCGCCGCGAAAGCCGACATCACGCTGGTGGCACCCCGTGCCAGATGTTGCGGCAGGCGCGTTGTGGCAAGGCGGCTCAGCCCACCCGTCAGCAGCGTCCAAAGCAGGATCGGCAGCAAAGCAAAACAGGCATTGATCGCGAGGATCTGATAGGTCGGATGCCCCTCCGCCGCCACTTGTTTGAAAATCGTATCAATCGCCGTCAGCAAAGCAAAAGCAAGCGCGGCCAGAGCCATACCGCTCAGCGCATGGTGTGTGGGGGGAGAGGGGGGATGAGCCGTGGTCACGTTCATCTCTTACCCCGCAACTGGTGAAAGGGCGGTTAATCTATAGCCAGCCGCGCACTTTGAACCAAAGAATGGGCAGTATGGCACTAAGAACGATAACGCCAAGACCGTAAGGATAACCCCATGCCCAGTCCAGTTCCGGCATATGCCGGAAATTCATGCCATAGATGCTGGCGAACAGCGTCGGCGGTACGCCGACAACGGACACGACGGTCAGAACCTTGATGATATTGTTCTGTTCGATATTGATAAAGCCCATGGTCGCGTCGATCAGCAATTGGACCTTGTTGGCCAGCTGGCTGTTGTAATCCGTCAATGAAAGCGTGTCTTGTCGCTGCGCCTTGATGCGCACCAGTAATTCGGACGGCAGATAATCCGCGCCGATAGTTTCGACATAGGCCAGAATGCGCGTCAGGCCCAAAAGACTGTCGCGGATTTTCGATGCCAGATCGCCGCCCTGCCCGATACGGCGCAGCATGTCGCGCAAATGTGTGCTGGCCTTGGCGGGCGCAAGGCGCAGATTGGTGCCGTTGGTATCGACACAGAAGATGGCTTGCGAGGCGCGGTCCAGATCGCTGCCGATCCCCTCCAGCACATCGGCGACGCGGTCGATCAGGGCTTCCATCAAACCGATAAAGGCACCCGCCGCGCTGGGGTGGTGGTCGCCGTCGGCGGCAAAATTGGCGGCAAAGGCGTTGAAACTGGTCAGCTCCGCAAAACGCACGGTGACCAAAAGGTTGCGTGTCAACAAAAGCCCGACCGGTGTCGTGACCGGCATGCCTTGCTGCGCATGCGCCACCAAGGGAACGCTGAGATACAGTGCGCCATGGCTGGTGCGCAGACGGCTGGAATTCTCGATTTCGCTGAGTTCGGCCAAAGTCGGGATATGTAAGCCCGTTACCCGTTCGATATAGGCTAGCTCCGCCGCATCGCCCGACTGGATATCCACCCAGACAACGCCAGATGGCAAAGTGCCCGACAAATCCGGCGGTCGTTGGGCCAGAGAACCGGCGGGGGTGTGCAGGTGAAGCATGGATCGTGGGTGCTCGGAAACAGGGATATTTTATTTAGCAAAATGGATGCCCATGCACGATAGGGTTTTTCGGACCTTGTTCGCAAGGGTTGCTTAAACCCTGCGGCTTGGCTAGTTACTAGTCCCTAAGTCGCTGGTCCCTAGCTGCAAAGCTAATGACTAGGGACTGGGGACTAGCAACTAGGGACTATCTGTGTTCGAAGAAATTGGCATCTTTTACCGCGGCATCGTGCTCGGGCTGATGATTGCTGCACCTGTTGGTCCTATCGGGCTTCTTTGCATCCGTCGTACCTTGCAGCGCGGGCTTGTGGTCGGCTTTGCGACCGGCCTTGGCGCGGCTTGCGTTGATACCTTGTTTGGCGCGGTGGCGGCTCTCGGCGTCGCGGCCATCCTCGATTTCATGCGGCATTATGATATGTTTATCCGCATGGTCGGTGGCGTGGCCCTTATGCTTGGCGCGTGGCATGCGTGGCATGACAAGCCGCAACCGGCCGCCGAACCCGCCGATATTCTTGGCAAAGTTATCCAAATACAAAAAGAATATGTGTGGCTGAACGCGCTCAAGGCGTTAGTCAGCGGCTTTTTGATCACCCTGACTAACCCCGTGACTTTATTTGCCGTTCTGGCGGTCGTCGCCGGTTTCAGCCATGTCGAAAGCCATCTGGACGCTGTCACCCTGATTGCGGGCATTGCCTGTGGTTCGACCCTATGGTGGTTAACGCTTTCGGGCGGTGTGGCGCTGGTGCGCGGGCTGTTCAGTGATGCGCGGATTCAATTCGTTAATCGCGTGACGGCGGTGGCGTTGGCTGCTATAGCCCTCTGGGCCATTGGCAGCGGGATACGGCTTTTTCTTCAACATAATGCAGGGACTTAATCATGATGCTTCGTAACATTGCTATTATCGCACACGTTGACCACGGTAAAACCACGCTGGTCGATCAGATGCTGAAGCAATCCGGCACGTTCCGTGAAAACCAGCAAGTGGCCGAACGCGCCATGGACAGCAACGATCTGGAACGCGAACGCGGCATCACCATTCTGGCGAAATGCACCTCCATCATGCATGGCGATTTGCGTATCAACATCGTCGATACCCCCGGCCACGCCGATTTCGGCGGCGAAGTCGAACGTATTCTGTCGATGGTTGACGGCGTTGTTTTGCTGGTCGACGCGGCCGAAGGCCCCCTGCCGCAAACCAAATTCGTGGTGTCGAAAGCTTTGGCAATCGGGTTGAAGCCGATGGTCGTCGTCAACAAGATTGACCGTTCCGACGCGCGCCCCAGCGAAGTGCACAACGAAATTTTCGATCTGTTCGCCGCGCTGGACGCGACCGAAGAACAGCTGGACTTCCCGACCTTGTTTGCCTCGGGCCGCAATGGCTGGGCGATTGATAGCCTTGATGACGAACGTAAGGATTTGGAACCTTTGTTCAATTTGATCAAACGCCATGTGCCCGCGCCGAAGGTTGATCCGGATTCACCGTTTACGTTGTTGGCCACGATCCTCGAAGCCAACCCCTATCTCGGTCGCTTGCTGACGGGTCGTATTCAGACCGGCACGGTCAAGACCAACATGCCGATCAAGGCGTTGACTCATGATGGGCAGTTGATCGAACAGGGACGCGTGACCAAGATTCTCGCGTTCCGTGGCCTTGAACGCGTGCCGGTTGATGAAGCGCAGGCGGGTGACATCGTCGCGCTTGCTGGCCTGACCAAAGCCACGGTTGCGGATACTTTGTGTGATCCGGCGGTGACGGAGCCTTTGCGCGCCCGTCCTGTCGATCCGCCGACCATTGCCATGACCTTCTCGGTCAATGACAGCCCGCTCGCCGGAACCGAAGGCGACAAGGTGACCAGCCGTATGATCCGCGACCGTTTGATGCGCGAATCCGAAGGCAATGTCGCCATCCGCATCACCGAATCAGACGAAAAAGACGCGTTCGAAGTCGCGGGTCGCGGCGAATTGCAGCTCGGCATCCTGATCGAAACCATGCGCCGCGAAGGGTATGAATTGTCGATCAGCCGCCCGCGCGTTTTGTTCCAGACCATCAATGGCCAACGTCAGGAACCGATCGAAGAAGTCGTGATCGACGTTGACGAAGCTTACTCCGGCACCGTCGTCAATAAAATGTCGGAACGTAAGGCGGAACTGCATGACATGCGGCCTTCGGGCGGCGGCAAGGTGCGGTTGGTGTTCTACGCTCCCTCACGCGGCCTTATCGGTTATTACAGCGAATTTCTGTCCGACACGCGCGGCACGGGTTTGATGAACCGCCTGTTCCATGGCTATGCCCCACATAAGGGCACAATTGCGGCCCGCCGTACCGGTGTCTTGATCGCCAACGGTGCGGGCGAAGCCGTCGCCTATGCGATGTGGAAACTGGAAGAACGCGGCCCGATGATCATCCAGCCCGGCGCGAAAGTGTACGAAGGTATGGTGATCGGCGAACACGCCAAGAGCAACGATCTGGACGTGAATGTGCTGGAAGGTAAAAAGCTGACCAACATCCGCACGACGTCGAAAGACGAAGCCGTGCGCCTCACTCCGCCGATGCAGATGACGTTGGAAAAAGCGATTGCCTATATTGCGGATGACGAATTGGTGGAAGTAACGCCCCAGTCGATCCGTTTGCGCAAACGCTACCTCGACCCCAACATGCGCAAGCGCATGGCGAAACAGGCGGAAGCGTAAACTTGTACCAACGATCCTATCGTTAAGGGTCAGGTGTCACGAGAGTTCAGGGCATCCCTCTTGCTTGTGTGAGGAATGCCGCCGTCACTTGTTGTGCGCCAGCATGCACGACAAGAAAAATCTACGCGATCCTGCACGCCTATATGAAGGCGCATAAACAGGATTCAGGATTGGGGGATCGGGAATAAATGGCCGGAGGACCACCATGTTGGTCCACAGATAAGGGGAACGCCTATTACGCCTACAGCAATGACAAGAAGGCTGATGGCCACCGCTTGCCATCCGACATAAATCTTCGGATTTTTACCACCTCTGCCTGCAAGCTCTATCCGACGACGGATAAGTCCGAGAACGCCGTATACCGTGAAGCCCAAGCCAATGAATGATTGAAAGGCTTCCTGCATACGTTTCTTAAGCCGCCACGTTATCCAGCATGATGCCGAGTTTATCCAGCAGGTAATCAAGATCCTCGCCGCTGATATCCTGATATTGGGTCAGGATGCGTTCGATGACGCGGGCGTGGTAACGGTCGCGGTCATGGTCGCCGCCATCCATGACGGTTTCATGCACCACATCCAGCGCGACGCGGAAGGCGGGCAACAGGCGCGGCGGCAAAGGTGTTTTGGCGTATAGGGATTTCAGGCCAAGACGTCCGGCATCATGGATCAAAATCCGCGCATTGACGACCGGCACATTCGCCAAAACCGCCAGCGCCATTTCAAAAAACGCCACATCGCCCATGCAAATGGCGCGCAGGATGATGGACGGAGTCAGGCGGTTGTTCTTTTGCATTTGCGCGATCATTTTTTCCAGCTCTTCATCGCTGGATTGATCGGACATGCTGATGGTTGCGCGTTCGCGGCTTTCCATCACCAGATTGGCCGCCATGGTTGGCGACATTTCATGGTGACGCACAAGGTAATCTTTCAGATTTTCGGACACCATCGTCACCAGCCGTTCGGTTACCGCCACCGGCAAGGCGGCGCGTTTGACGATTTTTTCTTTCACCTTGTCGCTTTCGGCAAAGCGGTCGACGGCTTTGTTCAGGCTGGGTTCGCTGATGCGCGCGCCAGTGTTGCTCATGAGCTTCGCAACGACAGTTTCATCGGCTTTGGTGATCAGGACTTCGGACACTTTTTCCGAAACTTCGGGACGCGCGGCGATGGCTTCCTGTTTGGCAGCGGCGCCGCTCTGGATGATTTCCAGCAAATCCTCGTCGGTCAGTACGCTAGAGTTTTCAAGGATC
>Ga0265331_10003120_pt1 | contig 10834 bp, 6 predicted proteins | sample 41923metaG_FD_202088 | JGI IMG/M metagenome (GOLD analysis project Ga0265331, IMG submission 202088) | Rhizosphere microbial communities from Carex aquatilis grown in University of Washington, Seatle, WA, United States - 4-19-23 metaG | ecosystem: Host-associated > Plants > Roots > Rhizosphere >...
TGCTAGAAAAGACCCATCGCGAATCCGCCAGCGGACGCCGCTTCGACCGGCTGATGAATTCCGTGCCACTGTGGATGCAGTTGCTGGCGATCCTGCTGCTCACCTGGTTCCTGTGCCAGCCGCGCTACCAGAAACCCCGTAGCACCCAGCGCGTGGCGGTCGTGCTGGATTCATCGGCCTCGATGAACGTGTTCAAGGAGCGGATGCTCGAACGTCTCAAGGAACGGCTGCCCACCCTCAAAGGCGGAGCCGCGGCCCTGGAGTTCACCGTGTTCGAGAGCACGCCGGGCCGTCCACGCCTCTACGCCGGAGACTCGATTGAAAAACTGATGGCGGTCCTCGCCGACTGGCATCCGCGCGATGGCCTGATCGACCCCTCGCAGGCACTGCGGCTGGCGCGTTCGCTGGTGTCGCGGGATGGCATCGTCGTTTACGTCACCGACACTCCTTCCCTGACGCTGCCATTCGATGCCCGTCAACTCGCGGTCGGAGAAGCCATCGACAATGTCGGCTTCACCGGCGTTTCATTCACCCACGAGGGCGACACGCTGGTGTGGCGCGCCGTGGTCCGCAACTACGGGAGCAGCCCGGCCGATCGCACCTGGTCGCTCCAGAGCCCGGCCGGCAGCAGCGAACCGAAGGCGATTCATCTCGACCCGCATGGCCTCGCCTCGCTGCAGGCGGCTTTTCCCGCCGGGACGGACAAAGCCCGCGTGGTCCTCTCAGGTGACCGCTTCACCTCAGACGACGTGCTCCCGCTGGTGGTGCCGAAACCGAAGCCGCTGGCGCTCTATGCCGCCACCTCCGAAGCCTTCGCCGATCTGACCAAGAAACTGCTGCGGTCCATCGACGCCATCGAACCGGTCAATGATGCCTCCGCGTCGGACCTGGCACTGGTCAGCTACGATCCATTGGACCCCACGCTGCCACCGGGGAATGCGGTGGTTTTCGTCCACGATACGACGAAAGGCGGCGCCTATCTCAAGGGCGGCATCGTTCCCGAGCCGCATCCCCTGATTGACGGGCTGAACTGGCAATCGCTGCTGGTGCGCGAAACGATTTCACTGGAACGCACCACGGCCGACCGCGTGTTGCTGTGGCAGGGCGAGCGGCCGCTGATCTTCCTGCGTGAGATTCCCGCGACGACCGAGCACCCGATGGCGCGGCAGCTTTGTTTCAATTTCGACCTGCATCTCTCGAACGCGGCGAACATGCCCAGCTTCATCGTGATGCTCAACCGCTTCGCCGAATCGATCCGGGATACCAAGGTCGCGCCGGCGGCGGACAACCTCGAAACCAATGAGGCGATCCGACTGGCGACCCGCACGGGCAAGGAAGGCAAGCCGGCGGACGAACTGGTCACGGTTTCCTCCTCGATCGATGGCAAGACGCTCGCCACCAACCACATCAAGGCAGGTGATTCGGTGCAGGCACCGCTGGACCCCGGCTTCTTCACGATCAAGCAGGGCGATCTCGCTCTGCTCGATGCCTCGGTTCACTTTGGCGACACCCGTGAGGCCGATTTCACCGCCTGTGGCAGTGCGGATGACTTGAACCAGGGCGCGGGAGCTGCCGTGGAACGCCACACCACCGAGGATCCCTGGTGGCGGGTGTGGCTGCTCGCCCTGATGGGAGTGCTTCTGGTATCCTGGCACTATACCGTCGGCCGCCTGTGCAGCTCCACGCCGGATGACGACTCCCTTTCGCCTGCCTCCCTTCGATGACCTTCCCCGTTTTCCAAGCTCCCGAATGGTTCCTGCTGATCCCGGTGCTGGCACTGGCCGGTTGGTTCTGGCGGTCGCTGCGCCTGCAGTCGCCGCTGCGCGCGCTGATCATCATCGTGGTGACGCTGGTGCTGGCTGATCCGCGCCTGAAGCGCCAGCAGGATGCACTGGATCTGTGGGTGCTGCTCGACCGGTCCGAGTCCACCGAGAACCTCGTCGACAAGGGATTGCCCGAGTGGCGGCACTTTCTCGAAACGAACAAGCCTTCCCACAACGACGAGCTGCATTTCGTGAACTATGCCTCGGAGGTCGCGGAATTGGGGTCCGATGGCGATACCTTCACCGGCTCGCGCAAGCTGACCCGGACCAACCTCGCGCTACAGAACATCGCCGCCATGGCCGATGAGAAGCGCCCTGCCCGTGTGCTCCTGTTTACCGACGGGTATTCGACGGAGCCATTGTCCGAGGGCGTGGCCCAACTGGAAGCCCGCGGCATCCCCCTGGACTACCGGCTGATCCGCGAGGAGACCGACGATGACTTCCGCGTGGCGCGGCTGGATTTCCCCGAGCGGGTGCAGGCCGGCGAACCGTTCATGCTCTCGGTGATCGTCCGCGGGTCGAAGGATCAGACAATCCCGCTGGTGGTCCGCCGCAACGGCCAGAAGTTGACGGAGACGACCGTGCAACTGCTCCACGGGACGGGCAAAGTGGAATTCACCGACCGCATTCCACGCACCGGCTCCTTCGAATACGAAGCGGAGATCATGCCGGAAAAGGACGCCCATCCCGGCAACAACCGGGCCAGCCGCTGGATCGAGATTTCCGGCGGACCCCGCATCGTGCTGGCCACCCGCTACGACAATGATCCGGTAGCGAAAGCACTGGAGTCGCAGGACTTCACCGTGGAGACGGTTTCCGATCTCTCGAAGCTGACGCCCGGCCTGCTGGCGGGCACGCGCGGGGTGATCTTCAACAACATCCCGGCCCACGAGGTGCCTGCGGATTTCGTGAAAGCCCTCGACTTCTACGTTCGCGAACAGGGAGGCGGCTTCATGATGGCGGGCGGCAAGTATTCGTTCGGCTCGGGCGGCTATTTCCAGTCCGCGATCGATCCACTGCTGCCGGTGTCGATGGAATTGAAAACCGAGCATCGCAAGCTGTCGGTGGCGCTCGCGATCGTGCTCGATCGTTCCGGCTCGATGACGGTCTCGGTGCCCACGGGTGTCGCGGGCAAGTCCATCACCAAGATCGAGCTCGCGGCCTCCGGAGCCGCCCAGGCGATCGACCTGCTGGGACCGATGGATCATGTGTCAGTGATTCCGGTGGATAGCGCCCCGGACCCGGTGATCCCGCTCACGCAGGTGATGAACCGCAAGCAGGAGCTTGAAGGCCGCACGCTCAAGATCCGTTCGTCCGGTGGCGGCATCTACATTTACGAAGGCCTAAAAGCCGGCTGGGAAGAACTCCGGAAAGCCAACGCCGGGACCCGCCACATGATCCTCTTCGCGGATGCGAATGACTCGGAGGAACCGGGCGATTACAAGAAGCTGCTGGCCGAGATGACCGCGCAGGGAGTGACGGTGACCGTGATCGGCATGGGCACCAAGACCGATTCGGACTCCGCGCTGCTGGAAGACATCGCGAAGCTCGGTGGCGGGCGCATCTACTTCGCCGATCGTCCGCTGGACATCCCGCAGGTCTTCGCGCAGGAAACGGTGACAATCGCACGCTCGGCCTTCATCAAGGATCCCGTGGGGGCGAAGCCCACCGGACGTTGGGCGGAAGTTTCGCCGAAGCCACTCGAGTGGCTGCCGGAAGCCGATGGGTATAACCTTTCCTATGCACGCGAGGACGCCACCGTTTCGCTGGTGAGCACGGATGAATATCTCGCACCACTGGTGGCCCAGACCCGGCGCGGTCTCGGGCGCACGGCAGCAGTTTCATTCCCGCTTGGCGGCGAGTATTCAGACAAGGTCCGGGCCTGGCCGGGATACGGCGACTTCCTGCAAACGACCACTCGCTGGTTGATGGGCCAGGAACTGCCGCCGGGCATCGGCATCCGGCATCGGCTCGACGGCACCCGTCTGACGATTGATCTGCTCTATGACATCGACCTTTGGGCGGACAAGCTCGCCGCGCGGCCTCCGAAGATCAAGCTGCTGGAAGACGGCGGCCAGGCTTACGACGTGCCGTGGAAACGCATCGCCCCGGGTCACTTCAGCGTCACCCGCGATCTTGAGGAAGGCGCGGTGGTGCGCGGGGCGATCCAGGTCGGAGACGTTGCCCTTCCATTCGGTCCGCTCAGCGTCGGCTCATCAGTGGAATGGTCGTTCGAGCCAGAGCGCCTGGCCGAGCTGCGCGCGGTCTCGGCGGAAAGCGGGGGCCGCGAACTGCTGGATCTTTCCAAAGCATGGCTACGGCCTCCTTACATTCATGAGGCATCCCTGAGGCTTCCGCTGGCCATTGCGCTGGTCGTGCTGGTATTGAGCGAAGCGCTCTTCACGCGAACCGGTTGGAAACTGCCGGTGCCCTCATTGCCAACCGGCTGGACACGCGGTGCCGCACCACGCACCGCCCGTCGTCCGAAGAAGGTGAAGGAATCCAAAGCCGCAGAGCCCCTGGCTCCGGTGGAGACCGAGCCAACGGCTCCGACTCCGGGTGGGCCAACGATGCCGCCGCTGGAAGCGACCGACCGCACCTCCCGCTTCCAACGGGCGAAAGACAAGAAGTAGAATCGTTGATAGGCGGCCCCGTCGCGCCTTCGGTAAATTCGGTGTAAACGGACGCTGTCATCTTGCTCCTGGTGCCTCTGCGCAGGATGATGGTGGAACCGATGAAAACGTCCGCCTGTCTGCTGTTGGCCACCGCCGCTCTCGCGTCCGCCGGATCTGAATTCCAGCTTCACGAATGGGGCACCTTCACCACCGTCGCCGGTTCGGACGGGGTGCTCCTCGACGGCCTTGAGCGCGAGGAAGAGCCGCTTCCCGCCTACATTCACGCCCACTACGGCTTGGAAAATGGCCAACCGCAGAATCAGGCGGAGACAGCCCGGATTTATCAACAGCACGGTGGACTCGCGCTGATGCCCACCAGTTTCAAGGGCCTCGGCAAACGCCAGCTCTCCGGGGTCACCGTCAAGATGGAGACACCGGTTCTCTACTTTCACTCTCCCGAGGGTTTTCACGCCCACGTCAAGGTCGGCTTCAACGGGGGCACGATCAGCCAATGGTATCCCGCTCGGTCCGGTGGCGAGACGCTTCCGGAGCCACCCGCGCCGGCCGATCCGAAGAATCACCCCACCCCGCTCTCGGCGTGGCTGCTCGATTTCAACAAGCCGTATCATGGCTCCATCGAGTGGGATGTCGACGTCCTCTCACCTGCCGACAGCCACCGGCAAATCCTGTTCAAGCCCGGCGACACTCTCGGCTGGTTGCGCGCACGGGTGCCGGACACGAACGTGGTCAGAACATCAGGAGGTGAGACGGAAGGCTTTCTGTTCTATCGCGGCGTGGGTCACTTCGATCCGGGTCTGAAGACCACCGTGGACAGTGCCGAGACCGTGCATCTCAGCAACAACACCGACGGACGGATTCCCTACCTGGTCGCATTCGAGCGGACCAGCGATGGCAAGCTGCGCTGGACCGAGCGGCGCGACGGGCTCGACCAGGCGGCAACGTTTGAACTACCTGAAGCCGCTTTCAAATCCGAGCCCCAGGGTTTCTGCGAGCCCCTCTATCGCGCCGTGAAATCCGGCCTCGCCGGCTGCGGCCTGACGGATGACGAAGCACGTGCCATGGTGGAAACCTGGTGGAACAGTTACTTCGAGGCCCCGGGACTTCGCGTGTTCTGGGTGCTGCCGCGTGCGACCACGGATCGCATTCTTCCACTGGAGGTTTCACCCGCGCCGGCCGAGACGGTGCGGGTGCTGGTGGGGCGTTCTGAAATCTTCCGCCCGCGCGACGAGTCCGAATGGCGGAAACTCGCCGCCGAACCTGAGAAAAGTGGCTGGAACTATCTGGTCGGAACGCATCGCTTCGGCCAGCCGATCCAGTCCCGGGTGAACTCGCTCCAGCGCCAGGCCTCGCGTTAGGGCCACTCACCCCACGATCTCGACCGGGGCGTCAGGCAGAGCGTTGAGGAAAAGTTTTCCGTAACGCTTGGTGAGGATGCGGTTGTCGAGGATGCAGATAAGACCGCTGTCCCTGGCCGTGCGGATGAGGCGACCGACGCCCTGGCGGAGCTTGAGAATCGCCTCGGGAACGGAGTAGTCCATGAACGGATTGCCGCCGGCGGCCTGGATCGCTTCGAGGCGGGAGGCCGTGAGCGGATGATCTGGAACGGCGAACGGCAGACGGGTGACCACGACGTTGGATAGCGCCTCTCCCGGGACATCGACGCCAGTCCAGAAGCTGTCGGTCCCGAACAGCACGCTGTGCACATCGCCGCGGAATTCCTCGATCATGCGGTGGCGCGGGAGGCCCTCGCCCTGGATGAGAAGCCGCCAGCCTTTCTTGCGGAAGAAGGTCTCCAGCTTGGTGGCGGCATCGCGCATGGTGCGGTAGCTGGTAAACAGGACGAAGGCGCGCCCTTCGCTCTCTTCGACCGCATCGCGGATGCCATCGGCGAGAGCCTGGTCGTAGCGGGGAGTGCCGGGATCCGGAATGGCCTTGTAGATCTTTACGCGCATCTGGCGCTGGAAATCGAACGGACTGCCGATACTCAGCGCACGCGCGCTTTCCGCCCCCACGCGGCCGCGGAACCAGCCGAGCTCCGGATCGCCGACACCGAGGGTGGCACTCGTGAGCACCACCGTCTTGCCCTTGTCGAAAAGCAGCGGCCGCAATTTCTCCGCCACATTCACCGGGGCGGCGTGAAGCGAATACTGCGTCTCATCGCGGCCGCTGCGCTCAACCCAGTAGACATTTTCCTCACTCGTTTGATCGAGGAAGATGGAAACGGCACCGTGAGCTTCACGCAGGCGGCGGGAGGCATCCTGCAGCTCGGCGCGGGTCGCTTCATTCTCGACCTCGGCGGCAAGGGAATCGATCTCCTGCCAAAGGTGGCGCAATGGCTCGGCCAGACTGTTAGGCACCAGCTCGGGCTGGCGGACGCGGAACTCCTTCGAGTAGTCGCCGAAGTGGGCGGAATCCCCGAGATGGTGGAAGAAACGGTCGGCCGCCTGAATGGCCTCGTCCACCGCGGTGATGGCGGACGCTTTGCGGAACGATCGGAGCAGGCCCTTGCGGGTACGGGGATGATGGAGGCGCTGGAGGTCGAAGCGCAGTCCGGACTGGGAAAGGCGCAGGCCAAGTTGGATGGCGGCCACCTGCTCGATGGTATGGGCCTCGTCCAGCACCACGAAATCGTGCGGAAACAGGAAACCGGGGACCTTGTCCTCGATCTCCTCACCGCTGTTGAGCAGGGCGAAGAACAGGGTGTGGTTGACGACCACGATTTTGGCGTCGGCCGCCGCCTTTCGCGCTTCCTGGAAAAAGCAATTGCCACGCGGGCCGCAGTAACGGGCGGTGCAAAGGTGGGCCTCGCTGCACACCTGCAGCCAGACCTTGTGGGAGGGCTGGAATTCGAGGCCGCTCAGGGTGCCGTCCCGGGTGGATTCCGCCCACTGGTTGATGCGGTCGAGTTCCTCGCTCTCCGTGGTGGTGAAGAGGTCCGCCGCCTGCTCCCGGGCACGCTTCAGGCGGTTCGGGCAAAGGTAGTTTTGGCGGCCTTTCAGGAGCACAGCCGGAAGCTCCTCTCCGAGCAGTTTCCGGACGATCGGGATGTCCTTTCGGACGAGTTGCTCCTGGAGGTTGATCGTATGGGTGGAAATGACCGCCTTGCGGCCGGTTTCGAGGGCGAACTTGGCCGCCGGGACCAGGTAGGCGAGGGATTTCCCCACCCCGGTGCCCGCCTCGGCAACAAGGGGACGGGCGCTGAGGAAGGCCTCGGCCACGGCCACCGCCAGCTCCTGCTGCTGGGGGCGGAACTCGAAATCGCGGGATTTCGCCAGCGTCCCCTTGTTGGAGAACGCATCGCGCACCAACTCGGCGAATCCGGGCAGGGGTTGGCCTTCGGTGATGGCGATCATGTGCTGCCCCATCGCATCCGGCGCGGGGCGGTCTGCCAAGCTGCAAACGTGGGTAAACTGTCATTCGCCAACCGACATGAGGGTAGAATCCGGATCGCAGCTCTTTCCCCGTGACTACCGACCGCCGGCCAATGACAATCGACCATGACAACGCGCTCGACACCCGGGGGCGGAGCGCTCCAAGCTCCGCCCACCAAGGACCGCATGTCAGCAACCCGTGAAACACTGAAGCGATTGCTCGTGGCCCTGATCCTGGCGTTGCTGGGAGTGGTTCTCTATTCGCGGCTGGTGCCGGCTGAAACAGCCGCGGTGAGGGAACAACTGCTGGGTTTCCCGGATTCGGATGCCATGGCCCATTGGGCGCGCCCCGTGATTTTGGGTGGTCTGTGTTTTTTGCCCGCCATCGCCGCCCTGCTGTATGCGTCCGGAGGCACCCTGGCCCGCTACATGGCTCGGGAATTCCTCGGCATTCTGGCGATCTGTTTTGCGGCGCTGTTCCTGGTGTGGCTGTTGCAGGACCTGGAAAACAACCTCTCCGATCTGCGCGAAAGCAAGCACCTGATGGGCGCTATTCTGAAATTCTACGGACGAAACTCCCGTTCATTATTCGGGAACTGCTTCCCTACGCGCTGCTCCTTTCACTGCTGTTCTGCCTCGGCAAATTTTCAAAAAGCCGGGAAATCGTGGCCATGATCCAGACTGGCCGCGGTCTGCCCCGGATCGTGACCCCGTTGATCATCTCCGGGGTGATGGCTGCCATTCTCTGCGCCGCTCTGAACTACCAATGGGCTCCCATCGCAGAGGGCAGCAGCGATCAGTTGCTCCAGGAGGCACGGGGGTCCATGATTTCCGAGGCAACCAACGTCCTCTATCCGAATCCGGGCCGGCACCGTTTGTGGATGGTGGAAACCTTCCCCAAGAATTATCAGAAGGGCGAGCCACTGCTGCACGTCGATGTCACGACGACGCGGGACGACAAGACCCTGCTGACCCGCATGACGGCTGAACGGGCACATTGGAACCGGAAGGATCGGTCCTGGACGTTCGACAATGCCACCATCGGTCATTTCGAGCCCGACCAGGCTCCAACCTTTGAGCAGATGACCGAACCCTTTGTCGAGCGGAGTTGGGCGGAAACCCCCTCGCAGCTCATCAAGCCGGGCCTCTCCGCCCCATTTCTCGGGATCCCCGATCTCAACAGTTGGCTTCAGGCGAATGCCGCCAACGGCAAGCCGCTGAAAACGGCCCCCTATCTGACCCAGTGGCACTACCGCTGGGCCCAGCCCCTGATCTGTCTGGTCACCGTGCTGCTGGCCGCCCCGCTGGGCATTCACTTTTCACGCCGCGGCTCAACCGGCGGTGTGACGATGGCGGTGGCGCTTTCGGGTGCACTAGTCTTCCTCACCACTGTGAGCATGGCCTTGGGGGAAGCCGAAAAACTGCCGCCCGCCATCGCCGCGTGGCTGCCGAATATCGTATTCGCGGTTCTCGGGATTTTCCTGTTTCACCGCCGCATGGCTGGCAGACCGATTTATCAATCACTGCTGAAGTTGTTTCCGGGCGGAAACTGATCCAATTTTCTCCTATGGCCCTCGCCGAATCCTGGCATCTCCGCTCCCGCTCCCGCGAATGCGCGGCAACGGGGGAACCCTTTACCGATGGCGAATCGATCGTGACCGCCCTGTTTCCGGATCCGGAATCCAGCGGTTACGTGCGGAAGGATTTTGCGAAGGCGGCCTGGAAGGACCGTGACCAGGAAGAGCAGCCGTTCTCCTTCTGGAACAACGTCTATCACGCACCGGTCACCGAAGAAAAGCCGCAGATGAACCGGGAAAACCCCGAGAGCCTGCTGCGCCGACTGGTCGAGGAAGATGAGGATCATACCGAAAACGTCCGCTACATTCTGGCCGTCATGCTCGAGCGCCAGAAGTTGCTCAAGGAAACCGATACCCAGCGGCTACCCACCGGCATCCTGCGTGTCTATGAACACCGCAAGGATGGAGACGTGTTCATCATCAAGGATCCCAACATCCCCCTCTCCAAAGTCGATCAGGTGCAGGAGGAAATCATCATGCTTCTCGAAAGTGGCGGCAAACGCCCGACAGTCGTGGAAGACGTGATCGAAGAACCGGCACCCGAAGAAACCGCGCCTGAAGAATCTCCCGCCGAGGAGCGGGCCTCTTCGGAACCGGCGGCCAGTGATCGCCCCCCCCACGCGGCGGGGGAAGAAGAGTAAGGTCCGACCCACGTCATGAGTGTGGATGCGTCTGTCACTTTTTCACGGGCTTGCCGTCGGCCTCGTAGTTGTCATCGATGTCCTGCGTAATCACCCCGCGGACGTCCCCTTCGTCGCCATATTGCCAGATTCTCACCGACGAGAAGGAAACCGTGGACTGCTTCCATGGAGCAGGGCCACCCCAGCCGGGGAGCCAGACGCCCAGGGTCAGTTGCGCCGCGATTGAGGGAACGAAAGTCAGGTTCTCTCCGACCTTCACGCCATCGACATAATGATCCGCACGATCACCCGCATACACCGCATATCTGTCCTTCCCCAGCCGCTTCAAGGGATTGCCGAAATATGAGGAGAAGGGCACTCCCTTGTCCTGGACCCAGTGGAAGCCTCCCTTTTCCACCACCTGTGCGTCGGTGACGGCAATCGGCACCAGCTTCGTCCGCCACTCCGTCGTCAGGGTGTGGTACTGCCCGTCGATCATCGGCTTCACTTCGAAGGTGCGCGGCTGATGTTTGTTCTGAAGGAAGGTGTTGTACATCGCGTGATCGAAGTCACCACCCTTGCCGAACTCAGGAAAGTCGAGCTCCGTCCAATACTCGTTCACCCCGTCTCCATAGGCCTTCATCCATGGATTGTAGAGCGGCTCGGAGGCATGAAAGAGGTCCATTCCGTCCTTTGGCACGGAGACATAGCGGTAGCCATACGTCCATACGGCCGGGACCGCGCCTTTCGGCCTCATTGGATCGTCCGGCCCGCCGTCATGCTTGTCCATTCCGCCAATCTTCATCA
>Ga0265331_10003121_pt1 | contig 10827 bp, 8 predicted proteins | sample 41923metaG_FD_202088 | JGI IMG/M metagenome (GOLD analysis project Ga0265331, IMG submission 202088) | Rhizosphere microbial communities from Carex aquatilis grown in University of Washington, Seatle, WA, United States - 4-19-23 metaG | ecosystem: Host-associated > Plants > Roots > Rhizosphere >...
GGGCGTCGCGCTGACGGGCACGCTTCCGTTGCAGAGCGATTTCTTCCTGCGCGGCAAGCTTGGCGTCTCGAGCAACCACGTGGACAGCACGAATGGAACGGTCACCAATGGAGCCGGCACGGCGACTTTCACGTCGAGTGGCTCGAGCAAGACCGATGTGTTGGCCGGTGCGGGCGTTGGTTATCAGTTCACGCCGAACGTTTCCGCACGGCTCGAATACGAATACTTCGGCAAGTTCGACGTGGGCAACGGCAACACGCTCAAAGGCAGCAACGTCGGACTGCGGGTTCAGTTCAATTTCTGAGCGATCCGGGCCGCAAAAAAAACCGGGCCTTGGTGCCCGGTTTTTTTTCGTTCGCAGAAGTCGCGTGCCGCGGACGATCACTGTTTCGACAGCCCCAGTTGCTTCAGCAACGCGCCGTAATTTGCGTTGTCCCTGTCGAGCGACGCGCGAAAGCCGTCGGTCTCGAACGTGTTGACCCACTGGTTTTTTTCGAGTTCGGCTTTCCACGCGGCGCTTTGCACCATCTGCGCCAACGCGTTTTTCCAGTATTGAACGACGCCGGCGGGCATCTCGGGCGGCCCGAACATTCCGCGCCAGTTTTCGTTGACGACGTCGTAGCCCTGCTCGGTAAAGGTCGGCAGATTCGCGAAGCGGCCGCCGAGCCGTTTGGGCGAGGAAAGCGCCAGCACGCGCATGCGGCCCGCTTCCACCTGCGTGATGAGGTCGAGTCCGCCCATGCCGACGTCGACGTGACCGCCGAGTATCGCCGGATTGGATTCGCCGCCGGAGTAGGGGATGTATCTGAGTTTGGTCGGGTCGACGCCGATTGCCTTGGCGAAAACCGCCACCGTAATATGATCCGAATTGCCGAGCGAGGCGCCGCCGAAACTCAACCCCCCGGCGTCCTTGCGCAGCGCGGCCTCGATGTCTTTGAGGCTTTTGATCGGCGACTCCGCGCGCACCACCATCATTTCGTACTCGGAAAATATCTTCGCGATCGGCGTCATGTCCTTATATGAATACGGCGTGCCGAGCGTGAGCGGCGTGACCACCGCGTGGATCGCAATGCCGAGCAGCGAGTAGGGGTCGCCTTTGCGCTGGACCATGAGCTGCATGCCGACCGAGCCGCCCGCGCCGGGGCGGTTGACGACCGTGATCTGTTTGCTGACAAGCTTCTGCTCGTTCAGGAGTTGCGCGACCGTGCGGCCGAAGAGATCGACGCCGCCGCCGGGCGCGAACGGAATGATGAACTCGATGTAGCGGCCCGGGTAATCGGCCGGCAGCGCGCCTGCCTTGGGCGCATCGGCTGCGCGCAGCGGCGCGCATGCGAGTGCGAGCGTGCCGCCCGCAATCCGCACGAGCGCGCGCCGGCGGCCGTTGCGCGTGTGCGCATTTGAATCCTGCATATCTCCTCCTGGGTTAAACGACGCCGGCTTTTTTCAAGTCCGCGAGTTGATCGCCATAGCCGAGATTGCCCAGCACTTCGGCGGTGTGCTCGCCCAGCAGCGGCGCGGGCGTGCGCACGCTGCCGGGCGTTTCCGAAAGTTTCACCGGCACGCCGACCACGCTGATCTTGCCGGCGGTCGGGTGCATCTGCTCGACGATCATTTTGCGCGCGATCACCTGCTTGTCCGCGATCATCTGGCCGACCGTGTTGACCGGCGACGCGGGTATGCCGGCCTTTACCAGCAGGTCGACCCAGTAGGCGGTCGGCTTGGTCGCGTAGATTTTCGCGACGATTTCATGCAGCGCGTGCGCGTTCACGGTGCGAGCGTCGCGCGTGGCAAAACGAGGATCGGTCACCAGGTGCTGCAGGTTCATGGCTTCGACAAACCGCGTCCACAACGCCGGGTAGCTCGCGAACACCGTCAGGTACGTGCCATCCGAGCAGAGGAAGAAGCCCGATGGCGCGTTGCTGTCGTTGCGTCCCGTCTGCGCGACCCAGTCGCCCTTGACGTGGAAATGCTGCGCGACCGGGCTCACCATCAGCGAAATGCCGGCTTCGACGAGCGACATGTCGACTTCCTGGCCGCGGCCGGTTTTGAGTGCCCGCACGTAGGCGGAAAGTATCCCGGTGCTCGCCCACATCGATGCCACCACGTCGCACAGCGCATAACCCATGGGCACCGGCGGGCGGTCGCCGTCGATGGTGGTCGCCGCGAGCCCGCTCTCCGCGAGCGCGATCATGTTGACGCCGGGGTCGTCGGCCTTCGGGCCGGTGTTGCCGTAGCCCGACAGCGATGCATATACGAGCGCGGGATTGATTGCCTTCAGCGTGTCGTAGGTGAGGCCGAGCTTTTTCATCAGGCCCGGCCGGAAATTCTGGATCAGGATGTCGGCCGACTTGACGAGATCGAAAAAGATCCGCTTGCTGGCGGGGTTCTTCAGATCGAGCGTGACGCTCTTCTTGTTGCGGTGGAGCATCATGAACAGCACGCTCTCGTTGCCGACGTACGGATAGCCGCCGCGCGCCTCCGTTTTCTGGCGCGGATTCTCGATCTTGATGACTTCGGCCCCCATGTCGCCGAGCATCATTCCGCAGTACGGGCCCGCCCACGCGTGCGTCAACTCGATGACACGCACGCCTTCCAATGCGCCGGTGGTCATGACGCGGCCGTAATCCAGCTGCGCGCGTCCGAAGGCTGTCCGGCGCTCGCGGTGCCCGCCGAGGTCTTGCGGCCGTCCTGGTTCTCGCACCAGATCTGCAGCGTCACGCGCGGTTTGCCGTCTACCACGCTAACTTCCGTCACGAGCCCATTCGCCGTCAGGTGGTCGCCGGCGTAGACCGGGTGGATATAGCGCGCGGAGATTTTGCCGCCGTAAACCCACGCATCGCCGAAATTGCGCTCCATCATCTCGTGCAGAAACGCCATCTGGTTCTGGCCGGAGGCGATGGTGCGTTGAATTCCATCCGCCTTGGCGACGTTGATGTCGCTGTGCGAATTGCGGCCGCGGTCCCACACCACTTTTTCGAATTCGACCATCTTGTCGTCGGTCACTTCATGCGTCACCGGTTGCAGGCGATCGCCGACATTCAGTTGCGCCGCCATCATGTCCCCCATTTCCTGGCGATGTTCGCGTGCGCCGCCTCTTTGCCGACTTCGCGCGCAAGGCCCACGAGCCGGCTTCTTTCGATCAGGCGGCCGTCTTCATCGACCGCGGTCGCTTCGACGATCAGGTAAGTGTTGCCGCGGCGGATATACTTGTCCGCGATGCGTCCGGTGATCGTGATGCGCTTGTCCGCGACGGGCGGATTAAAGTATTCGGAATCGTGCCCCATGTTCGGCACGCGCATCACGGCCGCGTACTTGCGATAAAAGAGATTGGCCGGATGGCGCGCGGCGACGGTCGGATAGGCCGCGTGCGGGTTGTCCACCACGCGCCGGTAGTCGGCGACCATCTGCGCCGTCAGCACGTAATCGAGCGATCCGAGATCGTCGCCGACGGGTATCGATTCCCACACTTTGCTGATTGCCGCTTCTTCGCTCACAAGTCTTCTCCTCGCAGAAAAAAAGCGCCGCGCGGGCAGGCGATGCCGCCCGCGGCCGTCGACGCGTAACTAACGTTTTGCCTGCAGCGCTTCCAGCCGGTAGCGCAAACCGTTTTGCAAATGCGCGCGCACGGCTTTCTCGGCACGCTGCGGATTGCGCGCGCGCAGCGCCTGCAGAATTTCGCCATGCTCCTCGACCGCGCTTTTCAGATCGGTGCGCGGATTGATGGTGCGGCCGAGCCCGCGGAATAATTCGATCTGGTGCTGCATGCCCTCGATCGCGCGGATCAGGCGCGTGTTTTTCGAGGCATGGATGAACATGTTGTGAAAATCGCGCCCGAGCCTACGCCATTTTCCCGGATCTTCCTGGCGCAGCGCGGGCCGCGCGCGATAGCGGCTTAATTGTTCCTCGTGATGATCGAGTTGATCTTCGTCCAGATTCGAGCAGGCGAGGCGCGCGGCCAGCGGCTCGAGGCCTTCGCGCATCTCGTAAATCTCGATCATGTCCTCGATCGTGTAGGACGCGACGAACGCGCCCTTGCCTTCGATCACGCGCACGAGGCCTTCGCGTTCGAGCCGGAAGATCGTTTCCCTGACCGGCGTGCGGCTGACACCCAGGCGCTCGGCGAGCGGGCGTTCGACCAGCGGCTCGCCGCCGGCCAGTTCGCCGTCGAGGATCATCAGCTTCAGCTTTTCGTACAGGCCCGAACCCGCGTTGGCGGGGGTGATTTTGCGCGCGGCTACCGATGACATGCGCGCAGAATACCGTTGGTATACCAAAACGTCAACCCGGTCCTGCGCGTGCTCTGCGGTACAATGCGCCCCTCCCATGAACCGACCTCGCGACCCCCAACAGCGGCTCGCCAACCTGCCGCGTCCGTCCTATCCGGACGAACTGCCGGTCGTCGCGCGGCGCGAGGAAATTGCGCGGGCGATCGAGGCCAATCAGGTCGTCATCGTGTGCGGCGAGACCGGCTCGGGCAAAACCACGCAACTGCCGAAAATCTGTCTCGATATCAAGCGCGGCGTGCACGGCCTGATCGGCCACACGCAGCCGCGCCGCATCGCCGCGCGCACGGTCGCGTCGCGCATCGCGCAGGAATTGAAGTCGTCGGTGGGTCAGGCGGTCGGCTACAAGATCCGTTTTTCCGACCGCGTCTCTTCCGATACGTACATCAAGCTCATGACCGACGGCATACTGCTCGCCGAAACGCAGGGCGACCGGCTGCTGAAAGCGTACGACACGCTGATCATCGACGAAGCGCACGAGCGCAGCCTCAATATCGACTTCCTGCTCGGCTACCTCAAGCAGATCCTGCCGCAGCGTCCCGATCTCAAGGTGATCGTCACCTCGGCGACGATAGACGCGGAGCGTTTCGCGAAGCATTTCGCACACGGGGACAAGCCGGCGCCGGTGATCGAAGTCTCGGGGCGCATGTATCCGGTCGAGTTGCGCTACCGGCCGTTGAAATCGAAAGACGAGGACGAAGAGGAGCAGGACATGGAAGACGCGATCGTCGATGCGGTGGACGATCTGGCTCGCACCGGTTCCGGCGACGTGCTCGTGTTCCTGCCGGGCGAGCGTGAAATCCGCGAGACGGCCGAACTCCTGCGCAAGCATCATCCGAAGGGCGCGGAAATCCTGCCGCTCTATGCGCGGCTCTCGTTCGAAGAACAGGACCGCGTGTTCAAGCCGCACGGCGCGCGCCGCATCGTGCTCGCGACCAACGTCGCCGAGACTTCGCTCACGGTGCCGGGCATACGCTACGTGATCGACACGGGGCTTGCGCGCGTCAACCGCTACAGTTACCGCAACAAGGTCGAGCAGCTGCAGGTCGAAAAGATATCGCGCGCGTCCGCCAATCAGCGCGCCGGCCGCTGCGGGCGCGTCGCCGCGGGGATCTGCGTGCGCTTATATGCGGAGGACGACTACGCCGCGCGTTCCGAGTTCACCGATCCGGAAGTGCTGCGCACCTCGCTCGCGGCGGTGATCCTGCGCATGAAGTCGCTGAAGATCGGCGAGGTCGAGCGCTTTCCTTTTCTCGAAGCGCCGAACTCGCGCGCAATCGCCGACGGCTATCAACTGCTCGCCGAGTTGGGTGCGGTGGATGAAGACAACGCGCTGACCGACACCGGCTGGCAGCTTGCGAAATTCCCGATCGATCCGCGCGTCGCGCGCATGATACTCGCGGCGAAGCAGCAGAACTGCCTCGCCGAAATCCTGATCATCGCATCAGCGCTGTCGGTGCAGGACCCGCGCGAGCGTCCGTTCGAGCGCGCGGATGCGGCCGACAAGGCGCACGAGCGTTTCGCCGACGATCGTTCGGACTTCCTCGGTTATCTCAAGCTGTGGGATTTTTTCAGCGAGGCGGTCAAGCACAAGAAATCGAACCGCAAGCTGATCGACGAGCTGCACGCGTCGTTCTTGTCGCACCGGCGGTTGCGCGAATGGCGCGACATCCACGGACAACTTCACTCGCTCGTCGGCGAATTGAAGATGAACGTCAACGGGACGCCTGCGACCTACGAGCAGATCCACCGCGCGCTGTTGGCGGGGCTGCTCGGCAATATCGGCTTCAAAAGCGAAGAGGGTGACGAATACCTCGGCGCGCGCGCCATCAAGTTCGCGATTTTCCCCGGCTCGGTATTGCGCAAGGCCAAGCCCAAATGGGTGGTGGCGTCCGAAATCACCGAGACAACGCGCCTCTATGCGCGCTGCGTCGCAAAGATAGAGCCCGAGTGGCTGGAGGCGATGTCCGGCCATCTCATCAAGAAACACTATTTCGATCCGCATTGGGAGAAAGAGCGAGCAATGGTGACGGCGTTCGAGCGCGTGACGCTCTACGGGCTCACCATCGTCGCCAAGCGGCGCGTGCATTACGGGCCGCTCAATCCGCGCGAAGCGCGCGAGATCTTCATCCGGCAGGCCCTGACCGCGGGCAATTACGAAACGCGCGCGCCGTTCTTCGCGCACAACCAGCGGCTCGTGAAAGACGTGCAGGAACTCGAGCACAAGGCGCGCCGCCGCGACGTGCTGGTCGACGAAGAGACGATATTCCACTTTTACGACGATATCGTGCCGCCCGACATCTATAACGGCGCCGGTTTCGACAAGTGGCGGCAGGACGCGGAGAGCGCGAATCCGAAACTGCTGTTCATGACGCGCGAGTACCTGATGCGCCAGAACGCGGCAGGCGTGACCGCCGCGCAATTTCCGGAACAGCTCGACGTCGACGGCACTCCGCTCAAGCTGCGCTACCGTTTCGAGCCGACCCATCCGCTGGATGGCGTGACGGTCACCGTGCCGCTGGCGCTCCTGAACCAGCTCGACGCCGCGCCTTTCGAATGGCTGGTGCCGGGTCTCATCCGCGAAAAGGTCGGCGCATATTTCAAAGCACTGCCGAAAGCGGTCCGCAAACAGCTGCTGCCCCTGCAGGACCAGGTGACGCGCTTTCTCGAGGAAAATGACTCCTTCCCCCGTGAACGGGGGAAGGATGGGATGGGGGCAAGCGGCGGACCCGCGTCATTGCTCGATGCGCTCGCCCGTTACGTCAAGATGCGCAGCGGTGAAATCGTTTCCGCGGATATCTGGGACGACGCCGACATTCCGGCCCACCTGCGCATGAACTATCGCGTGATCGACGACGCGGGACGCGAGCTCGCGACGGGACGCGATCTGCCCGCGCTCAAAGCGCAACTGGGCCAGGCGGCGCAGCTTACGTTCGCCAAAGCCGAGCCCGGCATCGAACGCACGGGCCTCGCGTCGTGGGATTGCGGCGACGTGCCCGGGCAGATCTCGTTCGAGCGGGCAGGCCGCAAGCTCACGGGCTATCCGGCGCTGGTGGACGAAGGCGAAAGTGTGGCGATCCGCCTGTTCGACACGCGCGATGCCGCGGACGCCTCGATGCGCGCCGGCGTGATTCGTCTCTTGCGCCTCGAACTCAGAGAGCAAATGAAGCAGCTCGACAAATCGCTGCCGGGACTCACGCAGGCCGTCATGCAGTTGCGCGGTATCGCGAATGCCGACGATCTGAAAGCCGATCTCGTTACGGCGATTTGCGACCGCGCGTTTATTGGAGAAGACGAGTTGCCGCGCAGCCAGAAGGAGTACGAGGCGCAGAAGCAGCGCGCGCGCACCCGCCTGCCGGCGGTGCGCGACGCGGCGTGCCGGATGTTCGCGGCGATCGCCGAAGAGCATCATCGCGCGAGCCTGCGTCTCGGCAGCGTGCCTTCAGCGCTCAATCGCGTCGGCGCGGACATTCGCGCGCAATTGCAGCGGCTCGTCTACAAGGGTTTCCTCCGCGCGACGCCGTGGGAGCAGCTCCAGCATCTGCCGCGCTACCTGAAGGCGATGACGATACGGCTCGACAAGTTTGCGGGCAATCCGGAGCGCGACGAGAAGCATGCCGCGAGCATCGCGGAATTGTGGAAGCTCTATCAGGACCGCAGCGACAAGCTGCGCAAAGCTGGTGCAGTCGAGCCTGCGCTCGAGGATTTTCGCTGGCAGATCGAGGAGCTGCGCGTGTCGCTGTTCGCGCAGGAGTTGCGCACGCCGTTTCCGGTTTCGATCAAGCGGCTGAAGAAGGTCTGGGAATCGCTCGTCAGGTGAACTGCGGTATTATTGTTTTCATTCGCAGTTTCAAGTTCTCAACTAAGTATACCTTGCCCCCATCCTAGCCTTCCCCCGCATCGCGGGGGAAGGGACTCCGTTAATTCATTCCCTCCCTTGCGCGCGTGGCGCGCGGGGGAGGGCTAGGGTGGGGGCAGCACAAAGGGGAGCAGGCTTACATGGGCGTTACCGAACAACTCGCGCGATTTGCCACAGATGTCCCTGCGGGAAGCATACCGGCGGCGGCGATCGCGTCGGCGAAATTGCGCTTCCTCGATACGATCGCGGTGATGCTCGCCGGTTCGCGCCATTCTTCGGCGCTGATCTCGCTGGAGGTCGCGCGCCAGATGGGCGGCAATCCGGTGGCGAGCGTGGTCGGGCACAAGGACAAAACGTCGTCGCCGCTCGCGGGCCATCTCAATGCCGTGTCTGCGCATGCGCTTGAGTACGACGACTACACCAAGAGCGTGACCCACGCGAGCGTTTGCATGGTGCCCGGCTCGCTGGCGATCGCCGAGCAACTCGACCTGGACGGCGCGCGCATGCTCGATGCGTTCATCGTCGGCTTCGAAATCGAATCGTGCGTGGCCAAAGGTTTGCGTCCGCAGTTGATTGATCACGGCTGGCATCCGAACGGCATCCTCGGCGCGATGGGCATCGCCGCCGCGGGTGCGCGCATGATGGGATTCGACCAGATGAAATTGCGCATGGCGTTCGGTCTCGCGGCGTCGCAGGGCTCCGGCGTGCGCAAAAACGTCGGCTCCATGTGCAAGGCGTTTCACGTCGGTCACGGCGTGCGCTGCGGCATATTTGCGGTGCTGCTCGCGCAGGCGGGATTCAAAGTCGATCCGGATATCATCGAAGGCGTCGACGACAAGGGCGTGAACGGCCACGCGCGCTTCGGCATGGCGGACACTTTCAACGGCGTCGGCAACTACCGTCTCGAGAAAATGGTCGAGAGCCTCGGCAACCACTGGGAGCTCGCCGAGAACACCACGCTCGTGCGCATGCATCCGGGTTCCACCGCGCCGGGCGCCGCGATCGACGGCATGATCGATCTCGCGAAGGCGCACGATCTCAAGGCGGACCAGGTCGATGTCATCGAACTCGAATGCACGCCGCAGATGCACACGATTGCGCCGTATGCCACGGCTAACGACGGACACAAAGCGCGCTTCTGCCTGCCCTACAGCATGGCGATTTCGCTGCTCGAGCGCCGCGCCGGCGTTGCGGAATACACCGACGAGCGCGTTAACAAGCCTGATGTGCAGGCGCTGATGAAGCGCGTAAAAATCATCGAGCCCGACGATCTCAAGAAGCATCGCGGCCAATGGGGCGAGGCCGGCGTGAACTGGGGCGAGATGCGGCTCACGGTAAAGCTCAAAGACGGACGCTCGCTGAAAACGCAGCGCTCGCACGCGCGCGGCTGGTCGGAAGATCCGGCGACGTGGGACGACTTGAAGGGCAAATATGAGGAATGCGCGGCCGGCGTGCTGTCGCAATCGCAGGTGAACGAAAGCCTCGCGATGATCAAGGCATTGGACACGCTGCCGAAAGTGAAGCAACTGATGGCAGTGCTGCAGACGTAAGAAGTAGGCAGACCCCCTCCCTTGTGCATGAAATGCACGGGGGAGGGCTGGGGTGGGGGCAAGCGTTGAATAAAAGATTTTTACTTCTATCGCTAATTGCGGGAGCAATTTGCCTCGCAACATCCGCGCTCGCCGAAACCTGGCCCGCGCGCCCGATCCGCCTCATCGTGCCGTTCGCGATAGGCGGCGGCGGCGACGTCGTCGGCCGCATCATCGGCCAGCGCATGTCGGAGCAGCTCGGCAGGCCGCTGGTCATCGACAATCGCAGCGGTGCGGGCGGCACGCTGGGCGTCGATCTCGCCGCGAAGGCCGCGCCCGATGGTTATACGTTGTTGCTGGGCAACGTGGGTCCGGTCGCGGTGGGGCCGGCGCTGTATCCGAAACTCCCGTACGATCCGGTGCGCGACTTTGCGCCGGTGACGATGATCGCGTCGTTTCCCAACCTGCTCGTCGCGAATCCGGCCCTGCCGTTCAAGTCCGTGCCCGAGCTCGTCGCATACGCTAAAAGCCGGCCCGGCCAACTCAACTTTGCGTCGGCCGGCACCGGGACGTCGACGCACCTTGCCGCAGAACTGTTCAAGTCGGTCGCGGGGATCGACGTCGTGCACGTTCCCTATAAGGGCGGCGCCGCGGCAATGACGGACATCATCGCGGGGCAGGTCGCGTACTACTTCGGCACCATGCCGAGTTCATTGCCGCTGGCGAGAGCGGGCAAGCTGCGCGCGCTCGCCGTGACGAGTTTACAGCGCTCGTCCGCGGCGCCCGACGTGCCGACGATCGCGGAATCCGGCTATCCAAACTTCGAAACGGCTGCATGGTATGGATTCATGTTTCCCGCTGGCACGCCGCGCGAAATCATCGCGAAGACGAATGCCGCGACACTGGTTGTGCTCGCGCTGCCGGATATCAGAGAGCGTCTCGTGCACGAAGGCTCCGAACCCATGGGCAATACGCCCGCGCAATTCGGCGCTTATATCAAGTCGGAGATAGTGAAGTGGGGTGCGGTGGTGAAAGCGGCGAACCTGAAGGCGGACTGAGCAACACTGTAAATCTGTTGCCCCCATCCCAGCCTTCCCCCGCTTTGCAGGGGAAGGAGTCTTGATGAACGCTTCACGCCGATGCTTCCCCCCTTGCC
>Ga0265331_10003122_pt1 | contig 10827 bp, 8 predicted proteins | sample 41923metaG_FD_202088 | JGI IMG/M metagenome (GOLD analysis project Ga0265331, IMG submission 202088) | Rhizosphere microbial communities from Carex aquatilis grown in University of Washington, Seatle, WA, United States - 4-19-23 metaG | ecosystem: Host-associated > Plants > Roots > Rhizosphere >...
GTCGTCAGCACGGGCTCGGCGCCGGGAAACTTCTCGAAGGCGAATCGCGGAACCTTGGTCACGACATAGTCGATCGTCGGCTCGAAGGAGGCCGGCGTCGCGCCGCCCGTGATCTCGTTTGCGACCTCGTCGAGCGTGTAGCCGACGGCGAGCTTCGCCGCGACCTTGGCGATCGGGAAGCCCGTGGCTTTCGAGGCCAGGGCGGAGGAGCGCGAGACGCGCGGGTTCATCTCGATCACGATCATGCGACCACTTGAAGGATCGACCGCGAACTGCACGTTCGAGCCGCCGGTCTCGACGCCGATCTCGCGCAGCACGGCGATCGAGGCGTCGCGCATGATCTGATATTCCTTGTCCGTGAGCGTCAGCGCCGGCGCGACGGTGATGCTGTCGCCGGTGTGCACGCCCATCGGATCGATGTTCTCGATCGAGCAGACGATGATGCAATTGTCCGCCTTGTCGCGGACGACCTCCATCTCGTACTCTTTCCAGCCGAGCACGCTCTCCTCGATCAGCACCTCGTTCGTCGGCGAGGCGTCGATGCCGCTCTTCACGATATCGATGAACTCGGCCTGGTTGTAGGCGATGCCGCCGCCCGTGCCGCCGAGCGTGAAGGAGGGGCGGATGATCGCGGGAAGGCCGATGTCGTCGAGAGCCACGAGCGCCGCGGGCAGCGTCTTGACGTGATGGGAGCGCGGCGTCTCCAGGCCGATTTTTTTCATCGCCTCGCGGAAGAGCTCGCGGTCCTCGGCCTTGTCGATCGCGGCTGCCGAAGCCCCGATCATCTCGACGTCGAATTTCTCGAGCACGCCCATTTTCTGCAGCGAGAGCGCGCAGTTCAGCGCGGTTTGGCCGCCCATGGTCGGGAGCAGCGCGAAGCCGCCTGGAATAGCGTAGCGCTCCTTCTCGATGATCTTCGCCACGATCTCCGGCGTGATCGGCTCGACATAGGTGCGGTCGGCCATGTCCGGATCGGTCATGATCGTCGCCGGATTGGAATTGACGAGGACGATGCGGAAGCCCTCAGCTCTCAGCGCTTTGCATGCCTGCGTTCCCGAATAGTCGAATTCGCAGGCCTGGCCGATCACGATGGGCCCGGCGCCGATGATCAGAATCGTCGAGATGTCGTCTCTTTTGGGCATGCTGTTCCGTTCGCGACGCGGCGCGCATAAAAAAAGGCCGCGCCGCCGGCCTTTTAGACCGGAACGCGTCCCTCGCGGAAGTGAGCGGGCGCGCCCGGCTCGAGTGCGAGCTTTGTTAGACGATTATCGGGGCGGCCGGCAAGGGCGGGGCTGGCAAGGGCGGAGCCGGCGGCGAGGAGGAACGCCGCGGCGCCACAGCTGGCAGGTCGTTGCCGCGGACGAGCGTTTCGTCTAGCTTCAGGACGCGCGTCGACGAGGCTAGGCCGGCGCGCTCTTGGTTGGAATGAATTTTCCCTAAAATTTGGAGTTCGTCGTGAGATTTGGCCTCCTAACCCCGGGCGACTACAATCAGCAGGTCGGCATGACTCTGGCCGAGATCGCCTATGCGGACCCCACATACATCTCGGCGCAGCTCGCCTACCCCCATTACGCGGGCAAGGGCGTTTACAAGCTGCGCTGGCTCGGCGTGACCGAGGGAAACCAGATGTATGTCTGCAAGGCGCCGGGCATTGATCAATGGGTCGTCGTCATTCGCGGATCGGCGACCGACCCGCTGACTGAAGCTTTCTGGATCGATTGGTTCGAGCAGGACCTGACCGCGCTGATCCAGGTGCCTTTGCCATTCGGCCAGGATTACAATGGCGGCGCGGCGATCGCCTGGGGGACCGAGCAGGGCCTTTACGACCTCATCGGCATGCGGGACGTCCTCTCCCCCGCCCAGTTGACCCTCGAGCAGTTTCTGGAGCAGAACGCGAGCTTCGAGACCGGCAGCATCGTCGTCATCGGCCACAGTCTTGGCGGCTGCCTCGCCTCCGTTTTGACGCCCTATCTCTATGAGTCTCTGGGGCGTCCGAGAGGTGTTTCTCCTGATTGCTTTTTACCGATCACATTTGCCGCGCCGACCGCAGGCGACGCCAATTTCGCGGCTTACGTAGAGGGCTTGTTTTGGGGCTATCCGTTTCGCTTCGAAAACAGTCAGGACGTCATCCCGCACGCCTGGTCGCTGAACGGGCTGAACTGGATCCTGGGCTCTTTCGACCCCTCGCCGCAAATCAGCTGGTTCTTCTACTCGCTGGTCGACGCCATTTGGGAGTGGCTCTACCAGTACCAGTATGATTACACGCAGCCGGGGCCCGGCGTGATCACCACTGGAGAAGTCCAGGAGTATTATTGGTGGTTCGAGGAGGCGGGCTTTCAGCACTCGGGGGAGACGTACCTCGGGATGTACGGGGCCCCGACGGTGCATTTTCCGCTACCGCCCAAGTCTCCGCAGACGCTCCCACTCCCACGGCCGCGGCCCCCCGAGTTGACTCAAGCTCAGCTTCAGCAGCGCGCCGCGGCGCGCAAAGTCTGGAGAGCGACGTCGCAGCGCTTTGGGAGCTGAGCCGGCTTGGGAGATCAAGCGGAGCGCCGATTGTGGAGGCGTGATCCGGCGCCAAAGTCGGTAGCGGGTCTTTCCGCGCGATGCTCCCTCTTGCGGCGGTCCCTTTTCCCCGATATGCCGGAGTTGCGACCCAGACAGTCTTTGAGACGCGGGGCGCTTGGAGCGCTCTGGGGCGCAAAACGAACGCGGCGCGCCAGGCGCCAAAGCCGCGGAAGACGAAATAAGGGATTGAGACATATGAGCGATGTCGCCGAGCGCGTGAAGAAGATTGTCGTCGAGCACCTCGGCGTCGAGCCCGAGAAGGTGGTCGACAAAGCCAGTTTCATCGATGACCTGGGCGCTGACTCGCTCGACATTGTCGAACTGGTCATGGCTTTCGAAGAGGAATTCGGGATCGAAATCCCGGACGACACGGCCGAGACGATTCTGACCGTCGGTGACGCCGTCAAGTTCCTGGAGACCGCGAAGGCCTCCTGAGCCTGGCTCAGTCGCAGCGAGCGCTGCGCTCCTCGGGCCCCGCGGGGGCGGCGGGGCCGAGAGAGGCGCGGCGCGCGCAACCTCAACGAACGAATTTGCTTGCAGGTGCGCGCCATGCGTAGGGTTGTGGTCACAGGTCTCGGCCTCGTTACGCCTTTGGGCTGCGGCGTCGAAACGAACTGGCGGCGACTGATCTCTGGCGAATGCGGGTTCAAACGCATCGACACCTTCGAGGTGGACGATCTCGCCTGCCAGATTGCGGCGGTCGTGCCGCGCGAGCCCGGCGTCGAGGGGAGCTTCAATCCCGACGATTGGTTCGAGCCCAAAGAGCAGCGCAAGGTCGATGATTTCATCATCTATGCCGCCGCCGCCGCGACGCAGGCGCTCGCCGACGCGAACTGGAAGGCCGACACCCCGGAGAAGCAGGAGACGACAGGCGTCCTGATCGGCTCCGGCATCGGCGGTCTCGGCGGGATTTACGAAACTTCGGTCACGCTCCTGCAAAAAGGGCCGCGGCGGGTTTCGCCCTTCTTTATCTCGGGCCGCATCATCAATCTGGCCGCGGGCTACGTCTCGATCATGCACGGGCTCAAGGGCCCCAACCACGCTGTGGTGACCGCCTGCTCCACGGGATCGCACGCGATCGGCGACGCTGCGCGCATCGTCGCGCTGGGCGAAGCGGAGGTGATGGTCGCTGGCGGCGCGGAGTCGCCCGTCAATCGCATCGGCGTCGCGGGCTTCGCGGCCTGCAAGGCGCTGTCCACCGGCTTCAACGATCGGCCGAAAGAATCTTCCCGCCCCTATGACAAGGACCGCGACGGCTTCGTCATGGGAGAAGGCTCGGGCTGCGTCGTGCTCGAATCCTACGAGCACGCCAAGGCGCGCGGCGCCAAAATCTACGCTGAGGTCATCGGTTACGGGATGTCAGGCGACGCCTATCACATTACCGCGCCCTCGCCCGACGGAGACGGAGCCTTTCGCTGCATGAAGGCCGCGCTGAAGCGAGGCGGCCTTTCCATCGACGATGTGGATTACGTCAACGCGCATGGGACTTCGACGCCGCTCGGCGATGAGATCGAGCTCGGCGCCGTCCAACGCCTCATTGGCAACGCCGAGCCCAAGCTCTCGATGTCCTCGACGAAGTCGGCCATCGGCCATCTGCTGGGCGCGGCGGGCGCGGTCGAGGCGATCTATTCGATCCTCGCGATCCGCGACCAGGTGGCGCCGCCGACGCGCAATCTCGACAATCCTTCGGTTGAGACGGCGATCGACCTCGTCCCGCACAAGGCGCGCAAGCGCAAGATCGACGTGGTCCTCTCCAACTCCTTCGGTTTTGGCGGCACCAACGCATCTTTGCTGCTGCGCCGGGCCGATTGACGCCGGCTTCTTGCACCCTGGGCGCGGCGGCGTATGATCGGTTGCGTCGGAAACCGGCCGCTTCAAGCGCCGGGCGAGCCGGCGGCCTCCTGGGCCACTCGCCAAGCCGCTCTTTCGGGCGGCGCGGCTTCCTATTTGCGCGAGCGGCTTGAACGGATGACGGGCGACAGCGACAAGGACGAAACCGCCGGGAAATCCGCGTCGGAAACCGCGGCCCCTGCGATCCCGGCGCCTGTCCAGCAGGCGACGACGCAGGGCGCGCCGCCGTCCAGCTCAGCCGCGCCGGCGCCGAAGCCGCAAGGCGGTTCCGGCTTCTGGCGTTTCTTCAGAAGAAAACGTCCCACTCCGGAAGAAGAGCAAACTCGCCAGCGGCGCGCGCGCGTTCGCAAGCGCCGCCGACGGGGAAGCCTCTCTCTCATGAGCGACGGCTTCAGCTTCGTGCTCGTGGCCCTCGTTGCGGGAATTTTCGGACTGGTCTCTGTTCGCCATGTGCTGAACGAGCCCGGCCCCTTGCGCGCCGAAAAGATCGTCTATTTCCCGCCGCGCACCGACGCGCTCGAGATGATCTCACAGCTCGAGCGCGAGGGCGTCGTCGATAGTCCGATCTTGATGAACGCCACGCTTCTCGTCGAGAACAAGATCGGCAAGGTTAAGCCGGGCGAATATCTCTTCAAGCAGGCTATCAGCATCCGGGAGGTGATCGACGAGCTGGTCAACGGGCGCCAGGTGCTCCATTCCATCACGATTCCGGAAGGTCTGACCAGCGAGCAGATCGCGCAGCGTCTGCGCGACAACGACATCCTCTCCGGCGAGATACTGGAAACGCCCAAGGAGGGCGTGCTGCTGCCCGAGACCTACAAGGTGACGCGCGGCTTTCAGCGCTCCAAGCTCCTGGCCAAGATGCAGGACGATCTGAAAAAGCTCGTCGACCAAATCTGGGCGAAGCGCCGCCCGGACCTGCCGATCCGCACGCCCTATGAGCTTGTGACGCTCGCCTCGATCGTCGAGAAGGAGACGGGAAAAGCGGAAGAGCGCCCGATGGTCGCCTCCGTCTTCGTCAATCGGCTGCGCAAAAAGATGCGGCTGCAGTCGGATCCGACCATCATCTATGGCCTCGTGGGCGGCAAGGCGACGCTGGGCCGGTCGATCCAACGGTCGGAGATCGAGAAATTTACCCCCTACAATACCTACACGATCGACGGCCTGCCGCCCGGCCCCATCGCCAATCCCGGCCGCGCCTCTCTGGAGGCCACGGCCAATCCCGCGAAGACGAACGATCTCTATTTTGTCGCCGATGGAACCGGCGGTCATGTCTTCGCGCAATCGCTCGACCAGCATAATCGCAACGTTCAGCATTGGCGGGACATTGAGCGTGAGAGAGCCGCTCCGCCGGACGCAGAGCATGCGGCGCCGAGCCTCACGCAGCCGACCCCGCCGCCTGCGACGCCGGACGCCAAGGACAAGCACGGCGACGCGGGAGGCATCGGCCGCCTTGTCGCGTCGCCGAACGCGGCAGAAGACTATCCGCCGAGCCGCGCGCTCAGCGCCAATTCGGGGGCGGCGCTACGTCTCAGCCGTTTCGGCGCGCGCGCGGCGCTCCTGGAAGCGGGGGCGCTCGACGAACCGACCCGTTCTGACGCCGTCGCCGCGCTTCGCCCGGCGCGGGCTTTCCTGGCGCTTGCGGCGGCGGACGGCGACGCACGAAGGAGCAGTGGCGCATTCGAAGGCGACCTCGGCGCTACGAGCCGGGACGAAGCCGACAGGTTCGGCGACGGCGTGTCCCGAGTCCCCGTCGAAAGGACGGAGAGGAATGCGAGCTTCGCCGCCGCCGACATCGACGGCGCTGCGGCCGGTAGAACGCCTGGGCGGCGCATCGTAGACGCGTCGCAAGGCACGCGGCTGGATCCGCTCTTGGACAAATCGTGGGACTTGACCTCGCCCAAGACCGTTCCGGCCGACATAACCATGCGCTGAGCGATCGCGCCCGCGAGTCAGTGGTATCTTCAAGAGAGCGTTCGACTTCGAATGCTCCGCACGCGCTCTCTCGCAGCGCAAAGGCCTAGCCAAATGTCCATCGCCAGCATGACGGGATTTTCTCGCGCCCAGGGCGCTCACGGCGCCTGGAGCTACGCCTGGGAGCTCAAGAGCGTCAACGCCAAGGGTCTGGACCTGCGGCTGCGGCTGCCTCCGGGCTTTGACGCGGTCGAGGTCAAGGCGCGGCGCATCATTACGGAAAAGCTCGCGCGCGGCGCCTGCTCGGCCACGCTTTCAGCCTCCCGCGCCACGACAACCGGCGCGCTGCGCATCAACCGGGTCGCGCTCGACGCGATGCTCCAAGAGCTCGAGACCATCCCGCTCAATGCGAACCTTCAGCCAGCCTCGCTTGATGGCCTGCTCGCCTTGCGAGGCGTCGTGGAATTCGTAGAGCCGGAAGAAGACGAGACGCAGAGCGCGCAGCTCGAGGCGCAGATCCTGAAGCGTCTGGAGGAAGCGCTCAGCGCCCTTGTCGCCTCCCGCCGCGCAGAAGGCGAGGCGCTTGCGATCGTTCTCGCCAAGCGCCTCGACCGGCTGGAGGAGCTCGCCCGGGAGGCTGACGCCAGCCCCGCTCGCCAGGCGGAGGCGGTGCGCGCCCGCTTGGCCCAGCAGCTATCGACCCTTCTGGAGTCTGCAAGCGGTCTCGACCCGCAGTGGCTGCACCGGGAGGCGGCGCTCCTCGTCGTTAAGGCGGACATACGCGAGGAGATCGATCGTCTCCACGCGCATTTGGCGAGCGCGCGAGCTTTGCTCGCTGCGGGCGGCCCGATGGGCCGGCGCCTCGACTTCCTGGCCCAAGAGCTCGCGCGCGAGGCCAATACGCTCTGCGCCAAGGTCAATGACGCCTCGCTGACCACGATCGGCCTCGACATGAAGTTCGAGATCGAGCAATGGCGCGAGCAGGTGCAGAACATCGAGTAGAGCGAGAGCCAGCCGGGGCGTGCGCCGGCAAGGGGACGGTCATTCTTGGACAAGCAAGCTCGCTTCGACTAAGGACTGTGCACGGGCCGCCTCGGATCGCCCGCGATTCCCCAATCAAGAAACCGTGCAACCGTCCACGCTCGCCCCATCGTCCATGCCTCCGGAAAAGCCCGAACGTCGCGGCATCGTCCTGATCCTGTCTTCGCCCTCCGGCGCCGGCAAGACGACGCTGACGCGCATGCTGCTTCAGGATCGCCGCCTCGACCTTACGCTTTCCATCTCGGTCACGACGCGGCCCCGGCGCACGAGCGAGGTCGACGGCATCCATTATCGCTTCATCACGCAGCGTGGCTTCGAGGCGATGCGCGATGCAGGCGAGCTTCTGGAGTGGGCGCAAGTCCACGGCAATTACTACGGCACACCTCGCCAGCCCGTCGAAGAGCTCCTGGCGCAGGGTCGCGATGCGCTGTTCGACATCGACTACCAGGGCACGCAGCAGGTGCGCCGGCAGATGCCCGCGGAGGCCGTCACGGTCTTCATTCTCCCCCCCTCCATGAAGGAGCTGCGCGCGCGGCTTGAACGGCGAGCGGAAGATTCGCCCGAGACGATCGAGAAGCGCCTCGACAACGCGCGCAATGAAATCTCGCGCTGGACGCAATATGATTATGTGCTCGTCAATGACGATATTCAGGCGACTTTTGACGACCTGCTCGCCATTCTGCGCAGCGAAAGGCTGCGCCGCCCACGCCGCCCCGAGAGCATAGCCGCTTTCGTCGAGACGCTGCTCGCCGAAACATAAGTCGGCCCGCCCCAGGCGGCTCTGCACAATTCCTTGTGAAAGCTCGACCGCCCCGAAAGGGGTTCAAACCTGCGTTCTGAACGGGAGCGCGGAATCTGCGCGACTCCACGCGCTTCCAGCAGCGCTTCATTCAAAAAGGAACCGGCCGGAGAGGATGTCTCTCCGGCCGGCTGTTTATGCGGTTATTTGAGTTCGATCAGGGCATGTCGCCGGCGACGAACTTCGGAATGACCGGGCCGCCGATTTCCGCGGCGTAGCGCTGGCCGTCCGGGGTGAAGAAGAACAGCAGGCCGCCGATCTGGCTGTCGGTGTCGTAAGCCAGGTCGGACAGACGCTCGATGTCCCAACGCGCGTCCTGCACCTTCACCACGATGTCCTTCGTCTCGCCCGGGGCGATCGGCGTCGGATCGGTCGACAGACCGCGATCCGCCAGCAGATAGTCCGGGAACTCAGGCTTCGTCGTGAACACGTCAGGGTTCAGGAAGCGCAGGCCCGCCGCCGTATATTCGCCGAGGCGAAGCGGATGAGCCGTGCTGTTCTTCACCTTCACGTTGATCGTCAGCTCACGGCCCGGCACCTTGTAGACACCGCCGCCGAGGTCAACAGTCACCTGATCCTTGCCGACGCCCGCCGTGCCGACGCTCGAGATCGGCGTCAGCGGCTTCTGCAAGCCGGCCTGAAGCGGGATCGTGCGCGGGAACTGCGAGTTCGTGTAGGCGTAGCCGAAGATCGTCGCCAGGATCGTCAGCGCCAGGACGATCGCGCCAATGCGGCGGTCTTCGTCGGTGACGGCTTCATCTTCCTTGCCTTCCGCAACGCGCAGATAGGAGGCGATGATGCCCTTGCGAACGAACCAGAACAGGATCCACGCCGCGCCCACGACCAGCCACGGAAGGTGCCAGGCGTAAACCCGGCTGATGCCGTAGTGCTCGAGGTCGATCGTCGTCCCATCAAGGAGCGTCACCGGATCGGTGAAGTCCTTCATGTCGCCCTTGACCTCAATCCACTGGCCCGGTCCGATGATCGGGCCGCCGCCTTCGACGTTGATCTGAGCATGGACGTGCCAGCGACCGGCGCGACGACCGCGCAGGTTCACCGAGAACGCATAGTCATTGCCCGGAACCAGCGAGAAGGAGCGCGGAGCGAACTGCTCCCCGATGAACTGCGCCGTGCGAACCAGAACCGGACCGGGCTCGCCGGCGTTCAGGAAGGACACGCGCGGGTTCGCCACGGCCTGCGGCCATGCCGAGAACACGTGCACCTTGCCCGAAAGCACCAGCTCTTCATTCACCGCCACCGAGGTCTTCGACCAGGCGACGTCATACCAGTTCAGCGTGCGCATCCGAAGAAACGCCTGCTGCGACTTCTCGCCGTGCGCGAAGGCCGGAGCCGCGGCTCCCACCACCCCCACAACGGCCGCCGCGCCGAGCGCAGCCAGCTTGACTAGGGCTTTCATCAACAAACCTCCCAGTTTCTTTCGTTTGGAGCCTTGAACGCTCTGGCGCTCTTGAAGGCTCCTGCTCTTTCCGCTCTCCCCGCGGTCCGCGCCATCCAGGGCGCTGCGACCGCGAGGAAGCCTGTCGTCAAGCTTGATTAGATCGCCTTGATGATCTTCGTCGTCGAGTAGAAGCGGCCCAGCCACCACCACGCGAAGTAGACCAGCATCGACACGAAGCCCGAGAAGAAGGCCGCGACCGGCACGACGTCCTTACCGAAGGTGCGCAGCGTGCCGCGCTCGACCATGCGGATGTATTCCGGCATCGACGTGCGGACGAAGTGGAAGCCGATCAGATCCGCAAGCGACATCAGCTGACCATGCTGCTCGGTCGCCTGGTGATACTGACCAATCGCCGGCCAGTTGTTCGGATAGAACAGAAGGCCCCAGCCCAGAGCGCCGATCACCGCCGTGATCACATAGCTGCCCGAAAGCAGAAGGATCACGTCCAGCCAGATCGCCGGAACGATCAGAGCCGACGGGAACACCAGCGAGATCGGGAAGTAGGTCCAACCCCAGAAGTTCACGTAGCGGTTGATCCACTCGCCGATCAGAAGGCCCAGAGCCGCGAACACCGCGCCAAACGGCAGACGGAAGTTCACCCAGAAAAAGGCCTGCGTCGCAGCCGCGAAGGTCACGCCCAGAATCGGAACGACCGTCGGCCACATGCGGCGATCCTTCCAGTCAACCCAGAAGTCCCAGTCGCCCGCAGTCAGCATGAAGTGGACGTGATAGCCGCCCAGAACCGCAAAAAACAGCAGCGTCAGAAGCATCCAGTCGGTGGTTTGAACGCATCCCGCCGCTTCCGCGACGGAATGGAACGGACCGACCGCTCCTCCGCTTTTCGATGTCGACATCTCTCTTCTCCTTGGTCTCGTCGAACGCTCCGGCTTTAGCGCCGGATTGTCGTCTTCTTCACTTCTTCAAGCTTCTCTCGAGAGAGCCGCGCCCGAAGGCGCGACCCCTCCAATTCTCACGCAACCGCCATCAGGCGAGCAGCGCGACGCCTTCCTTGCCGATCAGCGCATGGATGCGGCCGAGGATCTGCAGAACCACGCCGAACACGCCCAGAGCCATCCAGCCGAAGAACACGAAGCCCCAGTGCAGCGGAGCCACGAACAGCTCTTCCATGAACCAGAAGGTGTGGCCCCACTCATTGAGACCCACGTTCGGGATGATCATGAACGGGCCGATGGCC
>Ga0265331_10003123_pt1 | contig 10827 bp, 10 predicted proteins | sample 41923metaG_FD_202088 | JGI IMG/M metagenome (GOLD analysis project Ga0265331, IMG submission 202088) | Rhizosphere microbial communities from Carex aquatilis grown in University of Washington, Seatle, WA, United States - 4-19-23 metaG | ecosystem: Host-associated > Plants > Roots > Rhizosphere...
GCTTTCATGTTGTAGTCCTCATGACCCCGTAAATTCGTTGTAGATGGCCTGCAAGCGGCGTCGCAGGTGCAGAACCGCATACCGCTTGCGCGAGATGATCGTGTTGATGCTCAGGCCGGTTTCCTCGGCAAGCTGCTTGAAGCTCCGGCCGTCGATCTCGTGCGCGACGAACGCCTGGCGCTGCTCTTCAGGGAGCTCTTCCAAGGCCGCGTCGAGTTCTTCGAGAAGCACGCTTCGCGCATACAGCGCCTCCGGTCCGGCATCCGGCGAAGGCAGCAGGTCCTCGAGGCGGAGCGCATCCTCTTCGCTTGAGTTGACGGGAATCTCACCCAAGGACTCGGGCCTTCTTTTGCGAAAACGATCGATGATGCGATTCCGCGCCACACGGTAAAGCCAGGCGGCAACGTGCTCCACCGGCTTCATCAAGCGGTACGCTTCCGTCAATTCAAAGAAGACGTCTTGCAGGATGTCTTCGGCATCGCCCTCGTCATCGACGCGCCTCCGGATGAAGTTCAACAGGCGTCGGCGCTCCCGATCGATGACCTCCGAGATGCGCCGGTTCTGCTCGCCCGATTCCATTGCGACGCTTAGTACGTCCTCCATCTACCTTTGTAGACGAAACGGGCTGGCCCGATATTGTATCGGGGCGGTACCGGTCCGTTTTGGGCACCGCCGGCGTGCCGGTGTCGGGGGGGCAACTGCCCGGGACAAGGACTCGCGCAACCCTGAGCGAGAAATTCGGTTCATCCGCCGACCGCGACCCCGATCCCGAATCCCCTCAGCGCCAGCGACCTGTTCAACGGAGGCGTTCCAGCGACGCCGGCTTGCGTGCCTCCACGGTGACGAGCATTCGCCGTCGCGTCAGTATAGCGCGCGGCGACGGAGATCGATCGCGAGGAGCCGGGTCACACCTCAGGGTCGTAGCCGCAGGCGGGTGAGAGCCCTTCCGGCCTGTTTAAGCCGGCCGTCGCACCACCACAACAGAAGGAGCCGCCGAGAGAGGAAGCGGGGAAGACGTCCCAGCACCCGCAGCAACCTGGCGCGCATTGTGGAGGATCTGAGGTGTGCGGATCGCGCGACCTCCGCGGAGATCGGCTTGCCAGTAAGGACGCAGGCGGCAAAGGCAAGCTCGCAGTAGGCTCGATCGTTTGCCAGGCTCAGGCGCGAGGCGATCGCGGCGCGCCCGGATCTCTCGAGGAACCCGCGCGTCGCCCAGAACAGCCTCGCCGTCCCATCGAGCTCCCGCAGGATCGTCGACTCGTTGACGGAGACTCCGGTGACATTCGAGCCATGGATTCTGTAGCGAGCCAGGCAGTCTCCCAGGCCAATGATCGGCGTTGTGAACATGGCCGACTTGATCAGGTAGCCGTCGGCCAAGGTGCGGAACTCGAGCGGCACCGGAAAGATCTGCTCGCATATCTCCCGGCGGAAGGCCAGCCCCGAGGTCGGCGGCACGGAACATAGCATGGTGCTAATCGCCTTGGGCACCACCCAGCCGTCATCCGGCCGCTCGGGAATGGGCGGATGGGTCCGCGACTCCGAGAAAGGTTGCACCCTGTGCGTGCAGACGCCGCTGGCCGGGTGCTCCCGGAACGCCGAGACGATGCGGGCCAGCTTGCCGGGCTCCCAGATATCGTCGGCATCGAGCAGGGCGACGATGGGTCCGCTGGCCAGGCTCCAGGCGGCGTTCAGCGCGGCGCCGTGGCCCGCATTGGCTTGCGCCAACCACCGGATTCGGCCGTCGGAGGCGGCATAGCCTTTGATGACCTCGAGCGAAGCGTCCGTCGAGCCGTCGTCGCAGATGCAGATCTCGAAATGAGGGTAGCTCTGCCGGAGGACGCTCTCGATCGCCTCGGGCAGGAACCTGGCGTAGTTGAAATTCCCTATCAGAACGGAGACCAGTGGGGTCTCGGGCAGAGGCGCGAGCGGAACGGGCATCAGCGGGTCGGCCGGAGTGGTGAGTAGTGACGTGGTCATAGCTTGGTAGGAACTCGCAGCGCGGAGCACACGCGGTGGATGTCATTCGAAGTAACGGTATGGGTCGCCCACAGTCCGGCTCCGTAGAGGCAGGCGACGGCGGAAGCGGCCCAAAGACCTCCCAGCGGCGCCAGCCGGGACCCAAGGCAGAAGGCAACGGCTGCAACCACGACGGGCTTCACCGACGCCCGAAGGGTGCCCAAGCCCACCTCGCGCGGCCACGGCGCAATCACCACCGCTCCCACCACCATCTCGGCGGCGAGATTCCCGATCGCAGCCCCGAGGCTGCCGTAGCGGCGCACGAGCGCGGCGCAGACAATCAGGTTCGCGCACCCTCCCAGGGCGGTGGCCCACAGAAGCAGGCGCTCGCGGTGGCAGGCGATAGCGAACTGCCCCCAGTTGCTGGTCACCGCGACCACGCCGCCGCTGCACAGCAGGATTGCCAAAGCCTTGCCGGCGGGCAGGAAGGGGGCGCCAAACACCAACCTCACCACGGCGCCCGAACCGGCGGCGCCGATCGCCACCAGTCCACACGCGCCTGCCGCGGTGACGCGGACAGACTCGGCCAGAAGGCGGACTGCGTCGCGGCGGGAGCGCGCCGAGAGCTCCATCAGAGCGGGAGCCATGGCCGAAAAGTAGAGAGAGGTGATGGTGAATACAACCGCCGCGATCTTGGACGCCGCCGCGTACATTCCGACCTCGGCATCTCCATGCACCATGCCGAGAATCACGAAGTTCGCCTGGATATAAAGGGTGACGGCGAGGCTCGCCGCGCACAAGGGCAGGGATTGCGCCAGGTACCTCTTCGACCGGTTCCACTCGAAGCTGACGGACAGCCTGTGGCCGGTTCTTCCGAGCAGGTATAGGCTCAGCGCCAGCGCCGCGGCGCCGGTCGCCACGGACAGCCAGGGGACGCGATCCAGGTGGCGTGGGTTGTGCACGAAGGCGACCGTCAACAACAGCGTCAGTGCCGCTGTCGCCAATTGGGTGATGGCTGCATAGTGCATCCGCTGCAGGGCGCGGAACACCCAGTCCACCGCCAGCGCCTGTAGCGGAAGCGACAACGCAAAGACCCTCAGCACGTTCCGCGACGGCTCTGAGAAAGGAAGGAACTGAGCCGCCAGCAGCCCCACCGGCACCAGCGCGCAGCTCAGCGCGAGGCGCAGGCCGGTGATGGAGCGAATCAGGCCGTCCAGCTTGCCAGGGTCCTGGGCGCCATCCCGAAGTGCGATCACGCTGAGTCCGGAGTCCGAGAGCAGTCCCAGGTAGCTGACGATCGATTGAGCCAGCCCGACGGCGCCGAAACCCGCGGGCGCGATCCGCCGCGCCAGGTAGGCATTGGTCAGGAAGCTCATCGCTTGGGAGCCCATCCGTCCCATCAGCAGGCTCGCGAAGTTGCGGACGACGGCGCTCCCGGCTGGGCCGAGTCGACCTCGGGCCGCCGGTACGGCTTCAACCAGCGCGGGCGCGTGGGCCACTAAGCCCCCGCCCACGACCGCTTCAGGGCCCGCAGGGTCAGAAACACGCGCTGCCGGATGGGCCTGGCGGGCGCCGAACAAGGTGGGCACCGCAGACCGGCCACATCGTAATAGCGATCGAGGACGCCGGCTTTCAGCAGCTCCGTCTCCTGGGTGAAGAACGAAAAGTGAGCCACAACCAGATCGCCCACCACCCTGCCGGGCCTGTGGAGGATAGACGGCAGGCATGCGGACAACCACTCTTCGTCATCCACGTCCGGCGGGCAGAAGCGGCCGCCGAGCGCAGCCACATCCGCGCCAAAAAAGCCCAGGCAGTTGATCGAGAAGCGCGAGAGCGAGACATCGAACGCGGGAACCTGGAAGGCCCCGGCGCCGCCGCTCCGGATCGCGGAAAGGAACTTTCTGTGAAGACGCTCCGCGAAATGCGGATCCCGCCAGCCGCAAGGATCGTTGGCCTGGCAGCTCAACCAATCGGGCAGCTCAACCTTGGAATGGTGTTTGATCAGCCACGAACAAATGGCGTTGTTAATCACCAGCGGCGACCACCAAAGGCACCGGTCCCGCTCTCCGATCGCACGTTCGTACAGCGCGCTCCCAAACCGATCCGGAAGATATACGATATCGTCGTCGAGCTTTATGTAGAACGCTCGATCGTCGTTGCAGAGCGGGTAGAACCGGTTCACCGAGAGGTTCGTGCCGTCGGCGCCTTCGATGCGAATTACCTTGATCTGGGCGTGCCGGGACGCAAGCGCTTCGATGTACCGGCGGTCCTTCGGACTCCGGCAGTTGTCCCACAGATGCCATTCGTCGATGCCGGGATCTCGAAGGATGTAGTGGCTGAGCAGTTCGAGGTACCGCTCTCTGCCGGCCGGTGTTACCGCGATGATTCGATGGCTCACCAGATCCCCCGCGTGCTTCCGCCGCCGCCCGGAACAGCCACGCGGTCGCGATCCAGGGTGTCCGCGCCCCGGGCAACGGGTTCGGCCTTCTTCTGCAGGAAGATCAACCACTGCCTGGGCGCCACATTCGTCGATTCAATCTGGCTCCCGAATCGGTCGACAAGTTGATCGACGGCGCGCGTGACTTCGGGAAGGTCTCCGCCATAGTCGTGAAGTCCGAGCAAGCCTCCCGGAGCCAGGCGGTCCCAGACGAGTTGAAAGTCGCTCTTGACGTATTCGGGATCGTGATTGCCATCGATGAACCCGAAAGCGAACCGCACCTCCGGCGGCAGAACGACGGCGCGCGAATCCTGCTTGAGAACTTCGAGAGTGTCGGCGACCGGTCTGGTGACGAGGCGGAAAATCCGCTCCTGAGAGCCGCTCCCCAGGTACGCATGGTACACGCTGGCCATCGGCGTTCCTGCCGAATTCTGGGTGACGTCGAAGCCAGGATCGAAGATATCGACCACCCAGACCCGCTTTCCGCAGGAACGGGCGAGTTTCGCCAGCTTGACGGTGCCCCCTCCGAGAAAGGCCCCCACTTCGATGAAGTCTCCCGGAATTCCGCAACAGCCGGACCTCTGTATGTGCTCTACCAGGCTCTCGTAGCCAACCAGATCCAAAGCCGGCGCGGCCCACCCGAGGCGCAAAGCAGTCTCTGACTTAGCCCGCTTGAGCAGCCGCAGGAGTTTGTGCATGGGTGTCGCCTCCTACGCCGGAATGGTCTATTCACTCCCGGCGTGTCCGACACCGTATACATCGTCGGCAGCCTCCACTCCCTGTAGGAAGCTGTGGTCTTGATTGCCCACTTCGTACTTCCAGGCACCGAAGCGGCCCCGGGAGTAGACCGAGTGGCGTTCCAGTTCCTCGATCACCGGCTTCAGACACTCGTCCCGGTCCGTGGTCGGAACCGGATAGCCCCGTTCGGCGCGCCAGGTCCAGACCGAGGCGATGTCCGGATGCTTCGGGAGGAGGCCGGTGTTTCTCATTCCACGCAGCACATTTGCCGCTAAGTCACCTTCCGGCAATGGCTTGAAGGCCGATTCCGACACCTCGGCCATCAGCGACCAGCTGCGCGGCGGGTCGGGCACGTTCGCGGGCGAGTAGTTCGAGAATACCGTTACCCGATAAAACGGATTATCCTGCTCCGGAAAGTACATCCAGTTCTTCTCGGCCAGGTGCTCGGGAACCGGGCCGCGCAGACCAACGCCCACCACGTGGGTCGAGGTGTACCGAAGGCGGCCGGCGGTCGCCACCAGAGAGTCGCGGCCGGTCATGCGGGCCAGCAGATCGAGCGGCAAAGAGGAGATGAGCGCGTCGTAGGGAATCCAACCCCGTGACGTCCGCACCCGGTGGCCGTCCAGGTCTACCTCGTGCACCTCCTCGCCGAACCTCAGGCGGTCCTGCTGCAGACATCCCGCCACCGCCCGCCAGATGGCGCCCGTGCCGCCCACCTTGGGAAAGAGGAAAGTGTTGTTCGGTCCCCAGGAAATGTCATCGCGTTCGAGGATGACGTTGTCCAAAGCCCGTGCCAGGTCGACCGTCGCCACCCTTTCGCCGACCCATTTATGGCTCATTAATTCAGGAGGATGCGCCCAAACCTTAAAGTTATACGGCAGCATAAACAGCCGCGCGATGCCGCTCCCGAATGAGGCCGAGATCCAATCCCGGAAGCTGTGGACCTCGGCTTTTCCGTTCCGCCCGGCGTCGAGCAGGCCGTGCAGGCACTCCAGGATCTGGTCCTTGGGCAGGTGCCGTAGGTTGTACTGGAACGGATACGGCACAAAGCGGCCGTTGGTCCAGATGTGGGACTGGCGGGCGTGCTCGATCCATTCGCCGGCCAGCGCTTGGTCGAGCGCGCCGTTGAAGTACTCGGAATTGGAAAACAGCACGTGGCCGCCGATATCCCAGGTGAAGCCCGCCGGGTCCAAGAAGGATGCCGAGAGACCTCCCGGCCAGGCCTCTTTCTCCAAAACCAGGAAGTCGGTTTGGCCGAGTTCCTGCGAACGCCAGGCCGCGCCCAGACCGGTACAGCCGGCTCCCAGAATCAGGACACGGGGATTGCTGCCGCGCGAACGAGATGTCACTCGGATCCTCCCGGATGACATTTAGTGAGCGCCGCGGTCGCTCATTCTCTGGGAAACGTCATGTTTTCAACGGCGCCCTTAGCCCGATAAGCGCATCCGGTCGTGGCCCACCGAACCCTGTTGAACCACCGGAAGTGGGCGGGTCTCTGTCCGTCCCGGCAAGAAAGAGACAAACAGCTCCAATGAGAGGATTCCATGCTACGCTGTGAGGTCGGCGAATGCTCAGGAAGGGAGCGAACAAATGTTGATATTTTTCGCGTTAATGGCCGCGGGCCTCATCATTCTGATCGGCGGAGCTTTGTTTGGTCACGATCACGATGGCGGCCTCGACCACGACCATGACTCCGGGCACGACGCCGGCGGCGGCGACGAACCGACCGTGAGCATGTTCTCGCCGAAGGTGATCGGGACATTCATTTTGGGTTTCGGCGGTGGCGGATTCCTCGCCCGGTACGCAGGCGTCGAAACGGTCAGTTCGTCGTTCATCGGCCTGGCCACCGGCCTCCTGATGGGCTTACTCATGTATCTCGTGTTGAAGGTCATGTACGGGCAGCAGGCGACCTCGCTCGTATCCACCGGCACGCTCGTCGGGAAGACGGGCACGGTAGTGACGGCGATCGACCCGGGCACGATTGGACAGGTCGTAGTCCGCGTGGGGACAGAGGCTCCCACCTATCTCGCACGTACTTCCACGGGCAAAAGCATCGCCAAGGGGAAAACCGTGAGAGTGGTCGCAACCAGCGGCAGCGAAGTTGTCGTCGACGAAGAGCAATAGCATCAAGGAGACGCTTAAATGCAGGCACTATCAAGCTATCTTGGCAACCTGGTGATTCCGGTTGTCGTGGTTCTTCTCGCAGTCGCCTTCCTGCTCACGGTCAAATTCATCGCGAGCAGGTACAAGAAGATCCCGCCGACCAAGGCAGGTATCTTTTACGGCCGCAAGTACAAGGTGAAGATCGCCGGGGGAGTCGAGGAGCGCGGGTTCATGGTGGTCCTGGGCGGCGGGCGCGTGCTCATGCCGCTGTTCGAGTCGTATAAGGAGATGTCCACGGCGGCCTTCCAGGTCACCATCGACGAGACCAACATTCCGAACCAGGACAACGTCAAGTTCATGATCAAAGGCGTCGCCACCTGCAAGGTCTCCACCGTTACCGAAAACATCTACCGCGCGGCGGGAGCGTTCCTGGATAAGACCGAGGAGGAGATCGAGGAGTTCATTCGCAACATCCTCAAGGGCCATCTGCGGTCCATCGTGGGCAAGCTGGATATCAACTCCCTGCTGCGCGAGCGCGACGAATTCAACAAGAAGGTCGTCGCCGAATCGTCGCCGGAGCTGGCCGCGCTGGGCATGGAAATGGTGAACCTGGTCATCCAGGACATCACCGATGCGGAGGGCTATATCGACGCTCTCGGCAAGAAGGCGGTTGCCGAAACCAAGGCGGCGGCTCAGATTCGGGTTGCCGAAGCGCAGCGCGATCAGGACATCGCCGTTTCGAACGCCGAGCAGGAGGCCGCGACGGTCAAGGCGGAGAACGCCGCCCGGATCGCCGAGGCGAATCGCGATCGCGATGTCAGGACAGCCGACGCGCGCACCATCGCGGAGACCCAGCGGGCGGCCTCGGAAAAGGCGTTCGCCATCGCAACGGCCGGCCGCGACAAGGTGTTGCGCGTGGCCGAAGCCGACCGGGACGCCGCCGAGAAGGAGGCGCAGGCCGCCGTCCAGACAAAGGAAGCGGTCCGCCGGCAGAGAGAGCTCGAAGCGACGGTCATTCGCCAGGCCGAAGCGGATCAGCAGACCACCGTCATTGCCGCCGAGGCGGCCCGGAAGAAGAAGACCATCGAGGCCGAGGCAGAGGCGGCGGCTTTGACCGCTACCGCGCAAGCCAAGAAGAATGCGACGGTGCTCGAGGGCGAAGGAGAGGCTGCGAAGCAAAAGGCCATCCTCCTCGCCGTGGCCGAAGGCAATGCCGCCGCCAAGAAGCAGGCCCTGCTGGGCGAAGCGGAAGGCACCCAGAAGCTCGCGGAAGCGTTGCGCGAAATGAGCGACGCCGCGCGCTTGATCATCATCCTGGATAAGCTGCCGGCGCTGCTCGACAAGGGCGGCGATGCGGCGGCCAAGGTCATGCAGGCGATATTCTCGAGCGTCGCCGCCCCATTGGGGCAGATCGACAAGATCGAGATCATCGATGTCGGCGGCAGCGGCCGCGGCATTGACCAGATGGCGTCCGTGGTGCCGAACACAGTGTTCAAGTTCTTGGCCAATGCGAAGGCGCAAGGAATCGACTTCACGGCTCTGCTCGGGAAGCTCGGCATTGACGCATCGAAGTCGGGACTGATAAGCGGCCTTTCGTCCGCCGACACCAACGGGACGCCGGCCGTGACGGAGAAGTGAGCGGATGGCGCACAAGACCTATCCCGCCCATCCCAGCGCGGAGCCGACAACGCTCATGATCTACTGCGGTGACTCCCGCTTTCAGGAAGCCTTCGCACGGTTTCCTGAGGAGGAATTGGGTCTCCGGCGTGGGGAATGGATGGCGCTAGTTCCGCCCGGCGGGGTCGCATCGCTCACCGAACCGCTGGCCTTTCCGAAGGAGTTCAAAGTCCTGAAGGATGCCATTGCGTTCTACGTCGACCATTTCGCTTCCATCCGCACCATCGTTATCGTGAATCACGAGGACTGCCGGAAGTACAAGGCGATGCAGAAGATCGTCCCGCTGTTCTTCGGCCCCGCGAATGACTTGCTGGGCCGGCAACGCAACGACCTACCGAAGGTCGCGCAAGCAATCCTCGGCTTTCTCGGGCGGCCGGTCCAGGTCAAGCAGTACCTGGCGAAATTCGCCAATCCGGAACACACGCAAGTAGTGATCGAGCCTGTTTAGCCCGGAGCCGTACGCCCTACCGAGCCGCGTTACCGAGCCGCGTTACCGAGCCGCGACCGCAAGGGAGCGGTGCTTGAGGTATCTCGTTACGTTCGCCTACTACGGCGCGCGCCTCCGGCCCGGTAACGACGCTCACCGGCCTCGCCCCCCCCGCAAAGGACTTTCCTGTATCCCCCATGCCAAAATGGAGCGGTGGGTTGTCATCGCCGGGGCTTCGTCGCGCCCCTCCTCACGCTCGCGCGCAACTTCCGCCCATGACTGGACTCCATACCGGCGAACAACTCGACCATTACCGAATCGAGGGATTGGTGGCGCGCAGCGGCATGGCCTCCATCTTCAGGGCCACCGACACCCGCACAGGACGCCAGGTCGCCCTCAAGATCCCCCATCCGGAGATGGAAGCCGATCCCGTCATCTTCGACCGCTTCAAGCGCGAGGAGGAGGTCGGCCAGGCCCTGGACCATCCCGCCGTCATGAAGGTGCTCGCGGACGATTCCCGCAGTGGGCATTACATGGTGATGGAGTGGGTCGAAGGCCGGCTGCTCCGCCACATCCTGCGGGAAACCAGGCCGCTGCCGCAGGAGCGGGCGGTGCACATCGCCATCGCTGTCTGCGATGCCCTCGACTACATCCATCGCAACGGAGTCGTCCACCGCGACCTCAAGCCAGAAAACATCATGGTGGACGACCAGGACAACATCAAGCTAATCGACTTCGGCATCGCCGGCAAGACCGGCGCGCGGCGTCTGACCTTCGGGAAAATGTCCCAGATCATGGGGACCCCCGACTACATTTCGCCGGAGCAGGTGAAGGGAAAGCGCGGCGATGGCCGCAGCGACATCTACTCGCTGGGCGTGATGCTCTACGAGATGCTCACCGGCGAGACTCCGTTCCAGGGCGCCAATCCGTTCCTCGTCATGAACGACCGGCTGGTGAACAATCCCATCCCGCCGCGTGAGCACAACCCGGCGATCTCGCCGGAACTGCAGGAGGTCATCTACCGCGCCATCGAGCGGGAGCCGCAGAATCGCTACTCCACGGCGAACGAGTTCGCCTGGGACCTCGAGCACCTGGACCAGGTCTCCCCAGTGGACCGCTCGGAGCTGAAGGACTGGAAGGTGCGCCGCACCCCGTGGCTGAAGCGGCTTCTCTTCTACGCGGCGATGGCCCTGATTCCGATCGTGGTCTTCGGCCTGATCATCCTGGCCGCCCGCCACGCCAAGTAGTCAGCCAGTCCAGCAGAACAATTTGGGCCGCCGATGAACGCCGATAAACGCCGATAACTCATTTATCACCTATCGGCGTTTATCGGCGTTCATCGGCGGCCAGTAATGTTTTCTACGCTCGCGTTCACTCCCCCAAACAAGCCACGAGCAACTGCTGCCTGAGCGCATCCTGCATTTCGGCAGACAGCTTCCGCCCATCCCTGGCAATATGAAAAACATCGATCGCCCGCCGGCCCTTCGTG
>Ga0265331_10003124_pt1 | contig 10825 bp, 9 predicted proteins | sample 41923metaG_FD_202088 | JGI IMG/M metagenome (GOLD analysis project Ga0265331, IMG submission 202088) | Rhizosphere microbial communities from Carex aquatilis grown in University of Washington, Seatle, WA, United States - 4-19-23 metaG | ecosystem: Host-associated > Plants > Roots > Rhizosphere >...
ATCGAGTGTCCCTTGCCGAGGAGTATCTCTATGTCTCTGCGGTCGGCCGATGACAGGCGCGACCATTTTCCGTTTTTTTCATGAGCGAATCATACATGAATCGTTCAAATCTCAAAGACAAATCGCCGTCATTGAAACAGTGGAGTTTGGCTACGGAAACACGACAGTGCCGTCGTGCTCCGACCCAAACTTCACTATGAAATTAGCGATCAAAGTCATCCTCTATCCCCTCGTCCTCGTCCTCGTTCTCGACACCATCCTAAATGTTGCCGGCATGATCGGCGGCGGTATCCGGGTCGACTACCCTACGTTCTCCGAGTTCATGGCGTAAGCCATCGAACGGAAAGCCCCGGCCCGCGACACTTCTTCAAGTGCTTCGCGGGCTGTTTTTTGTTCGACAATAGCGTTGCTCCACATTAGAGACCAGCGACGGCGTTATTTATATTAATCCAGATACTTGTACTTATTCGCCACATGCCCGGCGAGATCGGAGGCGTAGTGCATCCTGCCGTCTGTGCCAGACAAGAAGTAGAGATACGGAGTGGCCGTCGGATGGAGCGTGTCCTCGATCGCTGCCAGGCCAGGATTATCGATAGGCGTCGGTGGCAATCCTGCGTGCGCGTAGAGATTGTATGGAGAATTCATTTTCAGATCATCCAAGGTCAGCTTCGCAGTGGTAGTTCCGAGGCCGTAGAGGAGTGACGTATCCACCTGGAGCGCCATGTCTGCGTCGAGGCGCTTCCAGAGGATGCCTGCTACGATACGCCTGTCGGCGCTCGATGTGGCTTCCCTCTCCACGATAGATGCCATGGCGATGACGTCGCTCTCTTTCCTGCCGGAGAGCCTGAATCCGTCAGTGACCGGCTGGATGCGGGCATCGAAATCAGCCCGCATATCGGCGATGATCTGTGCCGGCGTGACATTCACGGGCCAGAAATAGGTGTCCGGGAAGAGATAGCCCTCATTCGGCCTCGCGGCCGCCGTGAATGTCATCGCATCGAAGGCGGGGATCGCCCTGGCTATGAGAACGCCGATGTCAGCCACGCTGCTCCCTTCGGGGATGGTCACTTTCACTGCCGGATAGCCCTCGTCGCCGTTCACCAGACGATATGCGACGCGCAGCGCTGATTCCGGTCTCGAGAAGAGGTACTGTCCCGTCTTCACGCCTGTCGTGCCGTCGAGGATAGTGGCATATATCCTGAATAAGGCGCGAGAGCGGATGATGCCGCCCTGGTAGAGGACGCTCGACGCCTGCGAGAGAGTGGCCCCTTTCGGTATGGAGATGGATGTGCCTGTCGGGAAGCTGCCCGGTGCAGCCGAGCCGATGGCGACCGTAGCGAGAGCGATGATGACCGCTACAGCGATGCCATAGAGCGCATACCTGGTCCTGCGCGCGCCTGTCCCCGGGAGCGTCGGAAGTGATGGTTCGGGAGGCATGCTATGTCGGGAGATTGACCGGAGCCTCGCCGCGCTTGGACGGGATGCGTTCCAGGGTCGGCGTGCCTGCCACAGCGCCCGGCAGATGGAAGATCGTGGCGAGCTCTTCGGTATTGAGGACCATCGACTTTGCCTTGTATGGAGGGTAAAAGGCCGAGCGGCGGCGATATGCCATGAGCACGCGCTTCGACCTGTAGTTCCTGCGGGTATTCTTGTAATCCTGCCACGGATAGTCGAAGGCTCCCGGCATGGTGGTGCTGCCGCCCGGCCTGAAGCCGTTGAGGTGCTCGGAATTGTATTGCTTCATGCTCGAGATCACGCCTCCGATGCCGAACGGCGTGTCGAATACGCTCCGTTGAGCTACGTAGAGGCCGCGCACGACAACATCGAACGGCAGCTTCTGGAGCTTGCGCTCGATCGCGCTTATGATGTCCTGCTCGCCCTTTGTCAGGCGCGGGAAGTTGAGCACAGCGAACGGGTCCTTGGTCTTTTCCTGCACTGTCGATTTGGTCTTCGGATCACGGAGCATGATCTCGTTTATCACTTTGTTCGCTTCGTCCTTCCATGTATCGGTCTTCTTGAGAAGATGGCCTGGTTTCTTCTGTTCCTTGATATGCGCTCGGCAGACGAACTGGAACCACGCCTGCTCGTTGGGACGCAGGCTGCCGAGCCATTCGAGCATGTGCACCAGAGGGTCGATCTTGAACTCTTCCTTGGGATCCTTGTCGAGGCCATAGTCGACGTAGGTCTTGATCGGATAGGCGTTCGCGTTCTCTTTCTGCGTGAATTGGAATTCCGATGCCCACATCTTCCAGAGCTTCGGATCCCATTGGACGTCGCGGGAATAGTCCTCCGCTTCTCGGACCTCGATGCCCGGGTATTGCGAATAGAGCGCGGACTTCAGGTTGTTCTTCCTACGATCCTCCGTCCAGATATAGAACTTGACCTGGCCTTCGACGGAGACGATCTCGAGCGAATACCACGGCCTGACCTCGCCGGTCCACACTCGGCCATACGCAGTGCCATCCGCGGTGTTGTGGATAGCGGTGAGCACTGTCTCCATGGCGAGCGGAGACTTGAAGGTATCGCGCGGCAGGCGCAGCTCGAGCAGGGTGTATTTGAGCGACAGGAAGAACGAGAGCCTGACATAGCGTATCCATATCTCCCAGAATGCGATGCCCAGGAATATGGCCGCGCCCAGGGGCGACAGGTAGATGAAATAGCGCTCGGCCACCGGCAGGACCGATATATCGAAGATAGCGCGGTATGTGGCGTACAGGCCTTCGAACGTCATGCGGATAGTATAGCAGAAACGAAAAAGGAACGGACACAGAGCACCCTCGTCGACCGACGTCGGCGACTGCTGTCGTCGCGTCTACTTCTCGCCCTCTTCGGGCTCCGAAAGTTCGCCGCGGGCGTTCTGTGTCCGTTCCTTGATCTATGCTGCTGCTACCGAATACTTGCCTTCTTTGTCGTGCCTGAAATACTTCGGGTTCTGGAGATTGACTGCGATAGTGTTTTCCTTCACATAGCGCTCCTTCATGACCTTGGTGACCACTTCGTCCTTGGTGAGCGGACCGCTCTTCTCGAGGATAGCCTTGATGACGTCGCGGACGACCCCCGGGGAGTAGCCCCACTCGGCCAGGGCGTAGAGGCCGCGGCCGACCAGGACGAAGCGCTTGTCCTTGATGAGCTCGTTGTGGGTGGTGGCGACGTGGGCCTTCTTGTCGAACAGCTGCTCGATCTGCTTGGCGACATCGCGGAAATGTATCGGCGAGCCGTGCTTCCTGATGACCAGGAATGCGTAGTCGCGGACGCCTTTGGTCTTGATATTGGATGAATGGGTCACGCCCCAGTCGCCGAGGGCATTCTTGCCGACGCGCTTGGAGATGGACAGCCAGCGGCGGACGATCTCCTGATTCTTGTATTTCTCGGAGACATCCTCGAGATGCGTGAGGAGGCGCGAGACCATCTCGGATTCGGGCAGGAGATCCTCGGTAGAGAGGTTGGAGTAGAGCTTCTTGAGGGCATCTTCTACCTTGCGGGAGAGCTCTTCATTGACGTGCCAGCGATGGCGGAAGTCGTCGTCTTCCTTGAGCTTCTTGAACGGCTCTCCGACGACCAGGAGGAAATGGATATGGTTCTGGAGGCTCGCGTCCTTGGAGATATGGCCGAGGAAGTCTTCCTCGACGACGACGCCGCCGAGCGAGTGGAGGAGCTGCTCGATCTCGGAGAATGAAGACTTCTCCTCGCCGTAGGCGTCAGACTTGCGGATGACGTTGAGAGCGTAGTTCTCGATCTGGCGGACACGCTCGCGAGTGATGCCGTACTTCTTGCCGATGGCGTCGAGGGTCATGCGCTCGATAGACTTGCCGAGGCCATAGCGGAGGGTGATGATGTCGCGGGCGCGGTCAGGCAGAGACGCGAGGAGGCGCTTGACGACGTTCTTGGGTTTGAATGAGAGGCTCTGGGAGGTCATAGGTGTATTCGTTGTTTCCTATTTCTATCACCTGCTTGTAATAAAGTCAAGCAAGTGGTCTAAAACTAAGCATTTCAATTAGACCACAAAGTTGACAAGTCTGTCTGGGACCACGATAGTCTTCCTTATTTCCTTGCCGTTGAGCCATTTCTGAGCGTCTGGGAGCAGTTTTGCGGCTGATTCCAGGCTCTCTCTTGTGCTATTGACAGGTGCCTTGAATGAAGCTCGCACTTTCCCGTTAACCTGGACGATGATGGTGGCTTCGTCCTCTTCTATGAGGGTGGGGTCATAGGTCGGCCACGGAGAGATGTGGATGGATTTCTTATTGCCGAGCGACATCCAGAGCTCCTCTGCCACGTGCGGCGCGAACGGCGCGAGGAGCTTGAGGTAGGCTTCGTAGATTCCCTTGTTGATGGCACCATCAGTCTGGAATTCATTCAGACAGATCATCAAAGAGCTTATGGCTGTGTTGAACCGGAGGCTCTGAATGTCTTCGGTGACTTTCTTGATTGTTTTATGAATCAACCGGTTATGAGTTTGTTCCAATTGCGGTTTGGCACAATCGCTCACGAGATCTCTCAAATTCCACGCCCGCTCGATGAAGCGTCGAGGGCCGACCATGCTCTCGGTGGACCAGGCGATCTCCTGGTCGAAGGGCCCCATGAACATCTCATAGAGGCGCAGGGTGTCGGCGCCGTAGGTGGCGATGACGTCATCTGGATTGACGACATTGCCATAGCGCTTGCCCATCTTCCTGCCATCCTCGCCCATGATGAGCCCGACGGACTGGAGCTTCTTGAACGGTTCGATGGTCGAGACAGCTCCGATGTCATAGAGGAACTTGTGCCAGAAGCGCGCGTATATGAGGTGGCGGGTGGCGTGCTCAGCGCCGCCGACATAGAGATCGACGGGTGACCAATACTTCTCCTTCTTGGGGTCGACGAGGGACTTCTTGTTCTTCGGATCTTCGTAGCGGAGATAGTACCAGCATGAACCTGCCCACTGCGGCATGGTGTTGGTCTCGCGGCGCGCCATGCCTGCCGTCTTGAAGAATCGATGGATGTCTTTGAAGTCGCGCAAGATCTGCCTCTCGGGGAGTGCCTCTTTGAGCTTGTCGAAACCTTGATATCCCCACGCGCAGCCGACGAGCTTCTGGCGATCAACTAGATTCTCGAGCTCATAGACGTCAGATTTCGTGTCAGTGAAATAATATATCTCTTTGACGCTGACTTTCCAATCATTGCAGATCCGCTCTATCTTCTCTTCCTTTGAATGGTGGTCCTCGAAAGCCTGTATGTGCGTGAATGGAAGGCCGGCTTTCTCCAAGAGGCCTTTGACATATATGCCTGAGCCCGAAGAGACGACGGCCAGCTTCGTTCCCTTGAACTTCTTCACTTCTCGGATGAATCCATCGAACAGGGGAGGTCTGATCTTGAAGACTTCAGCTCCGATCACTTGTTCTCGTTCGACTTCCTTCCGTAGCTCCTCTGCAGAGATGCCGCTGTCGCGAGCGTGGTGAGGCCTCTTCTCGAAGTTGGCAACTGAAGCGGCGATCGATTCTTCCCTGCTCTTGACCATACCCGTTTGGAGCTTTGCTTGGATGCGTGCTTCCCATGTGTCTCCCAGCACCCCGTCAAAATCCAGTATAAAGTACTTCGGCTTGTTCTTATCAGGCTTGCAATTCGGGCATTCTACGTAGACCCACTCGTCTATAGCCGCGAGCGGCGACTCTCCGGTGCCGGTCGGCTCGTACGATGTGACCTTCGGTAGTTTGACCGGCAGGTCCTTCTCGGGCACGGGCACGACGCCGCACGTCTCGCAGTGGATGAGCGGTATCGGCTCGCCCCAGTAGCGCTGGCGGGAGAAGACCCAGTCGCGCAGCTTGTATTTGGCCACCCAGCGGCCTTCTGCGGCTGCGGTGATCTCTTTCATGACCGCGTCCGACTGCTTGCCATTGAATGGGCCGGAATCGGTGAGGGCACCGCTTCCCAGGATGGCCGCGCGCGGGAAGCGCTTGGGATCCGATGCTGTGTCGATGCCCTTCTCTATGAGCAAGCCGACAGCCTGTTCGAGTATCCATATGTAGTGATCGGCGCCGCGCTCGGGCAACGAATCCCACATGGTGATGGCTTCCTCTGGTCTCACCCATGCGAGCTTGAATCCGGTCTCGTGCGATTCCAGCTTGTGGTCACGCGTCTTTGGTGAATTCAGGACAGCGACATAGCAATTGGAATGCGCGACTCGGTTCACTTTCTTGAGGATATTGTGATAGTGGGCTCTGACCTCGCCGATGAGCTCCATCGATTTCGCGTCGTAGAGGCCGCTCTCCTCTTCCATCTCGCGGCGGGCGCACTGCTCGTATGATTCACCGGCGTCTATGCCGCCTCCGCAGAGCCTGTAGAAGCCCTTATCGTCTACGGTGACTGCATACCTCTGGGCAACAGGATCGAATGCGACGGTGCAGGCACCGTCCCTGAATTCCTCATTCGGGCGGATCGTACCGAACTCGGGTATGACGACCTGCTTCACGGGCAGCTTGAACTTCTGTGCGAATGCGAAATCACGATCATCATGTGCGGGCACAGCCATCACGGCTCCCGTTCCATAGTCAGCTAGAACATAATCAGATATCCAGACGGGCACCTTGTCGCCATTTACGGGGTTGATGGCATGGATGCCCTTGAGCTCCACGCCGGTCTTGTCCTTCGTGGCGTCCGTACGCTCGATCGCGCTCTCATTCCTGGCACGCGCCACATATGCCTCTACCTCTGTGCGATTTTCCAGACGATCCATGAGCTCATTGACCCACGGATGCTCCGGCGCCAGCGTCAGGTATGTCACGCCATAGAGCGTGTCTGGGCGCGTCGTGAAGACGGTGACTTTCGGCGTGCAACAATCGAGCACGGCTGGCTCTATCTTGCCGTTGAAGTGCTTTTGGGTGGCATCTACTTCCGTCAGGCTCGCATGCAACTCGTGAGCGAGATGCTTTAGATATGGCGCTCGGAATGGCTCCTTTGAATCAGCGAGCACGGCGATCTTTCCTTGCGCATGCCGTTTGATCTGTTCGAAGTCAAAGTCCCATGAAAAACGATTTACGTCATAGCTTCGAGGAGGTCTCTTGTCGAAGGAAGGATCCATAGCAGATGCGATTAGCAAGAGACCGGATATGGGCTTATTCAAGCGCATGATCGCTTTCAAAGCTATGACACATCCGAGGCTGTGAGCGATGACGACGGTATTCTCGTCTATCTTGCAATTCTTGAGGACATATTGGACTTGCTCGGTTTCTTCTGGCGCGTTCGAATTTGGCAACTGCGGTACCTGTACCTCATGACCGCGCTTTTCGAGTTCGGTCTTTAGCCACGGGAAGAAATCCATGTCAGGACTACCCTTGTATCCGTGAATAAGTACAAACCTCGGCTTATCCTTGTCGAGCTCGATCCTGAAATCTATCTCAGCGCCCTCCGAGCGGCCGATCCAGTTACGTTGGGATTCCTTGATAGCTTCAGGCCAGTCGAGGAGCTGCTTGCGCTCATGTTTTGGTTCACCATACATGATCAAATCCCATGCCAACCTTGAACCTTCCGCAGTCATTGTGTCTCGGTACCGATCCTTCGGAAGCCACACAATCTCGTGTTTTACTTGTTCATCCTTCACCACGGCGTCCCGAGCGTTGCTTTTCAGCTTGAAATGCAGGCAGTTGAAATGACCAATCCGGTTTTCATCTTTCGGCACATGGAAGAATGTCGAGTGTGCGAGATCTGGTGCCTGCTTGATCAGCACCAGATCTTTGAAACCCGTCTCTTCATATATTTCACGCTGTGCAGCAGCCTCTGCTGATTCACCCGGTTCGATGCCTCCGGTGACTGCTGTCATCCAATCGACTTTTTTCCATTTAAGCGCAAGGAATGAGTTTCCCTCCCAATGTTCGACAAAGGCACAGATGGCATTACGTTCGACAAAAGGTCTGTCCGGTCGGATCTTGCCGGGCACTTCTGTATTCATATGTATAAGCCCGTACTCACCGTTCGAATGCGTTTCAAAAAGGTCCCCATTTGGTAGAACCTCCAAATCCAGGTCTCGCAACAGCCTATCCGCATACTTTGTGATCTTCAGCACCCACTGGCGCATGGGCTTCTTCTCGACGGGGGTACCGCAGCGCTCGCACCTGCCGTCTATGAGGTCCTCGTTGGCCAGTCCAGTCTTGCACGAAGGGCACCAATTGATAGGCTCGAATGACTCGTATGCCAGGCCCTTCTTGTAGAGCTGCAGGAATATCCACTGCGTCCAGCGATAGTATTCCGGATCTGTCGTGTTGACCTCGCGAGACCAGTCGTAGTCGAGGCCGATCTTCTCGAGCTGTGATTTGAAATAGGCGATATTCTTCTTGACCGCTGCTTCGGGATGCGTCTTGGTCTTCAGGGCGTAGTTCTCCGCCGGCAGGCCGAAGGCGTCGAAGCCCATCGGGTGCAGGACATTCATGCCCTGCATGCGCCGCATGCGCGAGATGACGTCCGTGGCGATGTAGCCCTTCGGATGGCCGACGTGCAGGCCTTCGCCCGAAGGATACGGGAACATGTCGAGGACATAGTATTTCTTCTGGGCATCCGTAGCACTTGTGCCGGGATCTTTCGAGGCATAGACCTTCGACGAAGCCCATTTCTTCTGCCATTTTGCCTCGATCTGTGCGGGGTCATAGGGCACGGATGCATCTGCGCCTCGGGCAACCTTCTTTGAATCCTTGGTATCAGGCTTCTTCATGGGTGACATCATAGCATTTCCGTTTCATTATTTGAATTTATCTTTTCTTCATCGGATCTTCATCACTCCTTAACAGGCAAAGATCTGCTACACTACTCCTCGACAAGTCTAGCTTCGCATCCAAACGGAGAATGGAAAGAAGGACCGCCATCACGGCGGCTTTTCTTTTGGACGCCTTTTGTTGCATGTTCGCGAGGTGCTATTCTTACGTCATGAAAACCACTTACGAATCTTTCCTGAAGGTCCCGCGGCCATGCCCATTCTGCTCGCTGAAGGAGGGTATCATCGCCGAGAATGCTCATGCGTATCTGACATACGCGCTCGCGCCATATCATCCGGATCACCTGCTCATCATCCCCAAGCGGCACATCCTGAATCTGCTCGATGTCAGCGCTGCTGAGGAGGATGATATCTACGAGCTCGTCAGGACCGCCCTGCGCGCGCTTCATGCCTCAGGATATGTCGATGTGTCAGTCCTGGTACGCGAGGGCGATAACAGCATGAAGACTGTCGAGCACATGCACTACAACGTCATCCCGAACACCAGGCTCGGAGATATAGACCACCTCGGGCAGAAGCGCGTGCTCCTCACGCCTGCTGAGGCGGCAGTTGAGACAGAGAAGATCCAGAAGCTCATCTAGAGCCCGTTGTGAAGGAGTTCATTCTTGATGTACAGGGATACCGTATGAATAAGCCTCATCTCGTATCGCACGGACCTGTCCCCAGTCGAGAGTTTCATCTGCTGAGACAGCTGATTTTGGATCTACGGCCTCTATCGTCTTCACAGAATTGAGGAATTTGCTCAGTCCGGAATAGGGCCTCTGCGGATTCGTGGTGCAAAGATAATCAGTCGCATCATTGCATTTCGAATAGATCGCAAGGAACCTCGTCGTGCTCAATGCCACGATGACCTTCTCGGCGAAGCGCGTATATCCCCCGAATGTCGGCAGACCTCCCATCGTCTCGTTCGAGATATCGACTAGAGAAACGCCGCCAACATCGCCGCGAGGGCCACCATCACTGAAGCTCATCCATTCCGCCTCCTTCGCATCATAGTAGTATCTATCGTTCTGCGAACCGAGCGGACCCGCGTCTACTGACGACAATATCGACATGCTGGGCGAGTAGACTTCGTATGCGGTAAAGTCTAGAGCCTCGACGACGCCCTGGATGCTCGTTCCCTTTCCATTCATGATAGTCGAATCTTCGCGGGCAGATCCGAGGCTCGGGTCAGCCTGACGCTTTGTGATGTGCGCAGAGCTCGGATACCAGAATGAGAAGCCGAAATCGGCGTCGGTGTATGTGGACATCCCAGGAACAGTGTTCTGTGCCACAGTCGCTGTGTCTGCTCGCGGCTGTTGGTGATAGAGCCAACTAGCAGCGATCGCGACCACTATGATCAGGATAGCGAGTACGATCATAGCTACGAGGCTCTTCCGGCGCGTGTGCATGCTACTACTTCAGCGTTATAGGAAACTCAGAGGTAGCTGCGCCGTCCTTACCCGAAGCGTCTTCTGCCGTGAAGACGACCTTCATCGGCGTCTTGGAAGGGATGCCGATGCCGCCATTGTTAAAATCGAGAGTGACCGAGAACGATGTAGTAGTCGCGGTCCAGTCGTCGACTTTGACCGGAGTCCCGTAACCTAGAGCTTTCCATCCCGAATCCTGGTAGTCGTAGTAGAGCATCGCTGTGCCTGCCTGGCCCTCGAACATCTGCCAGCGGCATCCGGAAGAGTTATCGATGGTGCCGGTGACAGTCAGCGGGAACGAGACGGCCGCGCCGGGCGCGATCGAGGAGATTTCGGGACCGCACGCCGCTGCTTTATGCACGGCGATCGGGACCATGTTCCTGATCGGAGCGTCAGGTGTAGCCGGTGTTTGGGTCACATCGGGGCTCTGTGTGAGAGCGCTTGGCTGGTTCTGTCTCATGTACATATATCCGAGCGCTACTGCAAGGACGATGATGATCACGACGAGCACGATGATGGTGGCCAAGCCTTTTGTAGAGTTTTTCATATGATCAGCATAGCATGTTCCTTTGGCTCACCTTGATCTATCTTGGTGAGCCTCTTTTATATCTTGAGCTCCTACTACCGTATTCCTCTCACCAGCTTGGCACCACCTGTGACGGTGTAGTGCTAAGCGAAA
>Ga0265331_10003128_pt1 | contig 10816 bp, 7 predicted proteins | sample 41923metaG_FD_202088 | JGI IMG/M metagenome (GOLD analysis project Ga0265331, IMG submission 202088) | Rhizosphere microbial communities from Carex aquatilis grown in University of Washington, Seatle, WA, United States - 4-19-23 metaG | ecosystem: Host-associated > Plants > Roots > Rhizosphere >...
GGCGATACTCCAACTGGCTGAGGCGGAGGTTGTCTTCGTAGACGGTATCCATGATTACGCTCCGGCTTGCAGCAGGGGCGGCCAGAGGTTCTATTCAGAATACACCAGGGCGTTGTCGTTCAAGCCTGGAAGTTGTGCGAGGCAGCTGGCCACGGATGGGCCGGCGCCAACGAAGCGACCGGGTGCGGTCTGGGTACGAAAGTCCGTGTTCTTTGTCTGGGTCGATGGCGGGCTGGAGCGCCGGACGGCCGCAGCCGCGCCGGGCTCCAACAGCCCTTATTCCACGGTCCAGATTCCCCGATCCTGCCAGCCGCTATGTTTCGTGGGGCCGACGGCGATTACGGAGACTTTCACGTCGCCTTTGAGAACGTCGGTGAAGACCACGGGGACGGTCGCTACGATCTGGTTGCCACTGCGCTCGACCTTCACCTGGTTCGCGGCCACGCTGCACTTGTCGTTCGAGACAGTGCCCGAGGAACCAATGGGGATGCCGGGTTGCCAGTTTTTGTCGTCGTTGGTGCGAACGGCAACGTTGTTCACGCCGCCGTTGATGGTGATCCAGCAGGCATGCACGCTGTCGGCGATCGATTCGCCGAAGTAGAAGCCCAGAGCGCTGATATCGCCTGCACCTCCCGGGTACGAAGCCTCGAACCGGAACGTCTGCGTCCGGCCACGGCCGTTCGAGGGAGTCATGGAGCCGATTTCAGGAGGAAGGTCGCGCCCGCAGGAACAGAGGAACAATGCCAGAGCCGCCCCGCACAGGATCCGCGTTAGTAGGTGTCGTGATGTCATCTTCTCTCTCTTTCGATAACGGGCCAAGGGCTCAATAGGTCAATCCTGCCCGAGGCAAAATTATAGCATGGCGCCCAAGCCGCCAAGATCGCGAATTCTGCTGGGGAATAGCCCGTTTTCGCACCGCGGAAGCGCGAGCCCGCACGGCTTCCGGTTCGTTCGAATTCGTTCTCGCACCGCTGGCTGCGGCGCTTTCTCGGGAGCCGGCCCGCGGTGGATCTTGTGAGCTGCAGCACACAATCTGGTACACTTCCTGAGTGGGCGGGCCGGGTAGTGCCTCGCCTGCGGCAAGTGCCCGCGAGAAATCTCCTGTGTTTGCGAACTTCGCCGCATAGCGGAGGTGCCTTTGCGTGTTCGAGGGCCGGAAGCTCGCTGACACGGTGCCGGTCTTCCGTTGGGGAAATGAGCGGCTTTCTGACACATCCTCTGCTTCGCGGCGTGCGCATCGGAACGCCGGACTGGTTCGCCGCGCAGCGCGCCATGATCGGAGTCAAACCCGCCGTCAAGCGTTGTTACGACCGTTGGTACGGCGAGTTACTCGATGATGCGGACAGCGTTCCGGAATCGGCCCGCTCCGGAGTCATGGTCGAACTGGGTAGCGGCTCGAGCTATCTGAAGACCCTTCGCCCCGAGATCGTCAGCTCGGACGTTGAGCCCGGGGTGGCCGACATGGTGATTGACGGGCGGCGCCTGCCGTTTCCGGACGCCAGCGTGCGCGCTCTGATGCTGACCCACGTGTTTCACCACATTCCGGATGTCCGGCTGTTCCTTCGCGAGGCGGTGCGCGTTCTTCTGCCCGGCGGCGTGATCTCGATGGTGGATTGCACGCATACCCCCTTCGCCCGCTTCTTCTTCTCCCGAATCCATCCCGAGCCCTACGAAGCCGGCGCTCGGGAATGGTCGTTTCCCGAAGGCAACACCATGCTGGATTCCAACCAGGCGCTCACGTGGATTGTCTTTTGCCGGGATCGGGAACGATTCAGCAGCGAGTTCCCGCAGCTCCGCATGGAGCGGATGGCCTATTTGCCGTGGCTGGGGTATCTGCTATCCGGCGGCGTAAACCTGAGAAGCCTGGTCCCGCGCTTCGCCGCTCCGCTGGCGGCCGCCGCGGACGCCCTGGCCCGGCCGCTGGATCCTCTGTTCGCCATCCACTGGCATATCCGAATCCGCAAAGCCGAAGGTTCGCCGGGGCGATGAGCGGCGAGGCGGAAGCACTGGCGCGAGAAGCTCGAACGCTGCATCGGGCGCTGTTCGGTGGCGCGATCCCGGAGGAGGTTGTCCAACGTTACATCCGGGCGCACGATGGCTGCCCCGCTGCGCGGACCGAGGCCGCGCGCCGCGCGCTGGACATCATTCTGTCGCGTAACCTGGATGCGGAGGCGATCGAGTACGCCTTGAGACTGCGCAAAGGCGATCCCGCCCTCACGCAGAAGTTCCAGATACTCTTTTATCTGGTGGAAGTCCGATCCGCTTACTATCCCCGCTTCGTCAACGAGCGCCCCGGAGCCGCGCGCGCTGCGTGGGAAATGCTGCAGGCGGTCCAGCATTCGCTGGTGAAGTTTGTGAAGGGTTGTTACCTGATCCGGAGATACCACCTTGATTGACGCGATCATTGTGGGTTCCGGCCCGGCTGGTACGGCATCCGCATTGGCCCTGCGCGGGGCTCGCGTGCTGGTCCTGGACGTCGGATACACGGCGCCGGGAACGCCGGCCCTCGATGGCAACATCTATGCGGCCCGCCGCCAGCGAGAGGACCTGTTCAGCGAGTTGATCGGCGAAGGCTTCGAAGGGTTGCGGAACATCTCCGGCCGGAAGATAAGTCTGAAGCTAAAGTCACCTTTCACGAGTTATGTGGTTCATAACTGGGAACGACTCTGCCCGCTGTCTTCCACCAATTTCGAAGGTGTGGTCAGCTTTGCCCAGGGGGGGCTGGCCAACGCGTGGGGTGCCGGGGTCTACCGCTTCACCGATCGCGAGCTGTCCGAGTTTCCGATCAGCGCCTCGGACCTGACTCCTTATTTCGACGAGCTTACCGCGCATATCGGCGTGAGTGGAATCAACGACGACCTGGCCGCGTACTTCGGGCGGGATCTCTGCCTGCTGCCGCCCATCCGAATCTCCGCGGTCGCCCGGGAGATCCTGGCCGCTTACGAGCGCCGCAAGAGCCATTTCCGGGCCCGGGGGATTACGGTGGGGTTGCCGAGGCTCGCGGTTCTGACGGAACCGCACGATGGCCGGCCGGCTTACAGCTACGATAACCTTGAGTTTTTCAAGCCCTACAACCAGGCCATCTATAACCCCGTTTTTACGCTTGATAAGTTAGTTGCGCGCGGCGAGGTGGAATTGCGCCGCGGATTTCTGGTGACGCGCTTCGAGGAGCGCGAATCGTTCGTCGAAGTTACGGCACGAAACCTGTCGCTCGGTCAGGACGAGGTCTTCCGCGCGCGTAAGTTGCTGCTTGCAGCCGGCACGCTGTCTACCACGAAGATCGTTCTGGCGGCTCGCTCCGACACCCGCACCCGGCTTCCCCTACTCGATAACCCGATGTGCTGCATTCCCCTCATCCGGCCGCGATACATAGGCGCCGCGCTAGAGGTGAATGACAGCTCTCTGGCTCAGTTGAATGTCGTGTGCGAAGATGAATCGCTGTCCGGGCCCGTACAGGCGAGTGTCTACGGAACCACGGGGCCCTTGCGATCGGACGTCCTGTTCGAGTTTCCGCTGGCCATTTCGGCGAACCTGACCTGGGCCAGATATCTTTCGCCCGCCATGGCTTTGATGATGTTGTTTTACCCGGGCCAGCGCGATCCGCGGAATTACATATGCCTGCGTCCCAGCGGGGAACTGGAGGTGAATTACGAGTGGCGGTCGCCCGGCACCGTCGAACGGAAGCTGATCCGGGAGTTCCGGCGCATCGGATGCCTGAGTTTGCTTTCCCTGTGCCAGTATCCGCCCATGGGGGCCAGCCTGCATTACGCCGGCACGCTTCCCATGAGGCAGACCCCCGGAGAGTACGAAACGCACCCGGACGGCAGACTCGAAGGTACCCGCAACGTTCACATTGTGGACGGCGCCTGCTTTTCGGCCTTGCCTTCGAAGAACCTTACTTTCACGATCATGGCCAACGCGATGCGGATCGCCCGCGGCTTGCCGGGAGCGATGGCTTGAGAGTCTTCCTGACGGGAATCACCGGTTTCCTGGGTTCCAACCTTGCGCGGCACTGGCGCGAGCGGGGACACGCCGTAAGCGGTGCCGCACCCGATGTCGGGGACGGTGCCGGATTGATCCGTTACACTCTGGGCAACCCTCTGGAACCGTCTCTTCTGGGCGGAGTGGACGTCGTCGTGCACGGCGCCTATGATGCGGCGGCGAGTTACTCGACTAACTACGATGGGACCACTCTGATTTACGAAACCGCGCGGGAGGCCGCTGTCTCCCGGCAGATTTTCATCAGCTCTTACTCGGCGCGGCCGGACGCCGCCTCCGAGTATGGCAAGCTGAAGTACGCTCTGGAGCAGTTCTTCCTGGCGCAGGCCCAATCGGTGGTGCGTCCCGGGCTGGTCATCGGCAACGGAGGCCTGTTTGGCCGCAACATGCGGAAGATCCTCGCCTCGCCGGTGATGCCGCTGCTGGATGGGGGGCGCGACCAGCTTCCGCTGATCGGCATCCGGGACTTCACCGCGGCTATGACCGCCGTGCTGGAAGGAGAGCGCAGGGGAGCCTTCAACCTGTTTGACCCTAGTCTGGTCACGATGCGCACTCTGGTCCGGACCGTAAACACGGCGGCAGGCCATCGGGCGCTGTATCTGCCCATTTCCGCGTCTCTGGCGGAGGCTTCCCTGTCGGTTTGCGAGCGCTTCGGCGTGCGTTTGCCGGTTGACCGCGGCAATCTGCGCGCTCTTAAAGCGAATCAGCGGCCTATCCACGAATCGGACCTGGACGGCCTGGTATCGGGTCACGCGACAACCAACGCCGTGATTCAGGAAGCCGTGGCCGCCTTCATTCGTAGAGCAAAAGGTCGCTCATCGAGCGAGACATCGTAAGCGCGTCGCGGCAGCGCTCGCCTGTCAAGACGAGTCGTGGCCCGAACTGCAGGCGTTGCTCGAAGGATGGCAGCGGTTGAGCGGCTTCTCGACGTACAGATCGCGTTCATCCACTTCGAGTTCTAAGGGATGGAACCCGCGGCGGCGGATGCTTTCAGGCGGCGCACCTCGAACGCTCCATAGCTGTACTCCGTTTCCGTGTACTGCTCGAGGAACCGCGCTACCGCCCCAGGGGACGCCTTCTGCCCGCTGGCTTGAGTCGGCACGATGAAGTACTGGATATCCAGGGATTCGGCAACGCGTCCGTAGGCTTCAGGAGAGCGAAGGAACTCCACCTGGTGCCAGTATGGCCAACTGCGCCAGCCGGGTTCATAGGCCCTCGCGTTGAGGCCGGCGATGTCCGCGGTTTCGAAAACAGCGACGGGTTGCCCCGAATGCGCCTGGTTAAGATACGCGATCAGCTTCTTCACGGCTCCTTCAGACCTGAAGTTGTTCTCCCTCTCCCTGCGGTTGAACGGGTTCACGAAGAAGTCTCCGTGGGAAAAGCTCGAGGAAGGGAGGAAGTACATATTGAGGGCGAATACCACCAGCAGCACGGCCATCGCAGCGCGAAACAGCGTGCGGTCGGCGGTGCGCAGCAGACCGAGTACGACCGCGCAGGCCGCCGCGGCCAGCGCGAACGCCGGATACAGGTAGCGCAAATAGGGGACCCCGCTAAACGTCAGGAGGAAGGCGATCAGCGCTACCCCGCAGAACAGCCAAACCAGGTACGACCGCTTGCGGCTGAGCGCCAGGCACCCTAGGGGCACGAGCAGAAGATAGTGGAATCCCGCGGCCCCGTCCTGGCTCTCCAGAAACCAGCTCGAGTGGAAGAACAGGTCGTAGAATGTGTACGCATTCAGGTGCATGACCCAGCGCCAGTCCTTAAAAGACTCTCTGGCGTTGAACCACGGCGAATTGAAAGTGTGGTTCATAAAGGGGAAGACGGGATTCCCGGTCTTCAGCCATGAGAAGACGTAGGGTGGAGCGCCGAATAAGAGCACCAGCAAGACGGCAATGGCCGCGATGCGTGCGACGCCCGGCAGGGTCCGCCGGCGTGACAGCAGGTCCCAGGCGACGAATCCCGCGGCGGGGAAGAGAAATGCCGTGGTGCCCAGCTTGGTCGCCAGGCCGGCCCCGAACAGCACCGCGGCCACATACAGCCAGCGGGGAGCGCCGGTGGTATGAAAACGGTCTACCGCCAGGACAGCTCCGAACACGATGGCGGCCCATGCGTTTTCGGAGAACAGGGATCCGGTCACCAGTTGCACCAGCGGACTCGTGGAGAACAAGCCGGCCAGCAGCAGCGCCCAGGCCGGAGGAAGGTACCGGCGGCAGACCACATAGATCAGGCCGGTGAGCAGGGCGAGAAAGGCGAAGTTCAGCAGATGTGCGGCCCACTCGCCGCCCGGCAGAATCACCGCTGTGAAGCACCAGTCGGCCCCCAGTGGGAGCATCGCCCAGGAGTAGCATCGGAAGTCGAAGGGCCAGTAGTGCCGGAACCCGATCCACAGGGGTGGCACCAGGTGCACTCCTACCGCGTCCACGCTCACGTCCGGTTTCGCCATAACCAGGAAGTGGCAGAACAACGGAAAAACAGCCAGCGCTAATGCGGCGTAGGCGGCGCGGCCCGGGAGCACCACCGGCCGGAACAGACGGGCGCAGTCAACCAGGCAGGAGCGGGTCAGGCGCGGGCGAATGGCCAACGGTACGCAAAACGCGGCCAGATAGGTGGCGGCGTAGTTCACGCGGAAGTGTACGGCGATCCAGACAACGCCCATCCAGACGGCCAGGCCCAGGAGCAACTCGAGCAGTCGCGAGACCGCATCCGGAGCCTCCTCGCGGCGGAGCAGGAGCGCGCCCGTGACCGCGCATGTGAACAAGTAGAGCAGGACGACGAGCACCGCCAACGGTCCAAAAGCAGCGCCAAAAGCCGCGAGCGAGACAACGAGCGTGGCGGGCGCAAACCAGGCGGGCGCGAAAACGACGAAGGCCGCCGTCCATGCCGCATACCATCCGGCTACGAGTTCCAGACGGCGCAGGCCGGACCGAAGCCACATGTCCTGTCTCAGCAGGTGGCAGGTGTACATGCCCCACACTATGGAGGCCACGCCGGCTAAGAAGACGACCCAGGCGGCGGCACGAAAGAGCCGGGAGACGGGGCGCGGAGTCTCCTCATCGGCAGCCTCCTCGCCGATCCTGGCACGTTCGGGGGGATCCGCCTCCGAAGGCCGGCTGAATATGAACTCGCGCTGAAGCACGAAGCTGGCAATAAAAAGCAGGCCTTCGGTGAGAGGTTTGGCGAGCGGCACCCCAAGCCATCCGCTATCGACCAGGCCACGGATCATGCTGTAGGACACCAATCCGTGCGCGAGCGCCAGCATCAGGAATTTCGGGAATTGGACGCGCGAGCGTCCATGGGAAAGGAAGACCACCCTCCGCGCAGCCGTATATTGAAACACGATGGCCAGCGAACGTGCGGCTATCTGCGAGATCAGGATGTCGTGGGCCTGGCTGTACGTCAGGAAGAACACCAGGTTGTCGAGGAGCGCCGTCAGGATCGAGACCGTCGAGAAACGGAGCAGCACGGCGTAGGTTCGCAGAGAATCGAATAGCGGGTTGAAGTGCGATGACTTGTTCCCGGGCTCATAGATCGTGCGAACGGTTTGTTCGAGCACCGGCCAGCCGTGATGCTTCGCCATCATGAGCATGTCGAGCTCGAACTCGTAGCCGCGGGAATCGACTTGCAGCAGGGCGGGCATCATGGCCCGTGGAATTCCGCGCAAACCGGTCTGCGTATCTTGCAGGCCTTGGCCCACCAGCAACCGGAACACGGTTCGCGTGACCGAGTTCCCGAAGCGGCTTCGGAGAGGTACGGCGCCGTCGAACTGGCGCGCGCCCAGCACGAGCTGGCCGGGTTTGTCCGCCAGCGTGCGTGCGACCGCCAGGATGTCTTTGAAGTGGTGCTGGCCGTCGGCGTCCGCCGTGACAACGCCCACACAGTCCGGCAGCTCGCACAACGCGTAGTTCATGCCGGTCTTCAGGGCCGCGCCTTTGCCCAGGTTGACCGCGTGGCGCAGCAGGCGCACTTTGGGGATTTCGCGCGCCCGCTCAAAGATCGGCGCATAGGCCGGGCCGCTGCCATCGTCCACCACGATGATAGTCTCGATATCCGAACCGGCGAGAGAACCGAGCAGGTTCAGGAGAGGCTCACCCGGCCGCAAGGCTGGAATCAGTATGGCAACGCCCATGGTTAGTCTATCCACTATAGGGCAATCGGGATCTTTCAGCGCTCGGGCGGTGGGGTGCAGTTGCCGGCGCGGAATTCTTCATAAACGTCGCGGTCGTGGATAAGCTGGTCTTGAATGCACAGCCCGTGGGCCCCGGCGAGTTCCAGGATCGATTGCCGGTAGGCCTTCAGTTCCGGGGCCGCCCACGGCGACTCATCCTGAGCCAGGCGCAACAGCGTGATGGAACCCAAGCCTTTCGAGCGCAGGCATTCGGACAAATTGTCGTAGAAGGTTGGATCGAGGGGGTCCGCAAGCCACCGCCCCTTGTCACGGAAGACCAGCATCTGCTCGGTCCCCCGGCTCACACGATAGATGTCGACATTCGGAACGGATGTCAGGCGTCCGATGAACTTCCACTTCCACGTGTCGTGGTGCACGAAGAACGCGATGACGTTGTACTGATCGACATACACGGCTTCCGGCGCGGGGAACCGATTGTTGAACCTGGCCATCTGATCGGTCATGAGGGTTTCCGTGACCTTAGGGAAGGCCTCGAATTTCGAGTAGCCCACCGCGGCGATCGCCAGCGCGAGAACCGCTGCCAGCGCATATGCGGCGGGTCGAGGTATCGCGGCGGCAAGGCGGTCCGGAAGAAGGAAGGCGCACAGAAGCAGGAAAGGCAAGAGGAAGTACTGCTGCCGCATAAGGCCGCCAAAAGGGTACAAACGCACCATCGAGGCCACCATCAGTTCAATCAGAAGGATAACAGTGGCTGCTATCGTGGCCGCGGCAGCCGCGTTCTTTGGCTCCCCGATGCGGCGGACCAGCCACAACGTGCCGGACACTGCCAGCAGCAAACCGCACGCTATTACCAGGAAGGCAGACCGGGAAGGGGCGGGCCAGGGCGAAAAGAGGTCGAAGGTGTTGCGGAGGCCTCGAAAGAGGAACTCGCTCCTCGAGTCCTGGCCGCTGGGGTCGTAATAGTACGCGAGCAGGTGCCCCTTTGTTATGGCGCTGCCGCTGAGTTGCTTGACGTAGGGCAAGGCGACGACGGCAAAAACCGCGCCGAAGGTCGCCGCCTCTCGGGCCCATGCCTTCAACAAAGGCTCCCGGCGTCGAAGAAGGGGCAGAACTACGCCGATACCGAACAGCGCGCAGACGAAGAAGACAGCACAGTATTCCGTCAGGCAGGCCAGTACGGCACTGACAGCGAAGAACACTCGTGGCCGCAACGATCCCGCCGGCTCCTCACGGTCGATCGCGTCCAGGAAGAACGTGTAGGCAATCAGCATCAGGAAGCTGGCCAGCATGTACGCCCGCACTTCGCAGGAGATGACGATGGCGGGCAGCGCCAGGGCAAGCGCCAGGGCCACGAGCGGAGGGGTCAGCTTCGAATGCGTCATTTTCGCGGCGACCTTGCCCAGCGCCACGACACTCGCGAGGCCTGCCAGGAGCGGGATGGCGCGGTAGGCGAGATGCGACTTGCCCAGCCAAAGCGTCCACCGCAGCACGAACATGTACAGCGGCGGATGGTCGAGATGCTTGTAGTCCCAGACGAAGTTCCGCCAGCGGTCCTGCTGCGCCACGAAGACGTGCCAATAGCCGTCGTATTCGACGTACTGGGTCGCGGCTAAGTAGAGCCTTGGGATAGCGGCGAGCAAAACGATTCCCAGAAGCAGGAAGTCCAACCGGTCGAGACGGAATTTGGCGGGCGAGGAGAGCCGAGAATCGCTGAGGCGTGGCTGCATGAACTCTCTATGATAGCTTTCCGCCCGCGGGTCCGCTCCTATTTCTCGCACCTCCGTTCCGAGCCGCGCGCGGCCAAACCGTCAATGAACTTCGGGGAGAGCGCGATCCCGGGAGAAGGCCGCTACGACGTCTTGAAGGTGAGCCAGGCCGGTCGAGGGGCGGAGGTGCCAGAGAGTCTGGGCTAACCGGATGTCGGCGACCAATCGGTCGGTCTCCGCCTGGTAATGGCCGGGTCCTGCCCGTTACCAGGACATGGATCGAAGTTCTCGTCTAGGACCGATACCCGCCGCCGGTGCCTGCCCCGCGCGAGAACCGCAGCTCCGGCGCCTCGGGCTCGGGAAGGTTAATTCGCTTGCGCACCAGCCACACCGGCCGCCGCTTCACTTCCTCGAACAGCCGGCCCACGTACTCTCCCAGGATGCCCAGCGAGATCAACTGCACGCCGGACGAGAAAAGCACCACAAACACCAGCGACGTCCAGCCAGGCGCGTTGCGCGGATTGAATCCCAGGAAGGTGAAGTTGGTCAAGTATTGGAGGACCACCAGAAAGCCCCCGAGTATCGAGAAGGCAGCCACAACGACGCCCATCAGAGCGATGAACTCGAGCGGGCGGTAGCTGAAATTGATCATCCCGTCGGCCGCCAGTTTGAACAGCTTGCGGAAGGTGTACTTCGGTTCTCCGGCGTACCGGGCATGGCGTTCGTAAGCCAGGCCCGTCTGGCGGAAGCCAACCCAAGTCCGCAACCCCCGAATGAAACGGTTCCGCTCCGGCAAATCGTTCAGTGCGTTCACAACATCGCGCCGCATGACGCAGAAGTCACCGGCGTCCAGGGGTATGTCGATGCCGGCCATGCGCTTCAGGAGCCGGTAGTACAGGTAGTAGCAGACTCGCTTGAGCGGACCCTCCTTCCGCTTGGTGCGAATCGCATAGACCACGTCCCAGCCTTCGCGAACCTTCTCCAG
>Ga0265331_10003130_pt1 | contig 10814 bp, 13 predicted proteins | sample 41923metaG_FD_202088 | JGI IMG/M metagenome (GOLD analysis project Ga0265331, IMG submission 202088) | Rhizosphere microbial communities from Carex aquatilis grown in University of Washington, Seatle, WA, United States - 4-19-23 metaG | ecosystem: Host-associated > Plants > Roots > Rhizosphere...
GTCAATAGCCCAATACGTCCAATTGAGGGTTGGATTGGCCTGGATGAAGGCCACAAGGTTCTCAAACCACTGTCCCTGGCTCCCAGCGGCCGTGTTTTGGATGTCAGAGCTATTGTTGTCGGTGCCAAATTCACCTACCCAAACGGGAGCCGTGCCGTTGGCGTTGATGTAATTCCAGTACTTGTTCCAAATGCCTTGCAGTGTCGCGGTCGTCGTGCTGCTCGTGAACCACGGCTGTTGAAAGAGATTCGGGCCGTAGTCGTGAGGGGAATAGACCAATTGGTTGGGCACATTCAGCACGACTGGGTTGGAGGCAACACCTGCGAGATTGCCCCCTTGCCAATCGCAAAAACCGCTGTAGCAGTCGATGCCTTCGACAAAGATCAGTAAGTTGGGATTAATGGCCAGCACGGCATTTCCGGCTGCTTCAGCAGCCACCGGCCAGTTTTGGGCAGTGTTCGTCACCGGGCAGCCCGTATAACTGCCACTGGTTGTCGTATCCCCTGTCCAGCAGGCGCCGGTATCGCTGCCGTTTACAACGAGGTGAGGCTCATTCCGGAGGTCCACGCCGATCACGATCGGATTCCCGTCGGGATCCTTGAAACTGGAGTATCGATTCACCATCGTCTGCCAGTCGGCGATCCAGTGCGCTTGTGGATAAGTGCTGGTGTACCACAGGCCGTTGGCCTCATTGCTGTTACCGGCTTCGGAGCGATGATTGTCCAGAATGACTCGCAGACCGACGTTTCCTGCGGTCTGTATGATCTTGTCCATGACCTGGAAGGACGTCAGCCCACGGAGATCTGTGTTGACGAACCCCGCGCCGGTAGAAGCAGCGAAGTTAGTCGGAACCGGATTGGTTTCCACCATTTGATTGGAGAACGGCATGCGGATGACGTTGTAGCCGAGGCTCTTGATGGTATTCAGAATAGTGTGGTAATCCTGGGCCCAAAGACCGTGGATGATGAAGTCTGTGGTCTCAAAGCCATACCAATTGATGCCTGCGATGCGTACCTCATTGCCGTTGGCGTCGAGGATCTCGTTGCCGCTGGTATGCCAGTAGCCTGAACCCACGCCCGAGCTCTGTGCCAGTGCCAGGGATGCCAGTGCCAGTGACAGCACGCCGCTTGCCAGGGCCCCGAGCTTCCGCTGTATGTGTCTCTTCCTAGTTCCTCGCATAATCATTCCTTCCAGAGATAATCTGCTGCAACCTCTTCGCGGCCGGCCGGCTAAAGGCGCGGTGGAACAGGCCGAAAGCCCGCTCCACCGCCCAAACGCGGTTGGTCAGTGAAGGTCAGTTGACAGTGCAGGCGGTGCCGTTGAGGGAGAACGCTGCGGGTTTGGAGTTGGTGACCCCGTTCCAGGTGCCGTTGAAGCCGAATCCCGTGTAGCTTCCACCGGCGGGAATACTCTCCCAGGTCTGTCCGGATTGTTGGCTCACCGAAACATTCGCGCCGGTCTGCGATACGGTTCCATTCCAGGAATTGGCAATGGTTTGTCCGTTGGCGAAGCTCCAGGTCAATGTCCAGTTGCTGAGTGTGCTGGTGCCGTTATTCTTGATGGCAACGGTCGCTCCGAAGGCGCTCGAATTTTGCGGAGTAATAGTGTAGTTGATCGTGCACGTGGAAGCGCTGGTGGACCCGGTGGTCACACTGGCTTGGTTCGAGGCGGCCGAAGTCCCGTCAGAATCCACCGCTTCGACCACGTAGAAGAAAGTCGTTGCAGCAGCCAGGCCGGTGTCGCTGAAGGTGGTTCCGCTGGTCACGGACGCCACTTGATTGCTCGAGGATGGAGTGAAGCCACTCGTCGTGCTGCGGAAGACCTTGTAGGAACTGATCGAGCAGTTCGCTGGCGCAGCCACCGCGGTCCAGCTCAGATTGGCGCCGCCGCTGCCAGAGGCTGTGGCCGTCAATCCGGTGGGCGCCGATGGGGCAGCCGCGCAACTGCCCGTCGTTCCGCCGGTAGAGCCCACGAATGTGGTGATGCTCTGCGCCGGGAGCGAGTAAGTGAATGCGTTGCCCGAGACGCTGACGGCGCTCAGTGGCGCCAACTGCGCGCGGGCAGAGGTCTGATGGGGTGTAAATGAGGAAGCCGTCGACCCCGTCAGGCCGAAAGTCACTGTGCTGGCTGAAGTATTCGAGTTGATCGCCACAATCACATCGGTTCCGGCGCCGGAATAAGCCGATACGTCGACGCCGGACACCGGATTCGCCGTCGCGCTGACGCGAACGTAGCCGGGCTGGATAAAGCTGGAGAATTGACCTATCGCATCTCCGTAGTAAGTCGGAACTGGAGCAGTCGTGCTGGAATTGATCAGCCCGAAATTGACGCCATCGGCAGGGTCGTCCCAGATCCACCAATAGACATAGGCGCTGTAGTTGCCTACGACCATGGAATTGTGGATCTCTTCGGCCAACTGAAGTGCGTCGCCAATGGCCGGCTGCGATCCTGCCGGCGTGAACATGTGCTCGGTCATCCACAGAGGCTTGCCGTTCTGCTGGGCAAGCGGGTAGGCGGAAGGCGAGGCTCCATAGAGATGGCCGCCGACGATGCTAATAAGGGGCTCGGCAGCCGGGTCGCTAAGGGCCGTATTGCCCTGGGCCTGAATGAATTGAAATGACTCGGGCATGATCAGCCTCGTAGTCAGTACGGAAGCATTCCCGGCGATCCAAGCGTCCATCTGCGCGGGAGTCCAATTGCAGGATTCGAAATTGACGTTTGCGAAGTCCGGCTCGTTCTGCATGGAGATGGCATAGAGGTTGAAGCCGGCGTTGGTATTGAAGTAGGTCACAAAATCTTCGAGATACTGGGCGTAAGCGGCATAGTTAGCCGGCGGAAGAAATCCGCCGCAGAACCCGGAATTTGCACTGCCGGTTCCGCATGTGCCGTTGAAAAAGGGTTGGGATGAAGAGCTGCTCTTCATCGAGGCGGGTGGCGTCCAGGGAGTGGCGAACACAATCGCACTCGGATTGGCGGCAACCGCTTCCTTGGCGTTAGTCACTTCGTCAAACCAGCTTCCGGTGTTGGGGGTGGTGACCGCCCAGGGAGGGGTACTCGTCGCTGAACCCGTGGGATTGATGCGCACGCGCAGGATGCTGAGTCCGAGACCCTGGGTAGGACTGAAGAGGGCTGTGGCCTGTGGGACAGTAAGTTGTCCCAGAAAAGCTGTGGCTCCTCCGAAGCCGCGGATCGTCTGCTCCGTTGTGCCAAAGTTGACTGTCGCCGTCTGCGCGCCTGCCAAAGCCGGCAGGCATAGGCAGGCGGGCGCCAAAAGTCGGCGAATGGTCTTTGAAATCATGTGACTTACTCCATTTTGCTTATCAGGTCCGTACTAAAGTGACGCGCTAAACCGCACTCAGTGATAAGAGCTTCGTGTCCGGGAACGCCAGTCGTGCCATATGCGACGAGTTGATTCCGTTCCGGAACTGGAATCCACTCCAATGAATCCCAGTAGGTTGCGACTGCTGGCGTCGCCTCGTTCCTGTGCTGGGTCCAACTCGAATGGAAGGCTGGTGTTGATGGTGGTGAGAGCAAACAGCGAAAGCGCAGCGGCAAGCAGCCGCACAGGCGTCCTTGGAGTCACTCTCACTAGAATCCCCCTCCCTGGGTTATCCCGATGTACGGTTGGTGTTACCGTTGTAACAGCAGGTTACAATTCTCGTCATGGTAGCGGTATCATTTGGAGTTATATACGCCCCATAGAATCGGGTTGCAACTTGTTGATGCCTCAGATCCCACCCTGTCGCGGGCGGTGGTCTGCAATTTCACCGTTGAACGGCGCACCACGCCGACCAGGATTGCCTCCAGTGGCCGCTAGCTCGAGCGCGGAGGGTGCTATCAGCGCCTCGGCCCCACGTGGCACGTGCTCGCATCGCAGCCGGAGCTGCCCGCAAAGGATAGAACCGGTCGGTTAAGCCGGAGTCTTGGGTTCGAGAAGGAGCCAACTGGGGCGGAGCTTCGGAATCTCAGAAGACCAATGTCGATCGACTCGCAGTAACAAGTAGTCAACAAGCGCCTACGGCGTACAACGGGTGATGCGCAAAATCGGGCGCGTCTGCATAGAGGGAAGCTAGCGCCGGGGTCCGAACCCGGATGGGTGACTCGATCCGTGTGTTGTGTTTGATGGTGACGTGTCATGGTGGCGAGTCCGACCATATCGGCACCAGCTATGAAGGACCTGCAGCGGTTCTATACGCGGTTGGCGAGTTCCCTGGAGGACAGGGACCAGCCGACAGAACAAACGTCATGCATCAATCCGACTGAGGAATGCTGCGGTTGACACACCTCACTGTCATTTTTGCGGGTGCGACTCAAGCGGCGACGATCGTCGACCTCGTTGTGCGTATGGCGCTCGACAATCCGTCTTGGGGATACACGCGCATCCAAGGCGCGATGGCCAATCTGGGACATCAGGTTGGACGCGGCACGATCGCCAACATTCTCAAAGAGAACGGGATCGATCCGGCGCCGGCGCGCGACGCGCACACCCGATGGTCAACGTTTCTGAAAGCCCACTGGGAGTGCTTGACGGCGACTGACTTCCTGAGCGTGGAGGTCTTCACGTTCAAGGGGTTGATCACGTACTACCTCCTCTTCTTCATCGATATCGCATCGCGAAAGCTCCACGTCCCGGGTATTGCCCCGCATCCTGACAACGCCTGGATGACACCGATCGCGCGCAATGTCACCGATACCCATGATGGCTTTCTTCGGGACACGCGGTACCTCATTATGGATCGCGACACAAAATACTCGGACGCATTCCGGGGGATTATCACCCGGGCGGACACGGGTGTTGTTCGCTTGCCGCCAAGATCGCCATCGTGAAGCGGCATGAAGTGCTTTGGCTCTCTGATTTTGGACAGAACTGGCTTGGCCCGCGCCGATCCGAAGACTTTCGAATGTCAGGTCCAGAGATATTTTAGGCTCGTTCCCTCGAACGACGGAAGGTAGCCGAAAACGCTGAATCCGCTGCGACCCCAGTCGACCCTTAGGAGACGCCCCCCTAATCACCCCCGCTTTTCGGCGGAGGGTAGCGGCCAGATCACCTTGCCGCCGCGAACCGCATATTTTATCGAGGTAAATGCTGCAGGATCTCCCGACGCGGGATCGCGCGAGAGGATTGTGAGATCACCGCGCATGCCTGGAGCCACCTTGCCCTCATGTTGCGAGAGGTGGAAAAGCTCCACGGGAGCTGTGGTGAGCATTGCGAGTACATCGCGGAAACTGAATCCGGCCTGACTCAGCTGTCGAAACTCCCCGCTCTGATCGTAATCGGGCAAAAAACCGGTATCGGTGCCATAGACGAGCCGACCGCCCAATTGGTGAAACTGTAGGTCGAGCGCCCGAATTTTCGCGATGTCGTTGTCCTGCGAGAACAGGTTGAGCGTAGTAATGATTGTCATGTGCTGTGCCACCATGCGCTGGAGGAAAGCTGCGTCAATGCCTTCCGTCGCCTCCGGGGTGTGAGCAAGTACGTCTACACCGGCGTCAACCGCAACCTGGGTACCCTCGAGATTGGTGGAATGCGAAAAGACCAACTCCCTGGAGCGATGCGCCTCGTCGACAGCGGCCCGCGCGATGTCGAGCTTCATCGGCGTGATGTGATTCGGCGCAACGATGGAGCCCGTGAAGAGCTTGACGATGTCAGCGCCAGCCGTGTGGTTGGCATGAACAAACGCTGCCGCCTCCTGAGGCGTCTGTGGCTGCGCCAGCTTCGCCTTGAGATCAGGCGGCAGATCAGCAAGATAGTAAGGCAACGCATGCGCGGGGAAAATCGGAATTCCTGCCGTCAGAATTCGGGGACCCGGAACCTCACCTCTTTCAACAGGTCGCCGCAGCGCGAACGTATTGTCTCCATCCGATCCTGTATCCACCACGGTCGTGAACCCTGAGTGAGTCAGCATCTCGCTGAGATGGGTAGCGAGCTGCTCCGCCGGCTGACGCGCGGCGTCAGCCCACTTTGGTTCCGTGAAATGCACGTGTGCATTCCAGAAGCCTGCCAACACGACACAGCCCGGGCAATTGAGAGTCTCTATGCCCCTAGGTATTGGGGCATGCTCAGCCACGTTGGTAATCATCCCGTGCCGGATCACCACTGTTACATGTCTAAGTGCCGGCGCTTGCGGCGAGGCATAGACAGTAGCCTGGGTGATTGCCAGATCCTGGCCCAGTGCGGCTGAAGTCAGAGACAGGAAAAGCGCGGCAAAAATGACGGTTTTCATGCAAATATCTTTTGAAAATTCGAAGAGAATTACACGAGCTAGATTATGCCGTGACGCCATGGCGTTCTGTCCAGAAATAGAGTCGACGTGGATCAGGCGGCCGCGCGGTGGTAGCAGTTAAGCATCCTTCCTAGACGTTGGCTCCGATGTACCGGGTGAGATGGGGCGAGAATAGGGGCGGCTCGTAGGAGTTTGTTTTCGAGACCTTGATGATTTCTCTCCGTATGGTAGTGCGCCATGAATTGGGAGATCGCATGCCGAATTGAGGACTGTCCGAAGAAGATCATTCGGTTCAAACACTCGGATTTAATTGAGCGCACGAAGCGTTCGGCAAACGCACTCAAATTCGGCGATTGCGGCGGCAGTCGAATGAGGTGCAAGCCCTCACGGACGTAGTGGGTGACCAGCCCCCTGATCGTGTGCACCTCAACGCTCAGGAAGTCGGTCGCTGTCAGGCATTCCCAGTGGGCTTTTAGAAATGTGGACCATCGAGTATGCCGATCTCTCTCAGGCGCGGGCTCGATGCCGTGTTCTCGCAGTAGGTTGGCTATGGTGCCTCGGCCAACCTGATGCCCCAGATTGGCCAGCGCGCCGCGGATCCGCGTGTATCCCCAGGAGGGATTTTCCTCCGCCATTCGCAGAATGAGATCGATAATTACCTGCCTGACGCGGGGCCGCCCCGGCCCACGCCGTTGCGCGTAGTTCCACTTGGACGCTACCAGTTGCCGATGCCATCGCAGCAAGGTGTCTGGTGTGACCATCGTTTCCAGTTCGTTCAATACCTTGCGGCCGAGCAGGTGCGCTTTCCGAGCGAGCTGTCGACGTTCGGCGTCGGTGAAGCGAATCCCGCGTCCAGACAGTCGCTTCTTGAGAACGCGATTCTCTTCCTGGAGGTAGTCAATCACATCCAACTGATGGCGGTTGACCCAACCAGCGAACATCATTAGCAGCAGGTGAAGAGGTTGAAGTAGCGAGGACATTGCTGGCAAGTATATCGGGTCGCTAGCTTCCTGGGCTCGATGCGTTGTCGGGCTGGTCCCCTCGCGCGGAGTCGGTTGATACCGGTCCAGCGCAGCTGCGTGTAGTCCGTCACGTAGGGCGGCCTGCCTCGCTTGCAACGGAATGCCGCACCTTGCAACTTGCAACAGGATTCGAGTGGCCCGGGAGAGGACTCGAACCTACAGTTTAATTTCGGGACATCCCGTCGCCGTCGATGATGTAGTCGTTCACTTCAAAAACGCCTGGACCCTGTATTGTCAATGCAAGAAAAACCCGCCGCCGAACAGCAACTGGACCGTAGCGAGTCTTGGCGACGATCTCACCAAGGCCGGGCTGCAGCTCGCGCGGGATCCAAGTCAACAAACAAAAGCGACATAAGCTACAGCATCTGTAGGACGTGCATTCCGATATCGTCTCAAACGTTTTCCGGTAGGCACTCAACTCCATTTTTTCGAGCCGCCGCTCTAAGGTCTTTGTCGAGCGACGCTAAGGCGAGCTTGCGACGCATTGCCAGTTCCAGGTAGGCGGCATCGTACAGTGTGAGGCCGTTGTTGCGCGCCAGTGCCATGGTCGTGGTCACTGCTTTATCCGCCGTGTCCTCGTCCTTCTCGATGTGGAGTGAATCCAAAATATCGAGGAAATGGGCGGAGTCCGCGGCAGAGCAGCGCTTGCGCCGCTCCCCCATGAGGAGGGTGTTGGTCACCTCTAGTGCCCAATGCATGGCGACGACGGCTCGGCCCTGGCGGTTGAGCTCATCGAGCAAGGCGTCAGTCGATGAGGCGGTCTCATCTTCGAAGAACCACGCCATCGTCACGGAAGAATCCAATACAAACTCCAGGCTCATCGGCGGCCTTGATTCTTCCATGAGATGATTTCGTCGACGGTCGCACTCCGCTGCTTGCGAGTGGCGCGCATTTTGGCGATTGCATCGCCGACGTCCTGACGACGTGAGCGCGTGACGGGCACGAGGCGGGCAATCTCGGCGTTGTGCCGAGTAATGACAAATTCCTCTCCCCGGCTCACCCGATCGACGAGCTCAGATAGCTTGTTTTTGGCTTCTGCCAAGGGAACGGACATGCAGAGAGTGGTCATAGGATCACACGTATAGTCTAGATTCAGGCTAGATTATCATCAGAGCCCGGTCGAGGCAATCCAGCATTGGCGGGCTCGACGCTTCTGCCGATTACACGGTGTCCCGGTACGATGGCGTATAACGTTTCAAGTAATCGCCCCATTCCTCAAGCGATTCAAGGAGTTGGCCGGGTACCTTCGTTCCGCGAGAGGCTCAGCCCAATAGTTCGAAGTTTATCCCCTTGGGGACGCCAATCAAAACAATCGATTATGTAAGTCCTGGCTTGGGCGGCAGCGTTCATCGGTAAGTCGTTGGGAATATCGCCGCGCATGGGCGCGCAGCGATTTCCTACAGGAAAGTTGTCGCCGATCGCTCATGCCGTGCATGTGGACCAAGCAGACCCGCCCGAACTATTGTCGACCGGCATCAACATACCTAGCGTGCAATGGGACGAAGAGGCAGTAGCCCTTTCACGCGAAGGTCAAGGTATCGGATCTCGGCGGCTCCGCGAGCCGATCGACCCAGGGAGGGGGCATTACCGCACGGGCTTCCTCGGGGACCGATGGCACACGCAACGCGGAGCGTGTTAATGAGTTCCGTGTCGCGCGGCTCCCTGAACTCGGAGTCCGCGCGTGGCCAAGTTACTCGAATTCTTTCCTGCATCGGCGGCCATCGGCATTCGCTATGAGAACGCGCTCGATCCCAGGCAGTCGCACTGCATGGTAACTGCATCCAGCACCCGCTTTCACGCAAACCAACTTTGGTTTGCCGGCCCTCTTTCGGCCATCCTTTGTCACTCGTGTCATGGTACCTCCGCACTTCGGGCATCGCGCCAAGCCGGCGACCAGACTTTGCCGCGTGTTTGGTGCGAATAGTTTTTGCAGATGCCCGCCGGCCCTGATGAGCCCAGATTCTTCGGCGCCATCCTCGATGAGCTCGTATTTCCACACATGCTTTCCGACCGCGTGGCCAAGCGCAGGAAGCAGCGGTCCGGATGCTGCGAGAGACAGGCGTTCAAACACTGGTCATCGACGAGCTGCAAAATCTCCTGTCAGGCTCGCGTCTTCATCAGCCCCGTCTCCTGAACCTGCTGCGATGGCTCGGGAACGAGTTGCAGATACCGCTGATTGCTGTCGGGACAGCGGAAGCATTGCACGCCATCCAAAGTGACGACCAACTCGCCAACCGATTTGAGCCTGTCCGACTTCCTCCCTGGCGTCACGGCGACGAGTACGGAAAACTGGCGAGCACGCTGAAAGCGCTGTTGCCGCTACGTAGTGGCTCGCACCTGGCAGCCCCCGCTTTGGCCGAGAAGATTCTGTCTGCGGAGGAGGGCATTCTCGGTGAGGTGGTGTCGATTGTGACACGCGCGGCGGTGCGCGCCGTCACCTCGGGCACCGAAGCCATTAACGCGAAGCTCATCGACGAGACGGGGTTCATCTCACCGTCCCAGCGTCGCCGTGTTGCAGTTTGAGCCCATCGAAGTTTCTGGCTGGCTGACCGAGGGCTGGCCCGAGAGTACTGTTGCCCGGGTAGGCCGGAGTATGCTGATCCGCTGGTTGACCGCAGACTGCAACCGCCTGTGTCGGCATTTTAGTCCGTTCTCGGCGGACCCCTGGACCGTCGGGTCCAACAACTTTGAGCCGTCGATTCGAGAGCGGTTGCGGGCCTTGGCCGGTGCTCCTTGATACCCGACTGAAGCCTCGCCTGCATGCCGCGCGGCTTAGCGACGGGGTACCGGAAGTGGTCATCAAGGTCATCAGTCTGGGCAGTAATACCCTCGAGGCAATCCAGGTGCACTTCGAGGACTTGCAGAACGGGGGGCGCCGCGCACTGCAGATGGATTCCTTCAGCACCAGCCCTATCGGGTGGGTTCGCGCCGTCAGTGCCATCGCACGTACTTCGATCAGTGTCGCCGACCGTTCTTGACGGTCTTTTGCGTTACCCGTAAGCTTCTGTCCACCTTGAAGCCGCGCTCGTCGCGGCTTTTTCGTCTCTGCCGACAACCACCGGCGCCTTCCATGCCCTGAGTTGACTCGCTCTTTTTGTCGCCCGTAAAGGGCGTCACCAACAGTAAGGAACGACTCATGCTTGGAAACTCGAGACTACAGACGATCATTTGGACTTCGGGCATCGCTGAGGCTGAGCGGTTTTACACCGACGTGCTGGAACTGCCTTTGCGCGGGAAGTCCGACGGTGCACTGGTTTACAACGTCAACGGGTCGGATCTCAGGGTTTCCCCGGTGCTATCAACCCAGCCCACGGCCCATACGGTAGCGGGTTTCGCTGTGGACGACTTGGACCCGGTCCTCACGGAACTCGGCAGGCGCGGTATTACGTGGGAACGCTTTTCAGGCCTCCCTCACGATGAGCGTGGCATCGTTGTAACGCCTGACGGAGCGAAGGTCGTCTGGTTCCGAGACCCTGACGGCAATCTACTTTCGATAGTTCAGTTCTCGCCGTAACGGGACTACGCAGCGTAGCGCCTTTCTCCAGCACGACTGTCGGTCAGCGGATCT
>Ga0265331_10003131_pt1 | contig 10811 bp, 8 predicted proteins | sample 41923metaG_FD_202088 | JGI IMG/M metagenome (GOLD analysis project Ga0265331, IMG submission 202088) | Rhizosphere microbial communities from Carex aquatilis grown in University of Washington, Seatle, WA, United States - 4-19-23 metaG | ecosystem: Host-associated > Plants > Roots > Rhizosphere >...
ACGATACGCTTTGCTCTTACTCACGGGGACGACCTCCTAAAAAACGGGGTTTGGGGAAATTTGACGATCTCCCAATCTATTCCGCTTTCGAGGCGTCCCCGCTCTTTCCTCCTTATAGCCAACTCCCCTCCTCCCCTCTTCCTGCCGACCGCCTCTTCCTCCTCCTTTCTACAGCGCGGTTGGCTTGGAACTGCACGCAACCGTTTTTCGGCAATTGCCGCGCCGCCGCGGATGGCCTTCGCGATCGCAAACCATTTGACTGAAGCCACTTATAACCGGACGATCGGGCGGGATTCGCAGCATGCGCGCCGCCGTGAGTCAACGAACGCCGAAAGCCGAAAAGTTTTTTTCATATTTTTTCCCACCTTGTGGGTGGAAAGTTCGCGTGAATTTCGTTGCGAGTTTTCGCAGCCAGAGATGAGGTACATGGCGTGGGCACCCAATACGGCATTCCCGCGCGCGGCGGCCTGCACGCGAACCTGGTGTGTGCGACCAGTTTCCAGCTCGATTTCAAGCCAAGATCTTTTGGCCCTTACCCAAACAGCCCGATCAACGGTGTTCCGGTTGAGAGGCGGTACGGCCGGCTGAGCCGGTCGAATAGATCGGTCGCCGGGTCGATTCCCAAGGCATGGTAGATGGTCGCGGCGAGGTCGTCGGGCGTGACGGGCAACGTGGCGGGATATGCGCCCAGGCGGTCGGATGAGCCATACACCTGCCCACCGCGGATACCGGCGCCGGCCAAAACCACCGAATTGCAAGCCGCCCAGTGGTCGCGCCCCGCGGCGGAGTTGATCTTGGGTGTGCGGCCAAACTCGCCCAAACAAACCACCAAAGTCTCGTCCAGAAGCCCGCGCGCATCCAAATCTTCCAAGAGCGCTGAAAAGGCCAGGTCGAACGGCGGCAACAAGCTTTGTTTGAGGAGCTTGAAATTGTCCTTGTGCGTGTCCCAGAAGGCGTCGTCTCGCGCCCAGTTGACGGTCACCAGCCTCACGCCCGCCTCGACAAGCCGCCGCGCCAAGAGCGCCCCCTGGCCAAAGGCCGAGCGGCCATAACGCTCGCGCACCGCGCCCGGCTCAAGCGAAAGGTCGAACGCCGCACGCGACTCGGGCGAGGCGACCAGGCCGAACGCCCGCTGGTAATCGTCTTTGAACCCACGAACGGCCGCGACCTCTTCTAACTCGTGCCGCTGCCGGTCGACCTCGGCCAAGAGGCCGTGGCGGCCGGCGAGTCGCTCCCGTGAGTCGCTTGGCCTAGGAAATGGCTGGAAATCGGCCGCCGACGGATCTTGTGAAATGAACAACGGGTCGTATTTCGTTCCAAGGAACCCGCCGAAGAAGCCCGGGAAGATGTGGTTGTTCGCTGAAACCTGGTTGGCCGGCGCGTTGAGGCTGATCGCCGACGGCAACGCGCCACGGCTGGGCCGCAGGTGTTCAACCACCGCGCCAAACGTGGGAAAATCGGTCGGCTGGTTTTGCGGATTGGTGGCGGGCTGAGCATGCCGGTGCCCAGTAAGCATATAATGCAAAGCCACGGTGTGCGTGTTGTCGGGGTGCTCGACCGAGCGAACGATGGCGAAGCGGTGGGCCGTCTGGGCCGTGCGCGGGATGTGCTCGCCCAAATAGGTGCCCGCCACGCTCGTGGCAATCGGCTGGAACTCACCGCGCACGTCGGCGGGCGCCTCGGGTTTAAGATCCCAAAGGTCCTGATGTGCCGGAGCGCCGAACAAAAAGCAGACGATGCAGTTCTTCGCGCGGCCGAATGAGCTTCGATGCTGCCCAGTCGACGCGGCGGCCGAGCGGCCGGCGAGCAACTCCGGGAGTGTCAGTCCCAGCGGGCTCAGACCGCCGACTCGCAGCCATTCGCGGCGGGTGATACCCTCGCACAACCGCACGTTGCCTGGGCCAATCGAGAGCACGCTGGGGTTCCTCGTGGGAGAGCCAGGTCGATTGTCGGTGGTCGGGTTCAAAAAGGCAAGGCGGTGTGTTGTCCGTTGTCCCTGGTCAGTTGCCAGTTGTTGATCCGCGTACAAGGATTTTTGGGTTTTCGTACCCGGTGATCGACTTCTCGTTCCTAACGTCCCCAGACTCAACCGCGGATTGGAACTGATTTCAAGGCGACGGTTGCCCTGCCACGCGCGAGGGTCTAACATCATGGTCAGCTCACGAAGACATTGGTTTGCTCAGATGGGCTTAGGAGTCCAGCCGTGCCGATCGCGTTCCAATGCCCGCACTGCGGGTCGCAAACTCAGGTCGAAGACCGTTTCGCGGGCCAAAGTGGTCCCTGCCGAAGCTGCGGCGCGACGATCACGATTCCTGGTGGGCCGGCCGGCGCGGTCGCCTATCCGCCGGCGCCACGAGGTTCATCCGGCTCCGGCGCGAGCGTGATTGTGATCGTCGCCATCGTCGTGGCGGTCGGAGCGCTGCTGCTCGTCGGCGTGCTGGCGGCGCTGTTATTTCCCGCCGTAAGCAACGCGCGTGCGAGGGCCCGCCGCACGCAGTGCACCAACAACGTCAAACAGATCGTCCTGGCGATGCAGGAATACGCCGACCAATACGGGATGTTTCCGCCGGCGTACACCGTCGACGCCAACGGCAAGCCGATGCATAGTTGGCGGGTGTTGATTCTCCCTTACCTGGAACAAGGCGCGCTTTTCAACCAGTACCGTTTGGACGAACCTTGGGATGGCCCGAACAACAGCCAACTTGCCGGCCTCATGCCCGCCATTTTCCGCTGTCCTGGCGACGACACGGCCACCGGCGCGACCACGACCGATTACGCGGTGATCAATGGTCACGGCGCGCTGTTCGACGGCGACAAGCCCTGCCCGTTCAACGCCATCCGCGATGGCTTGTCGAACACGCTGTTGGTGGTCGAGGCCACGGGCGCCAACATCCACTGGATGGAGCCTCGCGATCTCGATTTCTCGCAAATGCAGTGCGTCATCAACGGTCCCGGCGGCAATGAGATCGCCAGCCATCATCCGAGCGCGGCCACGGTCGGGTTCGCCGATGGCTCCGCGAGGACCTTGACATCGAGCGCATCGCCCGACACGGTAAGGGCATTGATTACCCGCGATGGTGGCGAGGTGATCCAGGGCGGCTACTGACGACTCCCTAAGGATTTGGTCCTGAATTATTTCACAGCCTGATATGTTGCCTTTCGTTGGAGCGAAAGTCGACAAACGGCGCCCAATGCCTAACGGATGCGGGAAGTTAATTCGGACCAAATCTTACGGACGTCGTCTCTCGACCAAGATTTTCCAGCGGCAAACGAAGTGAAATTGGCTTGAATCCGGCACGGGGCATGGCACAATCGATCGTATGCTCATCCCACAATTCTCGCTCCGCTGGGTGTTAGCGGTCACCGCGGTTTGCGCCGTCTTTTCGCTGATCCTGGCGATGGCCCTGCGCGGCTCGCCGTGGGCCATTGCGCTGTCGATTGGCGTCGCGTCGTTGGTCGTCACCTTGGCGGTCCACGGTGCGGTGTTCTTCGGCGTGTGGCTTTTTTCGCTCCTGGTACCACGGCGCCGGGCGGCGGCCTCCGGATCGGGTTCCCCATTCGCCGCCAGTTCGCCCTTCGCGACCGGCCTGCCACCCGCGACCGCGCAGTTACAAGGAACTCAAGATGGCAAACCGCGCGGTTAACCAGCCGGTCGAAAAAAGACGATCGCAGGTAGCGGCGCTCGTGGGAATTCAGTCCGTCTCGCCGCGGTCGTCGAAATTACGAACTCCGCTACGCGCTTTGATCATCGTTTCGGCGCTGTCGTCAACCGGCGCGGCCGCGGCCGTCCATGCCGCCTCAGGGCAGATGTTCGCTTCGACGGGCAAGGGCCTGCACCTGGTGGTCGACACCCAATGGGTCGATGGTTACGGCTATCGGCCCGTCTGGATCGACATTACCCCCACCGTGCCGGTCATGGCTGACCGTTCGTTGCATATCGAGCTCAAAGTCAAGTCGAATTGGCCGCAACGCGAGTTGACCGTCAGCCAGGATATCGACATCCCCACATCGACAGCGACGACCCTCACGACTCAGATTTCAGTGCCGCAGGACTTTACTTGGAATATGTACGAATTAAACATCTGGGAGGACGGACGGTTCCAGAAAACTCTTTCTCAGAATGTAGGCTTCAACAATTGGAACCAGGTTTCGACCGAAGGATTGCCGACCATCTTGGTCGTCACTGATAACGCCCCGGCCGCCCCGGCCGTTGCGATCGCTCCAGGGGCGAAGTTGGCGCCCCCCACGCCGCCGCTCGCCGTCCCCATTGGTTCATCGCCTCTTGGCGCACAAATCCCCAACTCCGCCGTGCTCGCTGAAGTCTTGCCGGTCGAGAATATCCAGGCGCAACGCTACGGAACCGTCAACGCCGGTCAGCAGACGGGGTACCCAGCCGATCTGTTGGCGGCGGTGGCGATTGATCGACTACCCCAGCGGTGGATTGATTACACAAGCGTCGACCTGATCTGTGTCACTTTGAATCAAATCAAACGGCTCGCGGAAGATCACCCACCGCGATGGGCTGCCTTGCGACATTGGACGGCGGCGGGCGGCAACTTGCTCGTATCGGGCATGGGGAACGATTTCGCCCAGCTTGAGGAGGCGGAACGGTTACTCGATCTTTCGCCACCCACGCAAACGGCCGGCGCTACGCCGCGCGCCGGCTGGAACTCGCCCAACAAGAACGACTATAACCGCGACTTAGGACCACCCTTTGGTAAAACGACCAATGGCCTGGGTGTTGTCACCGCCACGGTCAACGGCCAACAAGTCCCCATTGCGCCCGCGGCGCCAGCGGCGGCGCCAGAGAGCCCGGCGTTCGTCGCGCCGGGCTTTGTCACGCGGCCCCTTGAGCTGGGCATGGTCGTCGCGGTCGCCGCGGACGATCCATTCGCCGAACCGCCGGAAATGTGGGGCGCGCTGCTGCGCACGCTCACGCCCGAACGCTGGGCGTGGTACCGCCGCCATGGTGTCTCGCTCGACCGCGACAACACCGATTTCTGGAATTGGTTGATTCCCGGAGTCGGCTTGGCGCCGGTGACCGAGTTTCGAATTTTGATTACGCTGTTCGTCATCATCATCGGTCCGGTGAATTACTACTGGCTCAAGCGACGCGGCAAATTGCACCTGCTGCTGGTGATCGTGCCGCTTTGCGCGCTGCTCGTCACGTCGAGCCTGTTTGGTTACGCGCTCTTGGCCGACGGCTTGGGAGTGCGCGTGCGCGCCAGGAGCTTTACCGCCATCGACCAGCAGCGTGGCGAAGCGGTGTGCTGGTCGCGAGTGACCTACTACGCGGGCCTGTCGCCATCAGGCGGGATGAGTTTTCCGGACGACGTGGCCGTCATGCCGATTCAGCCAGACGGCGCCGACGGCCAGCGGAGGCAGCCGAACCTGGGGCTAATCTGGTCCGAAAAAGAGCAGAATCTGGCCAGCGGCTGGCTCCGATCGCGAACACAGACGCAATTGCTCACAGTCCGTTCGCGGCCAAGCGCCGCCGAGGTGCGTTGGGTTGCGCCCGCCAAAGCCGGGGATCCGCCGCGAATCGAGAACCACCTCGAGACGCAAATCGAGCGACTCTTACTGGCGGATGACGAGGGAAACCATTATCGAGCGCTCGATGTGCCCCCGGGCGCCACTGTAGCGCTCGAACGGGCCGACGTAGCCACCGAAGAGGCCGAATTGGTGAAGCTTTTCCGCGCGAATGCCCCGGCCGTTCCCGATGGTTTCGACGCCAATATCTATTCGTCTCTCGGGGGCCGCCGTTATAATCCCTGGCGCGTGCGCGGCGCCACGTCGCTGCCGGACCCCAGCCTGAATAGCGGCCGGTTGGAGCAAAAGCTGCGCGAGTTCCAAAACGTGGTCCGCCCGATTCCATCGCCTTTGTCGCCGCGAAGTTACGTGGCCTTTGTCGATTGCTCTCCGGAGCTCGTCTGGGGCGTACCCGCGCCTCGACCCGAAGCCGGCTTACAAGTCGTCGTGGGGAGGTGGTAGCCGATGGTCGCCGGTCATCCCATGATCGAAGTGCGTGGCCTGCACCGCTATTTCGGACGCACGCGCGCCGTAGACGACATCAGCTTCGCCGTCGCGCGCGGACAAGTCTTCGGCTACATCGGGCCCAACGGGGCGGGCAAGACCACCAGCATGCGGATCCTCTCCACGCTCGATTTGCCGACCCTCGGCGACGCCTTCGTCGACGGTTTTTCGGTGATCGACGATCCCGACCGGGTACGCCGCCGCCTCGGCTTCATGCCCGACTACTTTGGCACCTATGCCAACATCAATGTCCGCGAGTACCTCGATTTCTTCGCCCGTGCCTATGGGCTGCGTGGCGGCGAGCGGCTGCGGGCGCTACGGTACGTGATGAGCTTCACCAAGCTCGACACCCTGGCGGAAAAACCGATCAACGGGTTGTCCAAGGGGATGAAGCAGCGGCTTTGCCTGGGCCGTGCAATGATCCACGATCCGGCGGTGATGGTGCTCGACGAACCAGCCGCCGGGCTCGACCCGCGGGCCCGCATCCAGCTTCGCGAGATGATCCGCCAGCTCGCCGCCGACGGAAAGGCGATCTTGATCAGCTCGCACATTCTCACCGAGTTGGCCGAAATGTGCGACATGGTGGGCATTATCGAGCTGGGGCGGCTGTTGGCCGTCGGTTCAGTCGACGAAATCCAGCGCGGGCAACAGACCGAGCACGAGTCGCGGGTGCAAGTGCGGCTGCTCGAGTCGGCGGGGCCGCTGGCCAACTGGCTCGCTCCGCATCCGGGAGTGCGGCAAGTGAGCATCGACGGCGACCAGCTCTCCTACGTCCACGGCGGCTCGCGCGACGCCGAAGCGGCGATGTTAAGGGCGATGATCGAGGCCGGATTTCACGTAGTCTCATTTGGCCACCAAACGAAGACGCTCGAAGACGTCTTCATGCAGGTCACCGAGGGGCGCGTGCAATGAACGAGCTGGAACAGGCGAGCGGGGGGCGTCAGCCCCCTGTTGGCTCCGAAAACGACGGCATTGCAAATTGCAAATTGACGAATGACCAAGGACCAGGGACGAATGACTCCTCTCACCACTCACCAATGCCGAACGACGGCCAACTGCCTATCGTCGCCGAAGCCGTTCCGCTTACCCGCTGGGATCGTGTGGATGAACTGCTGGGTAGGCTGAGTGAATGGTTGAACCCGATCCTGGTCAAGGAAACCCGCCAGGCGCTCAAGAGCCGGCAATTCGCCGTCACATTCACGTTAGTCCTGCTCTGTGCTTGGATCTGGTCATGGTTTGGCATGGCGATCATGATCGGCCCCGGTGTTCGCTACGCGGCCGAGGGCATGACGATGTTCAACGGCTACTACGTCATTCTCTCCTTTGCCGTGCTGGTGATCGTGCCATTCGGCGCCTTTCGCTCGTTGGCGAGCGAGCGCGAGGACGGTACCTACGAGCTGCTCTCGGTGACGACGCTCCAACCGCGGCAGATCGTGAGCGGCAAGCTGGGCAGCGCCGTATTGCAGATGCTGGTCTATTTCTCGGCCATTGCGCCGTGCCTGGGTTTCACCTACATGCTCCGCGGCATCGCGTTTCCGTTGATCTTGTACGTGATGGCCGATCTGTTCCTGGTCTCGCTTGGCCTTTCGATGGTCGGCATGCTGGTGGCCACGGCCACTCAGGAGAAACACTGGCAAATTGTGCTCTCGGTGGTCTTGATCTTCGGCCTGGGGTACGTGTTCCTGATGGGTTGCGTGATCGTCATTGGGTCATTGGGTTTCGGAGAGGCCATTCCCATGGACGACCCCGATTTCTGGATCGCCAACCTGGGCATGTTGACCGGCTACCTGGGATACTTCGCCCTGTTCTACTTCGCCACGGCGGCCCAGCTCAATTTCGCCAGCAACAACCGCTCGACGCTGCTACGGGTCGTGATGCTCGTGCAACAGGCGACACTCGTCGGTTGGATGGGTTGGGGGTATTTCCAGCAAGGGGATCTCCCGTACTTGATGATCCTGTTGACCGTCAGCGGCATTCATTGGTACGTGATGGGCGCTTTCCTTTCCGGCGAGACGGGCGAACTTTCGCGGCGGGTCAAGCGTCAACTCCCGCAGAGCTTTTTGGGCCGCGCATTCCTGACATGGTTCAACCCCGGCCCGGCCACCGGCTATCTCTTCGCAGTTGTCAACTTTCTCACTATCTACGGCATCTCGCTGGCCGCCTTGTTCGTGGGTGAATTGGTTTTTCCCAACCGCACCTCGTGGGGTTTCGGAACGAACTATAACCAGACCGTGGTCGCGTACGGCTTACTGTCGGTTTCGTATATGGTCGCGTACTTGGGAATAGGACGGCTCTTGATCGGACTGTTGCGAAAAGTGACGGTTGTGAGTATGCCTGTCGGCGTATTGTTACACTTCATGCTCGTGCTGGCGGGAACCGGCATTCCTATGACGATCCACTTCATGACGCCCGGCATGCGCAACGACTATTCGTTGATTGAAATGAGTAATCCCTTTTGGACTCTCGCGGAACTCGGCGGGCGCGCGCGTGGACTGACGCCTGAAATGCTGGTCGCGGTCTGCACAGTGACCGTCGTGGCCGTGGTCGTATTGCTGGCGAACCTGCCCTCCGTCGTGGCGGCGGTCCGGCATGTGCGGATCGCCAAACCGCGGCGCGTGGCCGAGGAAGACGCTTTCGTCGAATCGCAGCGCGCCCCGCCACCGGTTCCCACCAGCCCGTTTGATTGAGGATGAAGGTCATTTGTCCTTTGTCATTGGTTACATTCGTTCCCATGCTCCTGGCAAGTGTGGAGTGAACAGCTTGCCAACCAATTGACAAGTGACCAACGACCAATGACTACTAACAAATGACCAGTGACCACTGACCCCTAACCAAGGACCACTCCCATGAACGCTCGCGACGTCATTCGCAATTCGATCGAAGCCTCTCAGCAAATTGCCCAAGGTTATCTGGAAGATCTGAGCGAAGCCGATCTCCTGGTGCGGCCGGTGCCCCAGGCCAATCACATCGCTTGGCAACTCGGGCACCTGGTCGAGGCCGAACACGAGATGGTCAACGCGGCTTGCCCCGGGTCGATGCCCGCCCTTCCGGACGGCTTCAAGGAGAAGCACACGCCGGAAGCGGCGAAGCTCGACGACCCCAAGGCGTTTTGCACCAAGGCCGAGTATCTGAAGCTCTGGAACGAACAGCGCGCCGGCACGCTGGCGGCGCTCGATAAACTGACCGAAGCCGATCTCGACAAGCCCTCGCCGGTGCATTTTGTCAAGACGGTCGGCGCGCTGTTCAACATGATGGGCGTCCACCCGCTGATGCACGTCGGCCAATGGGCCATCGTGCGGCGCAAGCTGGGACGCAAACCGTTGTTCTAGAACCCCAGTTCGTCGTCTCCCAACAGGTTCGAAATTCGCTGTTTGACGAGCGTCTGGCGTTCTTCCATGCGCTTCTTGAGCGAAGCGCGTAGTCGCTCGAGTTGCGTTTCGAGCCGCTTGATCTCCAGCTCGCGTCGTTCCTGGCGGACCTGGAAATGCTTGTCGACGATTTCATTCAGCTCCGCTTTGAGCTTGTCGCGGTCTTCGGTGCCCTGCGCGCGACGGAACTGTTCGGCCTTTTCGTGCGTCTGCCGATCCAGGTCCATGTCGGCCTCTTCCAGCTTGGCCATCTCGGGGTCACTCTGGCGAAGTTGTTCGATGTCGCCCTCGCGCGGCCCGCCGCCTCCGCGACGTTCGCCTCGACCTCCCATGGCCCCTCCCCGGACGCCCATCCCCGGACGCGGCGGAGGTCCGCCGGCGCGACCCGGTGGCCGATCATCAGGGCCGCCGTCTCGGCCCCGTGGCGGTGGAGGACCGTCGGGAGGACCATTGTCGTCGCGTTCGCGGCCTTCACCGCGAGGAGGTCGGGGGGGCGGCGGCGGGCCGTCGGGGCCGCGCCGGGCGCCGGGCCGGTCGGGTTCGCCTTCACGCCGATTCTCCGGGTCCCGCCGGTCTTCTTCTTTGGCCCCCTCGTCGCGGCGGGCACCGGGCCGGTCACCTGCTCCTTCGTCACGTTTGTCGTCCTTTTCTTCGGCTCGCGGATCGGGTGGGCCTGGCTCGTCGTCCGAAAGCGCCGGCAAACCAAAGACCGCCAGCCACAGCCAGCATGTACTCAAGAGAATCGCGTATCGCATGTTCACAAAACTCCCGTGATCAAGTGGAAAGTCAATCATAATCCCCGGTCTAAACTACCAATCCGACGGCTCATCGCCTTCCTGGGGCTGGGCATCGCGACCACCGCGAGGCGGCGGTGGAGGTGTTTCACGCGCATCGCGTCGTCCTCGCTCACCGTCGCGTCCTCGGCCATCACCGTCGCGCCGTCCCCGGTCGCCTCCGCGCCCTTCACCGCGTGGCGGCGGCGGGCCATCGGGACCACGCCGCGCATCGATTCGGCCGCGTTCTCCACGCCCCTCGCCGGGTGGCGGGCCACCGTCACGGCGCGCATCGCCTCGGCCAGCGTCGCGAGGCGGGCCAGCATCACGACGTCCTCGGTCGCCTCCGCGTTCCTCACCGCGTGGCGGCGGGCCATCGGGACCACGCCGCGCATCGCCTCGGCCACGTTCACCACGCCCTTCGCCCGGTGGCGGGCCATCGCCACGGCGCGCATTGCCTCGGCCAGCGTCGCGTGGCGGGGCAGCATCACGACGGCCCCGGTCGCCTCCGCGTTCCTCACCGCGTGGCGGTGGGCCATCGGGACCGCGCCGCGCATCGCCTCGGCCGCGTTCTCCACGCCCCTCGCCGGGCGGCGGGCCGCCGTCACGGCGCGCGTCGCCTCGTCCAGCGTTGCGT
>Ga0265331_10003132_pt1 | contig 10807 bp, 8 predicted proteins | sample 41923metaG_FD_202088 | JGI IMG/M metagenome (GOLD analysis project Ga0265331, IMG submission 202088) | Rhizosphere microbial communities from Carex aquatilis grown in University of Washington, Seatle, WA, United States - 4-19-23 metaG | ecosystem: Host-associated > Plants > Roots > Rhizosphere >...
GAGATTTTTGCCAATTTGCTCAGACAGGGCGCCATCAAGCAAAATATTCCGGTTCTATTTACCGATTCCACCGAGGCCGAGGCGGTCAAACTTTTTGCCAATACCTATCTTGCGATGCGCGTGGCCTATTTCAACGAACTGGATACTTACGCGGCCACCCACGGGTTGGATACCAAACAAATCATTCAGGGGGTGTGTCTGGATCCGCGCATCGGCGACCATTACAACAATCCTTCGTTTGGATACGGCGGTTACTGTTTGCCGAAAGACACGAAGCAACTGTTGGCCAACTATCAGGAGGTACCGCAAAACCTTATCAATGCCATCGTTGAAGCCAATACCACGCGGAAGGATTTCGTTGCATCCAGCATTGTCAAACGCAATCCCAAGGTGGTCGGTATTCACCGCCTGGTGATGAAGAGCGGGTCGGACAATTTCCGTTCATCCAGTATTCAGGGCATCATGAAGCGCATCAAAGCAAAAGGAATCGAGGTGATTGTTTTTGAACCCGCACTAAAAGAAGCGGAATTCTTTCACTCCAGAGTGGTAAATGATCTGGCTCAATTCAAAAAGGAGTCGGATATTATTGTAGCCAACCGGATCTCGGATGACATTCGGGACGTTGCAGATAAGATTTATAGCCGGGATTTATTCGGCAAGGATTGAAAACAATCACGGTGATCAGGCATCTGATGCCGGTCAGAATGCATTTCCAGGGCAGTACTAATTGTAGCTCAACCTTTCTTTACCCTAGAAAACACACACGCCACAGAGATCACAGAGGAAAAACAAAAGGTTGTAACAAGAGATTGAGGCACCGTTTAGGTGAGTCAAGTGATTGTGATAGCTCATTGATTTCTCTGTGTACTCTGTGATCGCTGTGGCTTGAGTTTCGGTTTTTAGGTTTACAGGTCTTGAATGGGGGGCTGAAGCGATAACCCTTAGGCGACGGAAAATGGATGAATAGAGGTCTCCTTTATTCGAACCGGAGAGTCCAATATGATGATCGCCCGTAAATATCTTTACCTGATTGCGCTGGCACGCGAGAAACACTTTGGCCGTGCAGCGATAGCTTGCCATATTTCACCGTCGACACTGTCTGCCGCCATCAGCGATCTGGAAGCCGAACTGGGCATTGCCGTGGTTGAGCGTGGCAAACAATTTACCGGACTGACTCCCGAGGGGCAGTGCGTTGTTGACTATGCCCAACGCATGGCAGCCGGGGCGGAAGGGCTGAGGCAGGAGTTGGCCAAGTTGCGACAAGGCCTCACCGGAGAACTTCGCCTGGGGGTAATCCCCACAGCATTGACCGTGGTTGCTTCGCTCACATCGGCATTTTCGCGCCGTAATCCAATGGTGTCTATCAAGGTATTGTCACTTTCCACCAGCGAAATTCTGGCACGCTTGCAGGATTTTGAAATTGATGCGGGTATCATCTACGTCGAGTCAGGCTTGGCCGCACGCCAGTTGCTGACGGTTCCCTTATGGCAAGAAAACCACGCCTTGCTGACTCCTTCCGGTGGTCTGTTTGAAGGCCGGGATAGCGTGACCTGGCTTGAGGCTATGCAGGTCCCCCTGTGTCTACTGACACCCGACATGCAAAATCGCAAGACGATAGATACCGTGTTTGCCGAGCTGGGGTGCAAAGCCCTACCCACGCTGGAATCCAATTCCATCATCAGCATGCTGGCCCATGTATGTTCCGGCGCATGGTCTGCTATCTTGCCGTTGAGCGTGCTCGACTTGATTGGGTTGCCTGCCGGTGTGCGGGTGTTGCCGCTGATCGAACCGTCGGTAAGCTGGGCGACAGGTTTGATTGTGCCGCAACGCGAACCCCGTCCGCCGATGATAGAGGCTTTGCTTACGGAAGCCTACGGTCTGAACCATTCGTTCGTCAAAGACGAATAAGCATTCGAAATTTCCCGCTTTCCTTGATTAACCGATTGCCGTAATTTAAGTTTTTCGGGCAAAATTATAACAACATGTAGTAAATTACCTATAGCCGCATTGGTCATTCAAAATATCCGCCGGGCCAGCGGAATTTTATAATAACAAAGGAGACTCCATGGAGAACGCACTTGCCTCAGCAACACCCGCGATACCCGGATTTTTAGACAGGGAACGTACCATTGCCAAGCCTGGCTTCAACCGTTGGCTGGTTCCTCCCGCCGCTCTTGCCATACACCTTTGCATAGGTATGGCTTATGGTTTCTCCGTGTTCTGGTTGCCCTTGTCGCGCTCTATCGGTATCACCAAGGCCGTAGACTGTGCCAAGGACATGGGGTTCTTTGATCAAGTCTTTTCTTCAAGCTGCGACTGGAAAATTTCCACGCTGGGCTGGATGTATACGCTGTTCTTCGTCTTCCTCGGATCTTCTGCCGCCATCTGGGGCGGCTGGCTGGAAAAGGCCGGACCGCGCAAGGCGGGGGTCGTGTCGGCTTTCTGCTGGTGCGGCGGTTTGGTGATTTCGGCGCTGGGTGTTTATCTACACCAGATATGGATGCTGTGGTTGGGGTCCGGCGTGATCGGCGGTATCGGTCTCGGTCTCGGTTACATCTCGCCGGTGTCGACTCTGATCAAATGGTTTCCGGATCGTCGCGGCATGGCCACGGGCATGGCCATCATGGGCTTCGGCGGTGGTGCAATGATAGGCGCCCCCCTGGCCAACAAGCTGATGACGTATTTCGCCACGCCGACTTCGGTTGGCGTCATGGAAACCTTTCTTTCCCTGGCCGCAATATATTTCGTGTTCATGATGGCTGGGGCGTTAGGCTATCGGGTCCCCGCTGAAAACTGGAAGCCCGCCGGCTGGAACCCGCCTGCCAAAGCCAAAAATTCGATGATCACCGACAATCATGTGCATCTGGATGTGGCATGGAAGACGCGTCAGTTCTGGCTGGTGTGGGGGGTATTGTGTCTCAACGTGACTGCCGGTATCGGCATTCTGGGTATGGCATCACCGATGCTGCAGGAAGTTTTCGCGGGAAAACTGATCGGCGTCGACGTCGCTTTCAATGATTTGTCGCCGGAGCAAAAAACATCCATAGCCGCTGTCGCCGCGGGTTTCACCGGGTTGTTGTCGTTGTTCAATATTGCCGGTCGATTCGTGTGGGCCTCCTTTTCGGACAAGATCGGACGCAAGGCGACCTATTACACCTTCTTTCTGCTCGGCTTCGCGCTGTATGCCGCTATCCCTTCGATGGCACAAGCAGGCAGTCTGGCGCTGTTCGTGGCTTTCTTCTGCATCATCCTCTCCATGTACGGCGGCGGCTTTGCTACCGTGCCGGCCTATCTGGCAGACATGTTCGGCACCAAGTTTGTCGGCGCTATCCACGGACGTCTGCTGACGGCATGGTCGGCGGCGGGGGTGTTCGGCCCGGTGCTGGTGAACTACATTCGGGAGTATCAGCTCGATCACGGCGTGGCGCGGGCAGATGCCTACACCATCACCATGTATATCCTGTCCGGTTTGCTGGTTCTGGGTTTTATCTGCAACTGGCTGGTCAGACCGGTAGCTGAAGAACACCATATGAAGCCGGAAGAATTGTTGGAAGAAAAGAAGAGCGCCGACGATACCCATCAACATTTTGTCGCCGATGTATCCGCTCTTGCAGTTGAAGTCAGCCATTCATGGACGGTCACCTTGGCCTGGATGGCGGTCTGGATTCCGCTCGGATGGGGGATCTGGATGACGGTGCAGAAAACCATCATCCTGTTCAAATAGCGGATGCGCAGGATGGGTAGCCCGGAGTCATCGCCATGATTGCCACGTTGCATGCTATCTTCGTCAAACACCGGCAACAGGCCGGTGCCTTGCTGCCCATCCTGCACGACATCCAGCACGCGCTGGGTTTTGTGCCGGATGATGCAGTGCCGCTGATCGCGAAGGAACTCAATCTGTCGCGCGCCGAAGTGCATGGTGTAATCACCTATTATCATCACTTTCGGCAAACTTCGCCGGGCAAGCATGTTGTGCGCGTGTGCTGTGCCGAAGCGTGTCAGGCAAACGGCGGCGAGGCATTGGCCGAACATGCGGCAGCACGCTTGCAACACGGCGATACCACGCTGGAGCCGGTGTATTGTTTGGGCTTGTGTGCTATCGGCCCCGCCATCCAGATCGACGAGACTCAATTGCATGCGCGGGTTACAGCAGAGAAATTCGATGCGTTGATCGGCGCACTGGGAGGGCGGAAATGAGTATCAGCGTTTACGTTCCCGGCGATGCGGCGGCGTTGGCACTCGGTGCGGAAGACGTTGCCGCAGCTATCGAACAGACAGCAGCCAGTCACAAACTGGATGTCAACATCGTGCGCAACGGATCGCGCGGACTGTTTTGGCTGGAACCGCTGGTCGAGGTGGTTACCGAACAGGGACGCATTGCTTACGGACCGGTGACGCTGACCGATGTGGCCGGCTTGTTCGATGCAAATTTTACGGCAGGGGGGAAGCACCCGCTGCGTCTGGGCAACATCGAAGCGCTTCCTTACCTTGCCAGACAGCACCGCGTGACCATGCGACGAGTCGGCGTCATTGATCCGCGTTCTCCGGATGCGTATCAAGCTCATGGAGGCGGCAGGGGGCTGGACGTGGCACGAAGCATGAAGCCTGCCGAAATTGTGCGCATGATCACCGAATCCGGCCTGCGTGGACGCGGTGGTGCCGCATTCCCGACCGGCATCAAATGGAAGACCGTACTCGACACGGCAGCCCAACAAAAATACATCGTGTGCAATGCCGACGAAGGCGATTCGGGCACATTTTCCGACCGCATGCTGATGGAGGGTGATCCCCACTGTTTGATTGAGGGCATGGCGATTGCGGGTCTTGCCGTTGGTGCCGACAAAGGCTACATCTACGTGCGTTCCGAATACCCGCATGCCTTTGCGGCCCTGAATGACGCGATTAATTTGGCGGGTGACTGGCTCGGAGACTTTCATATCGAAGTACGCCAGGCAGCGGGTGCCTATGTGTGCGGAGAAGAGACGGCGCTGCTGGAAAGTCTCGAAGGCAAACGCGGCATTGTGCGCAGCAAGCCTCCGTTGCCGGCTATCTCGGGCCTGTTCGGTCAGCCTACGGTGATCAACAACGTCATCACCTTTGCCAGTGTGCCGGACATACTCGCGCAGGGGGCGGCGTTCTACCGTGACTTGGGCGTAGGACGTTCGCGTGGCACATTGCCATTTCAATTGGCTGGCAACATCAAATTCGGCGGTCTGATCGAAGTTCCGTTCGGCATTACGCTGCGCGAACTGCTTTACGACTACGGTGGTGGCTCGCGCTCGGGGCGTCCTTTGCGTGCGGTGCAGGTGGGGGGGCCGCTCGGTGCCTATTTGCCCGAATCTCAATTCGACACGGTGCTCGATTACGAGGCCTTCGCGGCGGTTGGTGCAGTATTGGGGCACGGCGGCATCGTCGCCTTTGACGATACGGTGGACATGGCCAAGCAGGCGCGTTATGCGATGAAATTTTGCGCGCTCGAATCCTGTGGCAAATGCACGCCCTGCCGTATCGGCTCCACGCGCGGCGTTGAAGTGATAGACCGCATTCGCGCCGGTCAAAAGGAACAAATCCCCCTGCTGCGCGACTTGTGCGACACCCTGACCTACGGTTCGATGTGCGCCATGGGCGGCATGACCCCCTATCCGGTATTGTCGGCGCTGAATCATTTTCCGGAGGATTTCCAATGAATCCGACAAGATTGGAAATTTCAGCAGGTTTAAACCCCTCCCAGCCTCTCCTTGTCAGGGGAGGAGCCGGTTCTGCTCTCCCCCTGGCAAGGGGGAGATGGAGGGGGTTTGGAATATGTACTGAAAGGTTTTAAATGAAAGACCTCGATTACGGCACTCCCGCCATCGCATCCGACCTCGAAGTCACGTTGAATATCGACGGCATTGCCGTCAGCGTTCCTGCTGGCACTTCCGTTATGCATGCAGCAGCCGAAGCCGGCGTGATGATACCCAAGTTGTGCGCGACCGATGTTCTGAAACCTTTCGGTTCCTGCCGCCTGTGTCTGGTTGAGATTGAAGGGAGACGCGGCTACCCTTCTTCCTGCACCACACCGGCCGAATCCGGTATGAAGGTGCGCACGCAATCGTCCAAGCTCGCCCAACTGCGTCGCAACGTGATGGAACTGTATATCTCGGACCATCCGCTTGACTGCCTGACTTGCGCCGCCAATGGCAACTGCGAATTGCAGACCATGGCCGGAGTGGTCGGCCTGCGTGAAGTTAGATACGGCATGGCGGGAGCCAACCACTTCACCGATGTGAAGAAGGACGAATCGAATCCTTACTTCACCTACGATCCGGCCAAATGCATTGTGTGTAATCGTTGCGTGCGCGCCTGTGAAGAGCAGCAGGGGACGTTTGCGCTGACCATTTCGGGCCGGGGATTTGACTCCCGGGTTTCTGCAGGGCAGGGGCAGGATTTTATGGAGTCCGAGTGCGTTTCCTGCGGTGCCTGCGTCAATGCCTGCCCGACGGCGACGCTGATGGAGAAATCCATAATCGAAAAGGGACAGGCCGAGCATTCGGTGAACACAACCTGCGCCTACTGCGGGGTCGGTTGCGGATTTCAGGCCGAGATGCAGGGGACGGAAGTAGTGCGCATGGTGCCCTGGAAGGACGGTCGCGCCAACGAGGGGCATGCCTGTGTCAAGGGGCGTTTTGCCTGGGGCTATGCGACCCATCCGGATCGCATCACGAAGCCGATGATACGCGCAAAAACTTCGGAGCCCTGGCGGGAAGTTTCATGGGAGGAGGCGCTTGCCTATGCGGCGGGAGAGTTTCGCCGTATACAGGAAAAATACGGGAAAAACTCAATCGGTGCACTGGTTTCCAGCCGATGCACCAACGAGGAAGATTATCTGGTGCAAAAATTGGTGCGCGCCGCTTTCGGTAACAATAACGTCGATACCTGCGCCCGGGTTTGCCACTCGCCAACCGGTTACGGCCTCAAACAAACCTTGGGCGAATCGGCGGGGACGCAGACCTTCAAGTCGGTAGAAAAAGCCGACGTGATCATGGTGATCGGTGCCAATCCCAGTGAGGGGCATCCGGTTTTTGCATCGCGCCTCAAACGTCGTGTACGCGAGGGGGCAAAGTTGATCGTGATCGATCCGCGCGAAATCGAGCTGGTGAATTCGCCGCATATCAGGGCGTCCTATCATCTGAAATTGCGCCCCGGTACCAATGTCGCCGTACTGACTGCATTGGCCCATGTCATTGTCGGCGAAAACTTGCTCGACGAGGTTTTTATTGCCGAGCGCTGTGAATTCAAGGAGTTTTCGCAGTGGCGGGAATTTGTTGCCCGTCCGGAAAATTCACCCGAAGCGATGGAAGTTGCCACCGGCGTGCCGGCTGGCGAAGTGCGGGCTGCGGCAAGGTTGTATGCCACGGGCGGCAATGCGGCCATTTACTATGGTCTGGGTGTCACCGAGCATTCGCAAGGCTCCACGGCTGTGATAGGCATTGCCAATCTTGCCATGGCCACGAGTAATGTGGGTCGTGAGGGCGTCGGCGTGAATCCGCTCCGTGGGCAGAACAACGTGCAGGGTTCATGCGATATGGGCAGCTTTCCGCACGAGCTTCCCGGCTACCGCCACGTTTCCGACAGTATCACGCGTAGCTTGTTTGAAAATGCCTGGGGAGTGGATATCCAGTCCGAGCCCGGTCTGCGCATACCCAACATGCTGGAAGCGGCGCTCGACGGCAGTTTTATGGGACTCTATTGTCAGGGCGAAGATCCGGCCCAGTCCGATCCCAACACGCAACATGTACAGGCGGCCTTGGCGGCGATGGAGTGCGTGGTGGTGCAAGACCTTTTTCTGAATGAGACGGCCAAGTTCGCGCATGTTTTCCTGCCGGGCGCCTCATTCCTTGAGAAGGACGGTACGTTTACCAATGCCGAACGGCGCATTTCACGGGTAAGGAAAGTGATGCCGCCGTTAAGCGGCAAGGCTGATTGGGAAGTGACGATGGCGCTGGCCAACGCACTCGGATACAAGATGCATTATGCCCACCCGTCCGGGATCATGGATGAGATTGCACGGCTCACCCCAACTTTTAGCGGAGTGAGTTACGCCAAACTTGACCGTGACGGTAGTTTGCAATGGCCTTGCAATGATTTTGCTCCGGAGGGGACGCCGACGATGCATGTGGGCGAATTTGTGCGTGGCAAAGGACGCTTTCTGATTACCCAATACGTGCCGACATCCGAGAAAGTGACCCCGCGTTTTCCGCTGATACTGACTACCGGCCGCGTGTTGTCGCAATACAACGTGGGGGCACAGACCCGCCGTACCGGGAATGTCCATTTTTACGGTGAAGACCTGCTGGAGATTCATCCGCATGATGCCGAGGAACGCGGTATTGTTGAAGGCAACTGGGTGGGCATCCATTCGCGGGCGGGTGACACGGTGCTGCGTGCGACAGTCACCGAGCGCGTGCAGCCCGGTGTGGTTTACACCACATTTCATTTCCCCGAATCGGGTGCCAATGTCATTACGACGGACAACTCGGATTGGGCAACCAACTGTCCGGAATACAAAGTGACCGCGGTGCAACTGGTGCGTGTGGATCAGCCTTCTGAATGGCAGCAGCGGAATGCGCATGAAGACAAGAAACAGCGTCAATTCTTGTCTGTATCCGGCAAAACATGAAGCCGCAAGTTGAGCTTTCCGTATTGCGCCCGGGAAACTTGCCCTGTTTTGATACGGTGGCCGAGGAGATGCCGGTTGCTCTCGAATACAACGGTATCTCGCATACGGTCATGCTGGCTACCCCGTCTGATCTCAACGATTTTGCGCTTGGTTTTAGCCTTACCGAAGGAATCATAGAGCGTACCGGCGAAATGTTTGACATCGAGGTTGAAGAAGCTGCAGAGGGTATTACCTTGCATCTGGAAATAGCAGGCGGCGCATTTGCACGCATCAAGGAACGCCGCCGCAGTCTGGCCGGTCGTACGGGGTGCGGTCTGTGCGGTGCGGAGAGTTTGACTCAAGTCGTGCGTAATCTGCCACCCGTTGCGCCAGGGTCTTTGTTTCCGCTCGCCGCACTTTACGAAGGAATGCGCTGTTTACCGTCGCGTCAGTTGCTCCAGCAGACTACGGGGGCCGTGCATGCCGCATGCCATGTCGCAGCCGATGGCAGTATCCGTCATGTGCGCGAGGATGTTGGCCGGCACAACGCATTGGACAAAACATTGGGCGCACTGGCAAGCGCGGGTGAAGTGCCTGCTGATGCACTGATCATAACGAGTCGCGCCAGTTTCGAAATGGTGCAGAAAGCCGCATCGCGCGGTTATGGAATCCTGGCTGCCGTGTCCGCTCCGACTGCGGCTGCGGTGCGCCTGGCCGGGAAACTCAATATTACGCTGGTTGGTTTTTTGCGGGGGGCCAACTGTGCGGTTTATACTCACCCGGAACGCCTGCAAGGAATGACGATATGAATCCCGCGAACCTGATAAAAATGTCCAACCAGATCGGTGCATTTTTCGAGGCCATGCCCGACCGCGAGCAGGCCGTCAGGGATGTGGCTGCCCACATCCGGAATACCTGGGAGCCGCGTATGCGCGCCGCGCTGCTGCAACACACCGGAGAGTTTGGCGATGCCGAGCTAAAGACCGTAGTCAGGGATGCGTTGCCGCTATTGAAGAATGCCGATTGACAGCGAATAGCGATCCTTTCCATCCAAATCAATCGTGCCCCCATTGATTTTATTATTCGTCGCAGGGGAATTCGGCAAATAGCCGATGGAACATCACGTAGCCCGGATGCAGCGCAGCGGATTCCGGGAGCCCCCGTCGGGGCGGGGGTTGCCCCAGCAGTCAGTGGGTTGCCATAAATCCCGGATTTCATTTCATTGCATCCAGGCTACGCTTGCTCTTAGGTATTGAAGAAATTAAGCAAAAAAATTGAAAAAATTAATTTATGGGATTGTCCGCAACCGACCCGTCGCAGACATGTCGACTTCCACGTTACCGAATTAATCAAACGCTGTAATAATATCAACCCGCGTAAGGCGCAATCGCCGATCCAAAACATTCGGTGCAATGCGCTTCTCATATTGACACCCTACATCGCGTTCTATGCAAAGGGTAGGGCGTCAATAACCAACGGGCATTGCGCCGAATGATTTCCTCCGCGATATTGCACTGCCAGTGCCAAGAGGGGAGGGGCACGATCAACTTAAGTCATCAGCATCGCACATCTTGCCGGTTCAATTCGATCACAGTCCAGATCAAACCCCAATTTCTTTCAGCAACTCGGGGTGCTTGTCGAGTAGCTTGAGCAATAGCACCGTTGATTTGGATGGTTGCGTTTTGCCCCTTTCGTATTCGGAAAAAGCATTGACGCCTCCGCCGAACAAATCTGCTGCGCGTTTTTGCGTCAGCCCCAAATGCTTGCGCCATTGGCGCACCCGCTCGGCCTCACTTTGGATAATAGCCTGTTGCTCATTTTGAGCCTTGGCGAAAAAACGCTTTGCCGCAGCTTTGCTGGCAAACTCAACTTCCCCGTAGCTTGGGCAGTGCCAGCCATCCACTGCTGAAATTGTCACCGTTTGCCCTCGAAAATCACGTGCAACGTCACGGACTGCACGCACCGCAACTGCCACAATGTCTATCGCTCATGGCTTATTTCTCCTTAAATTGAATTACGACCACATCTTCTTGCAACGTCGGCTTGATATAGGCGGTTTTGCCATTTGGACAAGGAACGTGATATACGTCTTGCCACTTCCGACTATCGTTGGATGTTGTCATGCTCTTGTAAAACATCGCACGGGTGATTCACATCACCGCCACTATT
>Ga0265331_10003134_pt1 | contig 10805 bp, 8 predicted proteins | sample 41923metaG_FD_202088 | JGI IMG/M metagenome (GOLD analysis project Ga0265331, IMG submission 202088) | Rhizosphere microbial communities from Carex aquatilis grown in University of Washington, Seatle, WA, United States - 4-19-23 metaG | ecosystem: Host-associated > Plants > Roots > Rhizosphere >...
GCCCAGGCCCAGGGCCCTGCAGCGGGTGGCGGCGAGCATGTCCCAAATGCTGTCGCCCACGACGATCGCCGTGGCGATGGGCGCGTTCAGACGCTCGGCCGCCGCGAGAAAGAGGTCGGGGTCGGGCTTGGCGTGCCTCACCTGGTCGCGCGTCACGATGGGCGTCTGCGCGGGGTCGACGCCGAGCGCCGCCAGATTGACCGCCGCCGTCTCCATGCGGCCGCTCGTCGCGATCGCCCAGGGGACGCCGGCGCCGGAGAGCCAGGCGAGCAGCTCCCGCGCCCCGGGGAGCGGCCGCACGCGATCGGCCGCCCGCAGGTAAGCGGCGGCGTGCGCCTGCGACAAGCGGCGCACGCGGGCCGCGTCGATCTCGACGCCCGTCTCGCGGAGCAGCTGGCTCGCGAACAAGCCGCCGCTCATGCCCACCCGGCGATGGATGCGCCAGATCGACAATTCGATGCCTTCGGCCGTCAGCGCCTCGCTCCAGGCCAGGACATGCTGGTAGACGCTATCGACGAGCGTTCCGTCGAGATCGAAAAGAAAGACGGGATCAATGCGCATGTCGGCCCTCATCGCCTCTTTGTGCGGCGTCACTTAGAGCGCGCTCCCAAAAAATGCGAAGCGGTTTTTGGAAGACGGAGAAGATGGGCCGACGCTGTGACGCTCGCGCTGAGCTTTAGCGTGCGGCGGCGGCTTTGACGGCTTGCTGCAGCTTCGCCACGAGGGCGCGCGCCGCCGGACCGGAGGAGGCCGGATTCTGGCCCGTGATCAAAGGGCCGTCCTCGACGACGTGAACAGCCCAGTTCGCCCGCTTCGAGAACACGGCGCCGCGCTTCAACATCTCGTCTTCGACGAGGAAAGGGACCACTTTTGCGAGGCCGACGGCGTCCTCCTCGCCGTTTGTGAAGCCCGTGACTTCCCTGTCCGCGACGAGAAGCTTTCCCTGCGGCGTGTTGACATGACGCAGCGCGGCGGTGGCGTGACACACAGCCGCGACGGGCTTGCCGGCCGCAAGGAAGGACTCGATCAGCCTTGCCGAACGCTCGTCATTGGCGAGGTCCCACATCGGGCCGTGCCCGCCCGGATAAAAGACCGTGTCGAAATCTTGCTGCGTGATGCTGTCGAGGCGAAGCGTGGCGTCGAGCTGAGCCTCCGCGGCGCGATCCCTTTCGAAACGCGCGGTGAGCTCGGTGCGAAATTCGGGCTCGTTGCTTTTCGGATCGAGCGGCGGACGGCCGCCTTTCGGGGAGGCGAGCGTGATCTTGGCTCCGGCTTCCTTAAAGACATAATAGGGAGCGGCGAGCTCCTCGAGCCAGAAGCCGGTCTTTTTTCCCGTGTCGCCCAATTGGTCGTGGGACGTGATGACGATGAGCACCTTCATCGTGGTCTCCCTGCGTTGCGTTGACCGAGCGAACTCGGCCCGCTCGTCCCATGGATCACTTAGGGCCTCGCTCTCAACCGACCAAACAATCTTGATGCGCGCACAAAGCGCGCTAAAAAATTTGCGCGCGCTGGGGCTTACGGGAGTTCGTCGCCATGCCGCTTCAAAGAGTGGAGGCAAGCATCCAACGACGCGCCGGCTGCTTCACCTTCCCGATGCGCATCGCCGGCTCTGCGGAAACGGTTCAAGTCGTCGTCCCCGACATCGTCGCCACGGCCTTGGGGTGGCCGGTGGATGAAGTGTTGCGCGTTGAGCTGGACGCGGAGCGTTCCAAGCTCGAGGCGCTGGCGAGCGAGAAATTCGATCAAGGGCGCGCAACGTTCGAAAGGGAACTCTGGGTCGCCTTGACCGATGTCGTGAGGTTTGACGGATAGGTCAGGCGAGCTTGTCGGCAAGCCTCGCGAGCCACAGCTCCGTCACGCGATCATGCCAGGGCGTGGCGCTGCCGACGCCGTGAAAGCCCAGATGTCCGCCGTTTTGCGTCAGCGCCGTCTCGATCCACGGCAGGCTCGACCAGTCGACCGCAGCATAGCAGGCCGAGGGAATCCACGGATCGTCGAAGGCCTGGACGACGAGCGTCGGCGTCTTGATCTCGGCAAGGAAGCGGCTCGAGCGGTTAGCCTCGTAATATTCGGGCGCGTCCCGGTAGCCGAAGTGCGGCCCGACGAATTTGTCGTCAAACTCATAGACGTTGCGCGCCGAGGCGATCGCCGTCCGCTCGGCGCTCGTCAAGGCCGCGTCTCCGGTGAGCGCCTCGGCCTTCATCGCTCGCAGCATGTGCCGGTGATAGGCGAGATTGCGCGGCTCCATCATGCGCGCGCAGGTCCCCGCGAGATCGAGCGGCGTCGAGATCGCCGCAGCGCCCAGCACGGGCAGATCGTAGACGCCCTCGCCGATGAATTTGAGCACGAGATTGCCGCCGAGCGAATGGCCGACGAGAAAGATCCCGCGCCTGGCGAGCTCGAGCGGAAGCGCATGCAGCGCCGCCTCGAGGTCTTCGGTCTTGCCGGCATGATAGCGGCCATAGGAGGAGGAACGCGAAGGTTCAGAGCCGCGCAGGTTCAGCCGCAGCACGCTCCAGCCTGCGTTCACGAGGTGACGGGCGGTCGCCACCGTGTCGCAACTCGATTCGCAGCCCGCGAGACCGTGCACGACCACGACGAGCGGTGTCGAAGGCTCCGCGACCAGGGGCCGGTCGAGCCGCGCGGCCAATTTGTCGCCGTCCGGCATGGCGAGCCACAGCCTTTCGCCGCCGGGAAGCTCAGGCGCGGCGCCGCGCAGGTAATTGCGCAGCGTCTGCAGGTCGCAGCCGATCCAGGGCGCACGTTCACGGAAGACCGGAAAATCTCCCTGTGGGGCGGGCTGAACCGGAGTGTCGATGGTCGAGTGCTTTGCGGCTGCGGAAGACGTCAGCATGGGCGGAGCCGTCAGATCGGATAGCGATCGAATCGAGCGATAGAGTCTATCTGGTTCGACAAGGACGCCCGGACAGTCGTCGAACCTGTGCGAAGCGCGCCGGCGCGTCTCGGTGGGATATAGCAGTCCGCTTGTCGAGCGCAGCGAGCGAGAAGAATCGGTCCAATGCGCGTTTTAGGACTTGCGCGCATGATTCAGCCATAATCTGGGCGTCCACTGCTCATGGGTTGGAAAGGGCTTTCCCGGCGCCATGTGACAGAAAGGTCACAGCAAACGGCAATCTGGAGAAGGGGTTCGGGATTTCGCTTGCCGGCTCAAAAAAACAGGCATAGCATTTGCGTCACAGTCCAGCGTGAATGGGAAAGTCCCAGGCTTTCTCGCTAATCTGGAAGGAGATGGTCATGATGACTGCGCTGATAGCTGCTGCATTATGCAGTGTCGTCCTCGCCCGTCGGCCCGCCAAAAAGGCCGTTTACGTCTACACCAAGCGTAGAGACCGTTTCCGCCAGCGCTGAGACGAATCGGCGGGGCGCGACGGAGGCGAAGCAGCGCGAGCTTCGCTGCAGGCCTTCGACGTAAGCGGACAATCGCATGGATTTGCTCGCCCGCTTTGAGGCGATCGTCGGCAAAGAAAACCTCGTCGCTCGACCCGATTCCTCTTATGCGCTGATGCAAGAGCCGCGCGGCGACTACTCCGGCTGCGCACTCGCTGCGGTGTTTCCCAAAAGCGTTCATGAAGTCGCCGAGATTCTCGCGCTTTGCAACGCGTATGGCGTGGGCGTCGTTCCACAAGGCGGCAATACCGGCCTTGTCGGCGGCCAGACGCCGGATTCCTCCGGCCAGCAACTCCTCCTCTCCCTCCAGAAGCTCGATCGCATCCGCGAGATCGACGTCGATTCGTACGCGATGACGGTCGAAGCCGGCGTGACCCTGGCGCGCGCTCAAGACGCCGCTTCCTCCGCCGATCGTTATTTTCCGCTGTCTCTGGCCTCGGAAGGCTCCTGCACGATTGGCGGGAATCTCGCCACGAACGCCGGCGGCGTGCATGTTCTGGCTTACGGCGGCGCGCGCGATCTCACGCTCGGCGTCGAGGCCGTGCTGGCGGACGGGCGCATACTCTCGACGCTCTCGGCGCTGCGCAAGGACAATACGGGCTATGACCTGACGCGTCTGATGATCGGCTCCGAAGGGACGCTCGGCGTCATCACCGCGGCGACGTTGAAGCTCTTTCCGCTTCGGCGCGCCCGCGTCGCGACATTCGTCGCCCTCGCCGATCCGCAAGCGGCGCTTCGGCTGCTCGAGCGCTGCAAGTCGCGGCTCGGCGCTTTTCTCGAAGCCTTCGAGATCGTGCCGCGCATCGGAGTCGAATTCGTCCTCAAGCACGCGCCGCCCGCGCGCGATCCCTTCTCGCAAGCCTATCCTTGGTACGCGCTCGCCGAATTCGCCGCGCCTGAGGACGAGGAGACGCTGCGAAAGCAGATCGTCGACCTGCTGGAGGAGGCGATGACGCTGGGGCTCGCGCAAGACGCATCGATCGCCGATTCGCTCGCGCGCCGCGCAGAGCTTTGGCGCCTGCGCGAGGCTCTGTCGGAGGTGCAGCGGCGCGAGGGCGGCTCGATCAAGCACGACGTCTCTCTACCGCTGAAGGCCGTTCCGGGCTTCATCGAGGAGGCCGGGCGGCGCGTGACGGCGCTCGTTCCCGGCGCGCGTCCCGTGCCTTTCGGACATCTCGGCGACGGCAACATCCATTACAACATCTCGCAGCCGGTCGGCATGGAGAAGGCCGCCTTCCTCGCCCGGCGCCCGGAGGTCAACGCCGCCGTCCACGGCCTCGTCGGCTCGCTCAAGGGCTCGATCTCGGCCGAGCACGGGATTGGTCAGGTCAAGCGCGCCCTGCTGCGCGAGACCAAGGACCCGACCGCGCTCGCCGCCATGCGGGCGATCAAGGCGGCGCTCGACCCCAAGGGCGTGCTCAACCCTGGCAAGCTGCTATAATTTTAGGCAGGCTTTCTAAAGCTCGGAAAAATCGTGGCGGCCATCGCGGCCGAGCTTCAAGGGCCTCGCCCAGAGCACGGCGGAAAGCGGTAGCGGTCCATAGAGATGCGGGAAAAGGTCGCCGCCGCGCGACGGCTCCCATTTCAGCGCCTCGCCGAGCTTCCCCGCATCGATCGCCACCAGCAGCAGATTATCCTGACCAGCGAAATGTCGCGCGGCGGTCTCCGCGACCTGCGCTTTCGTCGAGAAATGAATGAAGCCGTCGGCCAGATCGACCGGAGCGCCGTCGAAGGCCTGCCCCTGCGTCGGCCAGAGCGACGAGGGAACGAGCTTGTAGACGATCCCGGAGCCCCCGCTGCTCATTCGGCAGCCTCGGCGGGCTTTGCGGCGAGCTCCTTGCGGGAGGGCAGCCGCGCCACCACGCCGATCAAGGCGCGGTCGGAGAGGGCGACGAGCCTTTCTCCGCGGTTCAGCCACTCGACGGCGTCCTCGATCGTCTCGGCCTCGGCGAGCTTGGTTTCCGCAAGCGCGCGGTCGGCACCGATCACGCCGCGCTGACGCGGCTTGCGCGCCGGCAGCCAGCGCTCATGCAGCTCGCGCAATTGCGGATCGTCGTGGATCGCCTGCAGCCCGTTCGCTTCGTCCTCGCCCGAGCGCTGAAGGCCCTTGTAAAGCGCCCGGCCTCTCTTCGCCACCGGCGGCGTCGTCGTCTCCTCGGGCGTGTTGAGCACGCCGGCGCGGCGGAACACGAGCCCGAGCCAGCGCTGGCCCGTCAGATAGGAGATCGGGATCGAGAGAATGAGGCCGGCGATCGTCGGCGACATCCAGGCGACGAGCGAGGGCGAGATCAAGAGGCCGGCGATGAGGCTCAGCACGCCCATGGCCACGTGAGAGCGATGGCGGCGCACGATCGCGATGAAGGGCACGGAGCCGTCGTCGCGCCGCTGCGGGTCCCATCCCGTGTCGAAGCCAAAGACGATGTGCAGCACATGGCCGGTCTGGATCAGCATCATGATCGGCGCGAGCAGCGCCGAGAGCACGATCTCGAAGATCGTCGAGACGAGCAGCATCAGCACGCCGCCCGCGCCGCGCCGCGTCTCCTTCTGCGCGATCGCGACGAGGAGGCCGAAGAATTTCGGGGCGAGAAGAATAGCCATCGTCAGCGCGAAGAGCGCGAGCGAGCGCTCCGCGTCGAACCGCGGCCAGACCGGGAAGATGCCGAACTCCGAGGTGAAATATTCCGGCCGGAAATAGCTCGCCTGGAACACCAGCACGATGCCGACGAAGAGCTGCAGTAGCCACAGCGGGGAGGTCAGATAGCCGAAGATGCCGGTCAGAAAATGCTGGCGGCTCGCCCAGTGGAAGCCTTTGCCGAACAGGATGCGGCTGTGCTGCAGGTTGCCCTGGCACCAGCGCCGGTCGCGGATGGAGATATCGATCAGCGACGGCGGGCTCTCCTCGTAGGAGCCACCGATAGTCGGGAGCATGTAGACAGAGTAGCCGGCGCGGCGCATCAGGGCGGCCTCGACGAAGTCGTGGCTCAAGATATGGCCGCCCCACGGCGGGCGGCCGCGCAGATCCGGCAGGCCGCAATGCGCGGCGAAGGCCTCGGTGCGGATGATTGCGTTATGGCCCCAGTAATTGCCGTCGCGCCCCATCCATTCGGAGAGGCCTACGGCGATGACCGGCCCGTAGATGCGCGCGGCGAATTGCTGGACGCGCGCGAAAAGCGTGTTGCGGTTGATGACGAGCGGCAGCGTCTGGATGACGCCGGCGTCGGGATCGGCCTCCATCGCCGCCGCAAGGCGAACGATCGTGCGCCCCGACATCAGGCTGTCGGCGTCTAGCACGACCATCTGCTTGTAGGCGCCGCCCCACCGGCAGACGAATTCGGCGACATTGCCCGCCTTGCGGCTCGTGTTCTTCTCGCGCCGGCGATAGAAGACGCGCACGCCGACGGAACCGAGCCGGCGCCGCAGCGCGATGAAGGCGCGCTCCTCGGCGATCCAGACGTCGGGATTCGTCGTGTCGGAGAGAAAGAACCAGTCGAAGTGCGCGCCTAGCCCCGTCGCCTCCACATCCTCGAAGATCGCTTGCAGCGTCGCGAAGACGCGGCTCGGGACCTCGTTGTAGATGGGCATCACGACGACGCTCTTCTCGCTCAAGGAGGTCGGCATCGGCGGCGCGGGCCGCCGCCGCAAGAGGACGATGAAGCCGACGATCGCGCTCATGAAGGCGAGCGCGATCCAGGAAAAGTTCAGGATGAAGAGCGCGAGCAGCGCCCATTTCAGGGTCGTGACGCCGCCGACGTCGATGACCCGATACATTTCGTGCCCGCCATAGGCGGTCAGCGCGGCGCCGCCGCCGAAGGCGACGAGACGCGCAAGCCAGGGATTGGCGGGCCCGGCCGCGGCGATCTCAAGCTGTTGGGTAGAAGGGCGCGGGGCCTCGCCGTCGCGGCTCGCCGCGGCGGGGCGTCGCCGGCGGCCGCGCGAGTCGAACTTGAAGATGTTCTGCGCCGGCATCGAGAGCCGGTTCTCGACCGGCGTCGGCGGGGCGTTTAACGAAACTTCCGCCCCCGTCAGCGCGGCTGTCGGCGCCGGGGCGATCTCAAGCGTCTCTTCTACAGCGTCCATCGATAGATCCAGGATTCGCTGACCTGCTCATCGCCCGATTTCAGCTCGAGCCGCAGCTCGCTGAAGGTCTCGCCGGCCGGGTCGAGCTCGAACACCACCCGATGCGTCTTGCTCCAGGGATCGAAGGCGTCATGCAGCTTCACGGCATTTCCTGGTTTTGCGCTCAGATTCGCCTGCGCCGCGGGCCGGGTGGGATCGCCCAAGGCGTCTCCGCTGAAAACCACGACAAAACGGCGATGCTTGGGCGAGACGCCGCGTCCGCTGCGCGCGGCGCTGACCACTGCGTAGGGCGGCCGGGTCGGCGGATTCCAGCACCAGAACTGGCGATAAGCGAATTTTTTCTCGGAATTGGCGGCAAGGCGATCCTTGGGCCGCCAATAGGCGATGATGTTTTGGTTGAATTCCGACTCGGAGGGAATCTCGACGAGCTGCATCGAGCCCTCGCCCCAGTCGTGATGCGGCTCGATCCAGATCGATGGCCGCTGCTCCCAGTGCTCCTCGTCATCCTGATAGGCGCCGATGTCGCGATTGCGGGTGATGAAGCCGAAGCCTTTGGGATTGGCGTCGATGAAGGAGGAGAACTGCAGGCTGTTGCGGTTGGACAGCGGGCGCCAGAGCCACTCGTTGGCGCCGGTGTGAATCTGCAGCCCATTCGTTTCCGAGGCCGCGGGACGGATGTCGTCGACGCGTCGCTGGTCGAGCGGCGTGAAGAATGACGCCCCCGCGAGGCTCGCGATGCCGATATGGTCGAGGTCCAGGCGCGGAAAGAGTGTTAGCTCGACGTCGAGTATCGTCGCCTCGACGGAGCGCAGCGTGAACATATAGACGCCGACGAGGCTCGGAGAATCGAGAAGCGCGTGGATGACGAGCGTGTCGTCTCCGGCGGCCGGCGTCTCGATGTAGAATTCCCGAAAAACCGGATATTCCTCGCCCGGGTCGGCCGTGCGGATCGACAGGCCCCTCGCCGTGACGCCCCATTTTTTCTGGCCGGCGGCCTTGGCGCGATAGAAGCTCGCCCCCAGAAACTGCAGACAGGCCGCGCCGTCGAGCGACTTCCCGCCCCCGGCGCTCGGCCAGACGCGGAAGCCGGCGATGGCGGATTCGGGCAATTTATCCGGCGGCTTTTGCGTCCCGAAGGAAAATTGCGGCAGGGCGGGGCGCAGGAGCTCGCCCTTGCCTCCCTCCACGAGAAAAATCTTGACCGGCGCGGCGTAGACCCATCCCCGCAGCAGCGGCTCGATGGTGAAGTTCCTCTGATCGCTCGCCCAGACTCGGGCTTCCGGGCGCACTTCCGCCGCCTCATATTGCTCGCGGTTCAAGCGCGCAAAATAATCCGGAAGCTCGGCGCTCGGCGCCGCAAAGGGCTGCTTGAGCAGATCGCGGGCGCGCGCCAGAAGCCCGTCGCGCGTGAAGGAAATCGCCTGCTCCTGTCCTGGGCCCTGCGCCATCGCAATTTCGCCGGGCGGCGCGACGGCGGCCGCGAGCGCTCCGAGCGCTCCCTTCAACAAGTCTCGACGTTCGACCATTTTTTGCGCAAACCCAGGGAGGCGCCGCCCCGCGGAACCCTTCGATACCTGTATACGAGATACTAGAGGTTTCGAAACGGAATTCTTAAAGCGGGCGCCAGATTTCCGGCCCCGGGCGGCTTTGGCGCCCCTCGCCCCAAAATCGCCATGCGGGCTTCGAATCTTCGCCGAAACTGATAAAAGGGCGCCGACCGATTCCCTCACGCTCAAGCAAAGGATCGTCGCCGCGCATGTCGTCCTCGAAAGAGCGCCGCGCTCTCGCCATCGTGCTCGCCGCCGGCGAAGGCACGCGCATGAAATCGGCTTTGCCGAAGGTTCTCCACCGGGTCGCCGGCCGCACGATGCTCGCCCATGTGCTGGCGAGCGTCGAGGCCGCCGGCATCGCCGATGTCGCTGTCGTCGTCGGCCCCGGCCGCGACGACGTGCGCGCCGAAGCCGAGCGCGCCTGGCCCAAGTCGCGGGTTTTCGTGCAGGAGGAACGGCGCGGCACCGCTCATGCCGTGCTTGCGGCGCGCGAGGCGCTGGCCGACGGGCATGACGATCTTCTGATCCTCTTCGCGGACACGCCGCTCGTCAGACCTGAGACGATGCAGGCCCTGCGTCGCGCCCTTGCGGAGGGCGCGGCGGTCGCGGTTCTGGGCTTTCGTCCCGCCTCGCCCTTCGGCTATGGGCGGCTGGTGCAGGACGCCGCGGGCGCGCTGCTCGCCATCAAGGAAGAGAAGGACGCGAGCCCGGCGGAGCGCGCCATCGAGCTCTGCAACGCCGGGCTCATGGCGCTCGACGGAGCCCGCGCGCTGGAACTGCTTTCCAAGATCGACAACCGCAATGCGAAAGGCGAGTTCTATCTCACCGACGTCGTCGAGCTCTCCCGCGCGGCAGGGCTGAAGGCCAGCGTCGTTCTCGGCGAGGAGAGCGAGGTTCTCGGCGTCAACGATCGCGTCCAGCTCGCCGAGGCCGAAAAGATCGCGCAGGACCGTCTGCGCCGCGCCGCCATGCAGGCGGGAGCGACGATGATCGATCCCGCGTCCGTTTATCTCAGCGCCGACGCCAAGATCGGCCGGGACGTGACGATCGAGCCGCATGTTTGGCTCGGCCCCGGGGTCGAGATCGGCGAGGGCGCGGTGATCCACGCCTTCTCGCACATCGAATCCGCCAGGATCGGGCCGGGCGCCAATGTCGGCCCCTTTGCGCGGCTGCGGCCGGGCGCGGATCTCGGCGAGGGCGCCAAGGTCGGCAATTTCGTGGAGATCAAGGCGGCGAAGATTGGAGCCGGCGCGAAGGTCAGTCATCTCACCTATATCGGCGACGCCGAGGTGGGGGCCGAGGCCAATATCGGCGCGGGAACGATCACTTGCAATTATGACGGCTTCCTCAAATATCGCACCGTGATCGGCGAGGGCGCCTTCATCGGCTCCAATTCCTCGCTCGTCGCGCCCGTGACGATCGGCGCCGGCGCCTATGTGGGGTCGGGCTCCGTCGTGACGAAGGATGTGAGCCCCGACGCGCTCGCCGTCGCGCGCGGACAGCAGGTCGAGAGGCCGGGCTGGGCGCGGTTCTTCCGGGAGAAGCAGAGCGCGAAGAAGCGCAAGCCGTGATATGCGGAGCCGCTTGACGCCGAGAGCTTCGGTTGTAAGCCGAAGTCAAGATGAAAAACGTCGAATGGCGAGACGTTCCTGCGTCTGGGGCGCTCGCGGGCCGGGCCATGAGTTGCGCCCGAAGGGGTTTCAGCAGCAATTCACTTAGGGATTGGAGGAGCGAATGTGCGGCATCGTCGGAATTCTCGGTCGCGAA
>Ga0265331_10003135_pt1 | contig 10804 bp, 10 predicted proteins | sample 41923metaG_FD_202088 | JGI IMG/M metagenome (GOLD analysis project Ga0265331, IMG submission 202088) | Rhizosphere microbial communities from Carex aquatilis grown in University of Washington, Seatle, WA, United States - 4-19-23 metaG | ecosystem: Host-associated > Plants > Roots > Rhizosphere...
GCCTCCATTACCTTGAATCGGCCGCAGGTGCACAATGCTCTCAACCTGGAAATGCTGCAGGAACTCGCCGATGCTTTGCAGAGAGCGCAGTGGGACGACGATGTTGCCGTTATCGTGATCACGGGCGCCGGCTCGAAAGCATTTTGTACCGGAGCGGACATCAAGGAATGGAATGAGGATTTTCTGACAAAGCCCGACGATTTTTACAAATGGATGGGTGTTTTCATCGAGACATTTGAACGGCTGCGCAATATTGGCAAACCGACAATTGCGAGGTTGAACGGAATGGTTGTCGGCGGGGGAAATGAACTTCAGATGTCGTGCGATTTTGCGGTCGCTGCATCGGACGTCGTCATCAAACATGTCGGCACATCGCGCGGAAGCGTCGCCGCTGCCGGCGGCACGCAATGGCTGCCGATTATCGTCGGCGACCGTCGCGCGAGAGAGATACTAATGCTTGGGAAAGAACTGAAGGCAAAGGAAGCTCTCTCGTGGGGATTGATCAATCAGGTCGTGCCTCGAAGGAATCTCGATAGTGCCGTCGCCGCGATGGTTGAAACGCTTGTCAATAAACTCCCTGAGTGCACCCGTTACACGAAGGAGCAGTTGAACTTCTGGCGGAACTTTTCGTGGGCCATGACTATCGGCCATGCAAAAGATTGGCTCACAGTCCACACTTCCGCTCCGGAGATCGTGGAAGGAATCAGGGCGTTTAACGAAAAGCGGCCGATTGACTATAAAAAATTACGTTCGATGAAAAAGTAAAAATGGAAAATTCTTCCGCCCGTCCTGATAGTGCGTTCACGTTTTCCTCTTTCTCAAATTAACTTGCGAGACTTGAATGAATCTCACCACCATCATCTTAACGAAGGAACAGGGGTACGCCCTGATACAATTGAACCGGCCCGACGTGTTAAACGCAATCAACATGAAGTTGATGGAAGAGCTGGTTCTGACGCTCGATGAACTTGACAAGGACGGCGACGTCCGTTGCATCATCATCACCGGAAGCGGTAAGGCGTTTGCTGCCGGAGCTGACATCAAGGAAATGGCGGATGCCTCGGCGATGGAAATGCTGCAGCGCGACCAGTTTGCGCGGTGGGACCGGATCCGGAAAATTAAAAAACCGATCATCGCTGCGGTGGGCGGGTTTGCGCTCGGCGGCGGCTGCGAACTTGCGATGACGTGTGATATCATTATTGCGTCGGAATCGGCGAAATTCGGCCAGCCGGAAATCAACCTTGGCGTTATTCCCGGAGCAGGAGGGACGCAGCGTTTGACCCGTGCCGTCGGAAAATACAAAGCGATGGAAATGGTGCTCACCGGCTCAATGATGACTGCTGAGGAAGCGAAGCAATGGGGACTCGTTGTCAAGGTGGTCCCGAATGAATATCTTGTAGAGGAGGCCAAAAATCTGGCAAAGACCATCGCCTCGAAACCGCCTGTCGCTGTTCGCTTGGCGAAGGAAGCGGTTCTGAAATCGTTTGATACGACCATTGAAGGAGGACTCGAGTTCGAACGGAAGAATTTTTACATGCTTTTTGCAAGCGATGACCAGAAGGAGGGAATGAAAGCATTTGTAGAAAAGAGAAAAGCAGAATGGAAGGGGAAGTAAAAGGCGCCGGATTTCGCGCGTAATGTCCTTGCAGTAAAGGATGAGGAAAACAGTTGAATTCCTCATGTTCCCGTAAGATTCCGGAGGAAATAGGTGAGTGGCTCAGGTCAATTCAATAGCTTGAGGAACTTCAAATTGTTGATAGTATGATTTTTTTTTTGTAAAGTTACCCACACAATCCAAACTCGACCGACCAATGCTTAGGAGGGAACCCTTTATGAATAAGTTTATTTTTTTGCCTGCCTTGCTTTTGTCTGTCCTTTTCCTTGTTCCCCCTTTGTTCGCACAAGCGCAACAAAAGCCCGCCTTGACAATCCAGCCAAAGTACGGGGATGCTCCATTGACGGTGTTTGTTGCCGGGGACTATTTTGGGCAAAAATTTTCAGATGTCAACACAATCTATCAATCAATCGAAAAAAATTATTCACTGCCGGCAGGCAGCGATTTCAAAAATTATTATTTTGTTTTGACAGGTGTGCGGTATACTCCTGTGAGCGGACAATCCATCCAGGGTGAATTCGGCGGAAGTGTATGGAAAGCGGTCAAAGAAAAGTCCACCAATTTTCTGCAAATGTATTACACCGGCGGATCATATATCTTGAGCTTACCAATGCAAATGGTTTCCATTTATGGCGGCGGAGGATTGGGTTACATTTGGCTAAATACCCAGCGGACCTACACCGCGCTTTCCGGTGTTGCCCAGGTTAATGCGCAATTGGCGCAGCTTCATGGAATAATTGGAATAGAATTCCTTAACTCTTCAGGCGCCTCCTTCTCGTTAGAAGGAAGGTACACCTATGCGTCAACGGTTTCACCAAGGCGCTCAGACCTCGATTTTGTTATGAAAGGAATTACCGGAGGAATTCAAATCGGTATTCCAATCGTTATTTAAATTGGTTGTATTAGCTTATTTTTTTCAAAACAACTGTTTTCGAAGGGAGAGAATCATGATTCGACAATCCACATTGCTCAAAATCTGCGTTGTTTATATCGTCGCAATGATGGCCGGATGTAAACAAAATTCTACAACACCGCTTGAGCCGGCATCGCTATCGACATACCAGCCGAAGGGAACGATCACCGGCTTAATCGTGAATAGCATTACAAGCATGCCCGTGCCCGGGGCTGTCATTACCCTTGGGTATGACGGCAATGTGCAATCGGTTACTTCCGACGGGGCGGGAGCGTATTCATTTGCCAATGTGCCCGTCGGAAAATATCAGATTGTCAACGGGACAGCCGTTTCTTCAGGCACTTACAACTTCACCGCATCGCTGGTGGCGTACAATGCGGGACAAAAGGATTCTACAAAAAAATACAGAGACTATTACTATAGTACTGTGACCATCACATTCACCTCGCTTGCGCTGGGGGATTCACTCGCCGTTAGCGATATGGTAGGAACCAGTCAACTCCAAATTTCCTATCTCAATACAACGGTAACCGGCCAGGTTGTTGACCAGAATCAACAGCCTGTTGCAAATGCGTCGGTGCTGCTCTATGATGCAACAGTATTCCCAAACACTCTTCTTGCTCAGACGACAACTTCGGCATCCGGCGGATACCAGTTCTCGGCTGTCGACAACGGTCTGACGATTACTATCAAAGCGCGAAGCAACGACGGAGCGTTCGAGGGAACGCTGGCAGGGTTCACGCTCCCGGCAAACTTCCCGACGAATTTGCAGGTCAATGCAAAACGTATCATGATTGTGCCCCTCAGCACGACCGTTACCGGACAGGTTGTCGATCCAAACCAACAGCCGGTCGCTAACGCTACGGTGATGCTTTATGATGCAACCGTGTTTCCAAACAATCTCCTTGGTCAAACGACAACTTCGGCATCAGGCGGGTACCAATTCTCCGTAGCTGCAAACGGTTTGACGATTACTATCAAAGCGCGAAGCAGTGATGGATCGCTGGAAGGATCGCTGACAGGGTTCACGCTCCCAGCGAACGTGACAAACGATTCGCTGCGATCGCAGGTAACTGCGGAGCGGATCATCCTCACTCCCGTGGACAATGTCAAGCCGTTTGTCGCGAGTCTTACTCCTGAAAACAACTCAGATGTGTCGCCAACAGGCCTTCAAGTGGTCTATACATTCTCGGAACCGATCAAACAAACTGCGTACACACGCACTACCATGCCTCCGGGAAGCGGCACGATCATCGACGGTATCACGGTAACGTATGTCGGTTTAAAGAAAACCACAGCGGCAATTGCGATTGCATTACAGTGGAACGCCACTTTCACACAATTGACGCTGACACCACAGGGAATCGTAGGCTCTGCGAGGTACACCGTCGACGCAACAACCGCATTTAATTCGGGCAATATCATGGACAATGCAAACAACGCTCTTACTAACAACCCCCTGATTACCGGCGACTTTGAGGTATTGCAATTTTCGACAAACGGGGCATCAACAGTGCCAGCAGCGCCTACACTGACGCGAAGACTTATCGCCGGACTTTTCACGAACCTCGATTTCGGAGGCGGTGCTGTCGGGCTTGAGTGGAATTACGACGCGAATGCGCGCAGCTACAATATTTACCGGAGCGTTGACGGCGGATCGTTTGAACTCCGTCAAGCAAATTTCTATGGAGTGGATTTTAGCGAAAACTCGGGTTCGCTTGTTTCTCCTTCCGGGGCTGCCAATCCGTTAAGGGCGAGTTCCGTTCAGTACGTCGTACGGGCAGTAAGCAAGGATCTCGTTGAAAGCACATCGAGCAACATCATCACGGTGTCTGACAATGTGAAACCGCAGCTTTTGCTTACTTCCAGCTTTGCTGCGGCGGGCGGAACAAATTCGTGGATATATACGCTGCGCTTTACAGAGCCCCTAACTATCTCGACTGCGGAAACTGTCGGGAATTTCTCGTTTGGAAACACAGGCGGCGTTGTGTTTACTGTGAACAGCGCGAACTATATTGGAAACGTTGCGGGCGCCTATGTCGTTCAATTGGGAGTTACAACGAGCGCGGCCCTGCCGGTGGGATATGTGCTTTTTGTAAGCAGCAATGTAACAGACCTTGTCGGAAATCCCATTGACCAAACGGCGAACAGCAAGACGTTCTAATTTTCTGATCACGAAATAAAAAAGGCTCCGGTTGTTTAAAACTGGAGCCTTTTTTATTTCGTGAGAACCCTTCGTCGCCAGGTGCAATTAAAGAAAAGTGAGGAATACTTTTATCTTCGCGCGGCAGGCGAAATAATTGCAATAAACTGTGTTATGTCGTCGGAACTTAAATAGATATTCCCGCGCAAGTCGGTTGCCACTCCAACAGGGCGCCCCCAGACGGTTTTCTGGGAGATCGATCCGGTCGGTTGAAATCCTGTAACAACGTCGGTAACATATTCCGCCGTTGTGTCCGCGTCATGTTTAAATTTTAAAAAGACAAGTTTGTATCCAGTCGGAATTGTGCGGTTCCATGAGCCGCGGAATGCGACAAACGCACCGTTTTGGAATTGCGGTGGAAAAGAAGGATTAGAAAACTCGATCGCCATCGGCGCAGAATGCGCCTGGACCAGTGCGGCCGGTTGCTTCATCGAGCGGACGCGTGCGCTGTCCTCTCCTGTCAGCGGTAGCAATGCGCGGTATTCGTCGTGCGCGTTAAAATCGAAATAGATACCGTGAGCGTAGGCAAAGGGGTGGCCGTAAAATCCTCCGTCTCGCACAACGCTGACCCATTCGGGGGGAATGTCGTTTCCTTCCCAATCGCTTCCATTATTTGTCGCCCACAACCGGCCGTTATGCAGGGTCATGCCCACCGCGTTTCGTATGCCGGATGCAAAAGTGCGGCGGCCCGTGCCGTCGTCGTTGTATTCTTCAATGATCGCCCGGAGATCTTCACGGCACACATTGCAGGACGAGCCGATAGAGAGATACATTTTTTTTCGCGCGGCGTCGAAAACGATCGTGCGCGTGTCATGTCCGCCTGCGGGTTGGCGGGCCCCTTTCCCGATTTCATCGATAAAGACTTTCTTCGTTTCATAGATACCGTCGCCGTTTTCGTCAGTGCACTTTATGATGCGCCGCTCCTCGGCGACGTACATCGCTCCCCGATAGAATTGCACGTCATGCGAGAGATGAAATCCCGAAGCGACCACGATCGCCGTATCCGCAACGCCATCATGATCGCGGTCCGGCATCGCTATGATTTCACCGCTGTTTTTGTTAGCAACGTACAACACGCTGTCAGGGCCCCAGGCGAAGAACCGCGGTTTGCCTAATCCTCCCGTGTAGAACACTTTTGCAGTGTACCCTTCCGGGACGTTCAGCACAAGGTCGTCTTTGATCTTCCCCTTGAATTTATCCGGCACAATAAGTTTTACAGGAACAAGTTTTGCGTCCTTCACTGGCGTCATATGCACTGTCGCCGGCAGTTCTTGAGCCTGACAAAAAGTAAAAAGAAACAAGAGACCGGAAATCCATGCTCTCCGGGCAAGAACAAAAAATGTCTTCATACGCATCCTCCTTCTCTAAATTGTTCATTCCATTACCTGGAGCAGCATAGTATCATCAAAAAAGTCGCTGCCTCTTTTGATGATACTAACAAAAAAAAGGTCTATATTCAACATTAACCCATTCGGCTTCTAGAGCAATGATTTGAGGAGCGATGCCGTCAGCAGCGGGACGTTGTCTTTCTTCAAGCGTTTAGCTATTATTGTGCTGCAGGGAGTTGAGGAAGGGCTGAAACGCCTCTGTCGCAAGTCTAGCCTGAACCCGTAAAGGCGATTCCGCCCATCCAAAACTCCTGACCCAAGACCGAGCACTAAGCACTAAAACCCAAAATACCCCAATACATGTCTCACTCACTTGGAATTGTCGGCGCGGGCACGATGGGGACTGGCATTTCTTATGCTGCTGCTCTGAATAATTTCAGCGTTTCTCTTTATGACGTCAACGAGACAGTCGTTCTCAACGGTGTTGCACGTATTACATCGGAGATGAAGAAAAGCGTCGAAAAGAAAGAGCTTACGCAGGAAGAAATGAGTGCTGCGCTCTCCCGCGTCCACCCCCGCACGAAACTCTCGGACCTCGCCCATTGCGACATTGTCATTGAAGCGGTTCTTGAAGACCTTCGGATAAAGAAAGACCTCTTCAGACATCTTGAAGGCGAGGTCAAAGCTGACGCAATTCTCGCCACGAACACGTCATCGCTCTCTGTAACTGCGATCGCATCGGGAGTGAAAAAAACCGAGCGGGTGGTCGGACTGCATTTTTTCAACCCGGTTCATTTGATGAAACTTGTCGAGGTGGTGCAGGGTGCACAAACATCCGAGGAGACAATGAAGCGCGGGATTGAGTTCGGGGAGAAGCTTGGAAAAACATGTGTGCGTGCAAAAGACACGCCCGGTTTTATCGTAAATCGCATCGCACGCCCGTTTTACGGCGAAGCGCTCCGAATTTTGGGTGAAGGAATAGCGTCGGTGGAAGACATCGACCGCATTGTGAAAGGAGAAGGCGGTTTCTCGATGGGACCGTTTGAGTTGATGGACTTGATCGGCATCGACGTCAACCTCGCAGACACTCAGTCTGTGTACGAACAATTTTTCAACGACCCGCGTTACCGTCCGCATCCGATTCAACGTCAAATGGTCGATTCAGGAAAACTTGGCAAAAAAAGCGGGAAAGGATTCTATAACTATTGAAATCTTCCTCGCTCTCCAAAAATCGTCTCTCAGTGTTCATCGTCGGGGATGATTCGCTCGTTCTCGAATATTCCGAGACCGCCTCTGCGTTGGGCTACGCGATCATTCCTCCGGATAAAATTAAGAACATGAAGCCGACTGCCGGAAAAGTTTCCATTGCCCTTGAGCTTAGCAATCTCGACCTCGACCGGAAGAAAAAGAATCTGGCGGTCATGGACCAAAACCTTCCCGAAACAACGGCCATTCTCAGTTCATCAATCAATGTGTCCGCCCTTGACCAGTCGCAGTGGATAAAGATGAAACATCGGCTCATTGGCATTGCGGCACTGCCGACATTGATCAGAAATTCTGTTGTAGAAGTTTCGCCGACAGTCTATACAAATCAATCGGCCGTCGCTGTCGCACGAAAATTTTTCAATTCTCTAAAGAAAGACATTGTGATTGTGCAGGATAGAGTCGGGATGGTGCTGCCGAGGATTCTGTGTCAAATCGTCAATGAAGCGATGTTCGCCGTGCAACAGGACGCTGCATCGCCGAAAGCTATTGACACAGCAATGAAGCTCGGGATGAATTATCCTTCGGGACCGATTGAGTGGGGGGAGAAGATCGGCTTTAAGCAGGTGTATGCAGTGCTCTACGCCTTGCACACAGACCTAGGGGAAGAACGTTACCGCATTTGTCCGCTGCTGAAAGAGATCGCCGTGACGGGAAAGTTCTGGGGATGAAAATGACAGGCATGGGATTGCTTTAAGCAATCCGATTGCGATCTCAGCTTCCTTCCTTCAAGGTCTTTTCGTACGCCTCTTTGTAAAGCCGCAACGCATCGAGAATCGACTCTGCTATTACTTGTTGACCGCTTGGACTTCGCAGGAATATTTCATCTTTTCGGTTGGAGAGATAGCCCGTCTCGATGAGCACATTCGGCATCGATGCGCCGACAAGCACGTAAAAGCCCGCCTGTTTTACTCCGTGGCTTGCGGATGACAGCTTTTTGTCCATCTCATCTTCAAGAAATGAAGCGAATTGCTCGCTCTGGCGGACGTACGCGCTTTGCGCCATCGTGAGAATGATAAAATTCTCCTCTGTAATATCCTGGTACCGATCCTGGTAATCCTTTTCCAACCGCACAACCGCATTTTCTTTCTGCGCAATTTTGATCGCGTCTTCTGTTTTGCCCGGACGCAGCAAATAAATTTCAAAACCGTTAGTCGGCGACGGTTTTCGTTCCAACGAATTGCAATGAATGCTGATAAACAGCTTTCCCTGATTCTCATTGGCGATCTGGCCGCGCCGGTACAACTCTACGAAACGGTCGGACTTGCGAGTGTAAACCACCTTGACGTCGGGGAGCCGTTCTTCGATCAATTTGCCGAGCTTCAACACGACGCCGAGGGTAATATCTTTTTCGCGCGTCCCTATCGTGCCGAGCGTTCCGGGGTCGTTTCCGCCGTGCCCTGCGTCAAGCACGATGACATCCAGCTTCCATTTTTTCCGCTGCGAATCCAGTTGTGTTCGAAGGTCCTGCTGCTGTTTCTGTCCTTGATTTGCTTCTTGCTCCTGCCGCCTGCGTTCCGCAGCCAATTCTTTTTTCGACAGCGGCGTCGCGGTTTGGATGGAAACCAGCAGATCGTTGCTTGTTTCATCCTGAACAATTTCCGATGTGGAGATCTTTTTCCGCAGCTTGAAAGAAAGCTGCGCGGATGTCGGCGATTGGACTGCGAGCATTTGTTCAATAGCAGGATTCAATGCGATGGAGTTGATGGCAGCGGTATCCGCTCTGACGTTCGGCAGTGTAACGTATAACGAATTATCGTCACGGACGAAACGCTCCGCATCGTTTATCTTCACCGCCGAACGGATCCGAATAAGATAGCCGTTCTTCCGGGCCTCGACAGTGAAGCCGGAGACGTCGAAAAGTCTGAGTTCTCCCGTCGAATCGAATCCCGCCAGGCTCATCTCCCGCGCAGTATCGACGGCAAGTTCTGTACGAGAAATCGAATTGAAGATGGGGAGAAAATAAATGAGCGGTGCATACATCGAATCGCCGAATGTGTGAGTCGGCACCGGCAGCTGCATCGTTGTTTGCTTTCGTGTCGAGTAATCGGTCACGACAACAAACGAGTTCTCAGCCGCTAATTTTATCTCCGCGCGGCTGAGTTTGATTTCCATCTTTTTTGTCGTAGCGTTGTAGAAATAGTTCAATCCAAACATGTGAACGAGGTCGGGGAGGGAAATGTACCGAACCCTGTCAATCGTTACTGCGTTGATGTACTTCGATGAGGCAGGGTTTTTGACGACAAAAATTTCCGAGCTGTCTTGCTGCTGAGCGATAACAATGGAACCGTTCAACGCAAGGATCAATCCCACAACGCACAACAGCACATGCCGAAGAATGTTTCTGTTCATGAGCGGTAATTGGTGAATTGAAGTGGAAGAGGAAAATCGAGCGCCTTCAATTTTGCGATGACGGCCTGAAGCTCGTCACGGTCTTTGCCGGATACCCGTACCTGCTCTTCCATGATCTGTGCCTGTACTTTGAGCTTTGACTCTTTGATGGCCTTGACGAGTGTCTTCGCATTTTCTTTGTCAATTCCAACCTGCAGCGTAATCTTTTGACGCGCGGTCCCGCCGGCGGCTTGTTCTACAGGACTGTATTTCAGCGACTTGAGGTGAATGCCGCGTTTCACGAATTTGTTCTGGAGAACGTCCACGACGCTTTTCAGAGTGAACTCGTTGAGCGAACTGACGGTCACTATTTTTTCTTTCTGGTCGAAATCGATTGTGGATTTGGAATCTTTCAGGTCGAAGCGCTGTGCCACTTCCTTCTGAGCCTGATTGAGAGCGTTGTCGACTTCCTGCATGTTTACTTCGGAAACGACATCAAACGAATTTTGTTGGGCCATGGCGTGTCAAGATAACAGTGTCTCGATATTGACAATTCTTTTTTTGAGTTCAGCGATTAAAGGTTTCGCGGGGACGATTTCCTCCGCCGTAAAAACGCCTCTCGGTGAAATTGTTCTGTCGAGCAACAGTTGCGCAATGATGGAAGCCGGAAAAGAGGTTGTGCGCATCATTGCCATCATCGAATTTTTTTCGTCCCACAAGTCGATAAGCCGGTGTGGAAGCACATATCCCTGCCGTTTTCGCGTCCGATGGCAGAAACAAGAAGCAGCACGGCATCCGGTTCATTAAATGTAAGACGTTTTTTGAGTAATTCCAAAAATAATTCGCGTGTTGTCACAAGATCGCTTCCCATCGACAACGGCTCCTTATCCGCTAAACCAACGTCAAACAGCCGTTTAATTCTTTCACAATGGCCTTTCTAGCGAATTGTCTTGTATTCGAGCGATTGCACTTTTCCTTCCATCAATTGCGGAAGCCTCGAGACGCCTTCTCCGGTATGAAATGCCTCCAAATTTTCAAACGGCGGGGAAAATAAAAGACTTTCCATCTCTCCCCGCGGATGAACCCTTAACACGTCTAGCTCGATGGCGGCGAGGGTGATTGAGCGGTGCGGCGAAGAACGAACGAGGTCA
>Ga0265331_10003137_pt1 | contig 10796 bp, 11 predicted proteins | sample 41923metaG_FD_202088 | JGI IMG/M metagenome (GOLD analysis project Ga0265331, IMG submission 202088) | Rhizosphere microbial communities from Carex aquatilis grown in University of Washington, Seatle, WA, United States - 4-19-23 metaG | ecosystem: Host-associated > Plants > Roots > Rhizosphere...
CGTTTGAATATTCGTAATGCTGATGCCATCGAATATATTCGACACGCACCTGAAGCTAGCGCACTCCCTTCGCAGTTACGTCCCGGTCGCAGCATTCTGGCCAAAACAACGTTAGATGGGGAACTTTTTGAGCTGCTTTTTCAGACTGGAAGTGAGACATCACTACAAATTAAGCATGTTGGCTCTCAATATCATGCAGAGCAGATTCAATCGGTCCTTGAAAATCGCACCCTGATGAAATCGGCCGAGATCCAAAGTTCATTGTTTGCAGCGACTGATGAAGCCGGTATTCCTGATGCCATCGCGCTGCAACTCGCTGATATTTTCTCCTCCGACATCGATTTCAACCTCGATCTGCGCAAAGGCGATCATTTTTCGGTGGTCTATGAGGCTACCTTCAACAATGGCGAACTTGTGAAGTCTGGCCGCGTGCTTTCAGCTGAATTCGACAATCAGGGTAAAACTTACCAAGCCGTTCTTTATCGTGACCATGAAGGTCATAGTAATTATTACACCCCGGAAGGCAAGAGTCTGCACAAGGCTTTTTTAAGATCGCCTGTTGAATTTTCACGGATCAGTTCCGGCTTCACGCTGGCACGCTTTCATCCCATCCTGCAAACCATGCGGGCGCACAAGGGTGTTGATTACGCTGCCCCGATAGGCACACATATCAAGGCCGCATCGGATGGCACTGTCCTTTTTGTCGGTCAGCAGGGCGGGTATGGCAATGTCATTATGCTTCAGCATGCGGGTGACATCAGTACGGTATATGGCCACTTATCCAGATTCGCTCCAGGCTTGCACAAGGGTCAGAAGATTTCTCAAGGCGATGTGATTGGCCAGGTAGGGATGAGCGGACTGGCAACTGGGCCGCATTTGCATTATGAGTTCCGTGTGCATGGCGAGCATCGCGACCCACTTAAGGTCGCCCTGCCAACGAGCGTACCATTGTCGAAGATTGAACTTTCGGCATTTCAGCTGCAATCACAACCGCTTGTATCGAAACTCGGCATGCTAAAGCAGTCCAAAACGGTTTTGCTTGATTGAGTACTCTTGTTGCCGATGTGAAAGCTGATAGCCGCTTTATAGGCCTGATGTCAGGTACTAGTCTAGATGGTGTTGATGCTGCTCTGGTTTGCTTTACATGCGATGGGCATCCTACGTTTGAAGGCAGTCATTTCCTACCTTTCTCTGAGCTTTTGCAGCATGAGCTCCTCGCTATCAATACATCGGGCAATAACGAAATTGAACGCTCAGCGCTGCTCGCCAACCAGTTGTCAAAATTGTACGCTGCATGCATCGATGGTCTGCTCGAAAACTCGCGCTTAACTGCCTCTGATATTACTGCCATAGGCTGTCATGGTCAGACCATACGGCATCGCCCAGAGCTCGGATATACGTCGCAAATCGGCAATGCTGCGCTGCTCGCCGAGTTGACTGGTATAACAGTAGTTTCAGATTTTCGCAGTCGAGATATCGCAGCAGGCGGTGAAGGTGCACCATTGGTTCCTGCATTCCACCTTGCCTTGTTCGCCGACCCGCGCGTCCACCGTGTCATCATCAATCTCGGCGGCATCAGTAATGTCACTGATTTGCCACCATCAAATGTAGTTACTGGTTTTGACTGCGGCCCTGCAAATCTTCTACTAGACGAATGGGTTCATCGGCATACTGGTCAACGCTATGATAAGAATGGTGCTTGGGCCTCCACAGGTCAACTTATTCCTGAGTTGTTGCAGTCCATGTTGCAGCACCCATTTCTGCATCAGTTGCCACCCAAGAGTACAGGGCGCGACACCTTCAACATGGCATGGCTGTCATCACAGCTGATTTCTACTTATGCGCCGGCCGACGTTCAAGCGACGTTGGTCGAATTTGCAGCGCGCTGCATTGTTGATGCGATCAATCAGTATGCCAAGAGCGCGAAGGAATTTTATCTTTGTGGCGGCGGCGCCCACAATACAGCTTTAACATCGCGCCTGCAGGAGCTACTTGGTGATCGCAAAGTCCTGCTTACAGATGAACTCGGCATCGCTGCTGACTGGGTAGAGGCGGCTGCTTTTGCTTGGCTTGCGCGACAAACTTTGATTGGCGCCCACGGCAACCTTCCAGCAGTTACAGGCGCCTCTGGCGGTCGTGTACTTGGTGCCATTTATCCAGCTTAAGCCGCGCAACGTTGATGTAACTGCTTGCCACTTTCTTCGTCAGCCAATAGTATTAGCCACTCCTTAGAACAAAGCTCTGCATTCAGTTATGAAGCCTACCAAAGTCACACTTACCTTCGATAATGGCGCCGCTCCCATTGAACTCCCTGTTCTCTCTGGTGAACTTGGAACGGACGTGATCGATATTCGCAGCCTCGGAAAGCAAGGCTATTTCACGTATGACCCCGGGTTTATGTCGACGGCAAGTTGCAACTCTGACATCACCTATATCGATGGTGATGCGGGCCTGCTTTATTATCGCGGCTATCCGATAGAGCAATTGGCTGAACGGGCAGATTTTCTTGAGGTCGCTTACCTTTTAATCAATGGTGAGCTCCCTACTGCCGACCAAAAGTCTGAGTTTGTCGGTACGGTGCACAAGCACACCATGCTGCATGATCAGATGTCGAATTTTTTCAGAGGGTTCCGTCGCGATGCGCATCCCATGGCGGTCATGGTAGGTGTTGTCGGCGCGATGTCTGCGTTCTATCGCGAATCTTCTGATGCGTTTGATCCCAGACAACGTGATGTAGCCACTTTCCGGCTGTTGGCCAAGGTCCCTACCATTGCGGCCTGGAGTTACAAGTACAACATTGGCGAGCCGTTTACTTACCCGCAAAATCGCTTCAATTACGCAGAGAATTTTCTGCATATGATGTTCGCAACGCCCTGCGACGAATATCAGCCGAATCCTGTACTGGCCAAGGCACTTGACCGTATTCTCATCCTGCATGCTGACCACGAGCAGAACGCATCTACTTCGACAGTCCGTGTGGCGGGTTCCAGTGGCGCGAACTCATTTGCCTGCATTGCTGCGGGAATCGCCTCATTGTGGGGACCACTCCACGGTGGCGCCAATGAAGCAACACTTAAAATGCTTGAACAAATCGGTGATATTTCACGTATAGGCGAATACATTAAGCGTGCCAAGGACAAATCAGATTCTTTCCGCCTGATGGGATTTGGGCATCGCGTTTACAAGAACATGGACCCACGGGCTGCGATCATGCGCAAGACATGCCATGAGGTATTAAATGAACTTGGATTGCATGATGATCCCTTGTTCAAGCTGGCCATGGAACTCGAGAAGATTGCCCTTGAGGACGAATACTTTATACAGAAGAAACTCTACCCCAACGTCGATTTCTATTCTGGAATCGTTATGCGAGCGATGGGTATTCCCAATTCCATGTTTACTGCCATTTTTGCATTAGCTCGTACTGCTGGCTGGGTCGCGCAATGGACAGAGATGATGTCTGACCCAGAACATAAGATTTCACGTCCGCGTCAGCTCTATACTGGAAATACACGGCGTGATTTCATACCTATTGATAAGCGCTAGCTTTGGCTTCAGCAATAAAAAAGCCCCGTATGTGGGGCTTTTTTATTGCTTTCGAACTGACTATGACTAGTGTTGCACGCCGCCTTTACGCAGCTTCTGAATCGCCTGCAATTGTGCGACAGCTTCGATCAATTCCGCCTGTGCCTTAGCGTAATCAATCTCCGAACTCTTGTCACGCATGGCTTCTTCAGCAAGACGTTTCGCTTCCAGCGCCTTGGCCTCGTCCAGATCATGGCCACGAATTGCAGTATCGGCCAGTACCGTCACCACACCCGGTTGCACTTCAAGAATGCCACCAGAGACGAAAATCAATGTTTCCTCGGCATTGTCAGGCTCTTTTACACGCAATGCACCAGGTTTGATTGTCGTAATCAAAGGTGCATGGCGTGGGTAAATTCCGACTTCCCCCATCGCTGCCGGCGCAGCAATAAATTCCGCCAGACCGGAGAAGATGGACTCTTCAGCACTTACCACGTCGAGATGTATCGTCATCGCCATTATCTCTTCCGATCTTAGTTAAGGGTCTTCGCCTTTTCCACGGCTTCTTCGATGCTACCTACCATGTAGAACGCTTGTTCTGGCAGGTGATCGTATTCACCGTTGACGATGGCCTTGAAGCCCTTGATGGTGTCCTTGAGCGTGACGTACTTGCCTGGTGAACCGGTAAACACTTCAGCTACGTGGAACGGCTGTGACAGGAAGCGCTGAATCTTACGGGCGCGTCCCACAGCCAGTTTGTCTTCTGGGGACAGTTCGTCCATGCCGAGAATCGCGATAATGTCGCGCAGTTCCTTGTAACGTTGCAGCGTAGCTTGTACTGAACGTGCCACGTTGTAGTGCTCTTCGCCAACGACCAGCGGGTCGAGTTGACGTGAGCTGGAATCCAGCGGGTCAACAGCCGGGTAGATACCCAAAGCAGCAATGTCTCGCGACAGCACAACAGTGGAGTCCAAATGCTGGAAGGTCGTTGCTGGAGACGGGTCAGTCAAGTCATCCGCAGGCACATACACAGCCTGAATTGAAGTAATGGAACCCACCTTGGTGGATGTAATACGCTCTTGCAGGCGGCCCATTTCGTCCGCCAGTGTTGGTTGATAACCCACGGCAGAAGGCATACGACCCAGTAGCGCGGACACTTCAGTACCGGCCAGAGTATAGCGATAGATGTTATCAACGAAGAACAGAATGTCACGACCCTCGTCACGGAACTTCTCGGCCATGGTCAGGCCAGAAAGTGCCACGCGCAAACGGTTACCCGGTGGTTCATTCATCTGACCGAACACCATGGCGACCTTTGATTCCTTCATGTTCTCGAGGTTAATCACGCCCGCTTCAGCCATTTCATGGTAGAAGTCATTACCTTCACGTGTACGTTCACCCACACCTGCAAACACTGACAAGCCTGAGTGTTGCTTGGCGATGTTGTTAATCAGTTCCAGCATGTTCACGGTCTTGCCCACACCAGCGCCGCCGAACAGGCCAACCTTGCCGCCCTTGGCAAACGGACACACCAAGTCAATCACCTTAATGCCGGTTTCCAGCAGGTCTACGGAAGGAGACAACTCTTCGAATGTCGGTGCCTTCTGGTGAATAGAACGACGTTCGTCACTGTCGATTGGACCGGCTTCATCAATCGGGCGGCCCAGCACGTCCATGATGCGACCCAATGTGCCGTGACCGACAGGAACAGTAATCTGCGAGCCGGTCGCCTTGAACTTCATACCGCGGCTCAGGCCATCACTGGAACCCATGGCAATGGTGCGCACCACGCCGTCACCCAGTTGTTGCTGAACTTCCAGGGTCAGACCGGCTTCTGCTGTAGAACCTTCCTCATCCAGAATCAGGGCGTCATACACCTTGGGCATTTGGTCACGCGGGAATTCGACGTCAACCACGGCGCCGATACATTGAACTACTTTACCTTGACTCATCTTGAGTTCCCCAATCTATACTTGATTCGTTACACAGCAGCCGCGCCACCAACGATTTCCGAAATTTCCTTCGTAATCGCAGCTTGACGGGCTTTGTTGTATACTAGTTTCAGTTCGCTGATGACGTTCTTCGCGTTGTCGGAAGCCGACTTCATCGCTACCATCCGCGCGCTTTGTTCCGAGGCCATGTTTTCTGACACAGAGTGGTACACCAAGGATTCGATGTATCGCACCATCAGGTCATTGATCACTTCCTTAGCATCGGGCTCGTAGATGTAATCCCAGTGACCTTCCGCGCTACCAACATGTTCACCAGATAGTGGCAACAGCTGCTCAACAACAGGCTCCTGCTTCATGGTGTTGATGAAGCGAGTGAAGCAAACAAAAAGCTGGTCGATTTCACCTGCGATGTAAGCATCCAGCATCACCTTGACGGGCCCGATCAGTTTGTCCATGTGCGGTGCATCACCGAGGCCGATGACATGCGACTTAACGTCGGCACCAAGGCGGCTCATGAAGCCCAAGCCTTTGTTACCGATGGCGGTTACTGAAATTCCGCGACCTTCAGCTTCCCAGGCTTTCATTCTGGCAAGCGACAGGCGCAGCACATTGGTATTGAGACCCCCGCACAGGCCCTTGTCTGAGGTCACTACGATCAGGCCGACATTGCCGACTTTTTCACGTTTGACGACGAACGGATGCTTGTACTCGGGGTGGGCAAAGGAAAGGTGAGCCGCCACATTGCGGATTTTTTCCGCATAAGGGCGGGCAGCTCGCATCCGCTCCTGCGCCTTACGCATTTTGGATGCGGCCACCATCTCCATGGCCTTGGTGATCTTGCGTGTATTTTCAACGCTCTTGATCTTGGTCCGAATTTCCTTGCTGCCAGCCATTATCGTGCTCCGACTTAGTAAGCGTTGGTGGCTTTGAAATCCTGAATCGCGTCTTCCACGGCCTTCTGATCATCCTTGCCCAGATCCAGTGTGGATTCAATCTTGTCCATTACTGACTTGTACTTGGATTTCAGGAATGAGTGCAGAGCAGATTCGAACGCCAGAACCTTGGCAACAGGGACATCATCCAGATAGCCTTGGTTTGCAGCCAGCAGTGAAACAGCCATTTCTGAGACGCTCAGTGGCGCGTACTGTGCCTGTTTCATCAACTCGGTCACCAAGCGACCACGATCCAGTTGCTTTCGGGTCGCTTCATCCAGATCAGACGCAAACTGCGCGAAGGCAGCCAGTTCACGATACTGAGCCAGTGCCAGACGCACACCGCCACCCAGTTTCTTGATGACCTTGGTCTGGGCAGCACCACCGACGCGAGACACAGAAATACCGGCGTTGATCGCAGGACGGATACCGGCGTTGAACAGGTCGGTTTCCAGGAAGATCTGGCCATCGGTAATCGAAATCACGTTGGTAGGTACGAATGCGGACACGTCACCAGCGGCAGTTTCAATGATGGGCAGTGCAGTCAGAGAACCAGTCTTGCCCTTCACTTCACCGTTTGTAAACTTTTCGACATACTCTTCGTTCACGCGAGCAGCACGCTCCAGCAGACGGGAGTGAATGTAGAACACATCGCCGGGATAGGCTTCGCGGCCTGGTGGACGGCGTAGCAACAGCGAGATTTGGCGGTATGCCCAAGCTTGCTTGGTCAGATCGTCGTACACAATCAGGGCATCCTGACCGCGATCGCGGAAGTATTCGCCCATGGTGCAACCGGCGTATGGTGCAATGAATTGCAATGCAGCAGAGTCCGAGGCAGAAGCTGCGACGATGATGGTGTATTCAAGTGCGCCATGCTCTTCCAACTTGCGCACTACGTTAGCAATGGTCGAAGCTTTCTGACCGATCGCAACGTAGATACAGGTCATGTTCTGACCCTTCTGGTTGATGATGGCATCAACGGCAACGGCCGTCTTGCCCGTCTGGCGGTCACCAATGATCAGTTCACGTTGACCACGGCCGACCGGCACCATGGAGTCAATCGACTTCAGACCGGTTTGAACTGGTTGCGACACGGATTTACGTGCAATCACACCCGGCGCCACCTTTTCAATCTTGTCTGTCAGTTTGGCATTGATCGGGCCCTTGCCATCAATCGGTTGACCCAGTGCATTGACGACGCGGCCGACCAGTTCGGGGCCGACAGGCACTTCAAGAATACGGCCAGTACACTTAGCGGTATCACCTTCGGTGATGTGCTCGTAGGCACCCAGCACCACGGCACCCACCGAGTCACGCTCAAGGTTGAGCGCCAGACCGAATGTATTGCCCGGGAATTCGATCATTTCGCCGGCCATCACGTTGGACAGGCCATGGATACGAACGATGCCGTCTGTCACCGAAATCACGGTACCCTGGGTACGTGCTTCAGCGCTGGTGGAGAAATTCTCCAGACGGCTCTTAATCAGTTCACTGATTTCTGATGTGGATAACTGCATTTCTTTCTCCTAACCTTTCAGCGTATAGGCCAGCTCTTGCAAGCGGCCACGGACTGAAGCGTCGATGACGGTATCGCCGACAACAATTTTGATCCCACCAATGATTTCCGGATCGAGGTTCACGGTGGCTTCGACTTTCTTGCCAAACTTGATCTGCAACTGACTGACCAGTGTCTTGACCTGTGCATCACTGAGCTTGGCAGCTGCAGTGATCTCGGCTTCGAGCGTACCTTCGTCCTGCGCCTTCAGCGTTTCGAAAGCGGCGGCCACTTCCGGCAGTAGGGCCAGACGACCATACTCGACCAGCAATTTGATCAGGTTCTGAGCGGTCTCATCCAGTTGATCGCCGCTCACAGACAGGAACAGGCGTTCAACATCTGCAGATGCCAGCTTGGGGTCTTCAATGATGGCGCGAATTTGTGCATCTGCAGCAATTGCAGATGCAAAGCCCAACATCTCCGACCATTTGGCCAGCGTGTTTTTTTCCTTGGCCAGGCGAAAAACCGCCACAGCATAAGGTCTCGCAATAGTCACTGCTTCTGCCATGATGTTTACAGTTCGCTCGCAATGGCGGTCAGCATTTCGCTGTGCGCCTTGGCGTCAATCTCGCGGCGCAGGATTTTCTCTGCGCCGGCTACCGCCAACTGAGCGACTTGCTGACGCAGGCCTTCCTTGGCACGATTGACTTCCTGATCGATTTCAGCCTTGGCACCAGAGATGATGCGGTCGCCTTCGTTCTTGGCGGCGCCTTTGGCTTCTTCAACGATTTCAGCGGCACGCTTGTCAGCGAGCGCGATAATTTCAGAAGCTTTTTCCTTGGCAGCGTGCAACTCTTGAGATGCCTTCTTGGCAGCGAGTTCAAGCTCGTGCTTGCCACGGTCGGCAGCAGCCAGCCCATCGGCAATCTGCTTCTGACGATTTGCCAGCGCGGAAATGATCGGCGGCCACACAAACTTCATGCAGAACGACACGAACAGGATGAACATGATCGCCTGAGCGAGAAGGGTTGCATTAATGTTCATGCATATGCCTTTCTTTGATTAATCGCGCTAGGAGGCTATTTAGCCAGCAACCGCGAACAGAACGTACATGGCGATACCGACAGCGATCATCGGAACCGCGTCAACCAGACCCATGACCACGAAGAATTGGGTGCGCAGCATCGGGATCAATTCAGGCTGACGAGCAGCACCTTCAAGGAAACGGCCACCGAGGATGCCGATACCAACAGCCGCGCCCAGAGCGCCCAGACCCAGCATGATCGCGCCAGCGATGAAAAGCAGTGCATGTTCCATTATTACTATCTCCTGTTAAAAATTTAAGTTAAGCAAAAAATTTAATGATGTTCTTGATGCGCCATGTCCAGATACACAATGGTCAGCGTCATGAAGATAAAAGCCTGCAGTGTAATGATCAGGATGTGGAAAATCCCCCAGCCAAGCGACAGCAGCACTTGCGAGCCGAATAGTGTGGCACCGCTAAGGGAGGCACCCGCCCAGGCACCGCCCATGAGGGCGAGCAAGATAAAGATCATTTCACCGGCGTACATGTTGCCGAACAGACGCAGTGCCAGCGAAATCGGTTTGGCAATAAGGTTGACGCCTTCAAGGAAAATATTGGCAGGAATCCCGAACTTGCCGAATGGCTGCAGCGTGAGCTCCCCTACAAAACCACCCACGCCCTTGATCTTGACGCTGTAATACAACACGAGAATGAACACCGCAATGGCCATGCCGAAGGTGGCGTTTGGATCGGTGGTTGGTACAAGTTTGAAAAAGAGGTGGGGATTAAACAATGCAAGGAATTGACCAACAAAGTCGATTGGCATCAGATCCATGAAATTCATCAGAAAAATCCAGCTGAAAATCGTCAATGCCAGTGGCGCGACCAAATCATTTTTGGAGCTGAAAGAGCCGCGGACGCTGCTGTCAATGAATTCGATGATCCATTCAACGAAGTTGACGAGACCATTGGGAACGCCTGCACTTGCAGCTCTTGCCACACGATAAAAAAAGAACAGAAACACGGAGCCGAGCAGGAACGACATGAGCAAGGTATCCACGTTCAGCGCCCAGAAGCCCATTTCCTTGGCTTCTGCAGCACTATGCGCACAGTGGAAATGACCTTCCTTGATGGTACAGGTCAGATTCTGAAGGTGGTGCTTGATGTATTCCGAGGAGGTTAAGGTTTCGCTAGCCATTTTACTTACTTAACTTTGTGTTCACGCATTATCGGGACAAGCACCAACACCACCTGCCCCACCAAAAAACCGATTATCACGCCAAACGCAGCAAGCTTCAATTTCAGCATGCCGATCGCAAGTAGCGACGTGACAATAAAAAACCGCTCCAAGCTGGAACGGTACATCAATCTCAAGTGTTGTTCAGCACTGAACGTTGGCCGGTCACCGTAAAATAGGCGCCAGGCCAGTAACACCATGTTCGCCAGGGCGGCCATGCCACCCCAGAAAACGGATACTCCGAAAAACGGATTATCGATAAGAGATGCAACACCGGCGCTTGTTATGGATGCGATTGCCTGCATTGCGACCGTGACCTGAACGGTACGCTTTTCTTGTGCGCCAGCCAACTTAGGGTGCCAATGGTATCAATGATTTAGATGAGTGTCAAAGCCGGTGGCGCTCATGACGGCTCTTTGTCATGCTGTATGCCCAAGCGCGCGAGGATTCCGTCAAGCTGATCTAGACTTCTGTATTCGATGATCATTTTGCCTGATTCCTTGGCACCTTTGCGAATGCTCACTTTCGCGCCTATCGTTTCTGCAGCTTGCTCTTGTAATCTAAACAGGTCACGATCCGGTTTGATGCGTTCCACTTTTTTCGGGTTCAGCAATTGCTGCACCAGTCGTTC
>Ga0265331_10003139_pt1 | contig 10788 bp, 10 predicted proteins | sample 41923metaG_FD_202088 | JGI IMG/M metagenome (GOLD analysis project Ga0265331, IMG submission 202088) | Rhizosphere microbial communities from Carex aquatilis grown in University of Washington, Seatle, WA, United States - 4-19-23 metaG | ecosystem: Host-associated > Plants > Roots > Rhizosphere...
AATTAACAATTTGCAGTTAATGGTTAATAGTTAATAATAAGTAAAAGCAAATTGCAATTAGCAATAAGCATTCAAGTAATTAGCAATTGACGGCTAACAGATAAAAAATTGAGTGTCAGTCTGAGCGGAGACGAAGACTAAGAACAAATATCAAATAACATTTAACTTTTTTAGCCCGTAGGGGCGGCATATTTGTAGAGATAGGATTATGTTCTTTTAGTTCCGTTAGGTGCGGTATATTTGTAGGAATAAGATCATAAATTTTTTAGCCCCGTAGGGGCGGCATTTTAATTAGATTCCCGCTTCCGCGGGAACAAGTTGTATTTTATGGCAAAAACAAAAAAACGTAAATCGGGAAGAATTGCTTTAGTAGTAAGCAAATTCAATAAAGAAGTGACTGACGGGTTGCTTAAGGGAGCTCTTGATGTTTTGTCCAAAAACGGGTTTGAGGAAAAGGAACTGACAATAATCTATTGTCCGGGCGCATTTGAAATTCCGCTGACGGCGAAAGCCCTCTGCAAAAGCGGTAAATATTGCGGAGTGATTTGTCTTGGAGCTGTTATTAAAGGCGAGACCGCGCATTTTGAATATATATCCAACGCCGTTTCAACGGGACTAATGGAGCTTAACGTGCAGTATGGGATGCCGGTTACATTTGGCGTTCTTACAAGTTACACCGAAGAACAGGCTCTGGCACGCGCCGCAGCTGATGAAAATAATAAAGGCGCTGAAGCAGCGCTGGCCGCAATTGAAATGATCGAGACACTGAAGAAGATTTAAAATTCCATATCTTAAAAGTAAATTTTTAGCGCTAATAATTATATTAAAAGTATTATACTTTCAAAATTTTGATCTTGAAATAATATTTGTCCCCTCCTGACAGGAGGGGGTTGGGGGAGGTGAGATCATATTACTCACCCCCTCTGTGTCTCCTCCTGTTAGGCCTGCCTGCTGCAGGCAGGGGGAGATGAAATATCAATTCACTCATGCGTGGGAATGACAGTATTAGCGAAGAATCTTATTATATCTAATTAATTGATTCTTCGCTATTTTTATGTATGATAACGACAAGAATTAATAAATTATTTGGCATTGAGAATCCAATTATCCAGGCGGGGATGGTTTGGACATCAGGGTGGCGGCTGGCTTCTGCGGCATCGGAATATGGCTGCCTTGGATTGATCGGCGCCGGCTCAATGAAACCTGAGCTGCTTAGAGAACACATTAAAAAGCTCCGTGACTATTTCACTGAAAAAGGCGTCACAAAACCGTTTGGCGTAAATATACCGCTCATTCGCGGTGATATTGAGCAGCTTATCAAAACAGTAATTGATGAAAAAGTCCGCATTGTTTTTTCATCAGCCGGGAACCCAAAGCTTCATTCAAAGATTTTTAAAGAAAACGGAATTCTGCTTGTGCATGTAGTCGCATCAGTTAAACATGCGTTAAAGGCGCAGGATGCAGGATGCGATGCAGTTGTGGCTGAAGGCTTTGAAGCAGGGGGGCATAACGGAATTGATGAAATTACTACGATGTGTTTGGTCCCGCAGGTGGTTGAAGCGCTTGAAATCCCTGTTATTGCGGCCGGCGGAATTGCTACCGGCGGGCAGATAGCTGCGGCATTTTGCCTGGGAGCTGAAGGAGTTCAGATCGGTACCCGTTTTGCCGCCACTGTTGAAGCTTCGTCGTCGCAGGCATACAAAGAGAAAATTGTTGAAGCCCGGGACGATTCTACGATATTGATCCTGAAAAAACTAGCCCCTGTCAGATTAATGAAGAACGAGTTTGCTCTGCGGGCTTTTGCAAAAGAAAAAGCCGGAGCAGAAAAGGAAGAATTAATTGAATTATTAGGAAAAAAAAGGGAAATGAAGGGAATTTTTGAAGGCGATACGGAGCAGGGTGAATTGGAAATGGGGCAATCATCAGGACTTGTTAAAGATATTAAAAGCGTTAGGCAGGTAGTGGCGGATTTAATTTCAGAGTATAAGACCACCCTGAATTTACTAACAGGATATTAATACAGAATGGCATACTTTTTGTAATTGCTTTTGAATTGCAAAATCCTGAACATCTGAGATTAATATGCATTGACTATTCTAAATAAAAAGATTAGTTTATTTATATAAATTAACATCTTACAAGAAATCTTTTTCAAAAGCCGGGGCAATTTTGCTTTGGTTAATATGTAGGGAGGATACATGAAAAAACTATTTCTAAGTCTAACACTCTTTGCTATTTTTTTCCATTTAATGTATGCAAGCGACGGTCCGCAAATATGGACAACTACCGTTAGTATAGGGTCAGGCGTTTACAATGCGAGTATTGTTGTGAACCCGTCAAATAATCAAATTATGTATGCAGGTTCTCCTGGCGGCGGCGTTTATAAATCAACAGACGGCGGAGTAACATGGAATCAAGCAAACACAGGACTAACATCTTTGACGATATGGGCATTAGCGATAAGTCCATCCAATCCAAGCGTATTGTATGCGGGTACTTCCGCAATTGGTATTTTCAAATCAACTGATGCGGCTGCAACATGGACTTCCGCAGCCACGGGTATTACACAGTCTCCTCCCGCTATTCAGGGAATCGTTGTAAGCCCAACAGATCCTAATACAGTTGTTTGCTGCGTTTGGGATGGTGTTGCTACTTTGGATGCAACTGTCGGTCTTTATAAGACAACAAATGGTGGAACGCTTTGGTCTCCTTCCAATACAGGTTTTGGCGCCAATAAGAATGTTTTGTGCCTTTGCGTTAATCCTATGCAGCCGAATACTGTTTATGCGGGTACATCTTTTATTACTCCCGGTGGAGTACAGACCGGACCATGTTATATATACAAAAGCTATGATTTCGGCGGAACCTGGATCAACTCAAGCACAGGTTTCGGTACGGCAACAACAGATATTGATCCCTGCAGAGGTCTGAGTTTCAGCACGCTTGATACTAATACTGTCATTTGCGGCCGTTTTTTTAACTCAGCAGCCGGCGGACCATGGTTGACTACAAATGCCGGAGCTCTATGGACTCAAAAAGTGGGTGGAATTAATGTAGCTACATTCCCCGGCGGACTTGTACGCTCTATTTGTATAAGGCCGGGATCTAATACCCAGTTCTACTTTGGCGGCGATGCTACAACAGAACAGCCGGGCGGAGTTTGGCATACAACAGATGGCGGTAATACCTGGTCAGATTTTAACGGCGGTACAATGCCGAATACTGCAACAGTAAGAGCGTTAGCTTTTAAAGGAAATACGCTTTATGCAGGCGTATCTGTAGGACCAACAGGCATACAGGAATATACCGAATTGCCATTGGGAATTCACAACCCAATAAGCGACATGCCAAAAGAATTTTCTTTGAGCCAGAATTACCCGAATCCGTTTAATCCAAGTACTGTAATAGAATATGCTGTTCCCAGGACATCTTTTGTTACTGTTAAGGTTTATGATATAATTGGAAAGGAAGTAAAAACCCTGGTTAGTGAGACAAAACAGGCAGGGGCTTATGCTCTCAATTTCAATGCGTCTAATTTACCAAGCGGCGTATATCTGTATAAAATTGTTGCAGGCGATTTTACCGCAACGAAGAAAATGATGTTAGTGAAATAAATAGTATAAGAAATTAATCCGGATTTTGTATTGCAAGGGTGTTCTTTTGAACACCCTTTTTATTTACTTTAAATAGAAATGATATTTCATTTTCCCAATTGCCATCTGCCTGCTGCTCCACGAGTCAACGACTCGAAGGAGTCGTGGACAGGCAGGCGATCTAAATGTAGTGGCTATAAAAGCATTTAACAGATATGCGGAACTGCATAATGTATGTTGAATCTATCTTTTTGCGGTTCGACCCCGACGGGGTCGCATGTTTATAGGTTTTCGCTTGCTACAAACATACGACTCCTTCGGAGTCTAACTAATAAAACATTCTAAATATTACGTACTTTTATTCAATTTCATATATCCTTAATTTTCAGTATTTTTGTAGATTATGTAATCAATCGGTGGCTTTTGGCCAGCGTTTGCATTTAATGTTAGATTTAACTTATTGATGAGAGATATTATAAAAATTGCTTCAGGGCAGGGATTTTGGGGGGACCTTATAGACGCTCCCGTAAACCAGGCTTCAAAAGGACAGATTGATTATTTAATGATGGATTACCTCGCCGAGGTGACAATGTCCATCCTTCAGAAACAAAAGCTCAAAAATCCCGCATTTGGTTATGCCCGCGATATTCCGCCTCTAATGGAACGGCTTCTTCCGCTTTTGAAAGAGAAAAAATTTAAGGTTGTTACAAATGGCGGTGGAGTAAATCCAATAGCGTGCCGCGATGCAGTATTTGAAGTTGCGAAGAAGCTAGGTATAAAAGATATCAAAATCGGCGTTGTGATGGGCGATAATATTATGGATAGGATTGGCACGCTGATAGATAAGGGCGTAACGCTGAATAATATGGAGACGGGCGAGAGCGCAGCGATAGTTAAAGATAAGCTTCTCAGCGCCAATGTTTATTTCGGCGCATCACCGGTTGTTGAGGCCCTGAGCAAAGGCGCTGACATTGTTATAACAGGAAGAGTTACAGATACGGGATTAACGCTGGCGCCGATGATATATGAATTTGGATGGGACTGGAAAGATTGGGATAAAATGGCCGCAGGTACGGTTGCCGGGCACATCATAGAATGCGGCGGACAGGCAAGCGGCGGTAATTTCCTTGGCGATTGGCAGAGCGTTCCCGACCTTGCGCGCATTGGATTCCCGATAGTGGAAGCGCACTCAGACGGTAACTTTTATATTACCAAGCATGAAAATACCGGCGGACTGGTATCAGTAGAAACAGTAAGCGAACAGTTGGTTTACGAAATTGGCAATCCGAAAGATTATATAACGCCTGATTGCATAGCGGATTTTACAAGTATCCATGTTGAACAGGCAGGGAAAGACAGGGTTAGAGTATTTGACATAAAGGGTCTGCCGGCAACAGAGTTTTATAAAGTATCGATGTCATATGAAGATGGCTACAGCGCTTTTGCTACGTTAACATATTCAGCTCCTGACGCGCTTAAAAAAGCTGAAGCCTCGGATAAAATACTGCGCACACGACTGGCCGACCTGAAACTGGAGTTTGAGGAAATAAGAACAGAATTTCTTGGATATAATTCATGCCACGGCCCGCTTGTGAAGAGAAGGGATGACCTGAGCGAAGTTGTTTTAAGAATTGGAGTCAGAGCAAAAGAGAAGAGCCCTATTGAGAGATTTGGTAAGGAAATAGCTCCGTTAATATTAACGGGCCCGCCAAGTGTAACAGGGTTTGCAGGCGGCAGGCCAAAGCCATCGGATGTGGTGGCGTATTGGCCGGCGCTGATACCGAAGAAAGAAGTGGAACCTGAAGTAATTGTTGAAGGAATATAAATTGTCTGAACCCCCGATAGAGTAATGCTGAGGTTGTAAATATTCCAGAGATTAGATATAATTTGATTTTTAGAAATCCCATCCCCCCTGCCTGCAGCAGGCAGGCCTTTGTACAAAGGGGGGACTAAAAACTTCAAGATCTAAAATTTCTGATAAAGAAAATCAATTTCGGAATTGCTTGAGTTAAGAAGGGGGTTTATTAATCGAAAGATTGTAATGGAACAAAATAATGATAAGTTATTTGAATTGATGAAAGCGCTTTCTGAAAGCGGCGTCAAATTTGTCGTTTGCGGCGGCGTTGCCTGTGTTCTTCAGGGTGTTGAAAGAGCAACTTTTGATCTTGATATATATGCTGATTTGGAAACAGGGAATTTAAAAAGTCTTATAGAAGTAACTAAACAATTTAATTTAATACCCAGGATCCCCGAACCAGTTGAGAATTTACTTGATGAAAAAAAACGTGAGTCATGGATACAAACTAAAGATGCTTTGGTGTATACATTTGTATCGAATAGCGGTCCTCTGCAAATTGACATTTTTTTGAAATATCCGAAATCTTACGATGAATTACTCTGGAATGCCGATGAAATTGAGATTGATGATGTGAAGATATATGTTTCTTCAATAGAAGACTTAATTTTTGCAAAAAAACTGGTAAATCCAGTAAGGGATAAGGATTTAACCGATATAAAGGAACTTGAAGAAAAACTCAGAAATAAATAATAAAGGAAGCTTTAAACCCGATCCTATGTTTGACGGGCATATTGAAAAACCTCTGTCAAAAATGACTCCGCGGGAAAAAATATATTATTTATGGCTTCAAATGGAATTTAAATACAAAATAAGAAACAGGAAATTTCTTGGAAAAATAAAAAAGGACAACGAATAAAATGGAAAAGATATTGGTTATCGGAGCTTCGGGGCAGATCGGCTCAGAGCTTACAGTTGAATTGAGAAAGAAATATGAGAGCGCAAATGTATTCGCATCGGATATAAAACAGGCCCCTCAGGATGTTATGGACGGCGGACCGTTTAAGTTACTTGATGTAATGGACCATGACCTGCTTGTTGAGTTCATTAATAAAAATAAATTCACTCAGATATATCACCTTGCGGCAATACTATCAGGGAACGCTGAAAAAAATCCGATAAGATCATGGGAAATAAATATGAAAAGCATGCTTAGCATATTAAATATAGCCCGTGATAACGGAGTAAAAAAAGTTTTCTGGCCAAGCTCTATTGCTGTATTTGGGCCGACAACACCTTCGAAAAATACGCCGCAGCTTACAGTTATGGAGCCTACCACAGTATATGGTATCAGTAAGTTAGCAGGCGAGAGGTGGTGCGAGTATTACTTTAACCGTTATGGACTTGACGTGAGAAGCGTACGTTACCCGGGACTTATCAGCTACAAAACTGAAGCCGGCGGAGGCACAACAGATTACGCAGTAGAGATCTTCTATGAGGCGATAAAGAACAAACGTTACACTTGTTTTCTTAAGGCAGATGCAGCTTTGCCGATGATGTTTATGCCGGATGGCATTAAAGCTACAATTGACCTGATGGAAGCGGATTCATCTAAATTAACAATTCGCTCAAGCTACAACTTAAGCGCGATAAGTTTCAACCCGGCTGATATTGCCGCGGAAATCAAGAAACACATTCCTGAGTTTGAGATAAGTTACGAGCCTGATTTCAGGCAGAAGATAGCCGAATCATGGCCGCAGAGCATTGATGATAGTTATGCAAAAAAAGACTGGGGCTGGAATTATAAATATGACCTGAGCTCGATGACAGATATTATGCTGAATGAGATAGGGAAGAAACTTCTGGTTAAGGCTTAGTGTACTGTTCTTTGTTGCTGAGCGCGTAGACAGAAAACCCGATTGCGAACATACTCAATATGGTTAAAATGCCATCCGGCATTATATCATCAAATTTACTGTATTTAAGCCCGAAAAATGTTGCGAGGCCAAATGAAATAAACAGCGATAAATAAACGCCCGTGAAATTTATCTTATTAATTAATCCGGAGCAATAAACCAGCGCAGCTGCGGATATTATAGCGATTACAACCGTTAAGATACCGGTTCCTTTTATAAAAGCGCCGATGCCTCCGAGAAACATCAATATTCCATATAGAAATATTACGGTCCCTGCCAGTTTCATTTCCCGTTAAGCGTATCAGCCAGAAACTTACCTATGGATTTATTGAACTCTTCCGGGTTTTCCATATTTGATAAATGCCCTGCATCAGAAATTAATGCCAAGTCGGCGTTTCGGATCTTTCCGTAGATTAATTTTGAGTATTCGGGTGGCGTTATTTTATCTTCCTTTCCAACCAATACCAAAACGGGAATATCAATCCTCTCAAGATATTCAGTCGGATCCATCCTTGCCGCTAATGTCAATAATGCGCCGGCAACGTTTAATGGTTTTTGCCAGCCCATCATGGTTTTTAAAAAGTCAACAAGCGGTTGGTTTTCAGTAAATGATTTTTCGCTCAGCGCTGCCTTTATAAAACCTTCGTTGAATCCGGCTATTTCGCCTGATTTAATCTGCTTTATCTGCCGGGCTCTTGTCGCTTTACTGTTATTATTATCTGCTTCTGACCTTGTATCGCAAAGAATAGCTCCTTTAAATTTGTTCTGTCCCTGTTCAAGCGCGCGGAGAGCAATATAACCTCCCATTGATAAGCCGCAGATGACAGGTTTTTCGAGTTTCATAGAACTCATTATCGAATACAGGTCCTCAACATGTGAGTCTATTGTTAAAACCGTGTCCTGCGTTTCGCTGTACCCAAATCCCCGCAGATCGTATGTAATTACTCTGTATTTGCCCTGGAATGCCTCCGTCTGTTTATCCCACATCCTGTTGCAGAACGGGAATGCGTGTATGAAAATAATCGTTTTTGAGTTTTCGTCGCCAAACTCCGCTACGTTCAAACCGTTTATATTATGCTTTTTCATTTAGTAGTTGTTCGAATATTTTTCGCAAATAATTTAATTCAGTTCCGCTGATCTTTTCGTTTAAAATATAATTAATGTTAACAAGAGCGTATGGAACGCTTTCCAGAAATTTTCTTTTGCCTTTTACTATTCCCAGGAAACCATAAGCTCCCATCGCCTGAAGTATCCTGATAATTGCGTAATACCAGAAGTAATATTTCAGTTCTTTCGCATCAACAGCCACGTAATCGCTCAATACATTGATATAATATTCAATTAATGACTCCCTGATCTCCTGCGGTACTTTTGCCTTGGCGTCATATAAAAGAGAAGCAAGGTCGTATAATAACGGGCCCCGCCTCCCTGACTGAAAATCAATAAAATACAGCTCATTTCCTTTTATCATGATGTTTCTTGACTGGAAATCGCGGTAAAGAAAATATTCCCGCGGCATTTCAAGCACGCGTGTTTTAAGGTAAGCAAGATCCTCATTCAGCAGGTCAAAGTCAATTTCACCCCTGTGAAAATTAAGCAGGAATCTTTCCTTAAAATAGTTTATGTCATAGTCTATGTTATCGCCGCCAAACTCGTCAAACTGGTAGCACAGGTTATAATTAATTTGCGGGCCGGCTTTTATCTGGAACTCAGGCAGCAAAGAAAGGGCTCTCTTATACAGATCAATTTCTTTTTCGCCGAAATGCCTGTTTTGGCCCTCTTTAATTTTTACAAGCAGGGTAGTATCGCCCAGGTCTTCCATCAGGTAAAACCTCAGATCATCGCTGATACGGAAAATAAACGGAACATTGATGCCGTGCTTTTTAAAGTGAAGGTCGAATTCAATAAACGCCCTATTCTCTGAAACGTTATCGTTAAAGATCCCGATTGCGCTGTTGCCGTTGTTATCCCCAAGCCTGATAATTTCCCTGTCAGAGCCATGAGCCGTGAGCGGTTCATAGCATACAATATCTTTGCCGAATTCCTGCCGGAATAAATTTAGAAGTTCCTGATGATTATCAGATGATATTTTTCCTGAAATACCGATGTTAATATTTCCCTTTAGCTATTTTCTTAAGTATCCATCCTTCGCGGTCTATCTGCACTTCTTTAGGTTTGGAATTTACTACAAACTGGAAATCCTGGCTTCTCGAATCATTGAATATTGTAAAATCCTGAATTGTATCGTTCGTGACAATATTTATTTTTACCGGCATCTTATACACATCATCATCCTGTACCTGTTTTAGCTGCAGCCTTACGGTGTAATTGCCGGAATTTGTTCCCTGGAAATCTTCAAACTTCCATGAGTATTCATATTTTGGCCTTCCCGTGCCTTTATATACCCATTCATCGAAGAACCAGTCGAGTTTTTTGCCGCTAACATCTTCCATCACGCCCATAAAGTCGCTGGTTTCAGCGTTCTTATATTTAAATCTTTCAAAATATTCTCTCATACCTTTAAAGAATACGTCATCGCCTAAAACTCCTCTTAGCATGTGCAGAACCCATGCGCCTTTCTGGTAAACTGTGGCATAAACGGGGGGCGAGTCAATGAAACCTGCGGGTGCATAAACAGTCCCCGAAAAGTATCCGTAATCAAATCCTTTTAAATAATCGAAATATGCCTGCTTGCCGCTGATGTGTTCTTCCCACAGCGCTTCACAATATGACGCAAAACCTTCATTCAGCCATATGTTTTTCCAGTTCATCAGGGTAACGGCGTCGCCAAACCATTGATGTGAAAGCTCATGAATAACTACATTATCATATGCATTATCCCCGGTCACCAGCAGGTATCCGTATGATGTTAATGTCTGATGTTCCATAGCTCCGCTGGTCCATCCAAACTGCGCCATGCCGTATTTTTCATTTATGAATGGATATTCTCCAAAATCAGTCGCCAGCATTTTAATCATTTCCGGAGTTTTGCTCCAGTCATTTCTTGATTTGGCGGAGTCGCGCGGAAATACGTAATAGGTAAGCGGCATTTGTTTTGTCCCGTCAAGAGAAGTGTATGAATCTTCCCAGTAAGCGAATTTTGTAACCACTATGCTTACCAAATAGGTGGCAATAGGGTAGGTACTCTTCCAACTATATGTTGTTAAACTATCTTCGCCTGCCGACACATCTGTTAGTATGCCATTTGATGCGGCTTTCATTCCCGGCGGCGTGTGAATATGAAGTTCGGTATATGATTTATCGGAAGGTAAATCTTTTGATGGCCACCAAACCGGTCCGTAATTTGGTTCGCTTAAAGTATAAATAGCCATGTTACCATAGAATTCTTTGAATGAGAACGAATCAAACCCAAGTTTCTTGGGAGAGCCGGAGTAATTTACTTTAACCAAAAATGTTTCCCCAGAAGGGATCTTAACGCTTGAGTTTATTACCAGATAATTATTGTCCTGTTTAAACGATGCGT
>Ga0265331_10003142_pt1 | contig 10779 bp, 7 predicted proteins | sample 41923metaG_FD_202088 | JGI IMG/M metagenome (GOLD analysis project Ga0265331, IMG submission 202088) | Rhizosphere microbial communities from Carex aquatilis grown in University of Washington, Seatle, WA, United States - 4-19-23 metaG | ecosystem: Host-associated > Plants > Roots > Rhizosphere >...
AAAACGGCACTTTCTAAGCGGCCATCGACAATTTGTGCCGCCCGATAATGCCCATGGGTGCGATCCAAGAATTCGATCCATTCTCCGCCGTCGCCCAACACCGTCTTTCCCAAAGACCCCCAATCTTGTGGGGTGTCCCCAGCCAATCGCCATAAAGAATGATCCCGACCAACCACTTTGGACCAATAGAAGTTACGGGGAAGATCGACAGGTTTGCGCGCCAACAAAAACCCATGCCAGCAGGTGTCAAAAGGGGCCACTTTGACCGGCATGCATTTAAGCTCGGGTTGGCCCGAAATCGGGTCGGTTGCAGACCTAATTAGACTACCCACCACCGCCGATGATGCAGTTCTATCGGTCCAATGGATGGGGGCGAAAACATCTCCCACACGCTGGGCATCGGTGACATCGACCCGCAAAACCACACTGGATTCAGCCGTACTGACCCACGCCAACTCGCCATCTATAAGATCGAAGTGGTTGGCGTCTTCTGGATGAATGGACAAAAACGGCTCTGCCGTATGAACAGCCAAGCGAGCCGATCGTCCGGTTCTGGTCATGGTGTGCCACTGGTCGCGGGATCGTCCTGTATTTAAGACCAAAGGGAAATGATCATCCGCTAAAAATGCCGGGGCTCTGGGTTCGACCTCAATGTGTTTGGCTTTGCCATCGCTATGATAATATCGCCCATCGGCAAACAGTCGGGCCGTCCCTTGTTTGGGCGACAAAACCGGCCATTGGATCGGCTCCACCGTTTCATAATCCGCCCCCACCAACCCAGCAAGATTAAGGTCTCGCGTCCCGTCATTTTCAAATGCCGTCAGCCGACAATGTTCCTGAAAGATGTCGGCAGCACTGGCATAGGGAAACGCTTCCCCATACCCCAACTTTCGCGCCACTTGCGATATGATCCACCAATCGGCTTTCGCTTCTCCCGGTGCGGTTAAAAAGGGCCGCTGACGGGAAATACAGCGTTCTGAATTGGTCACCGTTCCATCTTTTTCGCCCCACGCCAAAGCGGGCAGATGGACCGACGCCAATTCGGTGGTATCGGTATGGGCTTCACAATCAGACACCACGACAAACGGACATTTTGCCATGGCTTGCCGCACAAGATGGGCATCGGGCAGACTAACCGCCGGATTGGTTGCCATGATCCATAATGCCCGAATTTTCCCCGAATTTACCGCTTCAAAAAGATCAACGGCTTTTAACCCCGGTTTGGTCGTGCAATTGGGCGCATTCCAAAACCGCCGGACCCGATCAACAGACGCGGCATCAAAGCCCATATGAGCCGCCAGCATATTGGCAAGACCACCGACCTCGCGCCCGCCCATGGCGTTGGGTTGCCCGGTCAAAGAGAATGGCCCCATGCCCGGCTTGCCAATGCGCCCCGTCACCAGATGGCAGTTGATGATGGCATCGACTTTATCCGTCCCCGAAGAGGATTGATTGATGCCTTGGGACCACAAGGTCACAACCTTTTCAGTCTCAGCAAACCAAGAAAAAAATGTCTCAATCTGATCCATGGGGATACCGCAATCCGCCGACCAGGGTTCACCCTCCAGGAATGCAAACAGCGCATTAAACAAGGCGGCGTCTGACCCCGGACGAATCACCAAATAGAGATCGGCACAATCGGCTGTTGCCGTTCTTCTGGGGTCGATCACCACCAGCCTCATCTGGGGTCGCTTGGCTTTTGCAGCGGTGATGCGTTGAAACAAAACTGGATGGCACCACGCCGCATTCGATCCCACCAAGACAATCAAATCGGCCAGTTCCAAATCCTCGTAGCACCCAGGAACTGTATCCGCCCCAAAGGCTCGGATATGACCGGCCACCGTGGATGACATACATAGGCGAGAATTGGTGTCGATATTGCCCGAACCGATGAACCCCTTCATCAGCTTGTTGGCAACATAATAATCTTCGGTCAAGAATTGCCCCGACACATAAAAAGCAACCGAATCCGGGCCATGCTCTTTAATCGTTTGGGCAAATGTCTGGGCGACGTGATCAAGGGCGCGGTCCCATTCTACCCGCTCGCCATTGATGTGCGGATAGAGCAGTCTTCCATCCAGCCCAATGGTTTCAATCAGTGCAGACCCTTTAACACACAGCCGTCCGAAGTTTGCGGGATGATCCGGATCACCAGTAACGGTCCAGCCATCCGGGCTGCGTTCGGCGATAACGCCACAGCCCACGCCGCAATAGGGGCAGGTACTTTTAACCAAGAGCAACCTGCCGCACCATATTCAGCGACAACCAAATATCCCCCGCGTCGAGACGGGATGGGACTGTTCGAGTACATCCCTCATCGGGGGCTGTTGCTTCGCCAGTTCCCAAATCGATCACCCAATTGTGCAAAGGACAGGCGACGACCCGGCCAGAAACAATGCCTTCCGACAATGGCCCGCCTTTGTGCGGGCACCGATTAAACAGAGCAAAAACCTGATCGTCTTCGGTGCGAAACACCGCAACTTGCCCTTCAGCGGTTTCCACCGTCCGCGCGCCCAAACGGGGAATATCGTTGAGCTGTCCAATTTTAATCCAGTTCGTCATCACTCAATCCACCTGAGCCAAAGATTGAAATTCGTGGGCATCCAAGCCCTGCACGCGTTCGGCCCATGGATCCGATTGAGTATAGCGCTGCGAGAACAAGAACCGCGCCTCTGCCGCCTTGCGCCCCTGGGCATCATCAACGACCCGTTTCTTCACAGTATCGATACCGACACGTTCAACCCAGGGGGCCGTGCGTTCCAGATAATGGGCTTCTTCGCGGTAGATTTGTAAAAAGGCAGCGGAATACTCCAACACCTCAGCTTCGGTAGAGACCCGAACCAGATGCTGGGTTCCTTTCAGCTCGATACCGCCATTGCCACCGACCAAAATATCGTACCCGGCTTCGACGCAGACAATCCCGATATCCTTGATGGTCGCCTCGGCGCAATTGCGCGGACAGCCTGAAACCGCCAGTTTGACCTTATGAGGTGTCCAGGCTCCCCACATCAGTTTTTCCAATTTGATCCCAAGGCCAGTGGAATCCTGGGTGCCGAAACGGCACCATTCTGAACCGACGCAGGTTTTGACGGTACGCAAGCCCTTGGCATAGGCATGTCCGGAAACCAATCCGGCTTTATTCAAATCCGCCCAAACTGCGGGGAGCTGTTCTTTCTTTACCCCCAACAAATCAATACGCTGCCCTCCCGTCACCTTAACGGTGGGGATGGCAAACTTGTCAGCCACATCGGCAATAGCGCGCAACTCGGCTGCGGTTGTGACTCCGCCCCACATGCGCGGTACCACCGAATAGGTTCCGTCTTTTTGAATGTTGGCATGTGCCCGTTCGTTGATATAGCGGGATTGGTAATCATCCACATATTCGGCGGGCCACGCGCACAGCAGATAATAATTCAGGGCCGGGCGACATTTCGCACAGCCGTCTTGAGTGGTCCACGCCAAAGCTTGGCGAACCGCTTTCATCGTTTTCAGGGACCGAGAGACAATAGCTTGCCGAACCTCGTCATGGGTATGATTCGTACACCCGCATACCGCAGGGGCTTTGGCTTCAACCGTTGCACCCGTCACATGGTTTAGAATCGACTGCACCACCGACGCACATTGCCCACAGCTGGCGCTGGCTTTGGTATGGGCCTTGACTTGATCGAGCGTCGTCAGTCCCTTGGCCTTGATGGCAGCCACAATGTTGCCTTTCGACACGCCATTACATCCACAAACCTGGGTATCGTCAGACATGGCCGATACATTCGGACCGTTGGCTTTGGACTCCGACGTGACATAGGCCTGACCGAAGATCATCCGATCTCGGATTTCCCCAACATCCTTACCATCGCGCATCAATTGGAAATACCAAGCGCCATCGGCAACATCGCCGTACAGCACAGAACCAACGACCAGGTTATTGCGCAAGATCAGTTTCTTATAAACGCCTCGGGCATTGTCCCTAAAAATCAGTTCCTCGTCGCTGTCGTCCTGAACCGCCAATTGACCAGCCGAAAACACATCGATACCAGTTATTTTCAAGCGCGTGGATAAAGCTGGGGTCACATAGAAGGCATCGACATTTCCCGCCAACCGATCGGCGCAAATCTTGGCCTGTTCCCACAATGGAGCAACCAATCCAAACACTTGTCCTCGGTGTTCGACGCATTCCCCGACTGCAAAAATATGTGGATTTGAGGTGCACATATCGTCGCCAACCATGATGCCCCGATTGACTTCCAGACCGCAGTCTTTTGCCAAATCGACATTGGGGCGAATACCTATGGCGACAACCACAAGCTCTGCGGGGATCTCGCGCCCATCCGCCAGCTTTAATCCTTCCACACGATCAGTCCCGAAAATGGATTCCGTTTGACCGGAGGTAAAGAAATGCAACCCTCTGTCGGTCAAATCCCGTTGCAGAAGCTTACCCGCATCCACATCCAATTGACGCTCCATCAACGTGTCCATCAGGTGGACGACGGCAACGGGCATACCCTGACGCTTCAAGCCCCAAGCGGCTTCCAGCCCCAACAACCCACCGCCGATAACCACGGCCCGCTGTCCGGCTTTGGCGGCAGCCAGCATTTTCTCCACATCCGCAATGTCGCGAAAGCTGACGACGCCTGGCAAAGTGAGACCCGGCAATGGGGGCATCAACGGCTTTGATCCTGTCGCCAAAAGAACGGCGTCATAGGGAACAACCAGCCCCGATGCCGAACGCACCGATTTAGAAAACGGGTCGATGGCGACGACGGGGTCAGCGGTGTGAAGAGTGATCCCGTGTTCCTCGTACCAAGACCGCGGATTGATTACGATATCATCGACATCCTTTTCCCCCGCCAACACGGACGACAACATGATGCGATTATAATTCGGATGAGGTTCTGCACCGAAAACAGTGATTTCATAACGCACGGGGGCGCGGGACAATAATTCCTCAACCGTACGCATCCCGGCCATTCCATTGCCGATAACCACCAGTTTCTGACGGGCGATAGCATTCATGAGGGGCTCCTTTTATTTTACGCTGCGACTTGCGCGTGACCATGCAGGAAGCGCAGGACTTCGGCCCTTAAGCCGTTGAAATGGGGGTCTGCCGCCAATTCCACCCGGCGACGGGGGCGGACAAGATCAATGTCCAACATCTGCCCGATTACGGCGGAAGGACCATTGGTCATCATGACGATGCGATCGGATAACAACACCGCTTCATCCACATCATGGGTAATCATCATCACCGTATTGCCAAGATTGCGATGAATCTCCATCAACGAATCTTGCAGATGGGCGCGGGTCAAGGCATCCAATGCCCCAAACGGTTCATCCAACAGCAAAACCTTGGGCTCCATCGCCAAGGCCCGGGCAATGCCCACGCGCTGTTTCATGCCGCCAGAAATTTCGTTGGGTTTTTTGTCCAGGGCATGGTCCATCCGAACCAACGCCAGATTGTGAAGGGTCCACTCATGACGCTCGGCCTTGGATTTGGTCTTGGACGACACTTTGTCCACAGCCATCCGAACGTTGTCGTACACTGTAAGCCATGGCAACAAAGAATGGTTTTGGAAGACGACCGCACGATCTGGACCGGGGGAATTGACTTCGCGGGATTCCAAAAGGACGCCGCCTTCTGTGGCCCTCAGCAAACCTGCGACAATGTTCAGCAAGGTCGATTTACCACACCCGGAATGCCCAATGATCGAGATGAACTCCCCTTTATCGATCTTTAAAGAAATATCATCCAGGGCGCGAAACGATCCCTTGTCGGTGGTGAAGGTGATGCCGACATTCTCGATGGACAAATAACTGCTCATTTCACGTCTCCAGTTTGGCTGGTGCTTTGCGGGGCCCGACGGACGACCGACAGCGGATCAAAAACACTGCCGTCGAATAATGTGTCTGGCCCCATTTCGATGAGGGAGTTGACCATGATGCCCAGGTTAAGATGGGTCATGTCTCTTATCCCGAAATTTTGTTGCCGATGAAGGTAATCAGGCGGTCCAACATGAACCCAACCAACCCCACATAAATCAGGGCCAGAATGATTTCACTCATCAAAGAGCTGTTCCAGGCATCCCAGATAAAAAACCCAATACCAACTCCACCGATCAGCATTTCAGCCGCGACAATGGCCAGCCACGACAGTCCGATCCCGATTTTCAACCCGGTGAAGATGTAAGGCACGGTCGAAGGAAGGACGATCTTGAAGAAAAACTCGATGTGGGAGAGCCGCAAGACCAACGCCACATTGCGATAATCCTGTGGGATATTCCGAACCCCCACCGCCGTGTTCAGGATAATCGGCCAGATCGACGTAATAAAAATCACGAAGATGGCCGACGGATCGGCTTGACGAAACGCCGCCAATGAAATGGGCAACCACGCCAGTGGCGGAACCGTGCGCAGAACTTGGAAAATGGGGTCCAAGGCCCGATATGCCAGCGAGCTTTGCCCAATCAGCACACCAATCAATATCCCGGTGATTGACGACAATGCAAACCCCAAAGCAACCCGCTTCAGGGATGCCAGCAGATGCCAAAACAATCCCTTATCCACGCCGCCATGATCAAAGAACGGATCGGAAATCAATGGCCACGTATCTTGGACAACCTTGATCGGGCCGGGCAACAAAGCCTTGGGCCCCGAACAGGCCAATTGCCAGACCACCAACAAGACGATCAGCCCAATCATGGGGGGGACAATCGTCTTTGCCGCCGCTTTGACCTTTTTCAAAACGGGTGCCAATGCCGGACCGGAGGTTCTGACCTGCGACTTCAAGGTCGCTGTATTGGAAATCATATTCATGCTGCCCTCACTTAGACCCGTTTGATGGCAAGACTCTTCAGATAGGCTGCGGGATTGGCCGGATCGAAGGTTTTGCCATCAAAGAATTTTTCAATGCCGCGAGAGGTCGACGTGGGAATTTGTGCCGCTGGGACACCCAACGACTTTGCCGCATCCCGCCAAATGTCTTCGCGGTTAACCTGCTTGATCAAAGCCTTGCTATCCAAGTCTGCAGGCTGATACCCCCAGCGCATGTTTTCGGTCAGGAACCATAATTCATGGCTTTGGAAGGGATACGAGGCGAAGTCTTTCCAGAACTTCATGACGTACGGACTTTTTTCAACCTTGCGACCATCGCCATAATCAAATGTGCCCAAGGACCGCTCGGTAATATCTTCGACCGGCACTTTGAACCATTCACGTCCGGAAACGATCTGGCACATTTCGGCAATATTGGCTTCGCACCATTGAGCGGCTTCTTGAACCGCCATAGTGATGGCCTTGGCTGCTTTCGGATTTTTCTCGACCCACTCCCCACGCATCGCCAAGCTTTTTTCCGGATGGTCGGCCCACAATTCGCCGGTGGTCAGGGCGGAAAAGCCAATGTTCTGATGCACCAATTGCAGATTCCACGGCTCGCCCACACAGAAGGCTTCCATGGTATCCACTTTCATATTGGCAACCATTTGCGGGGGAGGGACAACGATGGTGGACACGTCTTTGTCCGGATCAATCCCGCTTGCCGCCAACCAGTAGCGCAGCCACATATCATGGGTGCCACCTGGGAACGTCATGGCGACTTTCAGCTCTTTACCTGCCGCTTTCGCCTTGGCCAGCGCCCCTGCGAACGACTTGGCATCGGTGGTGACCTTCAAATCCTTGTATAAATTGGAAACCGAGATGCACTGCCCGTTGGTGTTCAACCGAGCCAGAATATTCATCGGAACTTTAACATTGTTCTTCGTGATCTTACCGGACGCCATCAAATAGGGCATCGGCGTCAGGATATGGGCACCATCGATCCCGCCCCCTGCGGACCCTAATTCCAAATTGTCCCGTGTCGTTCCCCAGGACGCTTGCTTGACCACCTGCACATCCTTCATGCCGTACTTGGCAAAAAATCCCTTTTCTTTGGCGATGATTAGCGGAGAGGAATCGGTCAAGGCAATGAAGCCAAACGTGGCCCCCGTCACTTCAGGACTATCGGCTGTCGCAGCCCAGGCCCCACCGGGGAAGGCCGAGCGGACTGCGGCAAGGGTCGCGACTGCACCAGCGTTGGTGAGCAAAGAGCGGCGGGAAAGGCGCTTATCTGTCATCGGTATCCGTCCTTACGTTAGAGCTGGAAACAAAAAGGCGTTCCACGAAGACACGGCTTTTCAATTGAAGAGTCGTAGTTTCGTGGAACGCCTTTGTTCCGAGTATGCTTCCCTCGCCATTGAGGGGCACCTCCTCCATAAGGCAAAAGTCATGCCAGCCGGAAACGCTGGGATATTGGATGGCAGCGTTTGAATTGTGATTAAATTTACAGCATATTGCATGTGCGTGATTAATGTTTAATCAGTCATTCGAGCAATTTTGCAGCATTAATTCCAGCGCGAACATGGTCGTGGCACAAGCCATCGACCACAAGGGCTGCTTTAGAGTGGGATGATTTTAACTTGAATCATCCCACCATTGCGGCGGCGGCCAAACTCACGGAAGTGAGCGCCCGGCAAGGACGAACAGAATCTAGAGCGGCAGAATAACGGAAAAGCAAGCGCCGCCCTCAGCCGGGCTTGTTACGGTGATTGCGCCAGAATGTTCCTGAATAATCGTGTAACTGATCCACAAGCCAAGCCCGGTCCCTTCTCCCACACTCTTGGTCGTAAAGAATGGTTCAAAGATTTTGTCTCGGACTTCTTGGATGATTCCAGGACCGTTATCAATCACCGAGATGATCGCATCGGTTTCAGTTTTCCGAAGGCTGATCGTCACTTTGGGATCAATCGCGCCGCGCACGGCATCCAAGGCATTGTCGATTAAATTAATCACGACTTGGTGAATCTGTCCTTCGTGGGCGTCAATCAGAATACCTGCATGCAGGTCCAGATCCATATGGGCTTGAGATTTTTTACTTCTCGATGCCCATTGGCTGGCAGTCCGAATGATCTTTTCCAAATCGACGCTCTGACGGTCGCCGGTTTTACTGAACGAAAGCCGCCGTAGATTGCGAACGATTTCACTCACCCTGGCAGCCCCCTCCAACGTGCCTTCGATCAGCGGGGTGAAATCGGCAATGACCGCATCTATTTTCAATTTCTGGCGCAGAGTTTTGGCATCTTCGGAACCGTCGTGAACCGCTGCCAAATACTCGACTAGACTGCGCCGATACCGTTCCAATGTATGGACGTTGCCATAAACGAAGCTGATGGGATTATTTAATTCGTGGGCAACGCCCGCCACCAACCGGCCCAGACTTGCCATCTTTTCCTGTTCGACCAATTTCCGCTGGGCTTGTTGCAATTCCATATGGGCCTTGTGCAACGCCTCATAAGCACGGCGCAATTCACCGATAGGTCTACCGGTCAAGACAGTGCCAACCCGTCGGCCCAAATGGTCCAACCGCGCCGAGCAATTGACCGCCATCATATCAGAGGCACCACCCACGGTTATAAAACGAAACTCAGCGTTGCGGTCACCAAGGGATCGATCTTGCAGAAGCAACGCCATGGCGATTGGGCGATCCTCTTCCGCGATAAATTCGGCAATGGAATTGCCCAGCAATACGCCTTCATGGCAGGCCAGCAGCTTTAAGAAGGCAGGATTGACTTGCTGGATTAAACCGCGCGCATCCACCACCACAAGAACATCGGACACCGAAGCGATGACACTGGAAATAAACGTCTGCGCTTCTTCCAGCTCTTTATTTTTCCATTCAAGATCGGACTCATAGCGCAATAGGTCCGAATAGACCTCGTCCATTTTGTGGATCACATCCAACCACATGGATTCCCCATCGCCGACCAGGGAGAATTCACCACCACCAGTCACTTTTGCTATCAAATTTCCGGGGCTTGATCGTGGGGACTCACTCATCACCCAAATCCATACCTCTCCCTAATCCATAGCGTTCGATTTTGTTCCTTAAACCCACCCGCGACAAGCCCAACTCGGCAGCGACGCGGCTGATATTGCCGCCCAACCGGGTCAAGGATTCGGCGATCATTTGGCTTTCCATCGCTTCAACCCGGTCCTTGAGAGTCCCGGACACTGGCGCTGTTGCACTCAATCCACCTGTGCCGCGTTTAATGCCTTCGCCCAAGACATCCGGAGTTAGCTCTCCATCACCGTCAGTCAAGGTTACCATGCGCTGTATTTCGTTTTGCAATTCCCGAACGTTGCCAGGCCAATCATACCGCATCATCAACCGCAACGTCTCGGCGGCAAACCCAGTGACCCGTCGCCCGAAGGATTGATTGACCTCGACCAAAACGCGTGAGGCAATCGCCGGAATGTCCATGGGACGATCTTTAAGATCGGGCAAATGAATGGGGAACACGGCCAGCCGGTAAAATAAATCCCGCCGGAACCGCCCTGCCGCCACTTCGGTTTCCAAATCGCGGTTGGTGGCAGAAATCACCCGGACGTTCACCTTCCGGGGACGTTGCGCACCCAAGGGACGAATTTCCCCTTCCTGCAAAACCCGGAGCAACTTGACCTGAAACGACGGCGACGTTTCGCCAATTTCGTCCAAGAAAATTGTCCCACCATCGGCCACTTCAAACAGACCGATGCGATCATTATAGGCCCCGGTAAAGGCGCCCTTTTTATAACCAAACAATTCGCTTTCCAGCAATTCGTCGGGAAGCGCACCACAGTTTTCCACCACAAACGGCTCTCCAGAGCGCTCCGAGGCGTGGTGGATGGCCCGTGCCAGCAATTCTTTTCCCGTTCCCGATGCGCCGGTAATAAGGACAGAAATACCGTAATCGGAAGCCCGCTCTGCCAAAGACA